>Ga0207689_10002115_pt1 | contig 18673 bp, 16 predicted proteins | sample KBSMisM52_FD_184312 | JGI IMG/M metagenome (GOLD analysis project Ga0207689, IMG submission 184312) | Miscanthus rhizosphere microbial communities from Kellogg Biological Station, Michigan, USA - KBS Miscanthus M5-2 (SPAdes) (version 2) | ecosystem: Host-associated > Plants > Roots >... | reverse complement strand
TTATGCGAGCGATATCCGGCGATGGATGAGTCCAGTCTCCATGCCGGATACTGAGAGTCCCTGCAAATGAGTTCCTGGATCGGAAATGCGGCACGGATTATTGTAGTTGCGGTCGTTGCCATACTCATGATTCCAACTGCATTGGTATTCATGGGCAGCACGATGTGTGCGGTGTCAGGAGGCATGAGCTCGTCCGAGCGGATTACGTTTCTGATTACTGCTGTCGTCTGCGCCGGTTTGATAGCCGGAGGAGTTGTGGTACTCCGCAAACTCACTCGGACAGATTAACCATGGAACGATGGGCGAGTAACACGCTGCGAGTGCTCGGGATCATAGTTACATCGATCCTGATGCTTGTCGGCAGCCTATTTTTATTGCTGCTTTCGCTTTGCTCTTGGGGCGGTGGTCTCGAGGGTGGTGGAGGCCATAAAGACCAGGCCATCGGTTATTTGATCGGGTTGGTAATTTTCATAGCCCTAGCGATTTTTGTGATCATCAAGCTTGCAAAGGGAATTGCTCACAATACTGTCCCCGCATCAATTGATACTCCGATTGATGGTTCGATTGTTCCGAGTGAGGTTCCGATTCATACCTCGCCAGCCAGCGAGCAGGCAATACGTCTTCTGATTTATGCCATTGCGGCGGGAATGGCGTTTAGCTTCTTCCACACTTTTTGGAATATCGTTGTTTACCGCACGACCTTGCTTCCATATACCCGTGTTGCATTGCCTGTGTCGATTGTGTCTGTTTTGCTTTATGAGGCACCTTACGCTGTGTTGCTCGTGGTACTGGCGCGTAGTAAACCAGATACACGTGCATTTGCATACGCATTTGCCATCCCGACGGTGTTGATCATCCAGACGCTATATATGCTGCCATCCAGTCTTTCCTGGCAAATGCCGCTCTCTTTTGCCTTCGTCGGTATGGCTCTAATGATTGAGTGCTTAATCCTGTGGCTGGCCTGGCAGGCCAATCAGCACTTGAGATATCGCCACGAAGCCTCGTCGTTGCTGGTGGCAGGCGTGGTCGTCTTCGTATATTTTGCGGCACTTCGAAATATTGTTGTATCTGCGTTGTATCGCTTTTTGTGGAGATAAGAATGGGAGAAAAGAAACGCCCCTATCTTTTCTATGATGTTGTGGTCTCGGTCTGTTCGACGTGTTTTCAAAAGATCGAAGCCAAGACTGTCTTCCAAGACGGCAAAGTATTTCTGCTGAAACGTTGTCCGCAGCATGGGCATGAGCGGGTGCTAATCGCAGACGATGTCGAATACTACCGCCGCAGCCGGGAAATTTTTATCAAGCCTCCAGAGATGCCTCTGGTTTACAACACGCCGGTGAAGTGGGGGTGTCCTTACGACTGTGGGCTTTGCACGGATCACGAGCAGCATTCGTGTTTAACATTGGTTGAGATTTGCGATTACTGCAATCTGCGTTGCCCGGTGTGCTATGCCTCGAGTGGGCCGGAGCGGCAGCAGTTCCGCGATCTGAAGACAATCGAAAAGATGCTCGATGCAGTCGTTCGGAACGAGGGCCATCCGGATGTCGTGCAGCTTTCCGGTGGCGAGCCGACATCGCATCCGGAGTTCTTCACCATTCTGGGGTTGGCGAAGGCCCGGCCGATCAGGCATCTGATGGTGAATACCAACGGCGTGCGAATTGCGGAAGACGAAGCGTTTGTCGAGAAGCTGGCTTCATACGCAGAAGATTTTGAAGTTTATTTGCAGTTCGACTCGTTTGAACGCGGTCCGCTGATGGAGTTGCGCGGAGCGGACCTCCGTCGCATTCGGATTGAAGCCCTCGAGCGGCTGAATCGCTATAACATCGCTACCAATTTAGTTGTCACCCTGAAGAAGGGACTGAACGATGGCGAGATTGGGAAAATCATCGATTACGCGCTGCAGCAGGGTTGTGTTCGGGGAGTTACTTTTCAGCCGATACAGATCGCTGGGCGGTTAGAGAACTTCGATCCTGCTACTGATCGTTTAACTCTGACCGAAGTACGGCGGCAAATTCTGGAGCAAACCTCGGTTTTTAAACCGGAAGACATTATTCCTGTGCCTTGCCACCCGGATTCCCTGGCGATGGCGTACGCTCTGAAATTGAGAGGCAAGGTTACTCCGCTGACTTCGATGATCCCTCCGGATGTTCTGATTAACGCTGCTGGAAACACGATTCTGTATGAGCAGGAAGAGGCAGTGAAGGAGAGCCTGTTCAAGCTGTTTGCCACCAACCATTCTCCGCGATCAAGTGCCGGGAGTCTGCGAGAATTGCTCTGCTGTGTGCCGAAAGTTTTTGTGCCGGAAGGGATTACTTACGAGAACATTTTCCGCATCATCATTATGCAGTTTATCGATGCGCATTCATTCGACCTGCGTTCGGTCAAAAAGACTTGTGTGCATATCGTTCATCCAGACGGCCGGTTGATTCCATTTGATACTTACAATCTGTTTTATCGGGATGAGTTGGAGGTGGCGAGACTGGCTCCGTTGCGGCAGCGAGCGGAAGAGGCTCAGTTTTCTTTCAGCCAACCGCGAGCAGCGACCCGCGCCAACCCGTAGGCAGGATTCGCCGGACTTGCGCGATCACTGTTGGCCCACCGTCGGTTTCTAATCGTAGCGAATTCGGAACGTCAGGCGAACCTCGACTGAAACCATCCTCCCGCGAACCGCTCTAACTCGTTAAAGTGAACACCCGGTTGACCGTCGTTCCGCACAGAACTGTACACTGTTTCTTGGCAAGGATAAGCATATGAACCGTACCCGCAAGCTGGCGGTCCTAATCATCCTGGCCGCGCTGCTTATCACTCTCGTAGGCGCGTTCATGACTCGCGGCGTGATGGAGTACCTTCCCTTCCTCCAGGCAAAGAAAGGCGACTGGACCGGAGTCTATGTTCCTCTCGGAATTGTGGATCAGCGCCCCTGGCAGACAGCAACCACTCTCGCGGCACTAGCACAATCAGCGGAAGAAAGAGAACTTGCAAGAGAAGCCGAACGTCTCGCGGATCACGAAGTTGACCAGGCATTCTCACAGTCACTACGCCAGATAAGCCTCGACAAACCAAAGCTAAGCGATAAAGCTTTGGCGTTGCAGCAACGAATCACCGAGCTCGCGAAGGTCATCACGAGTGACGAGGCGCGTATCGCTTCCTTGGGCGGTGGATCGAGCAGGAAGCCGGCGGCAGCATCCAGTTCTGGTGATTTAGGTGTTGCGAAGGCTCAGCTTGGCCTCGATCAAAACGAGCTCAGTGATCTACGTGACGACCTCGCCCGTGAAACTGGCGATCAGCGAATCAAGCTTCAACAGGAGCTAGCGGCACGGCAGGCTGCCATGAAGCAGTATGAGGAGAACGCTTCAAAAAGCAATGGTCAGAACGCGGTCGCATCAGCTGAACAATACAAGACGCTTGCTGAGCAGCTGGCGACTTGGCGATCCCTAAACAACAGAAAAGACCTACTCGCCCAAGCTCAACAATTAGCGAAAGCCGACGTTGCTGCGCTGACAGATGATCAAGCAAGGCTAAAGGCCGAGGTGGAAGCCGCCAACAATTCCGATAAACCTGTGGTCGAAGAATCCAGCTCCGATCGAATTGATCGCCTGCAACGATTGGCTGTTCGCCAGAACATCCAGTCCCTATTGAGCGATCGGGTGGGAACGCAACAGCAGCTCGTGTCGCTTTACGGAAGATGGGCAGATCAAGTCGAGATTCAGCGAAAAATTGTTGTTCATCTTATCTTGCGTTCGGTAGCTTTCATTGCGGCTATTTGTCTGTTGACCATTCTCGCTGGATGGGCTCTGCAATTCGCATTGTCCAAAATGATCCATGATGCTCGTCAGAAGCAGACATTGAGCACAGTTCTTAGTTTGGGAACCCAACTTGTCGGACTCGCACTGGTGTTACTGGCAATCTTCGGGGTTCCACAACAAATGCCAACCATCATAGGGCTGGCAACGGCAGGGCTCACTGTCGTCTTTCAGGATTTCATCTTGGCGTTTTGTGGTTGGTTTGTTCTGATGGGAACAAGCGGCATTCGAGTCCGGGACTGGGTGGAAATCGACGGTGTATTCGGCGAAGTGGTCCAACTTGGCCTATTCCGCACTTGGTTGCTGGAGACTGGGAACTGGACTGCTCACGGCCATCCTACGGGAAGAAAGATTTCCTTCTTGAATAGCTATGCAATACGCGGCAAATATTTCAACTTCTCCACCGTAGGACAATGGATGTGGGATGAGATTAAGATGACGATTCCTCCGGGTGCCGAGATTCACCCTTTGATCAAGAAAATCTATGAAGCTTTCGTGAAGGAGACCGAAGCAGATGCGAAGATGGCGGAAGCAGAATGGAAAAGGGTCACCCACGAGGAAGGCTCGCCACAGTTCAGCGCTATGCCATCGGTCAATCTGAGACCGGCAGGAACCGGAGTAGACCTAGTGATTCGCTACATCACTCGTGCCGGTGTCAGAGTTGAGACACGCAATCGTTTGTATGCAATGATTGTTGAACTCATGCAAGGCGAGACAAAGCAGAGCGAGCACTCCGGCGAATCTACTTCTTTTTCCAAACCAGTCTAGTGACAGCATTCGAATTCTCTAAAACAGGAAAGCAGTTAACGAAGGGGTTTAGGGAATCAGAAGATGTGCGGTCTCTGTTCCTGAGCTGGGGATAATCGCTGGAATCGCGGCGCGAGCTGGAGTTTGTCTTGATGAGCCAGTCCAAAGTCCGTATTTGCCGACAAGAACTGTGGCTCGTTTTTCTGCGCACGGGCAATCGCTTAAATGGCAGGGAAACAGCAGGTAAACCTAGCTAAGTCTTTTAGATCTGGCGGAGAGAGTGGGATTCGTTCTACGCCATTTCCAGCAAGTCACTGTGTTCGCCTAATCTTCTCGGGTTCACGCATACCGAAAAATACACTTTATTCCGATCCGGTTTGGCCTCCTTAGTGCAAAGCCATTCATGATGCAAGGCGAAACTAAAGAACGATGGATGGAACTCTGTGAGCAGACGGCAGTTGTGCCAGACACCACCACCAGACTCCTCACTCTGATACTGGAAATAAATCATCTCTTGGAAGAAAAAACTCAGTACACATCTCTCCGCCGTGCCCTTAGGGCGTCCGTCTCTAGTGCGCCGACAAGCATCGGAGGGCATTCATGGCGGACGACCTCCCCCGCGATGTCAGAGATTTGCTAGATACTTTGGCTGACACACGCGAGGATGGACTGTGTGCAAAGTGCGGTGCCGCGATGAAATACGTGTGGGGCACATTTTATTATGACGGCGACAGTTGGGAGATAGCTTTGCCGCTCTGCAATTGCCGACTCGTACGAAATCAATAGGCGCACTAATCTACGCAGAACCCGAGAGATTCACTGTTACTACGGCCCAAATATGATGACATCCTTTGTTGTCTTGTATTTTGACATGCTAGAGGTGACACGGATCGCGGCAATTTCCCCTAGTGTGATAACCACTCAATTCATACACCTTATTCGTCTTCCATTCGCCGACGAGACAGCTTATAGAGAGCTTATATTGAAGCAATGGCGAGATGGCCAGCGCAGCCCACCCACAAGCAAAGCACATCGCGTACTACTTAGACAGAACGCTAATAACCAGGGGATTGCCGACCGAATACGGCGAGCCTGCCGCTTGCTTATGACCCGTGGCAGTGACCTTAAATGCATAAAGCCGACCGGAGGAGGGGCTGATTCCATACAAGTGATCGTGACTGTCCCACTTTATTTGAAAAATATTGTGAGTAGCCAGCAATCCTGTGTAAGGAGTAATCGGATTGCTGCCGTTGAAGTGAAACACCTGCAATCCACTCGATCCGGCTAGCGCCAACAGGTTGCCCGCGGGCGATGACACCATGTTATTGACTGTCCCGACGGCTGCGGTCGGCATGTTCGCGGATGTGCTCTTTGTTGTCAGGTTTCCCGAGCTGTCAGCGGAGTAGACGGCCAGCCAGGCTGGCGGGCCCTGAGGCTGCGTTGTTGTCTCGAGATACATCGCCACCGCTAGGTTGTTCGCGGGGTTAGGCGCACTTGCAGTCTGACAAAAGTCACCGTTGGGGAAAGTTGGAATCGGGTCGCTTGCATTGAACTTAGTTAGCGTCCCGTCCGACTCTCGCTTGAAGCTATAAAAATGTGTTTCATCCTGGAAACACCCGAAGCCGTAGGCGAACCGATTACTTCCTGTAAAAATAAGTTCACCATATGAGATATCGATTCCCGAAGACCCGACAAATGTGAGGGCGCCGGTTGTAGAGTTTTTGTTGAAAAACTGAAATTCGTTGTCTCCGAGCCCGTCTGCCGCCAATGCATAAAGCGTTGCGCCCGTGTGATCGAACACAAGGTCACCGCCTGCGAGGCCGTCAAAAGCATAAAACTTCGCCGCATCCACAGATGAGAGCAGCTTGAGCGCGCCGTTCGATGCGATTGAAAATGAGTAGATATTGACCCCGTCAGAGGTAAACAGAAAATGCGTAGTATGCGCCATGCTGAGCAGCCTCTTGTTCGTCTTCCAAAATGGCGAACCTGCGAGCGGAGTTAGTGCTCCGCTGGAATCGGCTTTGTAGCCATCAATTTCATAACTGTTAGTGCTGGGGTTGGTGACAACATAGACATATGCAGAGGGAGAAGTACTCTGCGCGAAAGCCGGCTGAGCAAAAGTAAGTCCCGCACCGAAAGTCGCAAGAAGACAGAAAGCTAGCGTTACAGATTGTTTCATACCCCTTTTTTACTCCTGGTGAGAATCAGCAAAGCGCACGGAACGCGCTATCAGAAACAACCGTAAGCCTCGCCAATGGTTCGGTCGATGGATGGGCACGCAGTACATAGCGTAAAGAAGCAAATCGCGCGGCAATTCAGATGCCGGGTGAGAATGGGCAGTTGGCTTTTTGATGGCTCAGGATTTTCGTTGATGCGAAGTACAGGTTTTTGCTTATGCAAACAGTTTTTGACTAAATGGAACTAGGACGCATATTTCATTCGTATTAGCAGAATTCACTACTATCAAAACTCAATTTGCTAACCGGCAAACGCATGAACTCTGAAACAGCGAAAGGGGCACTTCAGCACCAATAGCTTAGACGATAAAACTCAGCGGTCCCAGACAGCATCAAAGCTGCGCCCGAAAATGCACATAAGAGGCAACTATGTAACCACGATTCGTATAACGTCGGTAATCGGCGCTCTATTTCTCCTGCTCTTGGTCGCAATCACACTGGTCATAAGCCGATACGGCGAGGATATAAGTAAAGCGTTTCCTAACTAGAGGTAATACCTAAGTGTGATTGAAGGGTTAGACGGCAAACGTGCGCTGTCGGGGCTGCTTAGAACTCGGGGGGCCTAGGCAGCCCTTTATTTCTAGCCCCACGCGCGAGCAAGGTTTCCCCGTTGCTTTGTAACTATAGCAACGGTTGCAGTGCTTATACGTAAGCGCTGCGAAAAGGCGCGAGGCATTTCCTGATGGCGAACCACGAAAACGAGTTCGCCAGGCTGAGCGACGACGAGGTGACATCGATCCACGGCCATCTTGCGCGAAGTCTTCGACGGTTTCGCAGAAGCTAAGCGAGCGGGTCTACGCGGTGTCCGGGGCTGCACCTGGCAGCGGCAGGGAGTGCATACGCTAGGTCACAGCTACCGCAGTTGGCTTGACGCAGTGGTCACAACAATAGCAGTACAACAAAAACTGACGCGACACGCGGACATTCGTACCACAATGAACGTCTACGGAACTGTGGTTGCCGATGAAATCGCTACAGCATCTGGGAAAGTAGCTCGCTTGGTAGTTAACGGCACCGGGGACTGCGCGGAACCCAACTCAAGTGATTGAAAATATGGCGGAGAGAGTGGGATTCGAACCCACGTTAGAGTTTCCCCTAAACACGCTTTCCAAGCGTGCGCCTTCAGCCACTCGGCCATCTCTCCGGCATGCAAAGGACTTAACAAGATTCTACATGGACTCACTCCAAAATAGTTAACACGCTTGGAGGATTCCGTGAGCTTCTCAGAGTTTATCCGTGAACGTCGGTATTTACAGAACGTGTCCCCAGCTACTGTCTCCTGGTACACGCACGCATTCAAATGGCTTTCCAACGAGTCACCGTCTCCTGCTCAGTTGAAGGACTGCGTTCTTCGGATGCGTGAAGCCGGGTTGAAAGAGACTGGATGCAATGCCGCGATAAGGGCGATTAACAGCTATCTGAACTGGCACGGTTCCGAACTTCGAATTCCACAATTGAAAGAGCCTCAGTTCATTCTGCCGACGTTCTCCCTGGCGCAAGTCACCCTGCTGTTGAACTGGAAGCCCAAGAACTTTTACGACAGACGGCTTCATCTTCTCGTAATGCTCCTGCTGGATACCGGCGCACGAATTAGCGAGGCTTGCACGCTCCGGATCGCTGACCTTGATATGGAGAACCTGCTAGTCACTCTGGACGGCAAAGGACGGAAGCAACGGCTCGTGCCTATTTCCTTCGAGTTCCGTAAGGCTGTGCACCGTTATCTCCGAGACTCCAGCCCATCGGTTTATCTGCTTGAAGGGCGAACAGGGAAGAAGGCCAACCGGCTCGTGATGCTGAAATCAGCGAAGGACCTTTGCACTCGGTTGGGCTTCACTGCTCCGATACGGACGCTGCACGCATTCCGGCATACGTTCGCGGTGAACTACCTTCGACGTGGCGGCAGCACTTTTCATCTGCAAAAAGTCTTAGGCCATAGCTCGCTGGAGATGACTCGGAGGTACGCCAACTTGCTGACTGATGACTTGAGCGCGATACATGAACGTGTTTCGTTATTGTCGCGATAACTCGGGCAATGTTCTGCAAATATTCAGGTAAATGTGTTACCGCAGAAACGTAAACCCAGCCGCATCGTCACGCACTCATGGCAAAAGAAGGATAAATAATGAAGAAACCAGCGCACACAATTCCCGGCAGTAAAGTTGCGAAGGAACATATGGCCAAAGTACGAGCCGCGAAGCCAGTACGCCGGATTACATTCGATTGGGGTTCGGTGATCGCCAGAAAGGAAAGCAAATGACCAGGAAGAAACAGAAGAAAGTTAATCAATCGCGGAAGCGTCCAATTCGGAAGCCGAGAACCAACTACGGGGGCACTGATCGTAAAGCACTGTCCCGTCTCGCCGGCAATTTGGTACTAAGCGGACTAAGGCCGGACTGTGCAATTCCGCTTTTCCTGTTGGTGCTATGACCGCCGTAGTCGAAGTACGCAGTGCAACCAAAAAAATCAAACGGATTTTCACAGTGGCCAACGATCAAGTCGCCGTTCTCACGTTCAAAGACGGCGATGACTGATGACTAAAGCAGACGAGAAAATCATGAGGGAATATCTGAAGCGCCTCAAGACAGCCCAAGAACTATTCCCTCCGCGTTCGCCTATCTGGTTCGAGAACGGGGTCGCGCCTACAGAGGTTGCCACACTAGAATTTGGCTCCGACGAAGCTGACGCCCGTTCACACAGACGATTGCAGCGCATGTTCGGAGAACTGCCGCCGGATGACGGCATCGATCCTGATTCCTGGGGGCCGGCATGGTGACCTGTTTTATCCAACAGTTTTGAACAGGCACTCAACACCCCCGGCCTGTTGAGCGGACCTCGGACAGACCATGCCAGCCGGGGCTTGGGGGCCTATCCTCCCAGGTCCTAATGGCTTACAGGAGTCCCGGCTTCGAGCCAGCAGCCAATTCCGGTGCCCAAACCCTGTTAAATTCGACGATTCGGTCCGTTCATTTACTGGGGTTTACAGATTTCTCGATGGGTCCAGCGAATTCCGTTCGACAAGAAAATGGTCCTGAGCGGACAGCCAGAAACTACCAAACGTATTTCGATATCGAACGGCGCCTTACCTGATCTTGGTAGCGTTCCTCTATTCGTGCCATCGAACAGGTTAGCCACCAAACCGCAGAGCCTAGCCAGATGAGGACTGCCGCGATTAAGAAAATGGCCACTGGAAATTGTCCCACCCGAGGAATGCGAAGAAAATGGGACGAAGGTAAGACAGATATCGGGTTACCTTCGTACCCGGTATGACCGCCAAGACTAAGGTCCGGAAACCAAGAACTAGCGAACTGACGACCCGCGCTGCCATCAGCATCGTCAATAGAATTAAAGACTTACACAAAAATTGCTATTTTTGGGATTTTAAGGGAATTAACTTTGCTAGAAATCCTGATACCAAAATATATGAGCCAATATCCAATCGAAGCGATCACAATGGCGAAAACAAAGGTCACAAAACCAGCGAATGGTTTGAGATGGTGCTCAAAATTTCTAACTGGGTAATCTCTATTGTTACGTTGGCCGTCGTAGGAACCTATACCTATTATGCTGGTGGGCAGTTGCGTGAAATGATAGCTGCCACACAAGCCTCCCAAAGCGCCGCCAGCACCGCCGCTTGCGCTCTCGAAGAAAATAAGCGGCAGTTCCAAGACACCCTCACGGAAATACAAAAACAAACCTTGGCCCAGCAGAAAGCTGCGAATGCTTCCTTGTCGGCCTCCAGAACTGCTAGCGACCAACAGCAGATGATGGCTGAGCAGTATGATCCCTTTTCCTTTGTCCAAAAAGTCGAGTTGGTTCGAAAACCAAATCAAGGCGAGATCGGGATAGAATTTCAACTTGTCAATGGTGGAGGTTCCATCGCTAAGGGTACGATGGAATATGGTGAAGGCAATATCTCCGCTGCGAGCAAAGATGTGGACATTATTAATGCTATCCGTGAAATGCAAGACGTTCATCCCCAACCGTTGATTTTGGAGCCAAAAACTCCCGAGACTTTCGAAATTGATATTCCCGGATGGAGAGAGGCTCGTATTCAAAACCTCGATCTTTATGGGTGGAGGCGATTCTCCTATTACTCGTCTTTCAGCAAAAAGATCGTGAGCACATGCATTTTCGCTAGAGGATCGAAACACACAATTCGATACGGCTTTTGTGATCCTCCACCAGCCTCCAATACACATTAGCCCTGTCATGGCACGGCCCATTGAACTGTAGCGACTTTTGTAGCGGGTACTTGATTCTGGGAGTAAACACGCTTAGAATCCCGAGCCGGAGTGAATTACAACGTAACTCGTTGAATCCTTAATGCCACGTTAGAGTTTCCCCTAAACACGCTTTCCAAGCGTGCGCCTTCAGCCACTCGGCCATCTCTCCGGAAACACGTTTTTGGCGGGAACCGCGTCGGTAAGCTTTGAACTTTCTCCTAGATTCTAAAGGCCGTTGACGGGCAACGCAACTGGTCTCACCAGACACCCATCTGGAAAATTCCGCCGACTATTGGTAGCATCCCGCGCATGATCAAACTACTTGCAGTGATGCTCAGTCTGGTGGCGGTCGCCTCTGCGGTGGATCTCCCAAGCAAAAAACATCTGAACCTGGCGGCCATCAAAGTCATGGTCGCTGCAGCAGAAGCTGAAATGCAAAAGCAAAATGTGGAAGTCACGATTTGTATCGTGGATGAAAGCGGCAATACCATTTTCCTGCAGAAGGCCGACAAGGCTTCTCTCAATACTCTGGAATTTGCTCGAAGAAAGGCGCGGCATGCGGCCTTCTATCGGAGCCCCTCACGCATGGGCGCGGAGTCGTTGAAGAAGGGAAACATGGACGTAATGAGCTTCCCCGACTACTTCCCCAACCAGGGTGGATTGCCGATTCAAGTGGATGGCGACACCATCGGCGCCATTGCTTGTAGCGGCGCCAAGTCTGAGATTGATGAAGCGATTGCGCAAGTAGCGATCGATGCATTGATGAAGAAGTAATAACCGATCGCCCCACCCTTTGCGATGTCAAGGGGTGGGGACCTGTAGTCAGCCTAGAACTCTGCAACTTGACGAAACCGAGATATTTCGTAGAGCATCTGCGGATGCGAAAACTTCCCCTTTTCAGCATTTTCCTTGGTTTTCTTATTCCAGGTTGTGTTCTAGCCCAAAACTCCACAAAGCGTCCGATCGCGATCGATGACACATACCGGATGGAAAAAATCAGCGTCCCACAAGTGTCTCCCGACGGCAAATGGGTTGCCTACACCGTAACGAGCATCGACAAAGCTGCCGATCGCCGACGCACGGCCCTCTGGATGGTGAATTGGGAAGGGACTGAGGATGTTCGTCTCACCTTCGGTAAACAATCCGCCAGCTCGCCCAAGTGGAGCCCGGACGAAAAGTATCTTTCATTTCTTTCTTCTGATGGCGAAAAAGGGAAGACGCAGGTCTGGCTGCTCGACCGCCGCGGAGGAGCGCCGCAGCCCTTAACGAATGTCAAGCAGGATATCGACGACTTCAAATGGTCCCCCGACGGAAAGAAAATTGTGTTGGAGATGAGCGAAGACGAAGATGCAGAACTCACTGATAAGAAAGATGGGGAGGCGAAGGCACCGAGGCCGATCGTGCTGGACCGCTATCACTTTAAACATGACGTAGGCGGATACCTGACGGCAGCCTCAAAGACACATTTGTATCTGTTCGATGTGGAGACAAAGAAACTTGACGCCTTAACTAGCGACAAGAACTTTGAAGATTCAGCTGCCGAGTGGTCTCCTGATGGTAAGCAGATTGCCTATGTAAGCAACCACGAGAAAGACCCCGACCAATCGCCCAACGATGAAATCTATGTGATGGATGCGCACGTCGGTGCCATTCCACGAAAGATTGTGAGCTTTTATTCCGGTAGCGGCCAGAGGCTGTCATGGAGCCCGGATGGGAAGCTCATCGCTTATGTCGTGGGCGATGATGCGAAATATAACGCATATAGTATGAATCGCCTGGCACTCGTGTCGGTGGCCGATAGAGCATCGCGGACGCTGACAGAAAAGTTTGATCGCGGAGTATCTTCGCCAAAGTTTACCTCAGATGGATCGGCGATTGACTTCTTGGTGCCGGATGACCGGTCGGAGTATCTGGCGAAAATTTCAGTCAACGGCGGAGCCGTGGATCGACTGGTGCCGGGTGAATTGGTAGTAAACGCAAGGTCGAGTGCTGGTGGGCACACCGCAGTGGATGTTTCCACTGATGCATTGCCGGAAGAAATTTATGCTTTGGAAAATGGAAAACTAAGAAAGCTGACTTCACACAACGACGCACTGGTTGCAGAGTGGCAGCTCGGTGCGGTGGAGGACATCAGCTTCAAGAGCAAAGATGGGATGGAAATTCACGGGTTGATGGTCAAGCCCCCCAACTACGATGCCTCGAGAAAATATCCGCTAGTCCTATGGATCCATGGTGGCCCGAATGGGCAGGATGATCATGGCTTGCCGTTCAGCACCTATCCGTTGCAAGTAGAACGTCAGATCTTTGCCGCGCAAGGTTATGTCGTGTTGGCCATCAACTATCGCGGCAGCAACGGCCGAGGCGCAGAATTTACTCGCAGCATCTTTAGCGATTGGGGAAACAAAGAAGTCGCCGACCTGCAGGCAGGCGTCGATTGGGCCATCACGCAAGGAATTGCCGACCCGAACCGGCTCGGCATAGGAGGCTGGAGCTACGGAGGGATTCTTACCGACTACATGATCGCCTCCGATCCACGTTTTAAGGTAGCGATAAGCGGGGCCGGTAGCGCGAACCAGCTTTCCATGTACGGCAGCGACCAATACATTCTTCAATACAACAATGAATTGGGCCCACCGTGGAAGACTCCGGACACTTGGATCAAAGTTTCATATCCGTTTTTTCATGCCGACCGAATTCACACTCCCACGTTGTTCTTAGGTGGGCAGGCTGACTTTAATGTGCCGATCATCGGCGGTGAGCAGATGTATCAATCGCTGCGCACATTGGGAATTCCGACAGAACTGGTAATTTATCCGGAACAATTCCATTTGTTCACGCGGCCGAGCTACATCCACGATCGCTTGGAACGATATGTTGCGTGGTATGGAAAATATTTGAAGAATTAGCAGAATGACGAAAATCGCTTTTCTCTCTAGCAGCATTCTCAAACAAAAGAGCCCATCTTTATCGATTTTGGTAAAGATGGGCTAAGTGTGAATGAGTAGTCGCTAGGGCTTGGGTTTGAGAGCGTTCATGCTGTGTGGCCTTGGTTCCTGCCTCGCTTGCATCTTTTGAATCTGCTGCTCCTGTTGGTGTTCCAATTTCTGAGTCTGTTGCTGATGATGTTGCTCGATCTGCTGCTGTCTTTGCTCATCAGCTTTTTGTTGCTGCATTCTCTGATGTTCCTGCTCCTGCTTCTGCTCTAGTTTTTGCCTTTGCTGCTCTTGTTTTGCATACATCTTCTCTTGCTGTTGCTGGTACTTCTGATCACGCTTAGCATCTCCGGTGTTTGGAGGAGCAGGGTGTTCAGCCTGAGGAATATCTTTCGGATGAACTATGTTGTTGCCGGGACGCGGCACATTGTTGTTTTGCGCCCGATTGTCATGGTTCAGCCCTCCATTGTCCCCAGCGTTATTTCGATTTGCCGATGGGTTCCAAGCCCCGCCCGCTTGCGAAGCGTGTACGACTGCGTGATCTTTAAATGCCGCAGGCTTTGGAGTCGCTGTTACCTCAGGCCTACCACGGTTTGCAGACGCACGCTGTTGCGGATCTGAGCGTGCTTCCCGCATATGTTCAGTTTGCGCTGAAACCGGGGCAATATGCCGGTCCCTTGCGGCCACTTCTTCCTCAGGTCGTGGACGCACATTGATTCCCCCGTTGCCGCCGTTGTAGCTGACCCGATTTACTACCGTGGTCTTGTTGATCACAGTCGTGTTGTAAACGTTGCGGACCACCGCGACATTCACGTTATTCACTGCACGGTTATAGAAGAAATGTCCACGGTCCCACCGTCCACCTTCATAGCCGTCACCGAAATAGCCGTACCCGTAATTAATTCCGCCGTAGAACCCGACATGCGGTCCCCAGTATCCTTCATGGAAAAGGAAGGCTTCGTTTTCCCAGCCCCAATATCCGGGAGTCCAGAAATATCCGGGCTCTGGCGCCAGCACCCATGTTCCGGGCACCCAGTAGTAATCGCTGTAGTCGTAGTCATAGGCCCAGTATCCGGGAACCCAAATGTAGTCTTCACCGGGACAAACCGGTTGTTCATAAACCGGCAGTGGGGGCGGGCCGAATCGAATTGCTACGCGGACTTGCGCGAAGGAAGCGCCAGTAAGCATCACCACTGCGAACAAAAGCGAGCGAATGAAACGAGTAATCATTTTTTTGGTTCCTCTTTACTTCATATGCCTATCAGGCACAGGAGTTGCCGCGCGCACACAGTGTAGGATGAGCGAAATCACTGCCACGATGGGAAGGAGGTGAATCAACGCGCCCGCCTAGGTGGAAGAGCAGCCAGCCGAAAATCCAGGCGACCATCAGAATCACAAACAGAAAGGTGAAAACGTTCAGGGGTCTCCTTCTCGCTTATTAGTTGCGGGAGAGGGTTGACCAGTTGGTGTGTGTGGCAAATAATCTTCATTGAGTTGTTGACATGCGAGGCAACCATTTCCCCGCGATCAACAATGACAAAGGTAACGCTTATATGCCGGTCGAAACTGAAATCACTTCGAGCACCTACACTCCCGTTCGCGCGCCGCGAGGTACGACCCTCTCCTGCAAAGGTTGGCAGCAGGAAGCGGCCATGCGGATGCTGATGAATAACCTTGATGAAGAAGTTGCGGAAAGACCGAAAGACTTGGTGGTATACGGAGGAACCGGCCGTGCGGCGCGGAGTTGGGAAGCCTATCACGCGATTGTCCTCTCGCTGAAAGAATTGGAGAGCGATGAGACTTTGTTGGTTCAGTCGGGAAAGCCAGTCGGGATTTTCAAAACTCATGATTACGCTCCGCGGGTCCTGATTGCCAATTCCAACCTAGTTGGTCATTGGTCCAATTGGGAAAAGTTCAATGAACTGGAACGCGCCGGACTGATGATGTACGGCCAGATGACGGCAGGTTCGTGGATTTACATCGGCTCGCAGGGAATTGTGCAAGGGACATTTGAAACTTTTGCCGCCGCGGGTGAGAAGCATTTCGGCGGTGATTTAGCTGGCAAATTGATCGTGTCGGGTGGGATGGGCGGCATGGGAGGTGCCCAGCCTTTGGCGGCGACGATGGCGGGCGCGGCATTTCTCGGAGTCGACGTCGATGCCGAACGTATCAAGAAACGTCTCAAGACCGGCTACTGCGATTTCATGGTTACAACGCTCGATGAAGCGCTGCGCATTCTGAAGAATGCGGTGCGCAAAAAAGAAAATGTTTCCGTTGGGCTGGTAGGGAACTGTGCAGACATTATTCATGAGCTGGCCGAGCGCGGCGTGGTGCCTGACATTCTTACTGATCAGACGTCGGCGCACGATCCGCTGAATGGTTACGTGCCGAACGGGATGACGCTCGAGCAAGCGCGAGAGCTGCGCACCCGAGATCCCAAACAGTATGAAGAGAAATCTCTCGACGCGATGGCCCGCCACGTCGAAGCCATGCTGCGCCTGCAAAAGATGGGCAGTTTGACATTCGACTACGGCAACAACATCCGCACGTTTGCTTTCCAGCGCGGTGTCAAAAATGCCTATGATTTTCCCGGATTCGTGCCCGCCTACATTCGTCCATTGTTCTGCGAGGGCCGAGGCCCGTTTCGTTGGGTGGCGCTGTCGGGAGAAGCATCTGATATCCATGTTACGGATGATTTAGTGTTAGAACTTTTCCCCGAGAATCGCATTCTCCGCCGCTGGATTGAGTTGGCGAAAAAACGAATCAAATTTCAGGGACTTCCCGCACGCATCTGCTGGCTGGGGTATGGTGAGCGCGCACAATTTGGCCTGGCGATGAACGATCTGGTAAAGAAGGGCAAACTGAAAGCCCCAATCGTGATCGGCCGCGATCACCTGGACTGCGGCTCGGTGGCTTCTCCCTATCGCGAAACCGAATCCATGAAGGACGGTTCAGACGCCGTTGCCGACTGGCCCCTGCTGAATGCATTGCTGAACACGGCTGCGGGTGCATCGTGGGTTTCCATTCATAACGGAGGTGGTGTCGGGATCGGTTACTCGCTACACGCCGGACAAGTGACCGTCGCAGATGGCACGGAGATGATGGCCAAACGCATTGAACGTGTACTGACGACTGATCCGGGGATGGGAATTATTCGACACGCGGATGCTGGGTATTCTGAAGCAAAAGAATTTGCGCAGAGGTCAAACGTTAAGGTGCCGATGGATGAGAGCAATAAACCATAACCCTCTTTTTCTCGCTAATATTTCCCAGCTTTTGACTCTGCACGGTTCAGCTGCCCGAACCTCACCACGCCGCGGTGCAGATCTAAAAGAACTCGGCATCCTCGACGATGCCGCCATACTCTGCCTCGGAGGCAAGATCGTCTCCGTCGGCAAGACCAAAGACGCACTGCGCGATCCCTGGCTCAAGAAGAACCGCCGCAAGGTTACCGAGATTGATTGCGCGGGCAAAGTGGTTTTGCCCGGTTTTGTGGATTCGCACACTCACCCGGTGTTTATGAATCCCCGTCTGGTCGATTTTGAGAAGCGGATCGCGGGTGCCACCTACGAGGAAATTGCAGAAGCGGGCGGGGGAATACGGTCAAGCGTGGAAGCGGTGCGGAAAGCAGACAGAAAGCATCTGGCCGGCAAGGTCCTGAATGCTTTGTATGAGATGTCTGCGCAAGGTACGAGCACAGTGGAAGCAAAATCGGGCTACGGGTTGAGTTTTGAATCGGAAATAAAATCGCTCGAAGCCATCGGTGACGCAGCCCTGGCTTGGCCTGGAACACTGGTTCCCACTCTGCTCGGTGCGCATGTGGCCCCCAAAGAGTTCAAGAAAAATCCTCAAAAATATGTGGATCTGGTTTGCGAGCAAATGATTCCGCTTGCAGCCAAGCGGAAACTGGCAAAATTCGTAGATGTATTTTGCGACAAAGGCGCATTTACCGCACAAGACACAGAGAAAATTTTCGAAGCTGCGACTAAACATGGCCTCGCTGTTCGAGCTCACATTTGCCAACTGAGTGAGACGGTGCTTTGGCCGCTGCTACGCTTTCATCCAACATCGTTCGACCACATGGATCACGTGAATGAAGATGACATCCCGCAACTAGCCAAGCGAAACACGGTGGCCACGTTGGTTCCGGGAGCGAATTATTTTCTCGGGCTGGAAAAATATCCGCCAGCGCGCAAGCTGATTGATGCAGGAGTTCCGGTCGCTCTGGCAACCGACTACAATCCCGGCAGTTCGCCAACTCCGAGCATGCCGTTTGTGCTTTCGCTGGCCTGCACACACATGAAAATGTTGCCGGCCGAAGCCATTACGGCAGCGACCATCAACGGTGCCTGGAGCCTGGGATTGCAGGCAAGTAAAGGATCAATCGAACCCGGGAAAGATGCGGATCTGGCAATTTTTGATGTTGAAGACTACCTCGAGATCCCCTACTGGTTTGGGACTCATCGCTGTGTGGCGACGGTCATGAACGGAGCAATACTAAGGATGGAGAATTCTCCCACCAGGATTTAGCAGTCCCGAGATTTTGCTATAATCATCCCTGCTTTTCCCGCCAGCGCGATGCCGCATGAGCCGGCATTTCCGCAATTGTTCGAGCGTGTCCCCAAAGACCCGCCAGCGCGGTAAGCAAACTGTGGCCAGGTAGCTCAGGTGGTAGAGCGCAGCCCTGAAAAGGCTGGCGTCGGCGGTTCAACTCCGTCCCTGGCCACCAT
>Ga0207689_10002113_pt1 | contig 18676 bp, 16 predicted proteins | sample KBSMisM52_FD_184312 | JGI IMG/M metagenome (GOLD analysis project Ga0207689, IMG submission 184312) | Miscanthus rhizosphere microbial communities from Kellogg Biological Station, Michigan, USA - KBS Miscanthus M5-2 (SPAdes) (version 2) | ecosystem: Host-associated > Plants > Roots >... | reverse complement strand
GGTTTTTTCAGGGCAATGTCGTCTTTCGTTAATGCATATCGTATACCGGCAGTTACTGAAGGTGTATTCAACCCAAGATTTGGTAATGTTGTTCCGCCATTTGACAAATGTGTGAATGCAAGACCTGCATTGAAATAAAGTTTCGGAGAAATTCTTATCTCATTTTGAAGCGCCAGGTTTATAAATGCATTCAGCCGCGTGCCAATAATTGTGTTTTTTGGATTTGTATAAATGTCATATGGTTTTTCAACAATTCCGGGACCTGCGCCTACCCGGAAACTGCTGGTAAAGTTTTGTTTCCTGATCAGTGGTGTATTGATGTAGGCAAACAGCGCGTACATTTTGCCGATATATTGTTTACTTCCTGTATTGCCCATTAAAAACGCAACGCCCCATTGCGGACAGTTATGTGTTATTTCCCAATCTGATCTGCCGCGTGTTTGTTTTTGAAAATAGATCTCTGCAAAACCCACATACGAATCACGGATATAGACAGATTTGGGTTTGGTAGTGAGAAATGAACCGTAGTATCCCTGTATACCGATTGAGGCATTTTTAAAAATACCCTCCTGCTCCTGCGAATAGGCATAACCGGTTGTGAAAGAAAGGAAAAATAATAAAAGCCGGCAGTAGCTGTCTTTAAATAAAGCACGACCATTTAACATAGGAAAAGGAACTTTCAGTGACGGCTCAAATATATTTTATCCGGCTCAAAAAGAGAAGAAGAGGGTCTTGTTTTTTGATAACGGTTACACGAAAGCGAATTTTTACTTAGAAGTAGTTGCCGACGGACTTTCGGCGATAAGCTTTAAGGCTTCATTCATATAGATTTCTCCTGTCATTTCGCCAAGACTGGTTTTGCTCACGTAGTCATAACGTTTAAAACTATTGAAATCCACTTTTGTCAGCATGTAACCAAACGCATCATTGGTAAGGCCAAAAAGAAACGGAGCAGTGGTATGCATATGGCGTTTTACAAAAAATCCAATATTTGGTAATGCCTCACCGGGAATCGTCAGCACTTGTGCGGTACCGATATTCAATAAGTTCAATTGTGTGGTTACAACATCGGGGTTTGAATTCGGATGTTTCAAAGGCGAATGCTCCAGGATATATTTCATCATCGTCGATTCCACGGGGAATTGAATCGTTCTTGATGTACAAAACAACAAAGGATCTTTTTGTTCTTCTGCGCCTGCAACAATACGCAATGCTTCATCGGCCAGTAAAGTACCAATGCGGACACATTCGTTCCAATCATTTGCTTCTTTTCCGTTAGCCAGCCGGTTGTCTGCGGTAACCATGCCGCCCTGTGCACTATTCATAAATAGGGCCATTCCTCCCGCTTTAGATTCAATGCGGTCGTATAGCGGTCCGCAAAGATCAGGACTGAGGATTTCCCGGTCAGGCCCGATCACTTCCGGGTGTATTGCATAGTTGACAAGTGTTGCAATTGTTTTGCCTTTATTATTTCCTGAAGCAGCGATAGCCTGTATCACACCGCAACGGGGATCATACAACTGATCTGCGTAATAATTATAAGCAATCTTTCCTTTCGCTTCACCGACTGCGATTTTTAAGTAAGCAGGAGCCAGGTGTGCAACAGCTTCGTTTACCGCATCGGCAATTTGTTTGGTGCACCAATCAAGATATTTTAAATCTGCACCTGTCTTTCCGTTTTCATCGGGGAATGCATAGGCATCGGGTGCGCTGTGCGTATGTGTGCAACCGATCAATACATTTTCAGGACGAATACCTTTTATCAGCACTCTTGATTTATTGCCAAGAATAGAAGACCAACCAAGATTATCAACGCTTACAATAGCAATTCTTGTCGTATCTTTTTCCAACACAAGTGCACGAACATACAGATCGCCTTTCTTTTCTTTTACAGGATTCGGTTGTCCGACACCACCGGACACCGGGAGCAATGGGTCCGGTGTAATTATCCGCAATGCCGCACCTGCTTTTAGTATCTGGCTGTGGCTAATTTGATTGAAAAGAAAAATAACGAGTACAAAAACGGTAAGTGACTTTGTCATTGCCAGGAAATTTACTTTAAGATAAGAGAGAATTTTAAAAGCCCTATACTCAGTGCCTGTCTAATTGTTCTTTCAGCAAAGCATAACTCCATGCGGTAAATGGAAAGATCAAAAATGTTGAAAATGCCCATGCTGATTTTAGAATAAAAAATAAAACCAACGAAATCAACAACAGGTAAACAGGGTAAGTGAACAAAAGTATAGCGGCCATTACCGAATCAAAATGATCGTTATGATTGCATCTTTTCCAGGTAAAATTTTTTACAGGCAGATAAAGAGGGGCATGCAAAATAAAACCTAACGCGGCGGGTAAAGCGAAAATTATTTTTTGCGAGGGAGGTGGTCTTTGTTCCAATTTTTCTTTTTGCCGGGCAACATCATTTTTATCAATTTCAAATACAAGTTGCTTTAATTCGCAATTCAGCCTTTCATTAAACTCTTTATTTAATTTACCGTCCGTACTATGAATCAGGATATCTTCTTTGTTTATCACATCGCCGAAATTGACATAGACATTTTTGCAAAATCTCCTGAATGAACTATAGTTGATACCCACCGGTAAGACTTTTAACGGAATACCATTTTCCCAACTGCTGATGGCTAACCGGGCCGTTCCTTTTTTTAACGGTCTTAAATGCCACTCATTGATACTTTTCGCTTCACTGAATATTTGAACAATGCCGTTTTTTTGAAATATTTCTTTGCAGGCGTCAAACGTTTTATAATTGATCGGAAGATTTTCTGCTCCTTCGCTTGTGCGGTAAACCGGTAACAGTTTAATTGCCGTTAACAATTTTGTGTAAAATGGGTTTTTAAAAACATCACCTCTTGCGAGTGCCCATATCGGCTCGTCAAATAAAATATCGAGAATGATTCCATCAAGAAACGAGTTGGGATGATTGCAGGCGATTAATAATGGTCCTTTCATCTTTGTCACATCGGGTTTATTGACAATGATCTGGCGGCAAAATAGGCGCATGCCGAGCCGGACAAAGACTTTAAGGCTAGCGTAAAGCAGATTTTTTTTTGTAAATATAAAAACTGGATAGAAGCCGGGCGTAGGTAGAGCAGAAGTCGGCGTTGAGAAAAGTCAAATCGGCGGTTAGGCCAATACACCTATTTTTTACATGGATGAGTCACCTTGTTAACGTGCTGAATAGCGGACGGAACCCTGAACGGAGCGTCGCAACTAAAGCTTAATCAAGGCGTTGCGGCTGGTACCATAATTTTATTTATTTCAGCTGGCTGCTGCTTTCATCTTTGAATCCAATGCCATAAACTTTAAATTTTTACGTTATCTTTGCAACCCCGATTTTTTTAAACCCTCGGGATTTTATTTTTTATGTCAGAAAACAATATTGTTAACTCAAACGCTGAATCACAGGAGCCTGTTGATGAAACGGTAGCAACCGTTGCAGAAACAGCTACAGCGACAACAAATGCACCCGTGGCGGCCCCGGTTGAAACTGCACATGATGACTTCGACTGGAGCATTGATAAACGCAATGTTGCGTCGTACAACAAAGATGAAAAAGAAAAGTACGACAAAGTGTATGAAAACACTTTTGTTCAAATCAATGATGGCGAATTGATCAAAGGAACTATTGTTGGTTTAACAAAAACTGATGTTGTATTGAATATCGGTTTTAAAAGCGATGGTCTTGTATCACTGAATGAATTTCGCGACTTGCCCAATCTTTCAGTAGGTGATGAAGTGGAAGTAATGGTAGTCGAAAAAGAAGACCGAGATGGTCACCTGAACCTGAGCCGCAGGCAGGCCCGCGTAACCCGTGCATGGGAACGAATTGTTGAAGTGCATAAAACAGGCGAGGTTATTACCGGTATTGTTACCAGCAAAACAAAAGGTGGTTTGATTGTGGATGTTTTCGGTATGGAAACATTCTTACCAGGTTCGCAGATCGATGTGAAACCTGTAACGGACTACGACCAGTTTGTTGGGAAGACAATGGAGTTTAAGGTTGTAAAAGTGAATGAAGCTATCAAGAACGCAGTTGTATCGCATAAGGCACTTATCGAAAGCGATATCGAAGCACAACGTGCAGAGATCATCAGCAAACTCGAAAAGGGCCAGGTACTCGAGGGCACTGTAAAGAATATTACAGACTTCGGTGCATTTATGGATCTTGGTGGCTTAGACGGTTTGTTATACATCACGGACATTTCATGGGGACGTATATCTCATCCGAGCGAAGTGCTTAAACTTGATCAGAAGGTGAATGTGGTTGTTCTTGACTTTGATGATGAGAAGAAACGTATCAGCCTTGGCTTGAAGCAACTGACACCGCATCCGTGGGATGTATTACCGGCAACAATAGCCGAAGGCCAGATTGTAAAAGGTAAAGTGGTGAATATTGAAGATTATGGTGCATTCCTTGAAATACTGCCTGGTGTTGAAGGTCTTGTTCACGTAAGTGAAATAACATGGGCGAATACACCGATCAATGCAAAAGAATTCTTCAAACTCGGTGATGAGCATGAAGCAAAAGTTGTAACGCTCGATAAGGAAAATCGCAAGATGAGCTTATCTATCAAACAACTTTCTCCTGATCCATGGAGTGAAATTGAAACGAAGTTCCCGGTCAGCAGCCGTCATAAAGGTTTGGTGAAAAACATAACTCCTTATGGTGTGTTTGTTGAACTTGCTCCCGGTATCGGTGGTATGATCCATATCAGTGACCTGAGCTGGCTCAAACGTTTCAATCATCCTTCTGAGTATACGAAAGTTGGTGAGCACATCGACGTTGTTATTCTTGGAATAGATAAAGACAACCGCAAACTTCAGTTAGGTCATAAACAATTGGAAGAAGATCCATGGAACACACTCCAGGATACATTTGCGATCGGAAGCATTCATGAAGGAACAGTGATTCGCCGTGATGATAAAGGTGCAATTGTTCAATTGCCTTACGGCCTTGAAGGATTCGCTCCTAACCGTCATCTTTCAAAAGAAGATGGAAAGAGCGTCGGTGCTGATGAAACAACCCAATTTATGGTGATAGAATTCGATCGTAATGAAAAACGTATCGTTCTCTCTCATACACGGATATGGGAACAGGCGGCAGCGACAGAGAAAGAAGCGGCTCGTAAAGAAGCGAGAGTAGAAGCAGACAAGACGAAGAAAGCTGTAAAGACCATTCAGAATAAGGTAGAAAAAGCAACGCTCGGTGATCTTGGTGTACTGGCTGATCTGAAGAAGAAGATGGAAAGCGGTGGTGAAAATGAAGAGACCAAATAGAATCGCTGATTTGAAGATTTATATCGATTAAATGATTAAAGCTCTCACATTTTGTGAGAGCTTTTTTATTTAGTTTAACTGGTTGTATTTCGTCAGCAACACGTATTAAGTAAGCGCATAACCGTTGCAGATAAACTTATCAACATTTTTGGTAGCAGTTAGTGTTTTCCTTTATTTTGCGCTTCCACCTCAAGCGAGCCATCGCAGTTTTAATTTATTTGACTGTAAGCATAAACGTTATCTTATCCTCAATCAGTTTTAATAACAGAATACTGTTTTGTTCAGCATACAGCTTTAATTATCCTTTGCTTAGAAAAGCCGTTTAGTAATTAGTCCCGCCCATTGCCTGCACACCAGGCTCTTAACAACCATAAACTCTTGAGCAATGAGAAAAAATTTACTTTTTTCGACCATCCTTTCTTTGTTTTTTCTTCAAGCCACTTCACAATTGCCTAACTGTCCGCAGCAGCCGGGACAAATTCCAAATTTTTCAGGTACACCTGCACAGGTGAATCCCGCAAACCTGTCTCAGGCAATTACCAATGACGGAAATTATACTGTAGGTGAAGTTTTTCGTTATACAAATGCAGTTACGGTACCTGTAAACATCAATGCTTTTGTTTATATCGAAGCAATTCAAAATTCCGTTATCCGGAATTTTGATAACAACGCTTCAGGGGTTGTTCAACGCTTTCAACCGACTATTCAACCCAATCCTGCTAATCTTACTGCGGCTACACAGGAAGGTTGGGTTCAGTTCCGGATTGAATTCAGGTATAACGGCGGTGCTTCGAATGGACAACTGGTAAATCTTGCTTCCGGTTTACAATTTCGGCATTATGACATTGATGGGCACACGAACGGAGCTACCGGGTTTTTCAAGGAAACAGGCTGGACTACCGGGCAAAATGGTGCATACCTGATAGCCCCGACCGACTTAACAAGCGGCGGTGAAATAACAGATGCGGGACCACCTGCAAATACAACATGGAAAAAAATACTTGGGCAGGCCGCAGAGCATGATGGTGCTTCGAGTGATCCAAACGTCGTTTATACATCACAGTTTGGAACGGTGAATACGGTCAGGTTTCGTATGGGGTATCTTTTTGTAAAAGGAGACGGTGGAAATATTGCAAACCAGGTAGCGAGGGAATATGCGGCCGAGTTTGGTTGTTTTGATTTGTCAAATGCTATCCCGCTCCCGGTAAAGCTTGAAAGTTTCAGCGGTGCATACAAAAACGATAAGGTGACATTGAACTGGTCCACATCAGCGGAGACAAACTTTTCACGATTTGAAGTGGAAAGAAGTTTTAGCGGAACTGATTATAACGTGGCCGGTATGGTTTTGTCTTATGGTACGCCGGCAAGTACGGCGCAGTATGAATTTCCGGATAACGTTGCTGCGGTAAACAGCAACTTGCTTTATTACCGGCTTAAAATGATTGACAATGATGGCCGTTTTTATTATAGTCCCGTTGTTATAATCCGGAAAGAAAATATTCAGCAGGCAGGTATATCTGTTTTCCCCAACCCGGTCGTTGAAAACGTGGTACAGCTAAAAATATCTTCATCATCGAGGAATACCATCAGCATCCGGATTATTGATCTGAATGGAAAGATCTTGTCGGAGCAGGTGCGACCGGTAATTGACGGCAATAATAGCCTGGCAGTTGACCTTCCTTTGCTTAAAAGCGGTGTATATACCATGCAGGTAATAACAAGAGAAAAGACAATGAATGCAAAATTTGCCGTTTTGAAATGACCGGATGCTCCTGTTGATGTGGATATTTTATCAGGGATATTTCTCAATAAAACAAAAGATATGTTTCAAAATCCGCGTTATTTGAGTAAATTTCGGATGTCACCCTTGTATTATGAGCAAGCTGCTGAATAAACTAAAAAAAATCAGGATCATCAGGTCCATTGTGTACACAATAGCCGGGTCATTTTCCTACCCGGGATTTGTATGGGTGAACCGGTTGAAAATATCAGGTACAGAACATCTTGAAAATCTGCCGCGGGAAAATGTACTATTTGTAAGCAATCACCAAACCTATTTTGCGGATGTAATCGCGCTTCTCCATGTTTTTTGCGCGGTGAAATGGGGAAAGCGAAATAAACTGGGGATTCCATTTTATTTACTGAAGCCATTTACCAATGTTCATTATGTAGGTGCGGCAACAACGCTTGAAAAAAACTGGCTGACGCGTTTCTTCTCACTTGCCGGTGCCATACCGGTAAAACGTACGTGGAATGCCGATTCGAAAGAAGAGCGTAAAGGACTTGAGACAGCCGATTTCAAAAAAATTGAAAAAGCATTGGCATCAAGTTGGGTCATAACTTTTCCGCAGGGAACAACCAAACCATTTGCGCCGGGAAGAAAAGGAACAGTGCATAGTATAAAAAGAATGAAACCTATCGTGGTACCGATTGTGATCGGTGGGTTTAACCAGGCATTTGATAAAAAAGGGTTACGTTTCAGGAAAAAAGGAACATTGTTAACCATCACTGTTAAAGAGCCCATGCAGATTGATTACAATGCACCTGCAGAAACCATACTGGAAGAAATTATGGACGCTATTGAACAAAGCAAATCGTTTATGCCAAAGCAAATGGTATTGGCAGAGAATAATACGGAGATACCCCAAAACGTATAAGGTACAGACGCGTTTCAGCGGGAAAATTTATTCCTTTATAAAGAGAGCTTTTAATTCAGCCGCATCATCGGGTTTCATTTTCCCACCAAGAATCAGTCTTATTTGTCTTCTCCGCAATGCACCTTCGTATAACCTGGTTTCTTCTTCAGTCTCCGGCTCCAGGAGAGGCACTGCTTTCGGTTTACTGTTATCATCCAATGCGACAAATGTGTAATAAGCTTCATTGCTTTTATATTTCATCCTTTTCTTCAAATCTTCTCCCCATACTTTTATATGCACTTCCATTGATGTATTGAATGCTCTTGAAACAAAAGCTTCGATATGCACAACATTACCTAACCGGATCGGGTTTTCAAATGAAATATTATCAACCGATGCTGTTACAACCGGTGCATTGCTATGTTTTTGCGCCGACAGTGCAGCGGCGATATCCATCCAGTACATCAATCGTCCGCCCATCAGGTTGCCAAATATGTTTGTATCGTTTGGCAATACCAGTTCGGTCATGATGATCATGCTTTCTTTTGCTTTTTTTGAATCCATACAACGATTTAGCGGCAAATGTAAAACTTAGATTTCTCTTTGGGGAGTAAGAAATATTTCTCAAAGACGCAAAGGCCACAGGAAAAGATGAAGTAAGAAAATGTATCCCACAAAGACGCAAAGCCTACAATGAAGTAAGAAAATGTATCCCGCAAAGACACAAAGTCCACAGGAAAAGATGAGGTAAGAAAATGTATCCCACAAAGACACCAAGGTCATAGGAAAAAAAGAAGTAAGAAAATGTATCCCGCAAAGGCGCAAAGCTCACAGGAAAAAATGAGGTAAGAAAATGTATCCCACAAAGACACAAAGTCCACAAAGATCGTCCGCCATTCTAAATGCATGGTGCTCTTCGTGTCTTTGCGGGACAATATTTTTTAGTAAACGTGGATACGTTTTACTCAACGATATTATAAATGTTTTAAATAGCTCTCACATGCGAAAACAGTTGTTTCAATTATCTTTACCGCGGTCTAAAATTGACATATGAATTCACATCCGTTGATTTCTTTCGATAACACGGAATTTGCTTTTGAATATAAAACTGATAAAGAGCTACGCAAGGCAAACTTTCTTTTCTCATCAATGAGTCATTCCTGGCTGGTTAACATGGGTGTAAAGGTTACACCGTGGGCAATTAAAACCGGTTTGCCGATAAACGGGTTAATCCGAAATACTATTTTCTCACAGTTTGTAGGCGGTGAAACGTTAGAAGAAACAACTGTGGTTGCGAAAAATCTTGGTAAATATAATGTGCAGGTTATACTCGATTATGGAGTAGAAGGAAAAGAGGGTGAAGATAATTTTGATCATGCCTGCGATGAATTTATACGGGTGATCAACTATGCTGCTTCGCAATCCAATATTCCTTTTATGAGCATCAAGGTCACTGGTTTTGCCCGTTTTTCATTATTGGAAAAATTAGACAGCATGATGACGGCGAATACGGGAACCTTAATGAAACGCTATCTGAAAGCAATTGATGAGTTGCCGGCTGTTGAAAAAGAAGAATGGCATCGGGTGCGTCGACGTATGATGCGTATTTGCGAAACCGCAGCGGAGAAAAAAGTGGGTGTGTTGGTTGATGCAGAAGAAACCTGGATACAGGACCCAGTGGATGCGCTGACAATTCTTATGATGGACAGCTTCAACAAAGGGAGGGTAGTGGTGTATAATACCATTCAATTGTACAGGCATGACCGGCTGAAGTTTCTTATAGACTCGCATGAGGCTGCTGAAGAAAGAAATTTTATTCTCGGCGCCAAAAATGTACGTGGAGCCTATATGGAAAAAGAAAGGAAAAGAGCACAGGAAAAAGGCTATGCATCACCGATACAAGCGAATAAAGAATCAACTGATCGTGATTACAACAAAGCCCTTGAGTTTTGTATCAGTCATCTTGAACGAATCGCATTGATTGTGGCGACTCATAACGAACACAGCAATTTGTATGCTACGCAACTACTCGAGAAATACGGTTACCCGTTTAATCATCCGCATATACATTTCAGCCAGCTATACGGCATGAGCGATAATATCACCTTTAACCTGGCACATGCCGGCTGCAGCGTGAGCAAATATCTTCCTTTTGGCCCCATTAAAGATGTGATACCTTACCTGATGCGAAGAGCGCAGGAAAATACTTCCGTAAAAGGGCAAACCGGCCGTGAATTGGGACTTATTAAAAAAGAGCTGGAAAGAAGGAAAAGGCCGTAAGGAGTAAGCTATAAGCTATAAGCTGTAAGCTGTAAGCCGTAAGCCGTAAGCCTTAGGCCTTAAGCTTTAGCGCGGGATTGATTGATGGTAATTAACCTGGTTATTTGATTGCAGTTATTGGTTAAAGTTTGCAGCCTTCTTAATGTGGATTAATATTATCCTAAAGTAGTTCCCCTGAAACCCCTTCTGGTACTATTGTTGAAGAAAGTAACTGGATTTTACCCTTCTTTACCGGTGTTAGTATTAACGTTTTATTAGGCTTTGTTATAAAAGAGCTTTACCTAAACTTTTGAAAGTGTTATTATCCGCCAGTTTTTTTTCCATTTTCAGGGAATACCTGGGTATTCTGCTCTTCATTTGTCTTCCCGTCATTGTGTTATCGGCAGGGCTTGCTATCTGGCTGCATTACCGGCAAAAAAGACGTAAAAACCAATCGGATATTTCACCGGAGTACGACACGGATGCTTCACTTATTTCTTTTGCGGGACCTGCATCTATTACCGCAGTATCGCCACTCGAAATGGAAGACCGGATTGGATTGGCAAGAGAATGTCGTAAACAATTGTCAAAAAGCCGCGCAAAGTATGTCGCTTTGAAACATGATTTTTCCGTGATACAAAAAAATATAGTTACTATTGAAAACAATTTACCAGAAAACTTTGGCCGTATGGATAATCTGAACGAAAAAATTGCCGCTTACGAAAAGCAGATCACTGACCTGCAAAACAAACTGGAAGTTCTCGAAACCGTTGTACCGGTGCAGGACGAGACCTATTACCTGCGCCAGGCGTTGCGTGAAAAGGATAATGAGACAGTGCAATTGAAACAACGCGTTGCTGAATTGGAAGGCGGTCTTGTGCACGCAGAACCAAAACAGGAAGTTTTAACAACGGTTAATCACCTGAATCCTGATAACTCTGATTTATTCAGACGCATTGAACATCTGCAGGATGAAAAAGCCGGGCTTGATAGAAAATTAAAGGAACAGGATTACCTGAAAGATATTTATTCAGAGAGCAAATTGCAGGTTGAGTTTTTGCAAAATCAACTGGAGCTTCGCATAAAAAATCATACGGAGGCGGAGCAGAAAAATCGCGAACTATCATCATCGATACACGAAAAGTCGGAACAATTAAAAGCAGCTGAAGGAAAAATTATTTTCCTTAATCAGCAGATGGAGTCCAAACAGCATGAACTCGAGCAGATCCAATTCAGTGCAGATCAAAAAGACACAGAAATTCATCGGGTACGTGAAGAGCTGCAATTAAAGAGTTCCCAGATAACACATCTTGACGGATTGGTTGCTGAGTTAAAAGAACAGAACAGCATATTGAATGTTTCCTTTGGTGAAAGCCAGAATACGATCAGCCTTCTTAAAGAACAATTGGCGGGCGAACAACAGCATTCTCATCATTTGGAAGATAAGCTGTTAAAGAACAGGCAACTTCTGGAACGTATATACAGGGATGTAGAGTCTTCGATACTATCACCTACAAACGATGTAGTGGAATACCAGGCCGTTGTTAAGCCGATGTATTAGATCGAAATCTGTTTGTAAAGCGCAGTATCAGTCAAACATATTATGTCAAACGCGAAACATGAATCTCCACGTTTCGCGTTTTATCTTTTACAAACAAAAGTTACAGGAGTTAAACCCGGATTTATTTTCCCATCTGAAGCAGCGACAGGTATTCGCGGCTTTGATATTGCGTAAGTCCCGGTGAAATGTGTTTCTTCCACAATCCTGCCAGGTCATTTGTAGTTTTTAACTGATCCATTTCCGGTAGAACTTTGCTGGTGATAATCTCCGCAATTTCCTGCTGTGCAGATTCAGCGGCTTCGTCATTATCTATAGTCCACCATTTGTCTTCGGCATGACCGGCATAGTCTCCAATGTTTTTCACAAAATGGCGATGTAAATAACCGGGGATGCTCAAATCGTCGAGGTAGCTGAGTTTTGATGAAGCGATTTCAATATTAACCGTTGTCATCAGCACATCGGAAGTTGAATCGCCGCGGCTTTGCAGGCAGATATAATACGTGAGATCTTTGTTAGAGAAAGAAAAAATGTTTTGACTTTTCTTGAAACGACGTGGTTTCAGTACGGTGTTTAATTTATCAAGAAGTTGCTTCTTGAAACTGGAGGAGTTCATAGTATTAGCTTTTTAAATAGTGTTTCGGACAGTACTTTCAAATGTAATGCTTTGATTTGAGAAAAACGAGTCGTTTTTTAAAGAATCGTAAATTACCAGGTCATCTTTCCCCAAGACCTGAACAATTTGTGGCAGCCGGATTAGGTTTTACAGGTAAATTGCAGGCATGCAGCAATACCTTAATCTTCTTCAACATATCCTCGATACAGGCGTTCATAAAAGCGATCGCACCGGCACAGGTACGCAGAGCTGTTTTGGTTACCAGATGCGGTTTGATCTGAATGAGGGTTTTCCGTTGGTGACCACGAAAAAACTACACGTAAAAAGCATCATTCACGAATTGTTGTGGTTTTTAAAAGGCGAAACGAATATTGCGTACCTCAAAGAAAACGGTGTGCGGATATGGGATGAATGGGCAGATGAGCAGGGTGAGCTCGGTCCCGTGTATGGTAAACAATGGAGGAGCTGGGAGGGTGCTGATGGCAAAGTTGTGGACCAGGTTAGTGACCTGGTTGAACAGATAAAAAAGAACCCGGATAGCCGTCGCCTGATCGTTAGCGCATGGAACGTAGCAGACCTTCCTGAAATGGCGCTGATGCCATGCCATACATTGTTTCAGTTTTACGTGGCGGAAGGAAAATTGAGTTGCCAGCTCTATCAACGCAGTGCCGATGTATTTCTTGGTGTGCCTTTCAACATTGCATCTTATGCTCTATTGACGATAATGATCGCGCAGGTTTGCAACCTTCAACCCGGCGAATTCATTCATACGTTTGGCGACGTGCATATTTACAGCAATCATATGGAACAGGTGAAACTGCAGTTGAGCAGGAAACCTTTTCCTTTACCTGCAATGAAACTCAATCCCGCCGTAAAAAATATTTTCGATTTTAAGTTTGAAGATTTTACGTTAGAAAATTACCAGAGTCATCCGGCGATTAAAGCCGCGGTTGCAGTTTAAATGTAAAATGCAGAATATAAAATATAAAATGTAAAAATGGGAGACGAGTTACGAAAATATGATCTGGAAGACAGGCTGATAAAATTTGCAATTATGATTCTTGAGGTTTGTGATTTGTTACCTAATACAAGAGCTGCGAACAACCTCGAATATCAATTGTCCAAAAGCGGAACTGCACCGGCATTAATGTATGGCGAAGCGCAAGGGGCAGAATCAAGAGCAGACTTTATCCATAAAATGAAAGTGTTATTGAAAGAGTTAAGAGAAACCAGGATTTCATTACGAATTATTAATGAGAAGCCAATAGTGACTGATGTAAAGGTGGAAATTGCGTTAAAAGAATGTAATGAACTGATTGGCATCTTTACAAAAAGCATTGACACAGCGAAAAAGAATAGCATTAATACAACAGCAAAAAATAAGACTATTTCGGGTTAGACTTTTACATTTTATATTTTACATTTTTCATTCTACATTTTAATGATTATTTCTCTTGTAGTTGCAGCAGCAGAAAACAACGCAATCGGAAAAGACAACGCCTTGCTCTGGTGTTTGCCCAATGATATGAAATTCTTCAAAAATGTAACCTGGGGGATGGTTGTTATCATGGGACGTAAAACGCTGGAAGCGCTGGGAAAGCCTTTAAAAGGAAGGCGGAACATTGTTATTACAAGACAATCTTTATCTATTGATGGTACGGTGGTTGTGCAAAGTCTTGACGATGCATTGCAGGCAGCAAAGGAGATGGATGTAAAAGAAGTGTTTGTTATCGGCGGCGGTGAAATATATAAGCTGGCTTTGCCCATAGCCCATCGCATTTATATTACAAGAGTGCATGGCAGCCCTTCCGGCGCTGATACATTCTTCCCGGCATTCAGTGATAAAGAGTGGAAGCTGGTAAGTAACAAAGATTACAATGCGGATGCGAAGCATGAGTATGGATATTCTTTTCAATTGTGGGAAAGGGATGCGAATAAGTCATAAGCATTAAATGTGTACGATAAGATAAGCGGGTGATTGATAAGCAGCGCTCTGCAGTTTTACATTTTATAGTTTACATTCTGCATTTTACATTTACTCCGTGTATAATTCATTTCAATTAGCTCAAAAATATCTGCGTTATTATTTTACCGCATTGAATGGTAAAGGACATGGCATGCACTCACCGTTTGTTTTTGATTTTATAACGAAGGTGATGCTGGATAAACATCACTATGACGAATACAATATCGTGGAGTTATTGCGAAAGGATTTATTAAACAATCACGAAGAAATACAAGTGAAGGATTTTGGAGCCGGTTCCGCCGTAGACAAGACGGGCCACCGGCAAGTAGCTTCTATTGCAAAAAATGCCGCCAAATCAAAACGATTCGGCCAGTTATTATTTAGAATGGTGCGATATTATAAATCATCCACGATACTGGAACTCGGCACTTCGCTGGGTATAACCACTTCTTACCTTTCACTTGCTAACGCTGAGTCTGCGGTAACAACCATGGAAGGTGCACCGGCTATTGCCTCGCTGGCAAAAAGAAATTTTGAAAAACTTGGCTTTAAGAACATTAAAATCATCGAAGGCAATTTTGATGAGACATTGAGTTCGGTGATGGATAATCTGAAGGGTATCGATTTTGCTTTTGTAGATGGCAATCATCGCTTTGAACCAACGATTGGATATTTCGATACAATTATAAAGAATATAAATAGTCACTCGATTATTGTTATTGACGACATTCACTGGAGTGCGGATATGGAAAAAGCATGGCAGGTCATCAAAAATCATGAATCGGTACAATGCTCTATCGACCTTTTTTTTATCGGGATCGTTTTTTTTCGCGAAGAGTTTCACGAAAAACAGCATTTCACCATACGATTCTGACAACGTTATTTTTCGGTTTATGGCTTTTCATTCATTCAAAAAAATAATTTTTCCCCCGTTCACGCGAAACTCTTGAATGACGGATAGAAAAAATATCTATCTTCCCCTCAGAAATTCATGCACTGAAATACCGGAAGATAAATGACAATTGGTCTCCTGAAAGAACCTCTCTATGAAACCCGCGTATCGCTTCTTGCGGAAGCGGTCGCAGCGCTCACCAAAAAAGGAATTGCGGTTATTGTTGAAACCGGCGCCGGTGAAAAATCATTTTGCAGTGACGGCGACTATGAAAAGGCAGGCGCGCAGGTAAAAAGCCGCAGTGAAGTTATTTCTGCCTCGGAAATTTTGCTGATCATTCAGCAACTTCAAAAATCTGAAATCGAAAATCTGAAATCAAAAATTGTTATAGGTGTTTATCAACCGCTTTATTTTGCGTCCTTGATGAAAGAATGGGCGGCTGCCGGCATTACCAGTTTTTCCCTGGATATGCTGCCACGCACCACAAGAGCGCAAACAATGGATGTGCTGAGCAGCCAGGCAAATATTGCCGGATATAAAGCAGTCCTCGTAGCTGCGGATATCTATCCCCGTTATCTGCCGATGTTTATGACGGCGGCAGGAACCATTGCTCCGGCAAAAGTATTGATACTTGGTGCCGGCGTAGCCGGGTTGCAGGCCATTGCAACGGCAAGAAGACTGGGAGCTGTAGTGGAAGTATTCGATACAAGGCCGGCCGTGAAAGAAGAAGTAATGAGCCTGGGCGGAAAATTTATCGAAATAGAAGGTGCAGCTGACGCAAGCAAAGCCGGTGGTTATGCAGTAGAGCAAACAGAAGAATATAGACAGAAGCAACAGCAAAGGATTGGTGAAAGCACGGCAAAAGCAGACATTGTTATTACCACGGCGCAAATATTTGGCAGAAAGGCACCGATCCTGATTACCGAAGATATGCTGAACAAGATGCGCAATGGTTCTGTGATTATTGATATCGCGGCGGCAACGGGCGGTAACACACCATTTACAAAAAACAACGAAACGGTTCGATACAATGGCGTGAGTATTATCGGCGATTCATCCTTGCAATCAAAGATGCCGTCGGATGCAAGTAAGCTATATGGAAAAAACGTATTGAACTTTTTACAACTCATCATAGATAAAGAAGGGAAATTAAATCTTAATTGGGAGGATGATTTGGTGAAAGGAAGTTGTATAACGCACAATGGCGAAGTGGTGAATGAGAGAGTAAAGAGTTTGTAGTTTTTAACCGGAAGTTATTCATTCAACAATATTCTTATGCTACAATGGATTCATGATCACCAGGAAATGATATACATCGTTATCCTGATGATTTTTGTCGGGATTGAAGTAATCGGTCGTGTACCAAGTGTATTGCATACACCCCTGATGAGTGGCGCGAATGCGATTCATGGGGTTGTTATTATTGGTGCAATAATAGTTATGGGGAAAGCAGAGACTGATAATTACCTGGCATTGATACTTGGTTTTCTTGCAGTGATATTGGGCACATTGAATGTTGTAGGTGGCTTTGTGGTGACAGACAGGATGCTGGAAATGTTTAAAAAGAAAAAATAAACTCAACCGGGAATTTAAAGATGATAGAATTGAATGTTTTGACGGTTTGTTACCTGGTCGGGTCAGTTACATTTATTCTTGGCTTGAAGATGCTTTCAAATCCGGCAACAGCCAGAAGAGGAAATCTTATTGCCGCAGCAGGAATGAGCATTGCAATCCTGGCAACGATCTTTTTATATAAAGATGACAACGGGAATCGTCTTCATAATTATGGATGGATCTTCGGAGGGATTTTGATTGGAGCCATTATCGGAACATTGGCGGCAAAGAAGGTGAAGATGACCGCTATGCCGGAAATGGTTAGCCTGTTTAATGGTATGGGAGGAGCCTGTGCGGCATTGATTTCAGTTGTTGAGTTTAATCATTTATACAACTCTTCGTTCCAGGTATGGAAGTGCAATATGTGCAAGGCCAACTTACTTGTTCATAATTTTTTTGTCGGGGAACTCATCATCATTTTTGCCGGTTTGATTATTGGTTCAGTTTCCTTTGCCGGAAGTATAATTGCCTGGGGAAAATTGAATGGAAAAATAAAAGACATGAGTTTCAAAGGACAGCATTTGGTTAACCTTGCAATGCTGTTTGCATTAATCGTTTTAAGCGTATACGTCATAGGATTTGAATTGCGGAGCTTTTCACTGTTGACCAACGCTCCCTTGTTGTTTTATTTAATTTTATTCCTTGCCCTGCTTTACGGTATTTTCTTCGTAATGCCCATCGGGGGTGCGGACATGCCTGTTGTTATCTCCCTTTTAAATTCATTTACCGGTGTTGCCGCAGCATGTGGTGGTTTTCTTTATGGTAATAAAGTAATGCTGACAGGAGGTATACTTGTTGGCGCAGCAGGTACGCTGCTTACCATATTAATGTGCAAGGCCATGAACCGTTCGTTGAAAAATGTGTTGATTGGTTCGTTTGGCGGCGGCGCTGCAGCAGCCGCGGCGAAAAAAGACCAGGGCAGTTACAAAGAAATCGCCCTAAGCGATATGGCTGTTTTGATGAGCTATGCCAACAAAGTGATGATCGTTCCCGGTTATGGGTTAGCGGTGGCCCAGGCACAACATGCCTGTCATGAACTGGAAAAATTATTAGAGGGTAAAGGTGTGACGGTAAAATATGCGATTCATCCGGTTGCAGGGCGTATGCCGGGCCACATGAATGTACTACTTGCAGAAGCAGATGTCAGCTATGATAAGTTGTTGGAAATGGAAGAAGCGAATGATGAATTTCCAACCACGGATGTTGTTCTTGTGTTAGGCGCAAATGATGTAGTGAATCCTGCTGCAAAAACTGATCCTTCGTCGCCGATATATGGCATGCCTATATTGGATGTTGAACTGGCAAAGAATGTAATCGTTAATAAAAGGAGCATGAAACCGGGATATGCGGGGATTGAAAACGATTTGTTTTTTAGAAAGAAGACATCCATGCTGTTTGGCGATGCAAAAAAAGTGTTGCAGGACCTGATCGCCGAAATTAAAAATATCTGATCGCGCCTGGTTCCCCGATATCGGATATGTTTTGAACCCTTACCTTCGAAGATGCCCTGTTAAAGATGAAACTTACATTAAGCTGAAAATTTCGTGATCAGCTGTACAGTGAGCACGGTCCAACGAAAGCTTAGCCGCCATACTAAAGTTGGGTACAAATCTAAAATCATACAACATGAGAAAATCATTTTTATTTTTCGTCTGCTTATTACTGGTAGTAGTAGTTACCCGTGCACAGAAGGTAATGGGTTTTACAGATGCATCAGCCGCCAAACAAATTGATTGGGAGAAACAATTTGATGCAGGCCTCAAAGCGTCTGACCAGGATGAGTGGATGAAATTTTTGACTTCCCATCCCCATCATGTAGGCAGCCCGCAGGATAAAG
>Ga0207689_10002112_pt1 | contig 18678 bp, 18 predicted proteins | sample KBSMisM52_FD_184312 | JGI IMG/M metagenome (GOLD analysis project Ga0207689, IMG submission 184312) | Miscanthus rhizosphere microbial communities from Kellogg Biological Station, Michigan, USA - KBS Miscanthus M5-2 (SPAdes) (version 2) | ecosystem: Host-associated > Plants > Roots >... | reverse complement strand
GTCAGCGACACCTGGATCGACGCAATGCGGTGCCGGCCGAGCACCGCCGCCGCGCGCGGCTCGCAAACGACGCGGGGGGCGCCGTAATCGTCGCGCGCGATCGAAAAATCCTCTGCCGTGATTGCCCCCAGCGCCGTTTCGCGCGGAAAGAGCTTGAGGCACGCCTCCTTGGCGGCGAAGCGGGCAGCGAGGCTCGCCGCGCGGCCGGGTCCGTCGCCGCTGTCCTCGAGCTCGGCGGCGGAGAAAATCCTGGCCAGATCGTCGGCGGGCGTCTCGTCGAGCAGGCGTTCGATCCGTGCGATCTCGACCGTGTCGATGCCGCAGTGGCCGGCTGGCGCCAAGGCGTCCGCCATGAACCTCTCGGGCAGCTACGGCGCGCGGACGACGAGCGCCACGTTGGTGCCGGCAAAGCCGCGACCCAGCACGAGCGCCACTTTGCTCCTCGGTGCCTGGGGAGCCGCGGACACGGCCAATCCCGCGCAGCGCGCATCGAGCGTGCCGAGCGTCGCGATGCCGGGCACCACGTTGCGCGAGAGCGCCGCGAGCGCGAGCGCCGTCTCGAGGATTGATGCGGCTGCGATCGTGTGTCCGATTGCCCACTTGAAGCCTGTCACGGGCGGCATCGCGTCGCCAAAGACGCGCCGCAGCGCGGCCGCCTCCGAAACATCGGATTGCGGCGTGCCGTTGCCGTGGGCGACGATCATGCCGACGGCGGCGGGGGGGAGCTGCGCATTGTCGAGCGCCTCCCCGATTGCCCTTGCAACGCCGTCGCCGTCGTCGCAAATGGCGACGAGGCCTTGCGCTTCGCATGCATAGCCGCCGCCAAGCACCTCGCCCAGCACGGGCGCTTGCCGCGCCGCGGCGGAAGCTTCGGTTTCGAGCAGCAGCGCGCCGGCGCCTTCGCCGAACAAGCTGCCGTCGTGGCGCGCGTCGAAGGGCCGCAGCATCTCGCCCGCGAGGAGGCCCAGCCCGTGATAGTAGAGCAGCATCTGCGGCTCGATGGGCGTCTCGTGTCCGACGGCCACCGCGCGGTCGGCCTCGCCGTTGCGAAGCGCCTCCGAGGCTTCGATGACCGCGAGCGCGCCGCCGACGCTGTGATTGGTGATGCACGCATTCGAGCCTTTCAATCCGTGCTTGATGCCGATGTGGCCGAGCACGTTGTTGGGCAGCGTGCGCAGGAGCCACATCGGGTTCACCGTGTTCGCGAGCTCGCGGCCGAAGGCGGGCAGCTCGCCTTGGGCTTGCGCAAACAGCGGGAAATAGTCGTACTGGTTTTCGTAGTTGCCGCCGCCGGATCCGACGTAGACGCCGGTGCGATCGCTGTACTGCGCCGCGGCGCCGGGTTCGAGCGCGTTGCGATGAGCGACGATGCCGGAGCGCTCGAGGGCGCGTCCGGCCGCATAGAGTCCAACGAGGTCGGTGCGCCGGATGAGCTTGTGCAGCTTGCGGTCGTCGACCAGCGCGCGGGGATTGAAATCCGCGATTTCCGCGGCAACGCGGCACGGCCAGCCCGCGGTGTCCCATTGCCTGATCGGGGCGATCGCGGAGCGTCCGGCGACGATGGCGTCGAGGATGTCTTCCGGCGACATCCCGGCCCCGCACACGGCACCGGTGCCGGTCACGACGACATTCGACGTCTGCGTCATCCGTCGACCAGTTCCGGATGGCGGACGACCACGCAGCTGTTCGAGCCGCCGAAGCCGAACGAGTTCGACATCGCGACGCGAACGCGTTGCCGCCGCGGCGCACCGACGACGAAATTGAGATCGCAGTCGACGTCGCGCTCGACCAGATTCGCGTTGACGGGCATCTCGCCGCGATGAACGGCGAGGGCGCACACCGCGACCTCGACTGCGCCTGCGGCGGCGATCAGGTGTCCCATCGAGCTCTTGGTGGAGCTCACGTTGACGCGCATCACGTCGTCGCCGAACACGGCGCGCGTCGCGGCGGTTTCGCTGCGGTCGTTCATGCCGGTCGACGTGCCGTGGGCGTTCAGGTAGTCGACGTCGGAGGTCGTCGCACCGGCGTCGGCGAGCGCCGCGCGCATTGCCTGGATCGGGCCGTCGCCGTCCGGCGGCGAATCGGTGATGCGATAGCTCGACAGCGAATTGCCGTCGCCGGCAAGCTCCGCGTAGATCCGCGCGCCGCGCCGGCGCGCCGACTCCCATTCCTCGAGCACCAGGAAGCCGGCGCCCTCACCCAGGAGAAACCCGTTGCGCGTCGCATCGAACGGGCGGCTCGCGCGCTCCGGCGCCTCGTTGTCGGGCGAGACCGCGGACAGCAGGCAAAATCCGGACAGTCCAATCGGGCTGATCATCGAGTCGAACCCGCCGGCAAGCGCGCAATCGACGGCGCCGCGGCGAATGAGCTTCATCGCCGTGCCCAGCGCTTGGCCACCCGACGCGCACGCAGTGTGCACCGACGTCGCGTAGCCGCGGATGCCGTAACGGCGCGTAAGGAGCGAGATTCCCGTGGTGGCCTGGCTGCGGCAGAACACCATCGGGTTGGTGGCGGCGGGATCGGTCAGCAACCGATCGGGGTGGAGCTCGCCGTCGGCCGCGCTGTGCTCGTACGTGACGGCGAGGTCGCCAAAGTCCGACGTCATCATGCCGGCGCCGACCGCGCACCCCCACCGCGCCGCTGTGTCCGGCGTCGGCTTGAGGCCTGCGTCGCGAAACGCCTGCTCCGCCGCGGCGAGTGCGAAGCGATGCGAGCGGTTCGTATATTTCATGAGCTTCCGGTCGACGTGATCTGCGTCGTGGAAACCCTTCACTTCGGCGGCGATGCGCACGGGAAATCCACTCGCGTCGAAGAGGCTGATCGCCGCACCGCCGCTCCTGCCCGCGAGCAGCGCGTCCCACGCCGTCGCAACGTCGTTGCCGACCGGCGTGACGAGGCCGATGCCCGTAATCGCGACGCGCCGCCTCATTGGTACGCCCTCGCGCTCTCGCGTTTGCGCGCGACCACTTCGAGCCGCGCGGTGGCGACGGGCTTGTCGTCCATTCGCGCCGACAGCTTGAGCGTCGCCTCCGTTGCTCGCGGCGCGAGCTCCGCATCGATGACGAGCGTCGCGCCCGGCGGAATGAACGAGCGCATCTTCACGTGCGTCATGCGGGACGGCACGGGCCGTGTATCCGCGGGCCACTGCATCGCGTCCACCGCGACCTCGAGCGCGAAACGGATCTGCGCGTCGAGCAGCAGCGTTGCCGGGAAAACGGGGCGGCGGGGAAAGTGGTCGCCGAAGAACGGCGCGGATTCGGGCACGATCAGCGATGCACTCGCCGACGCGCCGGAACTTCCCGTCGTGCGCGTGACACGCGGCGCGTCGACTCCATGGAAGCGGCCCGGCGGAGCGCCGTCGCCGAGGATGAGCTCGAAGCGCGCTGCCAGCGCGGCGGGCGAGTCGAACTCCTCGACCGGCAGCATCGGACCGAGGCAATCGACGAGCTCGATCGCTTCCGCCCCGTCGACCGATGCGCGCCCGGCATAGGCGACCGCGTGCTCGTCGCAGCTTTCGATTTCGACGGCGAGCTCGAGCGTGTTGCCTGGAAGGACATCCGAGCGGAATCGCGTCTCGTTGGCGAGTGCCGCCACGGGGCGGCCCCGAAAGCCGATGTGCGCCATCGACACCCACGCTGCGAGCTGCCCGACCGCTTCGGCGACGAGGCACGGCGGAAACGCCGCAATGTCGGCCGGAACAACGTAACGCCCGCGTGCGCGCCGGCCCGGCTCGTGCTCGGTGATGCGGTCGACGAACGAGAACGCGGCGAAGTGGTCGGCCATGCGCGGAAAATCAGTGCGCGCCTGCGCAGCTGCAGCGAGCGGTGCGAGCGTGGGGCCTGTTCATCCGGCCTCGCGCTGCGCGGCGATGACGAGCTTGGCGAAGGTGGTCGTGGTGAAGAGACGCGGGATGTCCTTGACCTTGGTCGGCGTCTTGAAACGCTCGGCGGGCACTTCCGACAGATACTCCTTGAGCTGTGCGAGACCGACGTCGGTGACGATGCCGTTTTGCTCGAACTCCGCCTCCGTCAGCGTGCCGCGGGCGTTCTCGACTATCTTGCCGCGGGGAATCTTCACCTTGAACGCCCGCTCGAGGCGGAACACCATGTCGAGAAAGTCGATCGATTCCGCGTCGAGATCGTCGATCAGCGACGCATCGGGCTTCACCTCCTCGACGTCGCAGCCGAGGGCGTCGGCGATCGTTGCCGATACCGTCGGCAGCACTGCGGCGATTTCCTCGCCTGAAATCTTCGCTTGCGTCATTTTTGTCGCTCCATTATTCCATTTTGAACCCGCCGTCGACCGCGAACACCTGCCCGGTGACGTAATCCGCGTACGCCGAAACGAGGAACCACACGGCGAACGCGACGTCTTCCGGCCGCCCGTACCGCTTGAGCAGGATGCGTCCCTTCACCTCGTCGCCCGCCATCTCGCGCACGTCGCGCGACATCTCCGTGTCGATCACGCCGGGTGCGACGCAATTGACGTTGATCTTGCGCGGTGCGAGCTCGACGGCGAGCGACCGGGTGAAGGCGTTGATCGCGCCCTTGCTCGCCGCGTAGTTGGTCTGTCCCCGCCCGCCCTTGTCGCCTGCGACCGAGCTGATGTTGACGATGCGGCCCGCGCGCTGGGAGATCATGTAAGGCGCGACCGCGCGGGTGACGTTGAACACGCCGGTGACGTTGGTATCGAGCACGACTGCCACGTCCTCGTCTTCGAATGCGGCGAGCGGGTTGTCGCGGATCGTGCCGGCGTTGTTGACGAGGATGTCGATCCGGCCGCAGCGCTCGGCGATGGTCTCGACGGCCGCCGCGCAGGCTTTGGAGTCGCGGATGTCCACCTGGAGGGCGGCGACCTTGTGCCCTGCGGCGCGACCCGCGGCGAGCACTTCCTCCGCGGCTTCGGCATTGCCTCGATAGAAGAACGTGACGTCGGCGCCTTCCGCGGCCAGGAGCAGCGCGATCGCGCGCCCGATACCGCGGCTGCCGCCGGTGACGATGGCGCATTTGCCGGCGATGCCCGGATCGGGACGCATCGAGGCCGTCATCCGGAAATGGCGAAGCCGCCGTCGACGACCAGCGTGTGGCCGTTGATCATCGCGGCTTCCGGCAGGCAGAGAAGGTATACGGCGCCCGCGACGTCGTCGGGTGTAAGCACCGGTCCGGCCGGGGTCCGTTGCGCAAAGTTCTGCAGGAGCTCGTCCCGGTTCGGAAAATACGCGAGCGCATCGGTGTCGACGACGCCCGCACTCACCACGTTGACGCGCACGCCTTTCGGGCCGAGCTCCTGCGCGAGCGCCCGCGCGAGCGACTCCAGCGCCGCCTTCGAGGCGCCGATGAAGCCATAGCCCGGCATGGCCCGCTGCGCGCCCAGGCTCGACATCGCGACGATACGGCCGCCCGCCGTCATCAGCGGCAGGGCGCGCTGCGTGAGCAGGTTGAGCGCGAGCGCGTTCGTTTCCATGCACCAGCGCCAGTGCTTGAGCGTCATTTCGACCGTCGGCTTCAGCACGCCGGACGCCGCGTTGCTGACGAGAATGTCGAGCCGGTCGAAATGCTTGCCGAGCTCGGCGAAGATCTCGTCCACGGAATCGGGAATGCCGACGCTCCCCTGGATGGCGACCGCGCGCTGGCCCAGCGCGCGAATTTCCGCGCACAGGGCTTCGGCTTCGTCGGCGCTGTTGTAGTAGTTCGCGGCGATGTCGCAACCGCCTCGCGCGAGCTTGAGCGCGACGGCGCGGCCGATGCCGCGCGCGGCGCCGGTGACGAGAGCGATCTTTCCGGTCAGTGCACCGGGCATGTCGGGGTTCCTGCCGGCTGTCCGCGGTCACGGGGCCGTGACGTTTTCGAGGCGGCGTTCGGGCAAAACCACTATTTTAACCCGGCCCGCAGGCTCCGATATAATTGCGCCTTCGATGCGGGCGGTCTGTCCGCTTCGCCCTTCTGACTTACTCCCCAATGCTCGACCGCCGTCTTCCGGAACGCGCCGCCGGTGATACCCAAGCCTTGACGGCTCGAAGCCTCTACGCGTCGTGGCGGCGCGGCGAGATCGTCCTCAAATGGGGGGCCGTGCTGCTGGGCGCTTCGATCCCGGTGTCGGTGGCGCTCGACAACGTGCTTCTCTACGTTCTGTTGTTCTTCTGGCTCATCGGCGGAGCGTACCGCGACAAGCTCGCGTCCATTCGCGACAACCCGGTTTCATGGCTCGCGCTGGCGCTGTGGGCGCTGTTCGTCGTAGGGTCGGCCTATTCGATCGGAACCCGGGACGATGTCCTGGCTGCGGTGGGGAAGGCCATGCGCCTGCTGGCGATCCCGGTGCTGATCTACCTGCTGCGCGACCCCGTGTGGCGCGAACGCGGCATTGCCGCGTTCCTGGCGTCGATGCTCGTCACGCTCTTGCTGTCGTGCCTCCTCTGGCTGGATCTCGTTCCCGGCAACGGATGGATCAAGGGCTCGCCGCTGGACCCGGTGGTGTTCAAGGCGCACATCACGCACAACGTGTTCATGGCGTTCGCCGCGTTCCTATTCGCGCAAGCGGCACTGGACGCGAACACCCCGAGGGCGCGGATCGCGCTCGGGGTCCTGTGCGCCGCTGCCAGCGCCAACGTGCTGCTGATGGTGCCCGGTCGGACCGGCATGCTCGTGCTCGTCGTGCTGTTCGTCTATTTCCTTGGCCGCGTATACAGGGCCAAGGGTCTTGCGCTCGCGGGCGTTGCAGTGGCGGTGCTCGCGGCGATCGTCCTCGCGTCGCCGGAAAGCATGCTGCATCGGCGCATCACGCTCGCTGACGAGGAGTACGCGCAGTGGCGCGCCGGGATCCCGCCGGAACCCACGTCTTCGGTCGGGCTGCGCCTCGAAATGCTGAAGAACACGCTGGAGATCATCGGTCACAATCCCGCGATCGGCGTCGGGACCGGCGGCTTTTCCAGGGCGTACGCGGAACGCGTGGTAGGCACCGGTGCGCAGGCCACCGAAAATCCGCACAACGAGATCCTGTTGATGATCGTGCAATTCGGCATCGCCGGGTTCGCGCTGTTCGCGGCCCTTCTCTTCGTGCAGTGGAGGATCGCGGCTCGCCTCCCGACCCGCTTCGACCAGGCGACCGCGCGCGCATTCGTGCTCACGATCGCCGTGACGAGCCTCTTCTCGTCGACGCTGCTCGACCATTCCGAGGGAGTCTTCTTCGCGTACATGGGCGGCCTGCTCTTTGCCGGGTATCGCGCCGGAATGCCGGACGCCTGGCGGCAACGAGCCTCGTGAGCGCGACGATCACCGGTACCGGCGCGCCGCCGGCGACGCCTTCGAGCGTGCTTGTGATCGTCACCCGGCGGTTGGGCGACGTCCTGCTCGCCCTCCCGCTGATCCGGTCGATCAAGGCCGCATGGCCGCAGGCGGCGGTCGACGCGCTCGTTTTCGACGGAACGAAGGACGTGCTCGCGGGTCATCCGGACCTGCGGCGCGTCGTGGCCGTCCCCGAGCGTCCGGGGATCGTGGAGCATGCACGGCTGATCTTCGGCCTCTTTCGCCGCTACGACATCGCGCTCTCGTGTCTCGAGAGCGACCGGCCGACGCTCTACGCCGCCGTTGCCGGGCGCTTTCGCGCGGGGCTTGTCCTGCGCGGCAAGGGATCGGGCTGGAAGCAATGGCTGCTCTCGCGAGCCATCGTTTCCGACAACCTCGATACGCATACCGTCGCGATGAATCTCGCGCTCGCCGACGCGCTGGGTATTGCGCGGCATCACGAGATCGACATCCGCTGGACCGCCGACGACGCCACGCACGTCGCCTCGCTCATCGCGGGCCTCGAGCCGCCGCTGTCCTACGCCGTGCTGCATCCGCATCCGAAGTTCAACTACAAGATGTGGCACGTCGAAGGCTGGGTGGGGCTTGCGCAATGGTTGCGCGCCCGTCGAATAGCGCCCGTGCTCACCGGTGGACGCGAGCCGGGAGAAATCGAATTCGCGACGGCCATTGCCGCGCAAATGCCCGCCGGGACGATCAATCTCGCCGGACGATTGAGCCTGTCGCAGTGCGCGTGCGTGCTCGCCGGCGCTCGACTCTTCGTGGGGCCCGACACGGTGACGACGCACATGGCGGCGGCGCTGGGCGTTCCCACGGTGGCGCTCTACGGCCCGTCCAACCCGGTGAAATGGGGCCCCTGGCCCAAGGATTTCGGGGGCGCGACTTCGCCCTGGCGAAGGGTCGGTGTGCAGTCCACGGGCAACGTCCAACTCGTGCAGGGTGCCGGCGCCTGCGTGCCGTGCATGCGCGAAGGCTGCGACCAGCACGTCGCGAGTTTTTCCGATTGCCTCACCCAATTGCCGCTGCCCGCCGTCACCGCGGCCATTGAGCGCGCGCTTGCGAGAAGCGCTTCGTAGGGCGCGTGCGTCAACCCTGCTCGCCCCAATCGGGGCGTCCGGCGAGCACGAAAAGGAACGTGCTCGCCGCGGCGGGCCAGAATAAAAGAACCGTGTGAGTGAGCCCGTTGAAATTGAGGAGATGGCCGTAGGGTCCGTTGAAGAGACCAAGCGGCGCGCGCGCGAACACGAGATCCGGGGCGAACACCGTCGTCAGCAGCGACGATAGGAGCGCAATCGTCGCGAGCGTGACCTGCACCGAGCGCGGCAGCTGAATGGCCAGCGCGAGCAGGATCAAGCCGGCCGCCACCCCAAGCGCGACACCCGGTGTCACCCAGTGCTCGCCGGCGGCGGGACTCAGGAGCATGGTCGCTGCGACGCCCTTGATGATGGCCGCCGCGCCAATCAGGAGCAGCACGGCGCCGGTGACGTGCCGCCGCTCTCGCATCAGCAAAGCGATAAACAACCCGACCCCCAGCAGCTGAAACGCGCTTTGCGCGCTTTCGACGATCGTGGCAGCCACGTCGGCCGTCGCCGGTTCGGCAGCGGGCCGGGCCGCGGAGTCGTACATCGCGGCGAAGAGTGGAATAGCCGGGTTGGCCTGCACCGCAAGCCATATCGCCAGAAGCGCGAGACCGATGTCGCCGGCGGCGCCCGGCAGAAACCAGCGTTCGCGCGCGGACGCGAGCGCAACGCCCGCCTTGGGCGAGCGGGCGAACGCCACCGCCAGCAATGCGCCGATCGCCGACCCCGTCGTATTGAAGACGAGGTCGGCGACATTCGCGTCCCGGGTCGGCAGGTACATCTGCAGCGATTCCATGGCGAGCGACAAGAGTGCGCCGGTCCCGATGCCCCAAACGAGTTGCCGCGACGGACCACGCCAGCGCGGGATCAGCCCGACGAAGAAGCCGAAGGGAAGATAGGCGGATACGTTGATGACGAGGTCGTAGCGTACCCAGCGTGGCGGCCACGGCGCGAACAGAAAATAGGGCGCGCCGGGCACCGGCGCCATCCAGTTGACGAAGGGCTGCAGGCTCGCGTAGACGATCGCCAGCCCGTAGAGCGTCGCGAGAAAGTGCGGGAGCAGCGAACCCCGGCGCGAGGCGGTCACGATGCGCGCGCCGCGCCGGCGCGCGCACCACGCGAAGCGGTGGACGATCGCCGGTTCAGCGGCCGGCCTTGATCCCGGTCCACAGCTTGTTGCGCAGCCGCCGTTGCGCGCCCGTGAGGTCCTGCAGCTGCTCCAGCTTCGCCTGGACCGCCTTGTCCGGGAAGATCGCAGGGTTCTTCAGGAGTTCCGGCTTGATGAACTTGACGGCGGCCGTATTCGGATTGCCGGAGCCGATCAAGTTCGTGAGCTCGGCGGAGTTCTGCCCTTCGAGCATGAAGTTCATGAACTTGAGTGCCAAGTCGGCCCGCGGCGCGCTCTTGTCGATCACCATGTTGTCGACGGCCAGCACCGCGCCCTCCTTCGGCATCCCCTGCAGGATCTTGAACTTGCGGCCCGCGGCCTGCGCGTCGAGGTTCGCCTGGAAGATGTCGTTCGAATAGCCGTGCACGAGCCAGATGTTGCCGACCGTGAGCTCCTTGATGTACGAAGAGGCATTGAAGGCGGCCCAGTACGGCTTCGCCTTCTTGATCACCTCCGCGGCCTCGTCCCAGTGCTTGGGATCGACGTCGTTGGCGGAGTACCCCAGGTACTTGAGTGCCGCGGCGAAGAGCTCGTTGGCGCTGTCCAGCACCGTGACGCGGCCCTTGATCTTCTCGAGGTACTTGGGATCGAAGATCACCGCCCACGTATCCGTGGGGAGGCCCAGCTCCTTTATCTTTTCGTCGTTGTACCCGATGATCGTCGTCGACATCGCGTAGGGCACCGAGAACTTGTTGCCCGGGTCGAACGGCGTGTTGAGATAGACGGGGTCGATGTTCTTGAGGTTCGGGAGCCCCGCCTTGTCGACGGGCTTCAGCCGTCCGCTCTTGATCAGCGCCTGCGCGGCGTTCGACGTCGGCACGTACATGTCGTAGCCCTTGGCTCCCGCCGACAGCTTGGCGAGCAATTCCTCGTTGTCGGAGTAATAGGTCTGGACAACCGTGCACTTGCAGAATTCCTCGAAGCGCTTGACGGTTTCCGGCGCGAGATAGTTGTTCCAGTTGTAGAGATGGAACTCGTCCTTCGCGGCCGCGACCGGTACGGCGAAGGCAAGTGCCGCGAGCAGGAGCACCAGACGTTTCATCTTCAATCCTCTTCGGCGGAAAACAGGTTCGGGGAAAGGCGCGAGGCAATGATGATAAGCGCCAGCGTCAGCAGCATCAACAGCGTCGACACGGCGTTGACTTCGGGCGTCACCGCGATCTTGATCATCGAGTAGATCTGCAGCGGCAGCGTGACCGTGCCCGCCCCGGCCGTGAAGAACGTGATGACGAAATCGTCGATCGACAGCGTGAACGCCATCAGCGCCCCGGCGATGACTCCAGGCATGATGAGCGGCAGGGTCACGTAGCGGAACGCGTCCCACGGCGTCGCGCCGCAGTCGCGCGCGGCCTCGGTGAGACTCTCGTCCATGCCGGCGAGCCGCGAGCGGACGACGATCGCGACGAAGCCGATGCAAAACGCGATGTGGGCGAGCGCGACCGAGAGGAGCCCCAGCGTGAAGTTGAGCAGCACGAAGAAGATCAGGAGCGACACCCCCATCAGTATTTCGGGGATCGCGATGGGCGTCAGCACGAGGATCGGCAGGAGCGTGAGCTTGTAGCGATACATGGCCACGCCCGCCATCGTGCCGAGCAGCGTCGACGCGAGGCTCGCCACGAGCGCGATGGTGAGCGAATTGCCGGCGGCAGTCAGCATCTCCTCGTTGTGAAAGAGCTTGTCGTACCAGTCGAGGGTGAATCCCACCCACTCCGCGTTGAGGCGCGAGTTGTTGAACGAATAGACGACGACGATGACGAGCGGCACGTAGAGGAAGGCATAGCCCGCCGCCGCCGCGATCCACAGCCAAACCGAGCGCCTACGCATCGGCCACCCGTGCGCTGGAGGGATTGCCGAGATTGCGCCGCCCGATCCACGCGGCGAATCCGGCGAGACCGAGCGCCACGACGGTCAGCACGATCGACAGGACGCTGCCGAACGGCCAGTCGCGCGTCTCGAGGAACTGCTGCTTGATGACGTTGCCGATGAGGCTGTCCTCGGGACCGCCCAGGATGTCGGGGATCGCGAATATCCCGAACGCGGGGATGAAGACGAGCGCCGCACCGGCGTAGACGCCGGGCAGCGACAGCGGAAAGGTGATTCGCCAGAAACGCTGCCATCCGTTCGCTCCCAAGTCCTGCGCGGCGTCGAGCAGCGTCCGGTCGTGCTTCTCCAGGTTCGCGTAGAGCGGCAGCACCATGAACGGCAGGTGCACGTAGACGAGACACGTCAGCACGGCGAACGAGCTGAAGAGCAGGGACACCGGCTGGAGGCCGAAGGCGGCGAGCGCTGCGTTGACGCCGCGCGCGAGCGCTGCCTGCGGCCCGAGGATGATCATCCACGCGTAGATGCGGATCAGGAAATTGCTCCAGAAGGGCAGGATCACGAGCAGGAGCAGGAGATTGCGGTGCCGCTTCTGCGAAGTCGCGATCAGCGAAGCGAGCGGATACGCGATGGCGAGGCAGAGAACCGTGGTGACGAGCGCGTACCAGAACGACTTGACGAACACTTCGGCGTACACGGACTCCGTGAAGAACCGCGTGTAGCTCTCGACGTTGAGGTCGACGTTGCCCGCCTCGTCGACGAGGGGTGCCAAGCCGCCGAACTCGCCCGGCGTGCGGAACGACGCCAGCACCATGATGAGCGTCGGGATGGCGAAGAAGATCGCGAGATAGAGGAGCGGCGGCCCGCTGACCAGCCACTTGCCCAAACGCCCGGATGCGCGCCCAGCCACGTCGTCGCTCATTCTTCGATGAAGTGTCCGGCTGCCGGCGGCCAGCTCATTTCGACCGCGTCGCCGACTTCGAAGAATTTCGTGCCGCCGGCCGCGGAGTTCGCAAGCAGCGCCTCGATCTTGTGGCCGCCGGGGGTGTCGACGATGTAGACGGTCACGTCCCCCATGTAGAGGAGCTCGGAAACGGTCCCGCGGAAGCGGTTGTCGACCGTGTCGGCGGGCGCGGTGGCGGCGATGCGGATCTTTTCCGGGCGAAGCGCCACGGTGCCGGCCCGCCCTTGGCCGAGCTCGGAGGCGGCAGCCACGCGCACCCGGCCCAAGCCTTCGACCTCGACGGTAATGATGCCGTTGGAATTTTCGCTGACCGGGCCGGAAAGAAGGTTGCAGTGGCCGATGAAGTCGGCGACGAAGCGGGTCCGCGGGAAACCGTAGATGCGCGAGGGCTCGTCCTCCTGCTCGACGCGGCCGGCGTTCATCACGGCGATCCGGTGCGACAGCGCGAGCGCCTCGGTCTGGTCGTGCGTCACGTAGACGAACGTGATGCCGACTTCCTTTTGCAGGTTGATGAGCTCGAACTGCATCTCCTCGCGCAGCTTGGCGTCGAGTGCGGCGAGAGGCTCGTCGAGCAGCAGCACCGTGGGGTGCGTGACGAGTGCGCGTGCGATGGCGACACGCTGCTTCTGCCCCCCGGAGAGCTCGTGCGGATAGCGCTTGCCGAAGCCGGTGAGTCGCACGTCGGCGAGCGCCTCGGCGACCTTGGCGCCGATCTGCCCCGCGGGCGTTTTCGCCATCTTGAGGGGGAAAGCGACGTTGCCCTCGACCGTCATGTGCGGGAACAACGCGTAGCTCTGGAACACCGTCCGCACGGGTCGGTCTTCCGGCGGCCGGGCGGACAGGTCTTCCCCGTTGAGGAAGATGCTGCCGCCGTCGGGCAGGTCGAAGCCCGCGATCATCCGCAGCAGCGTGGTCTTGCCGCAACCGGAAGGACCGAGCAGCGTGAAGAATTGCCCGGCCTCGATCCCGAGGCTCACGCCGTCGACGGCGCTGAAGTCGCCGAAGCGGCGCGTCACATTCCGGATCTCGAGAAGCGCCATCGGCTACGCCCTGCGGGGGTGGGGTAAGCGCCGGATTGTAGGGGAAAAGCCGAAGCCGGAGACCAGTACGCCTAACTGAATTGCAATTGCCAAAGCAGCAGTGCAACGATAGCCGCGAGCAGGAGCGTCACCATTGCCAGAAGCCCGTTCCGCGCGCGCTGTGCGGCGACGAACTCCTTGATGGCCTCGTCGGAGACTGAGGGGGGCGCGGTGAGGCGCTGATGGATGAGCCGCGGCAGCTCGGGCAGCGCCGAGACGATGTAAGGCGCCTCGGCCAGCAGGCGGCGCTTCAGCGCCGGGAAGCCGATCCGGTCTTCCATCCAGCGTTCGAGCAGCGGCAGCGCCGTCGCCCACAGGTCGAGGTCGGGGTCCAACTGCCGGCCGAGGCCCTCGACGTTGAGCAGCGTCTTCTGCAGGAGCACGAGCTGCGGCTGGATCTCGATGTTGAATCGGCGCGATGCCCGGAAGAGCTGCAGCAGCACGCGCCCGAGCGAGATCTCGGAGAGCGGCCGGTCGAACGCGGGCTCCAGCACGACGCGTATCTCGGCCTCGAGCTCGTCCATGCGCGTGTCGGGCGGCACCCAGCCCGATTCGAGATGCGCAGTCGCCACCCGATGGTAGTCGCGCCGGAAGAAGGCGAGGAAGTTGACCGCGAGATAGTGCTGGTCGCGCTCGGAGAGCGTTCCCATGATGCCGAAATCGACGGCGATGTACTTGCCGTGGTGCGGCCCGTCGGTGGCCACGAAGATGTTGCCGGGGTGCATGTCGGCGTGGAAGTAGGCGTCGCGGAACACCTGGGTGAAGAACACCTCGACGCCGGCCCGGGCGAGCCGCGGGATGTCGATCTCGGCCTCGCGCAGCCTCTCCACCTGGCCGATCGGAATGCCGGACATCCGCTGCATCACCATGACGTCGGTGCCGCAGTAGTCCCAGTGAACGGCGGGGACGAGGAGGAGCGGCGAATGCTCGAAGTTGCGTCGCAGTTGCGAGCAGTTCGCGGCCTCGCGGGTGAGATCGAGCTCGTCGCGCAGCGTCTTCTCGAACTCGGCGACGACGGCGCGCGGGCGCAGGCGCTTGCCATCCGACCACAGCTTCTCGAGGAGCGTCGCGCCCGTGTGCATGAGCGAGATGTCCTTCTCGATCACCAGGGCGATGTTGGGCCGCAGAACCTTGACCGCTACGGGCGTGCCGTCCGGAAGCTCCGCGAAATGGACCTGCGCGACCGACGCGCTCGCGATTGGCGTTTCGTCGAACGAGCGGAACACCGCGTCGATCGGCTTCCCGTAGAGCCGCATCAGCGTCGCGGTCACCTGTGCCGCGGCGAACGGCGGCACGCGGTCCTGGAGCTTGGCGAGCTCGTCGGCGATGTCGGCGGGCAGAAGATCGCGCCGGGTCGAGAGCATCTGGCCGAACTTGACGAAGATCGGGCCGAGCTCCTCCAGCGCGAGCCGCAGGCGCACCGCACTCGGGGCTGAGGTGTCGCGCCAGAAGGTGAGCGCGCGCGCCGCGGGCCGTACCGCGCGAAACCGCTCGTGGCCGGTCAGGAACTCGTCGAGCCCGTACTTGAGCGCTACAACTACGATCTTCGCGAGGCGCGTCAGGCGCATCTCGCCGATTGTAAGGGCAAAGACGAAGATCGCCGGTCGCGACGGGCGTTGTCAGCGACCGAACGGGCACGAACGTTGCTGATGGGCCATTGGAGACGGCCCAGAAAATGAATGAACGTCCGCAATCGCTAGGAGAGGAGATCGCCAACAGCGTGAGCCATGGCGTGGGATTCATCGCGGCGCTGGCGGCGGCGCCGATCCTCATCGTGACCACGGCCAAGACGGGCACGTCCGTCAACGTTGCAGGCGCGAGCGTATTCGCCGCAACGACGGTGCTTCTCTATTTCGCGTCGATGCTCTACCACGCGATATCCCGGGAACGGGCCAAGGCACTGCTTCGCAAGCTCGACCACGGCGCCATTTTTCTGCTCATTGCCGGCACCTATACCCCATTTACGCTAGGCCCGCTGAGCGGCCCGCTGGGCTGGACGCTCTTCGGCGTGGTCTGGAGCCTCGCCGTCATTGGAGTGACGCTGAAGGCTTTCGACCGGATCGAGCATCCGGTGGCATCGCTTGGCCTCTACCTCGTGATGGGGTGGCTGTGCGTCGTTGCGATCGAGCCGCTGCTGCAGCGCATCCCGATGCCCGGGGTCATGCTACTCGGCGCCGGCGGCCTGTCGTACATGGCCGGGGTCGCGTTCTTCACCGTCGATTCGCGCGTTCGCTACGGGCACTTCATCTGGCACTTGTTCGTGCTGGCGGGAACCGCCTGCCATTTCTTCGCTGTGTTGGGCTACGCGGCGTAGGTCAGTCGGGGCGGCGCGGCCACTTAGCTCGCTGGAAGGCGGGCGCCGAGCGCGTCGACGCGCGCTGCGAGGGCATCGACCCGGCTCGCCGTAGCGGCGATCTCGTCGCCCATCGATCGCGCTTCGCCTGCCGTCGCGGCCATTGCGACTTCGTCCCTCACGTAGCTCGCGACGCTGTCGCCGATGCGCTCGCCGGCATAGCCGGGGAACGCAAGCATGCGGCGACCGGTGTCTGCCAGGAATTGCCCGGCGATCGGGCCGAGCGCTTCGGCAAAGGCGCGCTCGACGAACCACGGCAGCGTTTCCGCGAGTCCCTTGAGCGTGGCGGCGAGTGCGGGATCGCCGTCGGCGGTGACGAGTGCGTCCCAGCGGGTCGGCTCGGCGAGGAACGCCGGCACGTTCCATGGGGACAGCGTCAGGGTGAGATCGTGAGCGCCGTCTGCGGAAGACGCGGGCTCGATGGACCCGGAAGCGTCGATGCGCAGCGAAGTCGCGACGGGGGCGACCGCGATCCGGAATACCCGGCCGGCATGCGCCGCAAGGGAACTGCGCGCCCACTGCTCGCGCGCGAGCATCCTGTTCGCAAGCGCCGCCGGAACGGCCGCCGGATCGAGGCGAGGCGGGGCCACGCGTTGATCAGGCGTACTGCTGAATCCCGGCGAGCATCCAGCCCGATTTGCCGTCGACCGGCTTCGACAGGTTCCAGACTTCGTCGAACGCCGCCGGCACTCCGCCGCCTTCGCGGAGCTTGCCCGTGAAGCGAACGCTTGCCCAATGCCGATCGGCTTCGGTCACGACTTCGAGCACTTCGGCTTCGAGGTTGACGACTTCGGTCGCCGGGCGCGGACCGGCTTCGAGATCGCGCAGGATTTCCGCATACATCTCGGGCGTGAGCACATCCTTGAGCGCCCCGCGATCGGCCGCGTCGTGCGCCGCCTGGAGCGCGATGAATTGCTGCTTCGCATGCCGCGCGAAGCCGGCGGCATCGAAGCCGGGCGGGAACTTCGCGACGACGCTCGGGGTGATCGCCGCGGAGCCCAGCACAGGCTCGATCCGCTGGCCGCCACCCCATTGCGGAGTCGACGACTTGTCGAAGGTGGACGGCGCGTCGGCGCGGGGCGTGCCCGCGTAGGCGAGCGGCTCGCGCGCCGGATTGCGGCGGGCGAAGAGGGCGCGGAGCAGGAACACGACGCCGACTGCGAGCAGTCCGAGCAGGAGGAAGGTCGCGAAGCCTTCCGGGAGACCGAAATGCGAGAGCAGCGCGGCGAGTCCCAAGCCGGCGGCGATGCCGGCGATCGGGCCGAGCCAGCGCGACATGCCCGACGCCGCAGGTGCCGGCGTTGCCGGCATGGCGGGCTTGGCGGGAAGCGTCGCACCCGGTGTCGCCGGCATGACGGGCTGCGAGGCCGCGCCAGGGGAAGTGGCGGTCGGCGGAGCGGAGGCCCGCGGCGCGACGCTCGGGCGCTGGGCGCCCATGCTCCTGCCGCCGCCGACACGCGCATCGGCCGCGTCGTACGCAACCGTCGCTGCCAGCGCCAGTACCACGATGGCGAGCGTGCTGGAAATCCTCATGTCGTCCTCCTGTCCCGCGATGGCGGGAAGATGCGGTTCAAAAGCGATAACCCAAGTGCAGCGCGACCACCCCGGCGGCGAGATTGTGGTACTCGACCCGGTCGAAGCCGGACCCTTCCATCAGCGTCTTGAGCGCCGTCTGGTCCGGGTGCATGCGGATCGATTCGGCGAGGTAGCGATAGCTTTCGCCATCGCGGGCGACGAATTGCCCGAGCCGCGGCAACACGGTGAAACTGTACCAATCGTACGCGGGTGCAAGCGGCTGCCAGACCCGGGAGAACTCGAGCACCGCGGCGACACCGCCGGGCCGCAACACGCGCCGCATCTCGGCGAGCGCACTGTCCTTGCGGGTGAAGTTGCGCAAGCCGAACCCGATGCTCACGCAGTCGAAGTGCGCGTCGGGGAACGGCAGCTTTTCCGCGTCGCACTGTACCACGGGCAGGAGGAGGCCGGCATTGATGAGGCGGTCCCGGCCGGCACTCAGCATCGCGCCGTTGATGTCGGTCAGCACGACGGTCCCCGCGGGGCCGACGCGGCGCGCGAAATCGATCGCGAGATCTCCGGTGCCGCCTGCGAGGTCGAGGATGCGCATGCCGGGACGCACGCGCGTCGCGTTGACGGCGAAACGCTTCCACAGCCTGTGCAGGCCCGCCGACATGAGATCGTTCATCAGGTCGTACTTGCCGGCGACCGAGTCGAACACGTGGCGCACGCGCTGCGCCTTGTCTTCGACCGGGACCTGCTCGAAACCGAAATCCGTCCGATCCGTCATCACCGAGGGCTCGCGGCGTGGCCGCGAGCAAGGGCGTTACATCCGCGTTCCCGGATTCGCTTCGGGCACGATGTCGAGATTGCCGATGCCGGAGAAAACGTTGCGGCCCTTGGCTTCCTTGCCGTGCAGCTTGATCTCGAGGCGGAGGTCGTTGAGCGAGTCGGCGTTGCGCAGCGCATCCTCGTAGCTGATGAGCCCCTCTTCGTACAGGCCGAAGAGCGACTGGTCGAACGTCTGCATGCCGAGCTCGCGCGACTTCTTCATGATCTCCTTGATCCCCGACACGTCGCCCTTGAAGATGAGGTCGGAGATGAGCGGCGAGTTCAGCATGACCTCCACGGCGGGCACGCGCCCCCGGCCGTCGCGGCGGGGAATGAGGCGCTGCGCGACGAACGCGCGGATGTTGAGCGACAGGTCCATGAGGAGCTGGGCGCGGCGGTCCTCGGGAAAGAAGTTGATGACCCGGTCGAGCGCCTGGTTCGTGCTGTTCGCGTGCAGGGTGGCGAGGCAGAGGTGGCCCGTTTCGGCGAAGGCGATCGCGTAGTCCATCGTCTCGCGCTCCCGCACTTCGCCGATCAGGATCACGTCCGGCGCCTGCCGCAGCGTGT
>Ga0207689_10002108_pt1 | contig 18714 bp, 15 predicted proteins | sample KBSMisM52_FD_184312 | JGI IMG/M metagenome (GOLD analysis project Ga0207689, IMG submission 184312) | Miscanthus rhizosphere microbial communities from Kellogg Biological Station, Michigan, USA - KBS Miscanthus M5-2 (SPAdes) (version 2) | ecosystem: Host-associated > Plants > Roots >... | reverse complement strand
ACCACGTTGGCCGTGGCGATGAACAACACGTGCGACAGATCCAACGGCACATCCAGGTAGTGATCCTGGAACGTGTGGTTCTGAGCCGGGTCCAGCACCTCGAGCAGCGCCGCCGACGGATCGCCGCGCCAGTCGGCGCCGATCTTGTCCACCTCGTCGAGCAGGATGACGGGGTTCATCGTGCCGGCGTCGCGGAGCGCGCGAACCAGGCGGCCAGGCAGGGCGCCGATGTAGGTGCGCCGGTGGCCGCGGATCTCCGCCTCGTCGCGGACGCCGCCGAGCGACACGCGCACGAACTTGCGTCCGGTGGCGCGCGCAATCGACTCGCCGATCGAGGTCTTGCCGGTTCCCGGAGGGCCGATCAGCGTGAGGATGGCACCCGACCGCTTGTCGTCCGTCATGCCTCGATCCGCCCGCAGCTTGCGGACGGCGAGGTATTCGGTGATGCGCTTCTTCACGTCGTCGAGCCCGGCATGGTCGGCGTCGAGCACTTCGCGTGCGTGGCGCGGGTCGAGTATCTCCTCGGAGCGCTGCGCCCACGGCACCGCGAGCAGCCAATCGAGGTAGGTGCGGATCATCGAGGACTCGGCGTTCGAGTCGCCGATCCGCTCGAAGCGTGACAGCTCACGCTCCGCCTGCTGGCGGACGTGGTCCGGCATGCCCGCGGCGTCGATCTTCTTGCGGTACTCCTGCGCCACCGAGCCGTCGCTCTCGCCGAGCTCCTTGCGGATGGCGTCCATCTGCTGCCGCAGGAAGTAGTCCCGCTGCTGCTTCTGGGCCCCGGACTCGACGTCCTCGCGGATCCGCTTGCGCACCTGCAGCTCCGCCAGCCGCTCCTGCTGCAGCCGGAGCGCCAGCTTCAGCCGCGCCACGATGTCGAGCGTCTCGAGCAGCTCCAGCTTCTGGGTGAAGTTCAGATCGGGCGAATAGCCGGCCGTGTCGGCCAGCGCGCCCGGCTCGGTGATGGAGCGCACGAAGGCGCTGATGCGGCCGTCGTCGCCGCGCAGCTCGAGGATCTCCTCGACCACGGCGCGGTACTCCCGTTCGAGCTCGCGGTACTCGACCGGCGCCGGCGCCACATCGGGCTTTTCCTCGACGTCCACGCGCAGCACACCGTCCCGATCGGCATGCGCCACGCCGGGCACCGCCCGGTACAGCGCGTTGATCGACGCCACGCCGCGGTTGCGCCGCTTGGACGGCGAGACCTCGGCCACCACGCCCACCTTGGCGTAGCCGTTGCCGTGACGGGGGATGAGCAGGACGCGCGACTCGCCGCCGGGATCGATGGGCAGCTGCAGAGCCATGCCGGGAAACACCACGATGTCGTCGAGCGGAACCAGCTTGAGGGATGCCATGAAATGCACGATACGCTCAATAGTTGATGTTGTCAACTATTGTCCATATCAAGTAAACTGACCGCGGTCATGAAGAGCACTCCACCGGCGTGCGGGGCGTGGGAGCTGTTGATCCAGTTGCTCTTGAGTCAGCGCGGTCAGCTCCCGGTCCTGGCGGCAACGCTCGAGCTGTCGCCGGTCCAGTGCCACGTGCTGTACGTCATCGAGCCGGGGAAGCCCGTGCCGATGAAGCAGCTGGCCGCGTCGCTCTCGTGCGACGCCTCCAACGTGACGGGGCTCGTGGATCGGCTGGAATCGCGCGGGCTGGTGCGCCGGGTGCCCGGCACGGAAGACCGGCGCGTGAAGGTGCTCGACCTCACGCCCACTGGCGCCCGTCTGCGTGCCGAGCTCATCGCGCGGATGTCCACCCCGCCGCCGTCCATCGGCCGCCTCTCTGCGAAAGATCAGCGCGATCTTGAGCGAATCCTGTCGACACTCCTCCGTTCGTAGAGGCGGACCTCGAAGAGGTCCGCCTGGCGCAGGCGAACCCTTTCAGGGTTCGCCTCTACGTACGAAGCGCAGCGACCTCGGCCCGCGTCAGCATCCGCCATTTGCCGATCGGGAGCGTGCCGATCTTGATCGGTCCGAGCTTGATGCGCACCAGCTCGAGCACTTTGGCGTCGAGCGCCTCGACCATCCGCCGCACCTGCCGGTTGCGCCCCTCGGTCAGCACGATTTCGAACTGCGTCTCCTGGGCGGAGTCGCGGACGCGCCGCACGGTCGCGGGCCTGGTGGGGCCGTCCGACAGATCGAGCCCGTCGCGGAGCCGCTGCAGCTGCGCCTCGCTCAATGCCGGTGACGCCGTCACCAGGTAGGTCTTCGGCACGTGCGAGTCGGGGTTCGTTACCCGTTCGGCCAGGCGGTTGTCGTTCGTCATCAGCAGCAGGCCCGACGTGTCGAGGTCGAGCCGTCCGACGGGGGAGAGGAACGTGGCCACGTCTTTGACGAGGTCGTAGACCGTGGGGCGTCCTTCGGGGTCCTTGTAGGTGGTGAGATAGCCGGTGGGCTTGAAGAGCAGGACGTAAACGCGCTCGCGGATTTCGAGCGGCTTGCCGTCGAAGCGCACCCGGTCGCGCTCCATGTCCACCCACTGATCGGGGTTCTGCGTGGCCTGGCCGTTGACGGTGACGCGCCCCGCGTGCACCCAGCTGCGCGCCTCGGTGCGCGACCCCACGCCGGCCTTCGACAGCACGCGCTCGAGCGTTTTCAGCGGTCGCTTCTTCGCCGCCGTTGGCGGCCTGACGGGCATCGAGATACGGTAGCATCCGCCATGACCGTCGAGCCGAGACGAACCTTCCTCAAGACTGCCGGCCTGGCTGGTGCGAGCGCCATGGCTGACATGTGGACCGGATCGCGCGTGCTGGCGCAGGGCCTGGCGGCCACTGCCGGCCGCATGGTCGACACGCCCGTGCTGTCGATCGCCTACGAAGACACCGGCGACCCGCGCGGCTTCCCGATCATCCTGCTGCACGGATTCCCCGACGACGTGCACGCCTTCGACGACGTGGTGCCGCCGCTCGTCAAGGCGGGGCATCGCGCGCTGGTGCCGTATCTCCGCGGCTACGGGCCCACGCGGTTCCGCGATCGCGCGGCGCCGCGCCTGGGCGAGCAGGCAGCGATCGGCCAGGACGTCATCGCCTTCGCCGATGCGCTGAAGCTGCCGCGGTTCGCGGTGGCGGGCTACGACTGGGGTGGCCGCGCGGCGGCCATCGCCGCGGCGCTGCATCCCGATCGCGTGCGCGCGACGGTGTTGATCGGCGGCTACACGGTGCAGAACACGGTGGCGCCGCAGCCGCCGGCGGCGCCCGCGAACGAGCACCGCCTCTGGTATCAGTACTACTTCAACACCGAGCGCGGCCGCGCCGGCCTGCAGGCGAACCGGCACGAGATCTGCCGCTACCTGTGGCAGGTGTGGTCGCCGGGCTGGAAGTTCACCGACGAGACCTACAACAAGACGGCGCCGTCGTTCGACAACCCGGACTTCGTGGACGTGGTGATCCACTCGTACCGGCACCGCATCATGAACGCCGCGGGGGAGCCGCGATTCAAAGAGGTCGAGACGAGGCTGGCACAGCGGCCAAAGATCCTGGCGCCGTCGATCACGCTCTACGGCGCCGACGACGGGATCCGGCGGCCGCCGCTCGAGTCGCCGCCGGACGAGCGTGCGGTGTTCGAAAAGCTGGTGGCGCGGCGGGTCGTGCCCGGAGTCGGCCACTTCATGCCGCGCGAGAAACCCGACGCCGTGTCGGCTGCGCTGCTGGAGCTGCTGTCGTAGGCCCCTACGAGGAATTACTGCCCGCCGCGGCCGGGGCCGTACTCCGGCGGCCAGCCGGTGGGCTGCGCATCCGGGAGGTTGAACAGCACCGCGTGCACCTCCTGGATCTGGCCGTTCTTCACCGCGAAGAACTCGGCCACGAGGCGGTCGTTCGACGTTGCCGTGCTCTGGCTCTTGAAGCCGTCCTTGATCCCGAAGCGGACGATCGACAGCACGATGCCGCGCTCGGTGTCCACCACGGGGTAGCGCCGATCCCACAGGTTGCGCCCGACGAAGCGCCCCGAATCGAAGCCCGAAGCCGCGGACACGTAGGCGCCGTCGCGGACGAGCCCGGTGGTCTGCACGCCGTTCTCGAACCGCTTGGTGTCGGGCAGCAGGGCCGCGCGATGGTAGTCAGGCGTGCCGTTGGTCTGGAACGCGCGCCAGTAGCTCTCCGCGGCGGCAATGAGCCCGTAGTAGGAATCCTGGTCGGCCTCGCGCATGGTGAGCTGCAATGCAGGCGAGACCTCTTTGAGGTTGTCGGGATCCCACAGCCGATCCGCCTCGCCCTTGTTGGCTCTGATCGTTTCGACCTCGGTGATCTTCCCGTCGAGCACCTTCAAGCGCACCATGTACATCGTCTTGCTGCCGTCGGCGTTGAGCACCACCGCTTCAGTGGCACTGTCGCCGAGGCGCGGGTTGACGATGTCGAAGCGGTAGACGGTCCGTTCGGCGCCGTCCCAGAACGCCTGTGCCAGCGGCACGGCGCGGCCGTTGAAGGTCACCTTGGCGTTGGGCGCGAGCGGCACGACGTTCGGCGTGTTGGCCGCGAGCGCCTTCAGGAACGTGTCGGCAAACCCGGTGAGGCAGGCACGATTGCAGTCGGTCTTGGCCGCGGTCGTCGGGGCCGCCAGCAGCCCCAGACACAGCGCCACGGCGGCGGTTGTCAGTCGTGTCACGTTCCTTCCCTCCGATCGCGCCGCGAATTATCCCCCAGATCGGCCGGACTGGTCCGTGCGGGCCCAGAGCGGCCATCAAACGGGTCCCGGTGTGGTCGATCTCTTCCCGGTGACTCCACTGACTCGATACCTAGGTGCGGCGATCGTGCTCGGCACGGCCGTCGCCAGTTCTGCACAATCTCTCGCTCCCGTCCCCGAGCTCGTCACCGACCGTCCCGACTTCACCGAGTCGAGCGAGGTCGTGGGACACCGCGTCGTCCAGATCGAATCCGGTCTCACGCTCGAGCAGACCGATCGTCAGACGCGCCAGGTGACCGCGCCGCAAGTGCTCGTGCGCGTGGGCGTCGGCTCGCGATTCGAGTTCCGCTTCGCGGGCGACGGCTTCGTGTCGCAGTCGCTGCAGACGCCGTCCGGCCACGTCCGAACGAGCGGCCGCTCCGATCTCGAGATTGGCGGCAAGTTCAAGTTTGCCGACGCCGATCGGGCCGGCCTCGACCTGGCCGTCATCCCGTTCCTGTCTTTGCCGACGGCCACGAACGGCTTCAGCAGCAACGGCTACGACCCCGGATTCAAGCTGACCGCCGCGCGCGATCTGCCGCGGGGCTTCGGGCTGTCCGGCAACGTCAACTTCGCCGACGTGACCAGCGAGATGGGGCGGACCTGGCAGCGCGAAGCGAGCCTGTCGCTCGGCCACTCGCTCGGCGGGCCCTTCGGCGCCTACTGGGAGACATACGGCACCCTCATTGGGGGCGGCTGTGACTGCACGGTGAACACGGGCGTCAGCGTGGCGCTCGGCGGCAACGGTCAGCTCGACATGGAAGTCGGGCGTGGCATCAGCGGACAGGCCCAGGACTGGTTCGTGGGCGTCGGGTTCGCCGTGCGCCGTCTCCACTGACCCTTCGAGGAACCCCTGTCATGAAGAAGCTGCTCGTCCTCAACGTCGCCGCGATCGCTATGAGCGGGCTGCTGGCGATTCTCCTGGTGCGGTCCACGACCAGCGCCGCGCAGTCGCTGGAAGAGATGGCGAGCCTGACCCAGGAGGTCAACCACGCGCAGAACATCCGCAAAGAGATGCTCGTCATGGGCGACTCGATGCGCGGCTTCCTGCTCGACCCGACCCAGCAGAAGGAATGGGACGCCAAAATGGCGGCCGACGAGGCGCTGACGAAAGCGGTGGAGGGGCTGCTGTCGAGCACCGACGACGCGGCGCGGAAGCAGATGGCCGAGCAGATCGGCCAGTTCGACGAGCAGCAGCTGAACCCGGCGGAGAACCGGGTGCTCGAGGCGGCCAAGACCGATCGCGAGCACGCCACGCAGCTTTACTTCGGCGAGTACCTGCCGCTCCGCACGAAGCAGATGGCGCAGGTCGAGGCCATGCTGAACGAGGCGCAGCAGACCACCACGGCCCGTGCGACGCAGGAGATCGACGCGCTCGAGTCGCTCAAAACCGCCGTCTACTGGTTTGCCGGCCTTGGACTCCTGCTCTGCCTGGCCGCTGTCGCGTGGGCGTGGCGGACCACCGGCGCGGTGAGCGGCCGGATCGAGTCGTCGGTGACGGCGCTCACCAACGCCATGCAGCAGACGACGATGGCCGCGTCGCAGGTGGCCGGCTCGGCGCAGTCGCTGGCGCAGAGCTCCACCGAACAGGCCGCGTCGCTCGAGCAGACGTCGGCGTCGATGGAGACCATGGCGTCGCTGACCCGCAAGAACGCCGAGAACAGCCGTCAGGCGGCGGCCATGATGGGCGACACCGAGCAGATGGTGCGCGACGCCAACACCGCGCTTGGCGAGATGGTGACGTCGATGCGGTCGATCGTCGACAGCAGCGACAAGGTCTCGAAGATCATCAAGACCATCGACGAGATCGCCTTCCAGACCAACATCCTGGCGCTCAACGCCGCGGTCGAGGCGGCACGCGCCGGGGAGGCGGGCATGGGCTTCGCCATCGTGGCGGATGAAGTCCGCAACCTCGCGCAGCGTTCGGCGCAGGCGGCCCGCGACACGGCCGGCCTCATCGAAGAGTCGGTGGCCAACGCCAACCGCGGGAACGATCGTGTGGTGCAGGTGAGCGGTGCCATGCAGGCCATCACCGCCAGCGCAGGGCAGGTGAAGGCGCTCGTGGACGCGGTCAGCGCCGCCAGCAGCGAGCAGGCGCAGGGTATCCACCAGGTGACGCAAGCCATCACCCAGATGGAGAAGACCACCCAGAGCACGGCGGCGTCTGCGGAAGAGAGCGCGGCGGCGAGCGAGGAACTCTCGGCGCAGTCGGAGACCTCCATGGAAGTGGTGGGGCAGCTGTCGGCCCTGGTGGGCTCGGCGGTGAGACGCCCGGCGGCCTGAGCCCTCATTCGCCGGAACCGCCGGCTCCGTGGTAGATCTGGGACGCCACTGCCTGGAATGACCAGCGAGTAGTCCCTATGACCCGGGTCCGGACCGGCCTCACGGCCGCCGCGTGCGTCCTTGGCGTTGTCGCGGCAGCGCAGCAACCGGTGTTCCGCGGATCGGGCGACGTCGTGCGGGTGTTCAGCACCGTCACCGATCGCGACGGCAAGCTCGTTACCACCCTCGTCCGCGACAGCTTCGAAGTGCGCGACGAGGGCAAGCCGCAGCCGATCACGCAGTTCGACAACACGCCGCAGCCGGTGCGTCTCATCGTGATGCTCGACGTGTCGGGCAGCATGGAGGGCAACCTGCAGCTGCTCCGCGAGGCCGCCGACGAGCTCTTCATCCGTCTGCGTCCCGACGATGTGGCGCGCGTGGGCAGCTTCGGCTTCGACGTGGACGTGGGCAGGGGATTCACGCACGAGATCCGCGAGCTGCGCGCCGCGCTGCCGCGGTCGATCGCGCCCGATGCCCCGACGCCTTTGTGGCGCGCGGTGGATGAAGCCATCACCGCCTTCGGCGACGAGAAGGACATGCGTTCGGTCGTGCTGGTCCTGAGCGACGGCAAGGACAGCGGTCCCATCAGCTTCCGCCAGCGCTACATCAGCCAGGCGGAAGTAATCGAGCGGGCGCGCCGCGAGGACGTGATGGTCTACGGCATCGGCATGCGCAGCCGCGGCCGGCGTGCGCCCATCGGGCCGGGCGGACTGCAGGCGGCGCTCGAAGCGGAACTGCCCGACGCCGGCCTGGCTCTCGTGGCCGAGCATACCGGCGGCGGCTACATCGAGATTCGCCCCAATCAGGACCTCGGCGCCGCGTTCGCGCGCGTGGCCGACGAACTGCACAGCCAGTATCTCCTCGGCTTCGTGCCCCCTCGTAAGGACGGCAAGGTGCACGAAGTCGAGGTGCGCGTCACGGAGAAAGGCCTCAAGGCGCGGGCGCGGAAAACCTACACCGCGCCTAAAGGATAGGACGGGCCGCCTGAAGGCGGCCCCTACGAAGACGGCCTCTGGCGATTCGGCGCTAGAATTCGCCCACATATGGCTCGATCCGAGACAGTCGCGATGACTCTGGCGATTCTGGTGGCCCTGGCGGCGCCCCGCGCCGAGGCGGCGTCGTGCGAGTCGCTGGCGGGCCTGAAGCTGGCCGACGCGGCCGTGACGATGGCGGAGCAGGTGGCGCCCGGCGCGCTCCCCTCCACCAGCCCTGCGCTCGTGCCGGCGGCTCGCGCGCGCCTCTTTGCCGCGCTGCCCGGCTTCTGCCGTGTGGCGGCGACGCTGACGCCGTCGCGCGACTCGGACATCAAGATCGAGATCTGGCTGCCGCTGCCCGGCGGCACGGCGTGGAACGGGCGCTTTCAGGCGGTAGGCAACGGCGGGTGGACGGGCAGCATCCCCTACGTGTCGATGGCCGAGGCGCTCGCCGCCGGCTACGCCACGGCCGGCACCGACACCGGCCACGTGGGCAACACGGCGGCGTTCGCGCTCGGCCACCCGGAAAAGGTGATCGACTTCGGCTACCGCGCCGTCCACGAGATGACCGCGAAAGCCAAGGCGGTCATCGACGCCTTCTACGGCAAGCCGCCGTCGCTCTCGGTTTGGAACGGCTGCTCGCAGGGGGGACGGCAGGGCGTGGCGGCCGCGGTGCGCTATCCGGCCGACTTCGACGCCGTGATTGCCGGGGCGCCGGCCGTCAACTACATGCACCTCCACGCCGGTCGCATGGCGATGAACCGCATGGTCAATGCGTCGTCAGCCGGCGTCATCCCACCGGCGAAGTACCCCGCGCTGCACCGCGCGGTGCTCGCCGCCTGCGACGCGCGCGACGGGGTGGCCGATGGTGTGATCGAAAACCCGGGCGCGTGCACCTTCGATCCGAGGGCGCTGCAGTGCTCGTCGGCGCTGGAGGACGCGAACTGCCTGACGCCGGCGCAGGTGACGTCGGCGCGGCACATGTATGCCGGCGCGGCCCATCCGTCGACACGCGCCGAAGTACTCCCGGGGCTGGCGCGCGGGTCGGAGCTGGGATGGGCGGTGATCGGCAGCCCGGCGCCGATTACCTATGCCGCTGACGCGTTCAAGTACATCGTCGTCCAGGATCCGGCGTGGGAGGCGTCGCGCTTCGATCCGGCGTTCGACCTCGATCGCGCGCAGGCGTCGGATCCCGACGACGTCCTGGGCTCCACCGACGTCAACCTGCGGGCGTTTTTCGCCCGCGGCGGGAAGCTCCTGCTCTACCACGGCTGGTCGGATCCGCAGGTGACGCCCTACAACACCATCAACTTCTTTCAGAAGGTCGTGGCCGCGCAGGGCGGCGCGGGCGTCGGCACCTCGGTGCAGCTGTACATGGTGCCCGGGATGAACCATTGCACCGGCGGGCCGGGCACCGACACCTTCGACAAGGTGGCGGCCATGGAAACGTGGCTGAAGACCGGATCGTCGCCGGCGCGCATCGAGGCCTCGCATGCGACCAACGGCGTGGTCGATCGCACGCGCCCCCTGTGCCCGTTCGGGCAGGTGGCGCGGTGGAACGGCAGCGGCAGCACCGATGCCTCGTCGAGCTTCAGTTGTGCGGCGGCCACGCTCGACCCGGTGCGCTGAGCTCGCGGCGGCGATCGTCTTCGCGCTGCCGGCGTTGTGCGCGGCGCAATCGGCGCCCGCGGTCCCCGAACTCGTCACCGATCGCCCCGGCTTCGGCGAGTCGAGCGGTGTCGTCGGGCGCGGCACGATCCAGATCGAAACCGGACTGACGCTCGAACAGACCGACCCCACACGGCGGCAGCTCACCGCGCCGCAGGTGCTCGCGCGCGTCGGCGTGGCGCCGCGCGTGGAACTGCGCGTGTCGGCCGACGGCCTGATCGATCAGTCGGTGCGCCTGCCCTCCGGCCGCGCGCACACGGACGGCCGGTCGGACGCCGAGGTGGGCGGCAAGGTGAAGCTGCTCGACGAATCACGCGCCGGCGTGGACGTGGCGGTGCTGCCGTATGTCTCGCTCCCGACCGCGTCCAGCGGCTTCGGGTCGGGGCATTCCGATCCCGGGTTCAAGGTGGTGGCCGCGCGCGGGATGCCCCGCGGCCTTGGCCTGTCGGCCACCTTCAACGCGGCCGACGCGAGCGGCGACAGCGGACGCACCTGGCAGCGCGAGATCAGCGTGTCGCTCGATCACGGCGTGGGCGGCGGGGTCGGCGCTTACGGAGAAGTGGACGGCTCGTTTGCGGGCCGCGGCTGCGGCTGCTCGGTGGACGGCGGCATCACCGTGCCGGTGGGCGTCAACGGGCAGTTCGATCTCGAGGTGGGGCGCGGCGTCCACGGCGAGGCGCAGCAGTGGTTCGTGGGCGCCGGCTTCGTGGTCCGCCACGTGCACAGGTAACGGGCCGGCTGAAGCCGGCCCCTACGAATGTGGCTGCCGGTCTTGAGACCGGCCTACAACACGCACGTAAAGCTCGCGGCGCTTCCTTCCGTCCCGGCCGCGCCGGTGAACTTGGGCCACTTCGGCCACTCGCACAGCGGACGCGCGCGGTTGGCGTTCGGGTTGCCGTCCGCGGCGGTCAGCCCCTTCGGCGCTTCACCCTTCTCCACCCAGTTGCGCAGGGCCGTCAGGCTGTCGATCTTGGCGTTGAACGGCCCGAACCCGTGGCCGAACCCCGGAATCATGTAGAACCGCAGGAAGCTGTCCACGCCGCCCTGGCCGAACTCCTTCACCTGACGCGCATAGTACGCCTCGCTGTTGTGCGGCGTGATGAAGTCGTCGGCGGTGCCGTGGGTCATGATGATCTTGCCGCCCTTGGCCTTGAACGGCGCCAGGCTCACGTTGGTGACGTCCATCATCGTGGCCGCCCACGCCACGCGCTCCGCCCACCGCTTCGGATCGAACGTCATCGTGTCGAGCTCCGGATCGCGCGTGATGATGAACTTCGCGGTCTGATCCCCGGCGGTGTAGAGGAGCGGCTCCTTGCCCGAGAGCGGGTTGGACGGCTGCGGCACGCTGCCCCAGTTGGACCGCTCGCGGAAGAGCGCACCCTCGAGGAAGGCCCAGCGCGGGAAGGTGTCCATGCCCGCAACCGCGAACCCGGGCTTGTAGTCGGCGGCGATCTTCGCCACCGCGCCGAGCTGCGCATCGGACAGGCAGCTGTCCCCGGTGTCCTTGCCGTTGGCGCACCGCAGCGCCTTCACGTCGAAGGCGGCGTTGCACGCCTTGACGTTGCTGACGATGGTGTCCGTCGTGCCGTCGAGCGCGTCGCACTTCGCGTAGACCGCGTCGGTAATCAGCTTGGTCTTGGCCGGATTCAGCCACGCCGCGCCGCCGCCTTCGTAGACGGCGCGTCCGGCGTTGAGCGAGCCGAGGTGGAGCAGCGTCACGTTGTAGGCGGGGTAGTTGGCCACCACGCCGTCGTAGTCGCGGTAGTAGCGCGCGGCCGCGTCGAGCGCCTCGTGGCCGCCCTGCGAGCCGCCGATGAAGTAGAAGCGCTCCGGCGCGCGCCCGTACGCCTTCTTGATCACTTCGAGCGCGGCGTCGTGCGTCTTCTTCACCGATTCCTTGCCGAAGTTGGCGAGCGCCTCGTCGTCCATCGCGAAGCGGCCGTCGAAGCCCTGGGTGGACTTGTGGCCGCCGTCGCTGCCGAGGGTCACGTAGCCCTGTTTGAGCGGGTTCTCCACGTTCGCCGGCTGCAGCGTGAAGCCGGTAAGGCCGGTCACGAGCGTGCCGTTGTAGCCGCCGCCGCCCATCTGCAGCGCCCGCCGGTTCCACGATGCCGGCAGATTCACTTCGAACTCGAGGTTCGGCGACGACGGGTTCTTCGGCTTCACGATGCCCGTCACCTTGCAATAGTCGCCGTTGGCGTTGTTGGGTGCGGTCGCCGCCACCATCGCCGCGGTCTGCACCTCGGCACCAGACGTCGGCAGGCCGATGGCCCCCGCGGCGATCGCCATGCCCTGCAGGCTGGCGCACGCCGCACCCGGAAGGGACGTCGTGTCGTCGGCAGCGCCGAGCGGCGCGACCAGCACGGCGCTGAACAGCGCGAGAGTGGTGATGAATTTCATGGTTCCTCCAGGGCGGTCTGAAGACCGCCCTCTACGACCGGGCCGCCTCAAGGGCGGGCCCCTACGAAGATTATCGCCGCGCGGGATTCACGTCGCAGTTGAAGCCGCCGCCGCAGGTGCAGTAGCGCTTGCAGCGATCGGGCGGCTTGCTGTGCGGCGCGCCCATCTTCAGCCGGTACTCCGGATACATCGTCTCGGCGCCGCCGCGCGTGGCGGCGAGCTCCAGGCCATACCAGTCCGCGAACTCCGTGAGATACGGGTTCGTGCCCGGCAGATGGTTCGGCACCTCTTGCGCTCCCGGCAGCTCGGAGGCGTACTCGCAGTTGAAGGCGGGCAGCGCCTGGCCGACGTCGTTGAACCAGTTCTGGCTGCGCACGAGCGGCTCGGTCAGGAACACCGGGTCGGTCACGACCGTGACCACGGTGAGGAACTCGGCGTGGCGCGTCCAGTGCTCGACCACCGTGCGCTTGTCGCTCGCCGGCACGCCGTTGCGCCGGTAGTAGTTCGTCTTCAGGTGCGTGGTGGTGATCGTGAGCATGTTGCCTTCCCACACGCCGGTCGAAAACCCCTGAAACGTGTACTCGGCGTAGTCGGGCGGGTGGGGGCGCCCATCCATCCAGATCGTGCGCTCGCTGCCCCAGGCCGGCATGTAGGTGTGGAAGGCCACGAGCTGCTGTTTCTCGTCGAGGTCCGCCCACACGCGCAGGTTGCCCAGGCCGCGCATGCCGTAGTCGGCTGAGTGCGGCCGGCACTGATACGAGCTCACCACCGAGATGCGGTCGGCGTCCCAGGTGTCGGCCTGCAGCCGCGCCGCGTCGTTGAGCGGCAGCCCGGTGTAGTCGGCCAGCTCGGGCCCGGGAATGCGCTCGGCGTTGTCCTCGTGATACACCGGCGCCCATTGCCCGCTGAAGTCCACCTGCGCGGCGGCGGGCGAGGCGCAGGCGAGCAGGAGCGCGAGGATGAAGCCGGTCTGAAGACCGGCAGCCACGTACTCAGCGAGCCGTGCAGGGAGTGGGACGCCACTTCGAGCCATCGGGTTCCTTCTTGAAGTCGGAGCTGGTGATGAACGGGCCGTTCAGATACTGCGGATCGCGGACGATGGTCGTCACCGTGAACCACTCGTCGCCGTTCGGCTCCTTGTAGTAGTCGAAGTATTCGGTGAGCGAGACCTTGTCGCCGTACGGGACGCCGTTCTTGCGCAGATAGCCCGGACGCAGGTGCGTGGTCGTGACTTCGAGCGACCGCCCGCGCGTGCCGATGCGCGTCGCGAAGATGGGCAGCGTCGGCGGGGCGCCGGGCGTCGCCGGGGGACGCTCCCAGTTCGCGACCGAGTAGCCCTGCCACGACGGTTTTTCGGTGGGCGGCGGTGTGCCGCCGAAGCGGAAGAGGCGTGTCTGCGTCCCGGCGTCGGTCTCGAGCTTCAGCGTCGTGTCGTCCTGCCACGTGATGTGCACGCGCCCGGGCAGGCGCATCACGCCCGCGGCGCCGTACGCCTTGCACTGGACGCTGGCGGCTTCGTCCTTGGCCGGATCCCAGGCGTCGACCAGCTTGCGGGATTCGGGCGTGATGGGGATGCTCGCGGCGTCGCCTTTGAGCGGCGTGACCATGCGCCAGCGCCAGTCTTCGGCGATCACCGAGACCCAGTATCCGGTGAGGTCCACGGGCGCCGCCGCTTTCGGCGAACGCGGCGGCCCCGGCGGGCCGGGCGGACCCTGCGCCAGCAGGCTCGATGCCGCCGATACGCACACGGTCGCAACGAGGAGACCGATGCGCGCGATCATGCCGTGCCCCGCTTCTCGGTGAGGCTGCGGTAGATCGCCTCGGTGATCGCATCGCCGGCGCCGTAGCGTGTGTCGTAGTCGCGCGACGGTCTGGCGTTCTTCACCTGTTCGAGGGTCTGCCCCTTTTTCACCAGGTCCGCCACCCGGTCGCGGATGATGGCGACCATGTCGCGATACTCGACGACGTCGGCCTCGTTGCACAGCCGGCCATGCCCCACGATGACGCGCGTGCCGCCGTCCTGCAGCCGCTCCGGCACCGTGATCTCGATGATGCGATCGAGCGCCGCGATCAGACCGTCCACGCTGCCGCCGCGCGCGATGTCGATGTCGGGGTAGCGGTCGAGCCGCACGAGGTCGCCCACCGACAGCACGTCGGAGCGGCGGAACCACACGATGCTGTCGCCGTCGGTGTGGGCGCGTGGCGCGTGCAGGATCACCACCGGCTCGCCGTTGAAGAAGAAGTCCATCGACGGCCGGAAGTAGGTCGTCGTCGGCAGCGCGGCGGCCGGCGTCGGCGGCTGGCTCGCGGACAGGCGGTTGAGGACGTTTTCGTGCGCGACGATCGCCGGGCGGTTGAGGCCGATGGTGCCGAACGGGGCGCCGCCGGTGCCGCGTCCGGCAGCCGGTCCGATGACGGCCGCGTTGCCGCCGGTGTGCTCGGCGTCGAGGCTGGTGTTCAGCAGGTAGCGGATTGGCCGATCGGACAGCCGCCGGATCTCGGCGAGGACCTGCGGCACGAGCGCCGCGGGAGGCGTGTCCACGAGCAGCACGCCGTCCTTGCCGATCTGCAGCGTGACGTTGGCGCCGGCGCCGGCCAGCATGGACACGCTGCCCTGCACCGGCAGCACTTGGATCTGTGGCTGCTGGGCCGCCGTGAGCGCGCAGAACGCGACCGTGACGGCAAGCGCGGGCACGAAGCGATTGGTCACAGTTCCCACGGACGCGTCAGTGGATCGGCGAAGAGAGCAGATCGAGCCGCCCCTCGGGCGCGCGCTCGTCGACCGCGATCGCGAAGAAGCCGCTGACGGCGTAGGTGTTCATCACCGCCACCATGTCCATCGCGCCCTTCTTGCCGAACAGCTCGGCGACCTTGGCGAAGGTGGCCGGTTCCATCTTCTTGTCGCGGAACATCTGACGGCCGAAGCGGATGACCGCGGCGTCCTTCTCGTCGAGACCGGTGAGCGGGCCGCTGGTCCGGACGACGTCGAGCACCTTCTGATCGTTGCCCACCTTGAGCGCCGTCGCCAGGTGTCCGTTCCACTCGAGGCTGTAGTTCGTCTCGCGGCAGGCCACCATGATCGACAGCTCGCGGTACTTCGGATCGAGCGAGCCGGCCACGGCGGCGTTGTGCAGGTCGAAGAGCGCCTTGGCGGCGGCCGGGTTGTAGGCGGCAAACGCCAGTGGCCCGCGGACGACGCCGTCCTTCCCGCGCCCCGGCAGCACCTCGTAGATCTTCTGATTCGCCGCGTCGAAGTCCTTCTGCTGGAGGTAGGGGAGTCGCGCTCGCGAATCGGGGTCGAGATCGGCGGGCAGCTTGGCGGCCGACTGCGCGGCCACGAAGCCTCCCGAGGCGAGTAGCAGCAGGGCTGCCGCCCCGCGGAAAGAACGATGGCTCATCATTCGTGGGCCGCTCCTGACGGCCGGTAAACCCGGGACATTATCTTCTGGTATAAGGTCGTGCACCACTCCTGGGAGGCTTCCATGCGCGCACGTTCGATAGCCGTCGCCTGTCTGCTCGCGTTCGCCTCCGCTGGTGTGCTCAGCGGTCAGATTACCGAGAACCCGATTCCCGCGCCGATTGAAAAGCGCGGGCTGGCGGTGGAAATCCGGGACGTGGTGCGGCTGCCCGACAGCCGCGGCTTCCGCCCGCTGGACCAGGACGTGTCGCCGGCGGGTTGGGCGCGGCCCAACTACGTCCGCGACCTGCCGGACGGGCGCCGGTTCGTCAACGACTCGCGCGGCCGGCTGTATCTGCTCGGGCGGAACAATCAGATCTCGGTCTACGCCGACGTTGCCGCGGTGTTCCCGTACGCCGTCTACAACCGGCTGGTCAGCGGCGTGAGCGGCTTCACCTTCCATCCGGAGTTTGCCAGGAACGGTCTCTTCTACACCGTGCACGGCGAGCGCGGGCCTGGCAATCCGTCGACGCCGAACTTCATCCCGCCGGGCTACACGATCAAGGACGTTACCTACCACAACGTCATCACCGAGTGGCACGCCACGAACCCGGCGGCGCCGGCGTTTGCGGGCACGCGCCGCGAGCTGCTGCGGGTCGCCCACATCGTGCAGAACCTGACGCACCCGTACGGCGACCTCGAGTTCAACCCCACGGCCAGGCCGGGCTCGCCCGACTACGGGCTGCTCTACACCAGCGGCAGCGACCTGGGCTTCAGCAACGGCGGCGGCCCGCAGGCCAACAATCCCGGTCAGACACAGCGCCTCGACTCGGTCATCGGCGCCATCCTGCGTATCGATCCGCGCAGCCCGTCGGAGAGCAAAGGGGTGAAGGGCCTTGGCGACTACACGATCCCGCCGTCCAACAAATTCGCCGCCGACAACGATCCCAAGACGCTCGGCGAGATCTACGCCTACGGGTTCCGCAACGCCCACCGGCTGTCGTGGGATCTGTCCGATGGCACGATGTTCATCTGCGACATCGGGATGAACAACGTCGAGGAGATCAACATCGTCCGCAACGGCGAGAACTATGGCTGGATGAAGCGCGAGGGCATCTGGGAGAACGGGATGATCCGGCCGGGCGGCGCGCTCAACCAGCTCTATGCGCTGCCGGCGGCCGTGCTGGCGGGACGTGAGAAGGAGAAGGAAGGCTTCATCTATCCCGTCGCGATGTACGACCACGACGAGGGCGCGGCGATCACGGGCGGATTCACCTACAGCGGCCGCATCCCGGCGCTGCGCGGCAAGTTCGTGTTCGGCGACATCAACCGCGGGCGGCTCTTTGCCGCCGACACCGCGGCGCTGAAGCGGGCCGACGACGGCGTGCCGCAGACCGTGGCCCCGATCGAGGAGATTCAGCTCTACGTGCGCAATGCCCAGGGCGCGCGCGAGAACCTGTCGTTCCACGATCTCGTGAAGCGTGTGATGGGCGACGGCGCCACGCGGGCCGATCTGCAGATCAGCCGCACTGGCGACGGCGAACTGCTGCTCACGTCGCGGCAGGACGGCTGGATCCGGATGCTCGTCGCCGATTCGGCGCCCGCCACACGGTAGTAGGGGCCGCCTTCAGGCGGCCCGTTGACGGGCCACCTAAAGGTGGCCCCTACGAAGAGTACCTACACCGCCGCGCCGGCGAGCAGCTGCGCCACCGCGTCGGGATCGACGGGCTTCGTGAGGTGGGCGTCGAAGCCCGCCTCGATGGCCCGCCGCTTGTCCTGCGCCTGCCCCCACCCGGTGACCGCCACCAGCACGACGGCCCGCTGCGACGGCATCTGCCGGATGCGGCGGCACACCTCGTACCCGTCGAGCCCCGGCATGCCGATGTCCATGAACACGATGTCCGGGTGGAACGATTCCATCGCGGCCAGCCCGCTGGCGCCGTCGTGGGCGGTCACCGCGGCGCCGCCAAGCTCTTCGACGAACATCGACATCGTGGTGGCCGCGTCGCGGTTGTCGTCGATGATGAGCGCGCGGCTGCGGACGCGCGGCGCGTCGATCATCGGGGGATGATCGGTCTCCGGCGCCGCCTTCGACAGGGGCAGGCGGACGACGAACTCGCTGCCACGGCCGGGACCCTCGCTGGAGGCCGCAATGTCGCCCCCGTGCATCTCCGTGAGGCGGCGCGCGAGCGCGAGGCCAAGGCCGAGGCCGCCCTGCGCCCGTTCGGCCGGCGCCTCGCCTTGCGTGAAGAGATCGAAGATCCGGCCGAGCAGCGCCGACGGAATGCCGATGCCGGTATCGGCCACTCTGATCACCGCACAGCGGCCGCCGGGCGCGGCCTGCTCGACCTCGACGCGCAGGTTGATGCGCCCGCCCGCCGGCGTGAACTTCGACGCGTTGTGCAGGATGTTCGACACGATCTGTACGACGCGCGCGGGGTCCACGTCCACCACGCATGCCTGCGGCGGCAGCTGAATCGTGAGCGCGATCTCCGCGGCCTCGATGACGGCCCGCTGCGCTTCCACGGCGCTCTGCACCACCTCGGCGAGCGCCGTCGGCCGGCGCTGCAGCACGATCTTGCCCGAGGTGATCCTCGACACGTCGAGCAGATCGTCGATGAGCCGCACCATCAGCGTGACCTGGCGCTCGATCATCGACCGGACGCGACGGACGGTCTCGGGGGCGTCGCCCGACAGCCGAATCAGTTCGAGCCCGGTGCGGATCGGCGCCAGCGGATTGCGCAGCTCGTGCGCCAGCAGCGCCAGGAATTCGTCCTTGCGCGCGTCGGCCTCGCGCAGCTGGCGTTCGGACTCGGCGATCGTCAGCTCGGCGCCGCGGCGCAGCCGCACCAGCGCCAGCTGCGACGCCACGCGCGCCAGCAGATCGCGCGCGCTGAACGGCTTGACCAGGTATTGATCGGCGCCGGCCTCGAGCCCCTCGATCTGCGCGCCCTCGCCCGCCCGTGCCGACAGCAGGATGATGGGCAGCGACCGCACCGCGTCGTTGGCGCGGATGGCCGCCACCAGGCCGAATCCGTCCAGGACCGGCATCATCACGTCGGCGAGCACCAGGTCGGGCGGATGTGCCTCGATGCGATCGAGGGCGGCGCGGCCGTCGGCCACGGTCTCCACCTGGTAGTGCGGGGTCAGCAGGCGCGCAAGGTAGTCGCGCATGTCCGCGTTGTCGTCGGCGACGAGCAGGCGCGCGCGCGTGGCGCCGTCGCCGGCCGCGGCGGCCGGGGCGTCCTGCGCCGGCAGCCAGCGCAACGCTTCCTCCACGAACGGCTCC
>Ga0207689_10002106_pt1 | contig 18727 bp, 15 predicted proteins | sample KBSMisM52_FD_184312 | JGI IMG/M metagenome (GOLD analysis project Ga0207689, IMG submission 184312) | Miscanthus rhizosphere microbial communities from Kellogg Biological Station, Michigan, USA - KBS Miscanthus M5-2 (SPAdes) (version 2) | ecosystem: Host-associated > Plants > Roots >... | reverse complement strand
TGCCGCCCAGCCGTCGCTTATCTCTAGCCAGCGTTGCGTTTCCTCAGGTTTCGGCGACCTTCCCCGTGCCGTTATGACCTCACCAACCTCTTCGATGGTGAACCTGAGATCCTCCCATTCGACGAGCCGGACCTTCTCGTTCGCAAGCATGCGGGCGTAACAATCCGGAGGATCACGTCTGCTGATCGCGAGCAGCGTCTGCCCCACCGGAATCTCGTTAACTGCTTCGGCCACTAGCTTGTGAAAGCGCTCGTCAGCCTCTATTTCCTGATAGTTGTCCAGGACCAGTGTCCCGCCCGCGGGCAGTCGGGGGAACAGATTCCGAAAAAAACGCCTTGAAAATCCCTCGACGTCCTGAAGATACTCCGGGGTCAGCAATGGCAACGGACGTTGCCCTTTGCGGGCAAAAGCTCGGGCCGCTTCGCTTAGATAATAGAAGAAGGTGGAAAGATCGCCATCTCCCGGATCGACCTGGTACCAGATGCCTTTGATGTCGCGCGCATCAAGCCAGCTCGCGATGAGCGTGGTCTTCCCGGCGCCGGGCGGTCCAACCACGCAGATCGCAGGTTTGTGCTCACGGGCTTCGTCGAGCAGGCTATACAGGCGCTCGCGTGCGACCGCCTTGTGTAAGCGGGGCCTGGTGAGCTTGGCTAGCTGCGGCTGCTTGGTCGGCATATCCCCCTCGCCGATGCAGGTTCTATTTGCAGTGTTTGGGGTGGGCGCCTGCACACTCATCGTGCACAGCTGCATCAATAGGAATTATGCACGGTAAATGCCCGAGCCTGCCAAGACTCCCAGACCGCACCGGCGGCCGATCACGCCGGAGGTTGCTTCATAAGTCCGCACTGCGGTGCAACAAGGTCAGATTTTCTGTTGCAAGAAGTCGCCTGGTGCACAATAGCGATGTGTGGCTGAGCAACCATATGATCGGGTGACCGTAACTGATCAAAGTCAAAAATCGCCATGACTACCGCAATGCTTTGCGCTCAAAGGCTAGTGGGAACTTCTCCCGCGAACCAATACCGAACTATTGCCATGCAACCTTGTTTGCCCCGCATCAGTAACGGGTCCGCGAGATGCTCCGCCTGACCCTACCGCTTCTATTGCTTCTGATTCCTTCGCTCAATGCGCAGGCGGCAGAATATGACCCGAACCTGGACCGCTCGCTTGCGGTGTATCGGATCCGCGCCTCAGGCGCCGGACGAGTCTCCGATGGTTCGGCCGTATTGGTAGCCCCCGGACGGCTCCTGACTGCATGCCACGTGATCCGCCGCGCGGAGTCGATACGGATCGGACGCAAGGAATTGACGTGGTCTGCTTATCCGGCCGCGGCAGACATCGAGCACGACCTGTGTGTCCTCGCTGTTCCGGAGTTGTTGACCGCCACACCTGCCGTGATTGGCCCAACAGCCATGATGCTTCTGGGCGATCCGGTTATCGCCGCCGGCTATCCGAAAGGCGGACACCTCAATATCACTCATGGGGAAATAAAGGGGCTGCACGCCCATGACGGCGCGCTCGTTTTGCAAATCTCGGCCGCTTTCGGTCATGGACAAAGCGGCGGCGGAGTATTCGATGATACGGGCCGTCTCGTCGGCATCATCGGTTTCAAGGCCATCGCGGGAGGCAGTTTCCATTACGCTTTGCCATTGGCTTGGGCGGGAGATGCGATCCCCGGACAGTCCTCCGTTACCCGCGCCGCTAACTTTCACGAGCTAGCATTCTGGGAACGTCCGAGCGAAGAAAAACCATTGTTCCTTCGGGCAGCTTCGCTGGAAGCGGACCGGGACTGGCAACAGCTTGTTGGCGTTGCGCAGCAGTGGGTCAGCGCCGATGAGACCAACCCGGCGTCCTGGCTTTGCCTTGGGCGCACCATGAGCAAACTCAAGCGCGACCAGGCTGCCGCCCGCGCATTCGCGCAGGCGGCAACTCTCCAGCCCTCTCTGGCCGGAACCCCGGATCTTCCTGATCTGCCCACCACAATGGCTGACGTAGCGTTGCGGCGACTCGCTCCCGACCGTCAGGGCAGGCGATGAGGTAGTAGAGCGAGGCGGGCAGGGGGGATAGATCCGCCTGCCCGTAAAGTCAGGTCAGTTCCAGATTCGCATCAGATCCTTGTAGGCGTCCTCAGCGCTGCGTGTGTTGATCGTTGGTGCGCTCGATTCCACACCGACCAACGCTCCCTGACCCTTGGTCTGTTTACCGTCCCAATCACGAATCAGGTCGGCATGCCGCTCATCTTCGGGACGGCTCTTGATTTGACCCGCCGATGGGCCGCCCGGAGCCGTGTAAGTACGCATCAGGTCGGCTTCCATGTCGGCCTTGCTGCGTGTAACCACTCCAGTCCCGTCCGCCATCGCAACGCCCGTCGCCAGGACGGCAGCCGCACCAAGAAAAGACATCAGGATTTTCGATTGCATGTTCGCACTCCTCAATTAAAAAAGATGGTCAGTTGTCCGGTGTCAAACGTTTCACTTTTCGAGCGATGCGTCTTCAGACCGAACCTGTTCGACTCCGTCGCACCGTCACCGCGCAAAGCGCGATGTCTGCGATGGCATCAATCTATGGGAGGAGCTCATACGGATCGCTTACGGAATCAGACTTTGCATATCTGAATACGTACGCAATTTGTAACGTGCCGTGGCAGCGACACGTTCAATTCCCGGGTAATGCGTTGTTCACCGCCTTCAAACAAAAGCCCCGCACGTGCGGGGCTTGTTCTGGAAATCGGGGCTGAAATCCCGCCGTTCACTGTTCACTATTCCCTGTTCACCGTTTGCTGTTCCCCTTCACGGCCTCTCCATCTTGCACGCGGTTGGCAGGATGTTGTCTTTCGCCTCTATGCGGACATCGGTCTGCCAGCCATAGCCGGTGTCGTCGGCGTCGTATTTCACCTCGGCCGTGCCGGCTTTGACGAAGCTCGATACATACAGCGGCATGATGATCTGGTGATCGTCGGCACGCATCCGCACTTCCCCCACGCCGCCGTCATAGCGCAGGTCCTCCAGCGCCTTTGCGACTTTCAGCGGCTCCGCCGAGCCGGCCTTGTCGATTGCACGCGCCAGCATTTCTACGAAATATTTGTACGCCATGAATCCGAAGTCTTCCCTGAACCGCTTCTTGTAATCCAGGTAGTAACGCTCCAGGGGATGGCCGGCGATGTTCGCGTTCCACCCTGCCACCGTCTTCACCCGGTTCGCACCGGCGGCGCCGAAGGCGCGGGGGGTGCCGACCAGAAAGCCGTAGTTGGTATAGAAAGTTGTGTTCAAACCCGACTCTTCGGCCGCCTTGATCAGCAGCGCAAGGTCGCTACCCCAGTTTCCGGTCAGCACCACGTCCGCACCGCTGGACTTGATTTTGGCGACATAGGGCGCGAAGTCCTTCACTTTTCCAAGGGGGATCAGTTCGTCGCCGACGATTTCAATGTCAGGACGTTTCGCTGCGAGCATTTCCCGCGCCACGCGCTTGAACGAATGCCCGTATGCGTAGTCCTGATTGATCAGGTAGAGTTTCTTCGCGCCCTTTTGCGTGGAGAGGACTCGCGTCAAGGCGTCGATTTTCATATCCAGGTTGGCGTCGAAGCGGAAGTGCCAGAAATTGCATTTCTCTTCCGTGAGCGCAGTATCGGTCGCGCCGTTGTTCAGGTACAGGAGTTCGTGACCGGGATTGCGCTGGTTGTACTTGAGCACGGCGTCGGTCATGGCATGTGCAACATGCGAACCGACGCCCTGTGTGATGAGACGGATGTCCTGATCAATGGCCTGTTTCAGCACAACCAGGCTTTCCTGAGGACTGGATTTGTTGTCGAACAGCACGAGTTCCAGCTTGCTTCCACCCAGCACGCCGCCTCGCGCGTTGATGTCATCGACCGCCATCTGGATGTGCCGGCTGCCCATCTCTCCCTGCAGCGCTGCGGGGCCGCTGAACGGGTCGATGACCGCGATACGGATCGTCTGCGCAGAAGCTCCCGGCATCGCTACCCACATCCCGGTCAAGAACGCAGCGGCGCTGCCGAATTTTCCGATCATGCTCGCTCCCTCACCCCTCACCCCTCACGGCCTCTCCATTTTGCAAGTCGTCGGCAGAACGTTGTCCTTCGCCTCGATCCGGACGTCGGTATTCCAGCCGTACCCGGTGTCGTCGGCGTCGTATTTCACGCCCTGCTTGCCGACCTTGGTAAATGTGGACACGAACAGCGGCTCCATGATCTGGTGATCGTCTGACCGCATCCACGCTTCGCCGACGCCGGCGTCGTAGCGCATGTCTTCCAGGGCCTTCGCAACCTTGACGGGCTCCGCCGAGCCCGCCTTGTTGATCGCCTTTGCCCACATGTCGATCGTATATTTGATCGGCAGAAAGCCCCAGTCTTCGCTATACCGCTTCTTGTATTCGAAATAGTTCTTCTCAAGCGGATGTCCCGGCAGATTGGGGAACCAGCTCGCGACTGTTTTCACGCGGTCTGCTCCGGAAGGTCCAAATGCCCGCGGCGTGCCCACCAGGTAGGCATAGTTGGTATAAAAAGTCGCCGAGAGGCCAGCCTCCTCCGCGGCTTTGATCAGCAGGGCGAGATCGCTGCCCCAGTTGCCCGAGAGCACGGTGTCGGCACCGCTCGCTTTGATCTTGGCGATGTAGGGCGCGAAATCCTTTACTTTCCCCGTGGGATGCAACTCGTCGCCGACGATCTTCATGTCCGGCCGCTTTTTGGAAATCATCTCTCTCGCCACGCGACTGACCGATTGGCCATAAGCGTAATCCTGATTGATCAGGTAGATCTTCTTGCTGTTCGCATCCTTGGCGATCACGCTGGTCAGGGCGTCGATCTTCATGTCCACGTTCGCATCGAACCGGAAGTGCCAGAAATTGCATTTCTCGTTGGTGAGCGCCGGATCGATTGCCGCGTGGTTCAAATACAGAATCTCATTGCCGGGATTTCTCTGGTTGTGCTTGAGCACGCCTTCGGTAAGCGCGTGGCCGACATGAGAACCGTTGCCTTGGGTAATGAAGCGGATGCCCTGATCGATTGCCTGCTTCAGGGCGACCAGGCTCTCTTGCGGGCTCGATTTATTGTCGAAGCTCACCAGTTCGAGTTTGACTCCGCCCAGCACGCCACCGCGAGCGTTGATTTCGTCGACTTCCTGCTGGATATGGCGGTCTCCCATCTGGCCTTGCAGCGCAAACGGTCCGCTCTGCGGATCGATGTGTGCGATCTTGATGGTGTCAGCCGCAAAGTTATTTGCCGCGAACAGACAGAAAGCGGCCGCAAGCAGCCTGAAGATGGATTTGCCCTGCATGGTGCTCCTCCGCTATGAATCGAACAAAACCGGTCTTTGCCGGTGCGTATTGCAATGCCGCATTTGCAAGGCGGAAAAGTTTACTATCCACCCGTGCGCCGAGCATACACCCGGAGCGGGTTCGTTCGCTCCAGGAGGCGCCACGTCGCCGACAAAAGAAAAGGGGCGCCAGCACCGCCCCTCAACGGGAACCGCTCAGCGGAAATTTTTTGTTCAGTCAGTTGCTCATGGGAGTTGCCAGGCGCCGTTCATGAAGGTTGAGTAACCGGATGAGGTGGGTGCGGTGGTCACGCCCTGGAAGCGATTGCTTCCCGTAATCCCCGCGTATTTCCCAGTGCCGCCGGTAAACTTGTTGTCGCCATCGCAGGGGCCAGGGAAGGGCCCCTTGCAGGACCAGACCGAGTAGAGTTTGTCGCCGTCCTTATCGGTCATGACGCAATAACCGTCAGCGCGTCCCTGCTGGCCGTCAAGATGGATATCGTTCGATCCCGGGCACACCATCGATACCATATGCATGAATCCCGAACCGGAATCGTTGAATACCGTGCCGCTGAATTCTCCGACCCAGAAGATATGATCCTTCTCCAGTTCAAAAACCTTTCCTACCGCGTACCAGCCAAATTTTGCGGTAAATTTTCCTTGCTTCGGCAGATCGGCCGCCTGCGATTGGGACATCGCCGCGCCGGAAAGACAAGCTGCTACCAACATTACTCTTAGGCTATGCATGAGACCCTCTCCTGAATTGTTTTTGTCACCATTAATAACAAACGTGAGTACGCTTCTTTCGAAGCAGCACCGCCGATCTTCTGAGCCGGGAAGGAACACGCAATGCCGTATCGGATGGTGGCTGCGCCGATCGACTAATATTCGCGCATGCATCCGCTGGTGCAGATAATTCCAGGCGCGCTCTCCCCAGCGCGCCGAGCCTAGGCCGATAGAGGTTACCGATGGCTTACGGATGTGGAAATTTGGCCGGTCTTGACTAGCTCGAAGAAGTGTTCACTTTGCGCGGAGGGACCTATTCCCAGCGTTACAGAAAGCGTCTGCCGCAAACGGCGGTAAACGCCCATCGCTTCGGCTCGTCGCCCCAGTTTCATGTAGCACCGCATCAGGTTTTGGTACAGTTCCTCGGCGAGGTGATCGGCTTCGATCCCTTTGAGATAAAGCAAGACCGCTTCTTCGAACTTACCGGCAGCTTCGTATCCCCGGCCGACACGACCCACGTAACGCAGGAACTGGCTTCGAAGGCGTTCTCGCGTGGGAAACGCCCATGAGAAATCCAACTCATCGGAAAGAAAGGGGCCACCATAAAGCTGCAGTATGAATGGATCCGTTCCGTTATTGTCTGGAACACCACGTTCATCTTCCGCCATTCGCCGCTCAAATGCCCATGCGTCCACCCAGCACTGTCCCCGGTCGATGGAGATGACTCTCTCTGAAAGTTGGACCACGTCAGGGTATTCCAGCAATTTGCGGAGTCGATGGAGGCTGACGGCGAGCGCTTCATGACCCGCCTCTCCGGACTCCTCTGGCCAGAGCACATCCACCAGTCGGTGCTCCGAAACGCCCCGTTCGCCGAACGCAACTATGGCCTTGAGCAAGGCCAGAACTTTCCGCGGCGCCTTTCGCGAAAACAAAAGGGAATGTCCGTCGACCTCAATACGAAACTTTCCCAGCGTGTAAATTCTGATGGGCCAAGGCCAATTCTCGAGATCAGGAACAGGCGGCTTCCAGCGATGCCGTCTGATCAAGTTACGTGTGTATTCGACCTGTATGCCTGCGCTCAGCGCCTCGGCGCAAAGCTCCGGCATCAGCTGCTGCAGGCAGTTGGCAAAACCGTAGTCTTCGCCGTTGATCCTCGCGCCTTCAAATGCCTTCTTGAGTGCGAGAACCCCCGTTTCCTTGTAACCTTCCTTGAATCCGATGTACGCATCCAACGCATACATCGCAGTTACCCACCAGTGCGTCGAGGCACTTTTTCCTATGCGATGCATGGCCGCGATTATTTCCCGCGCTTCGCTGTAGTGACCCTTCTGGATTAACGGAAGAATGAGATTGATGCGATAGGTCAATTGATGGGTCGTAGATCCCGCCTCGTCGAAAATTTCGACTGCTCTCAAGGCGTCTGCGTAGGACAGGTCGGACTCTCCCCGCAGTACGTAAAGGAATGCCCTGGTGCCATGGAAAGTGGCCATGTCATACAGGTGCGATGGATTGACGATCTGCTTGAGACGCCCCAGCCATTCCTCCGCAAGGTCCAGGTTGTGCGCATACAATTCAATCCACGTACCTATGATTGCTGAGAACTTGCGCACATAGGGCAGCCCTTCTTCTTCGGCGATGCGCTCGACTCTGGCAACCGCGGCGCGACCCTCGCGTTCATTTCTGCAAATGCAGTGAACCCAGGAGACCACAAACCATGACCAGGCAGCATTGGCCGCCCCGATATCGTCTCGTTCGAGCAGCTTCAATAGCGTTGGGAGCACTTCGCGAGCGATATGCAATGGGCCGCTTATTGCCCCAAACGCGCAGAGGTAACCAGCGCTGACCAGGCGCAGGTTCACATCCACATCCGATTGAACGAGCTCAAGAACTCTCTCGATGATCCGGGGCAACTGCGGATGCCCTGGCTGGCGATACGCCAGTGCCATCAAAAACGCGCCAAGAACGCGGAGTTCGGCTTCGGGGTCCCTGACCGCACCTTCCCGGTTGATTTTGTCCTCGAGGATTCCGATCCAGCGATCGAGCGGTCGGAAATGGGTGTGCTGGAGCACATAGGTTTGGATGATGGCAGCGGCTATTTCGACCTGGCAGGTTTGATCGGCAGCTTCTCGAGCGCACTCGAAGGCCTGCTCGAGTGCTTCGCGTGCCGCACCTGGGTCGATGGCGATCCTCGCCGAGCCGAGCCAGTATCCCGTCCAACAGTTCTGCGAAACCGTCCCTGCCGGCAGGACGGAGATCCATTCCACCACAACCCGCCAACGTCCCTGTGCTATGAGTTGCTTCGCCTCCTTCAGCACAAGTGCCAGAGCGGAATCAACGTCCCCCGCGCGCAGATAGAGCGGCATTGCATCTTCGGGATAGCGAAAGTCTTCAAGAGCGCGCGCCGCGCCAATCATTGCAGCCTTCATCGCTGCGGGATCGAACAACTGGGCGGCGCGATGAGTCAGGAATGCTCTGAGCAATGCGTGAAACTGGTAGACAGGTTCGACGCCACCCCGGCGATCCACGAATAGATGGGCACGATAAAGATCCTCAAGCAGTCGAACGGCAGTCGTGCTTCCTGTCAGCCGCTGCACGGCCGAAGCAGGGATGCTCGGCAAGAAACTCAATTGCAGCAGCACCCGTTGATCGGCCTCGGACGCCCCCGTGAATAGCTCACCCGCAAAATATCCGAAGATGTCCCGCAGTGATTCCGGATTACCCAGATCCTCCACCGCGCCACCGCGATGGATCCATTCTCCGAGCAGGCGCAGGCCGGCCACCCAGCCACCGGATTGTTCGTGCAGTTTCCTGGCAACGCCGGCATCCAGATTCAACTGCGCACGCAGAATGGAGGCTGCTTCTCCCGACGTGAGTTTGAGGTGCGACCAGCCGATGCGCGCAACGATCCTGTTGGCCACATATCGCGAAAATTTTGCATCGGGTTCAAGCCGGCTCAGAATCGCGACGCTTATGCCCTCGGGTGCTTCTTCCAGGGCCACGCTCAATGCATCGTGCACCGCCGAGGTGGGCGAAAGTTCCTGAAAATTGTCGAGCACGAGAATGGCCGGCTCACCCAGACGAACGAATAGCTCCCTGAAGAATCGGCGCGCAAAGCGCTGCAGCTCGGTTGAATATTCCGGAGCAAGCACCGGCAGGATTTTCTTTTGCGAACGTCCCGACGGCCTGTCCCGTTCCGCCGCGCCGAGGTAATAGAAGAATGTGGCGGCGTCGGAATCGGCCGGGTCGATTTGGTACCACAGGCACGCGAGCTTGCGGCTTTCGATATAACTCGCCAGCAGGGTCGTTTTGCCCGAACCCGGCGGGGCTGCAATCCAGATGGCAGGATGCCTTCTGTGCTCGTCGAGCAAGGTAAAAAGGCGCTCGCGCGGCACCGCGTCGTAGAGCCGCGGCCGCGACAGCTTGGCCAGCTGCTGCGGTTTTTTCGGCACTCTCTCCCTTTGCCGAAGTCCCAACCGTTTGAGAATCAAACGCCCCTGGGCACAAGATACTCCGCTTTTATAGTTCCGAGAATTGCCGTGTGGTCTAGCGTAGCGGCCGGAAAAATTCCCGGACTTCTTTTGCAAGCAGTTCCGGCTGCTCCAGTGCGGCGAAATGACCTCCCTTGGGCATCTTCGACCAGAGGCGGATGTCGCTGTACATCTTTTGCGCCAGCGAGCGCGGCGGACGCAGGATCTCCTTCGGAAATTCCGCATAGCCCATCGGCACGTCGATGCGGGCGCCATCCGGGATCGGCCATGGTCCGTGCATGCGCGCGTAATACGGCCAGAACGACGAACCGATCGCGCCGGTCACCCAGTAGAGCATGATGTTGGTCAGGATCTCGTCTCTGCCCAGATAGCCGTCAAGGTCGCCCCGATGGTCGCTCCATGTGTGGAATTTCTCCACGATCCAGGCGGCGAGTCCCACCGGTGAATCGGTCAGGGCATACGCGAGAGTCTGCGGCTTGGTGCCCTGGATCCAGGTGTAACCCACTTCCTCTTTCATCCAGTGCGCGCGTTCTTCGAAGTAACGCTTCTCTTCGGCGCTCGGATTCTCGGGCAATGGCGTGTCGCGACGCAGGCTCAGGAGATTCAGATGGATGCCGGCCAGGCGTTCGGGATACGAATAGGCCAGCCGCGACGTGACGAAACCGCCCCAGTCCCCGCCCTGCGCCGCGAAGCGCTTGTACCCCAGGACGCCGGTCATGAGTTCGGCGAATACGTCGGCAATCTGCTCGACCGAGAAGCGTTGCTGGTTTGGCGTGAAGGAAAACGTATAGCCCGGCAGCGACGGTGCAACAACGGTGAAAGCATCCAAAGGGTCGCCGCCGAAGCGCGCTGGATCGGTCAGCATCGGGATGATTTTGTGAAACTCGTGCACCGAACCCGGCCAGCCATGCGAGAGCAGCAGCGGCAGCGGCTTGGGGCCTTTGCCTTCTTCCCGGATGAAATGGACATCGATCCCGGCCAGCTTGACCTTGTATTGCTTGAACGCATTCAGCCGCGCTTCGTGCCTGCGCCAATCGTAGCTGTCACGCCAGTATGCAACCAGCGACTTGAGGTAAGGCAGATCGGTGCCGTACTTCCAGTGGTTTTCGGGTACCTCGTCAGCCCAGCGTGCATTTGCGAGGCGGTGTCTGAGGTCGGCCAGCACATCGTCGCCGACATGCAGGGAGAACGCGGTCAGATTTGCAGCCATGGGGCCTCCGGAATCGGAAGCGGCATTGTCACCATGCCGCACGGCGCAGTCCAATATATTGAACGCCGCCGATTGATAGCTTGGACGAACTACTTCGCCGGCGCGGTCCCCACCGGCTCGGGCTCGCCGTCGCAGGTCGATCCGTGGGCCGAGTAGCCGACGCGGGTGGGACTGCCGGTCATGAACAGGAAAATCTTCTGGATGGCGTAGGCTTCCTGTTCTCGATAGTACCAGCGCATGCAGGGCCGCATGTCTCCATGCTCTTCGTTCATGTCCTGCACGTAGTGAACGAGCTCATGCAACAGAATCGAGCGGTCGAACAGATCGGTCTCCGGCTTGAGTTTTTCATCGAGGTAGATACCGGCGCCGGGACGGTAAGCCGCGAGCGCACCGCATTTGGCGTGGCACACCAGTTCTTCGATGCTTTCGTGTGAAACGCGGATGACTTCCGGCAGGGCGACCAGCCGGTGATACTTGGATATCTGGTCTAGCGCGGATACCAGCGCAGGCATCAATTCTGCCTCAGATAGTACGTCGGCACCCGCGTTGCCGAGATACTTGCGGGATGCCACACTGCCGTCATCCGCATAATTGCTGTACATCCCGACGGATTCGCTGCTTTCGGGTTTCGGCAAAATTCGCTTGCCACCCTCGGCAGGAAACGATTCCAACAAAACGGCGAGCGCCAGACTCAGGAAAACCGCGCGAAGAAGATTCAAGTGGATTTTTCGCCGGGCTGCAAAAGTTTCGGCGGTTCGGATTTGGCCGGCCTGGTGAGAATATCGATCTCCGCGGCCCTCTCCTTTGCTCGAACCACCTGCTCCGCATCCAGTTCCGCCATGAGATCCTCGATTTCTTCGCGATTCGACTTGGCCTCCGCAGCATCTTCCGGTGGATAGCGCATATCGGCCACGCTGTACCATGCCAGTGCTTCTACCGGGTCTGCCTCGACCGCGCGGCCTTCGGCATACATCGTTCCGATGCTATGCATCGCGGAAGCGTAGCCGCGCTCCGCCGCCTTGCGAAACCAGGCTAGCGCCTCGGAGTCGTCGCTGGCCACGCCGCTTCCCAATTCGTACAGGAGACCGATGTTGTACATTGCCATCGGCTCGCCCTGCGCCGCCGCGCTCTGATACCAGGTCATTGCCATGATCAGGTTGCGCCGCGTACCGAGACCATTTTCGTAAAGATCGCCGACGCTGTTCATCGCCCATGCGTTGCCGAGGAATGCAGACTGGTGCCACCAATTGAAGGCTTCAGCGTAATCCTGCTGCACACCGTCCCCATTTGCATAGGCGAGGCCGATGTTGTTCATCGCCACCGTGTATCCACGTCTGGCGGCTTCCTTCCACCATTTCATCGCTTCTGCATAACTCTGCCTGCCGTCATAGCCTTTCGCCCACAGCAACGCAACATTGTTCATCGCCCTGACGTCATTGCGGTTCAGCAGTTCCGAAAGCCTGGCCGGATCGAGCATATCCTTGCCCGGAATCAGATTGGTGAAGGTCTCTTCCTGATCGAAAGCCACTGCCACCTGCGCACACACCAGAAAAACGGACAAGATCGCGAATCGAAGTTTCATGCGTTTAACTCCCGTTTCAGCCGTTGAAGTCGGGGCCACACATCGAACCCCAAGGCGCGGCGACCGCGGCACATGCCATTATCAATGGCCGTCCCCCCAAAAAGTATTCAGATCACGCAACAGTTCGGCGGGAGCCTCTTCCGGGATGAAATGCCCGCACGGCAGCGAATGTCCGCGCACGTCGGCCGCTTTGTCGCGCCATGTGGCAAGCACGTCGAAAAGCGCATGCATTTTGCCCTGCTCGCCCCAAATCGCCAGCACCGGACACGACAACTTTTTGCCCAGATCGCGTTCGTCGTCCGCAATATCCACCGTGGCGCCCGCGCGATAATCCTCCAGGGTGGCACGAATCGTCCCGGGCAGAGTAAACGCGCGCAGGTACTCCGCGAACATTGGCTCTTCAATTGCATCCTGACGGAAACACCAAGCTCGAAAAATGCCGCGCAGGAAGGCCTCGGCGCTGTTGGCGAGCATTATCTCCGGAAGATCGGGGGCCTGAAAGAAAAACCAATGCCAGTAAGCGGCGGCAAGGTCTTTGCCGGCGTCGCGAAAGACTGTATGCGTGGGAACGATATCCAGGACGGTCAGATTCTTCACCGCATCCGGATAGTCCATCGCCAGCCGATGTGCCACGCGAGCTCCGCGATCGTGGCCAACCAGCGCGAAACGCTCGAAACCGAGCGCGATCATCGCCGCCATGATGTCGCCCGCCATGCTGCGCTTATCGTAGCCGTCGCGCGGCTTGTCGGAATCGCCGTAGCCTCGCAGGTCAGGGCACACCACGGTGAAGCGTTTGAGGAGCATCGGCGCCACTTTGCGCCACATCTGCGCCGTCTGCGGATAGCCGTGCAGCAAGACCACCGGTTCCCCTTCGCCGCCGACCCAGGCGTTCAAGCGCAGGCCGTTGGCGCGGATCGTCTGTTGCTGCATTCCGTTCATGAAACTACTCATCAGGAACCTCTAAAGACAAATATTGAACCACGGAGGACACAGAGGGCACGGAGAGAAGCAAGCATGAAAATGATATTCGCAAACGGATCATGTCACGCTGGGAGGAAATACTTCGACGTTGTGGTTCTCCCTGACATTCATTTCCGCGTTGTTCTTGTACTTCTTCGTGTTCTAAAAGGGTACTCCACGCTGCGCGAGGGTATCCGTGTCCTCCGTGGTTCACGAATTCATTTCTTTAGATACTTGCGCAGGCGCTCGACACCTTCGACGAGCACCGGGATCGATTTCGGATACGAGAAGCGCACATGCTGTTTCGCACGGTGATCGCCGAAGTCCAGACCGGGCGCAATAGCAACACCGGCTTTTTCCAGAAGATCCCAACAGAAACCGTAGCTGTCGGACGTGAGGCGCTCGCAATTGGCATAGATATAGAACGCGCCCTCGGGCGTCACCGGAATGTCGAAGCCCAGCTTGCGCAGTTCGGGCAACAGGAAATCGCGCTGATCGCGGAAGGCGTCACGCCTTTTTTCGAGCAGTGCAACAGTTTGCGGGTCGAAGGCGGCGAGCGCAGCCTGTTGTGCCAGATCCGAGGGAGAGATGAAAAGGTTTTGCGCCAGTTTGTCGATGGGAGCAACGTACTGTTCGGGCGCGACCAGCCAGCCCAAACGCCATCCGGTCATGCCGAAATACTTGGAAAAGCTGTTGATGATGAAGATGTCGTCGGCAAACTCCAGCGCGGTGCGATCGCGCTGGCCGTAGGTGAGGCCGTGATAGATCTCGTCGACAATCAACAAGCCGCCATGCGCCTTCACCACGGCATGGATGCGTTGCAATTCGCCGTGATCGATCAGCGTGCCGGTCGGATTCGACGGCGAGGCAATCAGCACGGCGGCGGTCTTCGCGGTCCAGTACTTCTCGACGAGTTGCGCGGTGAGTTGATAAGCCGTGTCGGCTCCGACGGGAATATTGATGGCCTCGCCTTCCATGGTGCGCACGAAATGCCGGTTGCACGGATACCCGGGATCGGCCGTCAGCACCTGGTCGCCGGGCGAAAGCAATACGCCCATGGTCAACAACAACGCGCCCGATGCGCCTGTGGTCACGACTATGCGTGAGCGTGGTACTTCGACGCCGTAGCGAGTGAGATACCAGGCGGCAATCCGGTCACGCAGTTCCGCAATTCCGAGCGAAGACGTGTAGCTGATTCTGCCGGCTTCAATGGCGCGGATGCCGGCCGCTGCAATCAGGGGCGGTGTCGGTGCATCGGGTTCGCCAACCACCATGTTGGCGATCGACCGTCCCTGCGCTTCCAACTCCTTGGCGCGATTGATCAATACCACGACGTGGAACGGCTCGATGCCTTCCATGCGGGACGCCAGGCGCGGGTGGAACGTGGGCGGAAGTTTTTCGGGTCGATTCATGCCATTCCTTATCGGCGATGCATTCGCATCGGAAGTGCAGCATACACACGGTGAATTTTATTCCGTGAGGGCGCCTCGCGGCAACGCGGGTTCAAAAATCCCTCACGACCCTCTAACATGTCGGTCGTTTCGAGACTCCAACAACACGGATCGGAAAATGAAAATTGCAATAGTCGGCAGCGGAGGCGTCGGCGGATACTTCGGCGCCCGTCTCGCGGCCAGCGGCCAGGACGTTACGTTCATAGCGCGCGGCTCGCACCTGCAGGCGCTGCAGAAAGAAGGATTGAAGGTCCACAGCGCTCTGGGCGACCTGCATTTGCCAGAGGTGAAGGCCACGAACGATACCGCCGTGGTCGGCCCGGTCGACGTCATCATGATCGCCGTCAAGTTATGGGCCACGGAAGAAGCAGCCGCGGCCGCGAAACCGATGATCGGCCCCAATACCGTAGCTGTATCTTTTCAGAACGGCGTGGTCGCCGTGGATACGCTGCTGCCGATTCTGGGTAAGGAGCACGTCATGGGAGGAGTGGCCAACATCGCCGCTCTGATCGAAGGACCGGGCGTGATCCGGCACAACGGCAACATGGCGAACCTCTTCTTCGGCGAACTCGATGGGAAGCCCTCGCCAAGATCGCAGGCATTGCAGGTGGCCTGCAAAATCGCCAACGTGCAAGCTGAACTGGTCGGCGACATCAACCGGGCAATCTGGGAAAAATTCGTTCGTCTCGTCACGCTTTCAGCACTGACTTCGCTGACGCGAATGCCGGTGGGTCCGATCCGCTCCGATCCCGACACCCGGTCCCTGATGCAGCAGGTAATGGAAGAGGTGGTGGCCGTCGGTAAGGCCAAGGGCGTGAAATTCGATGCCGGCCTCATCGCCGACCAGATGTCCAAGGTCGACGGCTACCCGGCGACGATGGTGGCGTCGATGTGCGGGGATTTGCGGCGCGGCAACCGACTCGAACTACCCTGGCTGTCGGGCATGGTTGCAAAGTTGGGCAAGGAACTGTCCGTTCCGACGCCCGCCAACCAGTTCGTCTACGCCGCCCTGAAACTCCACGCCAACGGCCGTCCTGCCGAGGCTCAGATCTAGGATAAAAGCAATTAGCCACAGAGGACACAGAGGAAAGCACCCCAGACGATGGGTCATGAGGTGACCAACAGGATTCGTTCAATCGTGCAGAAGCGCGAGGTGGATTCTGATTTTCCTGCATCTCTGTGTTCTCTGTGTCCTCTGTGGCAAAGAATTTCTTGAGGAGGCGTAAATGAAACTGACAATAAAGAACATCCGGGCGCGCGCGCTCTTGGTGCCACTTAAGCGCCCGCCGCTATCGGCAAGCGGTTCGATTCCAGAAGCCGCGATGGTGCTGGTTGACATCGAAACCGGGGAAGGCATCACGGGTCATGCCTATCTGTTCGCATTTTCCAAAGCGATGTTGAAGCCGCTGGTCGTGACGCTAGAGGCCGTGGCCGAAATGATCAAGGGCGATGCATTGGTGCCATTTGATCTTGACGCCAAGCTGCGCAAACGCCTGACGCTGTTTGATACGCCCGGGCTGGTCGGCCTGGCTCTGGCGGGCATCGACATGGCGTGCTGGGATGCCTACGCCAAGGCACTCGGCGTGCCGCTGGTGCGCGCCCTCGGGGGCGAGGTCAAGCCGGTGCGGGCTTATAACAGTTGCGGACTGTGGATCAAGGATCCGGCCCTGCTCGCCGATGAAGCATCGCAACTAATCGCCGAAGGCGGCTACAGCGCCGCGAAGCTTCGTATCGGGCGGCCGAATTTCAAGGAAGACATTGCCGCCGTGCGAAACGTAAAGAAGCGCATTGGCGACGATATTCTGCTGATGACCGACTTCAACCAGAGCTTGACCGTAAACGAAGCTATCCTGCGCGGCCGCGCGCTCGATGACGAGGGTCTGTACTGGATCGAGGAACCGGTCCGCCACGACAACTATGCCGGATACGCCAGAATCGCCGCAGAAGTGAAAACGCCGATCCAGATAGGCGAGAACTTGCTGAACTCCTTCGAATTGCAGAAAGCGATCGATGCACGCGCTGCGGAGTATTACATGCCCGACGTGCAGCGCATCGGCGGGGTGACCGGCTGGCTGCGCGCGGCGGCGATTACGCATGCGCACAACCTCGACATGTCCAGCCATCTGTTCCCGGAATTCAGTGTGCACCTCCTTGCAGTTACACCTACTTGCCACTGGCTCGAATATATGGATTGGGCCAACCCGATCCTGCGACAGCCTTTCGAAGTCAAGAATGGCTATCTGCCCATCCCGGATCGTCCGGGTGCCGGCATCGAGTGGAACGAGGATGCGATCAAGCGTTATGCAGTGCAATAACGCCTCGCCAATGGCCGTCAAACAAGCCTCTCGGCTCCTTAATGACCAGCCGGTCAGAAATTTTTCCCCCGCTGGCCGCGGATAGCGGGAGCAGTTGCTTGCAGTAGCCGCGTTTTCTTCTACACTAAGCTGCAAACGGCGGATCAAAGAAATCCGCCATTCCGTCGAGGCGGCCATTCCGGCACACCCGGAAGGCGACGCCCCAGCGGTGGGAGGAGTGCATGTCCAAAGAAAGCGCGCGGTACGCCCGGCATGGGCGACAGAGCGTCCGCAAAGCGACTGATGAGCCGCGCGGTGTCGAACACTTTCTACGGCTCTGGCAGCAGTCCATCGAGTGGCAGCGGCCGGATCCGGGCCGCATTCCCGACTCACACATCATCCCCGGCAACACGCTCACGGAACCACACCAACGGGCGGAGAACTGTCAGCGCGACGGAGCCGCTAACGTTGCCGCGGGAGGGGTTGCGCCTCAAGCATGAGAGTCTGGCTCAAGACAATGGTGTTCGTATTGGGTGCACTGGCAATCGGGTCGGCGGTGTCGGCGGAGCCCGTCGCCGAGAAGAAGGCATGCGCATTCGACGAGGAGCGTGAGGGCGACCTGTGCTATCCGCGCTGCAAGACCAACTATGTGGGCGATGGCGACGAGTGCGTCGAAGTGTGCCCTTCGAATTCGCAGGACTACGGCAACAAGTGCCTGATGGGGCCGGCCGCGGTCCTGAAAAAATATTATTCCAGAGGTGTCGGGCGGCGTGTCGAATAGCGCGCGTGCCGCAGCATCTCGATGTACGGGCTGGAAAGCCCGTCTGGCAGATTCGGGCCTGTGCTGTCGTCGGGGCCTTCGGAGGGGCAAGTCCGGATTCCGGGCAGTGTGCCGCCTGGATACGGATCGCATTCCTTTTCCGAGAACTCCCGGCAGTGCCGGTTTGAAGGGGACTGACGCGGCGACAAGACCGCGCCGGCTGCAGTACACACACAATGTTAGACAGAGGAGACTTTAAAATGAGAAGAGGGATGAAACTGAATGGTTTGGCCCTTGCCTTCATCGTCGCCGGTTTATCCGGTGGCGTGCAGGCTGGGGTAAGCGACGCCCAGCTCTCCGCCGAGGCCGGCGCTTCCTGGCTGCATACCAACGGCAATCTAGCGGCGCACCGCTTCAGCACGCTCGATCAGATCAACGCGGGCAACGCCAAAAAACTCAAGGTCGCCTGGATCATGTCGCCCGGCGGCAAGACTGACGCGCAGGCCACCCCGAGCTACCACGAGGGCGTGCTTTACTTCCCGCAGGACAACAAGGTTTTTGCGGTCGACGGCGGCACGGGCAATATTCTCTGGAAGTACGAACACAAACTGCCCGACGACTGGGGCGGCTATAACGTGCCGTTTTTTACCGGCAAGCACCGTGGCCTGGCTTTGGCCGGCAACAACGTCTACTTCCTGTCGAACGATGCAAAACTGCACTCGATCGACATGAAGACGGGCAAGGCCAACTGGGTCAAGTCCTATGACGGGTTCCCCTATCCGAAGGACTTTGCCAAATCCCAGGACGCAAACGGCTTTATCACCACGGTAGGCCCGATGGCGATCCCCGGCGGCACCATCATCGTCCCGATGAACGCTACCGACACAGGTGGCATGCAAGGCTATGTGCTAGGCGTGGATGCATCCACTGGCGAGCAGAAGTGGAAGGCGCCGATGATCCCGACTCAAGGTGAACCCGGCTATGAC
>Ga0207689_10002102_pt1 | contig 18756 bp, 16 predicted proteins | sample KBSMisM52_FD_184312 | JGI IMG/M metagenome (GOLD analysis project Ga0207689, IMG submission 184312) | Miscanthus rhizosphere microbial communities from Kellogg Biological Station, Michigan, USA - KBS Miscanthus M5-2 (SPAdes) (version 2) | ecosystem: Host-associated > Plants > Roots >... | reverse complement strand
AGGCCAGAAGGCCTCGACAGTTGCGCAGGTAGTGAAAACGCTCGAGGATTTTGGCGCGCTCGAATACACGATCGTGGTTAAGGCGACGGCGTCTGATCCGGCGGCGATGCAGTTTCTGGCTCCATATTCAGGTGCGGCAATGGGCGAGTACTTCCGCGACAATGGCCGTCACGCTTTGACCATTTACGATGATCTTTCAAAGCAAGCGGCCGCCTATCGCGAGATATCTTTGCTGCTTCGCCGTCCACCCGGCCGTGAGGCGTATCCGGGAGACGTGTTCTATCTCCACTCCCGTTTGCTGGAGCGCGCGGCAAAAATGTCAGACCTCAAGGGCGGCGGCTCTTTGACCAGCTTGCCTATTATTGAGACGCAAGCTGGAGACATTTCAGCTTACATTCCAACCAACGTTATCTCGATTACGGACGGACAAATATTTCTCGAAGCGGACCTTTTTAATAGTGGCATTCGTCCAGCTATTAACGTAGGCAACAGCGTTTCTCGCGTTGGTGGTTCTGCCCAAATCAAAGCAATGAAACAGGTGGCAGGAACTCTCCGAATTGATCTGGCGCAGTTTAGAGAACTGCAAGCCTTTGCTCAGTTTGGATCTGATTTGGACAAGGCGACCCAGGCACAGCTAGCTCGCGGTCAACGTCTGGTTGAAATCTTGAAGCAGCCTCAATATCGCCCGATGAATATCGAGAATCAGGTGCTGGTTATCTGGGCCGCCAGCAACGGCTACGCTGACGACGTGGCGATCGAAGATGTTCGAGACTTTGAAGAAGCGCTGCTGAAGTTCGTGGAAAACTCGCATCCAGGTGTGTTGCACAGTATTCGCGAGAAGAAAAGCTTGACCGAAGAAATCATCGTGGAACTAAAGCAAGTGTTGTCAGATTTCAAAGATACATGGACCGAGAAGTCGGCTTCTTTAACCGAGACTGCGGCGCAGCCTGCCACCGCCTGAGTTTGATTTTCGCACTCAATGCCTAATCTCCTGGACATTCGCCGGCGTATTAAGTCGGTTAAGAACACGCAACAGATCACCAAGGCCATGAAAATGGTCTCGGCCGCAAAGCTCAAGCGTGCGCAGGACAGAGTTGTTACGGCCCGCCCGTTTGCTAACAAGATGATTGAGGTTCTCGGTGGATTAGCCGATCGGACCGATGAAAATTTTCACCATCCATTACTCGATGCGCGAGGCGATGAGCGGTATCTGCTGGTCCTGGTAACTGCCGACAAAGGTTTGTGCGGCGCCTTCAATACCAATTTGATCAAAGCTGCCCAGACTTTCATTCGTGAGAACCCGGGCAAGCAAATCGACATTTTGGCGGTGGGCCGTAAGGGCAGAGACTTCTTTCGCCGGCGTGCTGCAAGTCTGGTTGGGGAATATATAGGCGTCACCGGCAAGGGACGCGTCGACTTCTCTGAGGCGCTCGAGATTGCGCGGGACGTGATCAAACGTTTCACCGAGGACGAAGAGATTGACAAGGTATTTGTCATCTACAATGAATTCAAGTCGGTGCTTCAGCAGAGGGTGGTTACCGAACAACTCTTGCCGGTTGCACGCGCGACGTCCAACCCTGCCGAACCCATTAACACGAATCAGCCCTTAACTCTGGTTGACTACATTTACGAACAGCCTCCGTCTGAGATCTTCGCACGACTGCTTCCACGTTTGGTCGAAACGCAAATCTTCCGCGCGCTGCTGGAGTCGATAGCGTCTGAACAAGGGGCACGCATGACTGCGATGGACTCTGCTTCAAAGAATGCGCGAGAACTAATCGATTCGCTAACGCTTAACATGAACCGGGTGCGTCAGGCAGCAATCACGAATGAGATTATTGAAGTCGTTTCCGGTGCCGCCGCGCAATAGTTTGTGTAGTTCGTAAGTTAATAAATAAAGGGAAGCGGTACGCGCCGCTTCCCTTTGTGTTTGAAGCTCCAAAATGACCAAACAAACGCAGCGACGGTTTTGGCGCTATGGCCCACTGGTCTTATGGATACTGTTCATTTCGTTTGCATCGACGAATCAATTTTCAGCCTCTAATACTTCCGAAATCCTTCGTCCTTTACTACTGTGGTTTTTCCCAAATCTTAGTGAATCTCGGTTGGCAGCCGTGCACTTCATAACGCGAAAGGCCGGACACTTCAGCGAGTATGCCGTTCTGGCATTTCTTGCCCGGCGAGCGTTCATTACTTCTTCCCGCGCTTTTCTACAGCGCTATTGGTTTCAACTAGGGCTACTCCTCGTGGTGATTTACGGCTTGCTTGACGAGTTTCACCAAAGCTTCGTACCTTCGCGCACGGCATCGATCTATGACAGCGCCATAGATGTCGCCGGTGGTTTGACCGTCCTGCTAATCTTTCGTCTTTATGGTCAGAATCACCCTGAACGAGAAATCCACAGCTAAAGCGAACGACCTGATTATTCTCACAAGCCGCTTTCCCTGAAGCGTCCTACTGTGCAATTATTTCCCTCGACACACTTCCGGACGCGAACTAATAGTTCATTAGCGCCGTATTAACTGAGTGACATTCAGCTTGCCGCACAAAGGAGAAAGACATGGGAATATTTGACGCCATCCGATCTCAGTTTATCGAGGTTATTGAGTGGCTCGATGATTCGGGTAACACTCTGGTTTATCGTTTTCCTGTCCAGGGTCAGGAGATCAAGAACGGGGCCCAGCTTACAGTGCGCGAATCGCAGGCGGCTGTTTTTGTCCACCAGGGTCAAATAGCGGATGTCTTCGGACCGGGACTGCACACCATCGACGGCGGCAATACACCGATCCTCTCCAAACTCGGCGCCTGGATGCACGGGTTTAATTCGCCATTCAAAGCGGAGGTCTACTTCGTCAGCACCAAACAGTTCACGGATCTAAAATGGGGCACATCAAATCCGATCATGATGCGTGACACGGATTTCGGGATGGTGCGTCTCCGCGCGTTTGGTATCTACTCGACTCGGGTAAGTGATCCGCAGGCTTTCATCAAAGAGATTGCCGGCACCAACGCACATTTCGTAACAGAAGACATTGAAGGCCAGCTCAAACGAACCTTAGTCAGCGGGTTCAGTGACGCGCTGGCCGAGTCGAAAATTGCCGCACTCGACCTGGCCTCCAACTACGATGAACTAGGAAAGTTTACGCGTGGCAAACTGGCCGATGATTTCAAGGCATACGGGCTGGATCTTACTAAGTTTGTGATTGAAAACATTTCCCTGCCTGCCGAGGTTGAGGCCGCTATGGATAAGCGAACCTCAATGGGAGTTATTGGCGATGTGGGACGTTATGCGCAATTCCAGGCGGCAGACGCAATGCGCGACGCAGCTCAAAATACCGGCGGTGGCGGCGCTGCTACTGGCGCTGGATTGGGAGCAGGCTTTGCGATTGGCAATGCGATGGCTGGGGCCATGTCGAACGCAATGAATCAGTCGAAGGGCGAAGCTGGTGGTAGCACCAAGGCGGCGTGTCCAAAATGCGGGGCTGCAAATCTGGCTAATGCTAAATTCTGCAACGAGTGCGGCGCCAAAATGGAAACTACCGCTCAAACGGTTCCCTGCGCGAAATGCGGTGCGCAAGTGCAGGTTGGTTCGAAGTTCTGCAATGAATGTGGAACTAAGGTTGAGTAAGGCTGCGGCAGTTTGAGACCCTGACAAGAGTCGAACCCAAAGGCACGGAGGTGTGAAGCTAACATGGCTTTAACCTTCGTGCCTTTGTATGTTTGTGATAGATAGCCATGCTATTCTACGGACGCAAAACCCGACCTAAAAGCCTCGAAGATTAGGAACAACCCGCATGTTTAGTGAATTCAAGCAGCCGCGTCGAGTAGTGATTACCGGGATGGGCTGCGTCACACCGATCGGCATCGGCCGCCAGGCATTTTGGAATGCGTTGACCAAGGGTGAAAGCGGTGTCCGGACAATTGAAGCCTTTGATGTTTCCGAATCGGCAGTGAAAATTGCCGCCGAGGTTCGCGACTTCGACTGGGAAGCCCAACTCAATCCCAAAGATCGAAAACATGTTCCACGAACAGTGCCGCTGGCGTTAGCTGCTGCTCGGGAAGCGTTTGCCGATGCCGGCATTGCTCCAGATGAGCTGTCGCCGGAAGAGCGGCAACAGGTTGGCGTCATGCTCGGAACGGGCGGCGGCGGTCTACCGTTCGTGGAGCAGCATTATGCGCTTTGGTATCAGGGAGCGTCGATTTCAAAGGCAAGCGTTTACATAATTCCTGCCGCTACGCACGGCACATTATCCAGCGAGTTGTCCATGGCCTTTGGCCTTCACGGGCTCTCGCACGTCATTTCTACAGGATGCACGAGCTCGACCGACGCAATCGGCTACGCTGCCCAACACATAGCGTTGGGACGTCAGGATGTAATGCTCGCCGGCGGCGTGGATGCGCCCTTAGCGCCGGGAATACTGATTGGATTCAACCTGCTGACCGTGCTGACTACGCAGTGGAACGATGAACCGCAACGCGCGTCGCGTCCCTTTTCTATTAATCGTTCCGGCATGGTGTTGGGCGAAGGCTCATGGATTTATGTGCTCGAAGAGTTTGAACGGGCCAAGGAACGCGGAGCGAAGATATACGCGGAGATCAAGGGTTACGGGTCAACCTGTGATGCCTTTCATCGCGTCCGTCTTCAGGAAGGCGGCGACGAGCCGGCCCGCGCAATGACCCTGGCAATGGCGGATGCCGGCGTTGAGCCGAGCAACATCGATTACGTGAATTTGCACGGCACCTCGACAATGCTCAACGATCGCATTGAAACCAACGCCCTGAAGCTGTCGCTCAATTGCAGCGCTCATCGAATCCCTATGTCCGCAACGAAATCTCAGATTGGTCATCCTCAGGGCGCGAGCGGTGCGGCTGGTTTGGGGGCAACTCTGTGTGCGATGCAAACGGGAATGATTCCGCCAACCATCAATTTGGAAGAACCCGATCCGCTATGTGATCTCGATTACGTGCCTAACGAGGCCAGGAAAGCCGACGTTCGTACAGCGCTTTGCAACTGCATCGGTTTTGGTTCCAAGAACAGCGCGTTAGTAGTCGAGAAGATGTAAATCAAACCGGTAGGCAACCTCTCCTGACATATCGGCAGCCCTGAAATCTCAAGGAAACCAGCCGTTTGCGTTACCCGGGTCAATCAGCTACGCTTTCGAGTTAATCCCTAACTCGGTTCCAAATCTTTATGCCACAAGTAACTGAACAATTAGTACTCGACGCGCTGCGACAGATCCAGGACCCTGATCTTCACAAAGACATTGTGACCCTGGGGTTCATCAAGGACCTCAAGATCGATGGTGGCCTTGTCTCTTTCCGCATTGTCCTGACGACGCCTGCCTGCCCGGTGAAAGCGGAGATGGAAAGTGCGGCTCGGGATTTAGTCGGAGCCTTGCCCGGCGTGACTGCGGTCGCGGTCACGATGGATGCGGAGGTTCCGAAAGGGCGGGGCATTGGGGACAAACTTTCGATCGAAGGCGTACGGAATATTATCGCCGTCTCCTCCGGCAAGGGTGGCGTTGGCAAGTCAACGGTCGCCGTTAACCTTGCGGTATCCCTGGCGTTGGATGGCGCACGCGTTGGCGTTATGGATATGGACGTTTATGGCCCTAACGTTCCCATCATGCTTGGCGTTGCGGATTCACGTCCCGAAGTTGACGTTAACAAGCTGGTTCCGATCGAGGCACATGGGGTCAAATTGATCTCGATGGCATTGTTGCAACCCGGCGACAAGCCAATGATTGTGCGCGGTCCTATTTTGCATGGATTGGTGAAGCAGTTTCTGACTGATGTTAAGTGGGGCGAGTTGGATTATTTGATCGTCGATATGCCGCCGGGCACTGGCGATGTTCAATTGTCGCTGGCGCAGTTAGTACCTGTTCAGGGGGCAGTGTTAGTGACGACGCCGCAGGATGTAGCAGTCGCTGATGTACGCCGGGCGTTACGCATGTTCGAAACCGTGGCTATTCCCATTCTCGGCATCATCGAGAATATGAGCTACTTCGTTGCGCCCGACACCGGCACCCGCTACAACATTTTCGGCGAAGGGGGCGGAGCCAAACTGGCTGACATGTATCATGTGCCGCTGCTGGGGACGATCCCCTTGGGACTTGAGGTTCGTGAGGGTGGGGACAAAGGCGTGCCGGTAGTTATTAGCCATCCCGACTCTCCTCAGGCCATCGCTTTTAGACGTGTTGCCGAAGAGGTGGCGCGTCAGGTTTCGATCGAAGCAATGAAGCCCGAACTTGTTGTTTTGGGCAAAGGCCAATAAGATGGCCTTTGGACTTGGGCCTTTGGTCTTGGTATTATTTTTCGGAGGCGAGACAGTAATGCGACAGGGCCGAGCCTTATTGCAATAATTGATAAAAGGAGCTTTTTTAAGGATATGTCGACACAAACCACCACAACTTCAACTGAAGCACCAACCGCTGCCCCTGCGATGACGCTACACGTCACCGATAGCGCGGTTGCTGAGATTAAGAAGTTTATGTCCGGTGAAGAGGGCTTGCCTGAGACCGCGGGACTTCGCGTCCGGGTTGTACCGGGTGGCTGCTCGGGTTTTCAGTACAGCTTGAATATTGAAGAGGATTCGCGTCAGGGAGATTTCATTCTCGATGAAAAAGGCGTCAAGCTTTTCGTCGATATGTTTAGCGGTCAATACTTGAACGGCGTCCAGATCGACTACGTCACGGGTGTGATGGGATCCGGATTCACGTTTACGAATCCCAATGCTACGGGCAGTTGCGGTTGCGGCACCTCGTTCACAGCATAAAGATGCAGACACGGCATTGCTGCCTGTCTCTAACATAAAGGACAGACGAGAATGTTTGTCCCACAAATAGCGCGGTGCGCGATTTCGGCTCGGTAGTCTTTTTCCCAAAAGACCACCGGGCCTTTCGCATAAAGGCTCTCTTGGTCCAATGAGATTGATACAAGCCCAGTCTACGGAAGAAATTGCCAGCGCCCGCGAATTATTTAAAGAATATTCCACAGGCCTGGGAATAGACCTCTGCTTTCAAAGCTTCGAGAAAGAGCTTGCCGAGTTACCAGGTGGATATGCACCGCCCTCCGGACGTTTGCTTGTGGCGATCGCTGAAAATCAGAGCGGTGGCTGTGTTGCACTACGAAAGATTGCGGACGGTATTTGTGAGATGAAGCGTCTCTATGTTCGTCCTGAGTTTCGGGGGACAGGTTTGGGCCATGCTCTGGCCGAGGCGATTATTCTGGCGGCGCGTGAGATTGGCTATCAGCGCATGCGACTCGACACCCTCCCAGGCAAGATGGACCGCGCGATTGCCATGTACCGCTCATTGGGTTTCAAAGAAATCGAACCTTACTACGACAACCCGGTCGCAGGAGCGCTGTTTATGGAGTTGAAACTATGAGAAAAGTCCGCTGCGGGTTAATCGCGGACTTCACGCGAATCAGAAAAGAGATGAGGTTTGAAAACTGCTGTGTCTGGTTTCGTAACCTGCATGAAGCCGCGTTAACCCGCGGCTAATTTGCCTGGTTGATTTTCCCAGCGCTTGCTCGTTGACCAGTCTTATGCCAAATTCAACTGCAATCAAAATCCAAGTTTACGGAGTAATAACGAATGCCCACGATTCAAGCAACAACTGCGACTGGTGAACAATCCATTGAAGCACCCGAAGGAAAGAAGTTAGTTCTCGTAATCGAGGACGCCGGAATCGACATTCTCCACCGCTGTGGTGGCAACGCGCGTTGTACCACTTGCCGGGTTGAAGTTCTCGCCGGGGATCCAGGTGAAATGGGCGAACTCGAGCGGAATCGCCTCGCCATGGAGACTGAACTCGCGGACCACGTGCGCCTCTCGTGCCAGATTCGTGTTCATGACGACCTGACCGTTCGCGTGATCAATCAGGCCAGCGTCAGAGGAATGGATGCCGGCCCGCGTCCGTTTGACGAGTAGTGCAAACTCGACGTTGCATGGTGCACTCCTCAAGGTGTAATCTTCGCGCGTAATCCATAAAAGAATAGGACAGACCTTCGCGTCTGTCTCGGAAACCTGATCGGCGAATCAGACAGGGCGAGAATGCCTGTCCTACCACGGAGGTTCCTAATGTTAATTGAGTCAACTGCTCATCTCCCCGTCAGTCTGGCTATGTTCCAGGATGTTTTTCACCTGCCTAGTTCGACAGAGACGCTGAGAATCGCTGTGCGCGTGCTTCATATATTAGGAGGTATCACCTGGATTGGATTGCTTTATTTTTTCAACCTCGTCAACGTGCCACTTCAAAAAGGGCTTGATGCGGATACGAAGAAAAAGGTTAACCCGGAACTGTTGGGACGAACGCTTTGGTACTTCCGTTGGGGGGCTGTTTTGACAGTGCTCGCAGGCCTCACCTATTACGCGATGTACATTCTCGCGCCGGCTGTGAAGAACGAGAACGCACTGGACGGCGGTGATCTGAATGTTTGGGTATTGTTGCTGGTTTGGCTCAGCTATCCGATCGTACTGTTTATTGTTGAATATCTGATCATCAAGAAGGCGCCGGCACTAATTAAGGATGGTCGTGTCTTCGCGGTGGTGATGTTTGTTTTAGTGGCAATCGTTTCGTATGGTCTGATCGCGTTCTTTACCTCAAAGTTTAGTAAGGGTCTAACTCCCGCTCCAAATAACGTCTACTCAATAGGTTTGGGTGGCGCCTATGGCCTCGTGATGCTCCTGAACGTATGGGGCATAATCTGGCCAAACAATAAGCGGATCATTGCTGCCACTGCGGGCACGGGACCCGCAGCCCCGCCAGAGCTCGCTCGTCAGGCTTTCATTGCCTCACGAACAAACGCCTGGATGTCGCTACCGATGCTTCTGTTTATGGCCACGTCCGAACACGACTGGAGCATTTTCAGCGGACAATAACATCAGAAGACAGGACCATGAGGCAGGAGCGGGGAACGATTCCACTCCTGCCTCTTTTGCTGCCTCCTGCCGCCTGTTCCTGCTCCTTCCTTCCGTCCGTTACACTAATTCCTCAGCCTCTCCACTCATTCGCCATACTCAAGCGCAATAGTCAGACATCCGTACGAAAGTAACGGCTAGTTTTATCGTCTCCCAGGTCCTAATACAATGGAGGTGTTGATGCATGAGTACGACTAATTCTTACAAGGCGCGAGAGTTCAACTTGAGCGGTCTCAGTGGCATTTCAGATGAAACATTGGAAATGCATTTCAAGCTCTACGAAGGCTACGTCAAAGAAACAAACAACCTCACCGAAAGGATCACGAAGTTCATCGAGGATGGAAACGTGGATCAGGAGGAGATGCCTGCATATTCAGAACTGACCCGCCGGCTGGGTTTTGAGTACAACGGCATGGTGCTACACGAGTACTACTTCGAAAATCTTAAGCGCGGTGGAGGTATCGGAGATCCGGATCGCACGGCCCAGTTTGCCAAAGCGGCAGAGTCGAGCTTCGGCAGCTATGAAGTCTGGAAAGCTGATTTTGTGGGGATAGGTAAGATGAGGGGTGTCGGCTGGGCCATCTGTAATCAGAACCCGGCGAACGGGCGAATATCAAACCACTGGATCACCCTCCACGAAACCGGGAATATCGCGGGCTTCGATCCAATCCTGGTAATGGACGTTTGGGAGCATGCGTTCCTTCTGGACTACAAACCCGCTGAACGCCCGAAATATATCGAGGCTTTCTTCTCGAACATCGACTGGGCAGCGGTTGAGAAGCGACTGCAACAGAAGAACACGCGCAGCGCTGGAGCGGAAGGGCCAGTAGGCCATAGGCAGCAGGCAATAGGCAGGAAGGCAGCACTGAAGAGCTGTTTTCCTGCTTAGAGCCTTCTGCTTACTGCTTACTCCTGTTCTTATTGGCTAACTGCCGCGGTCAGAGTACACTTACCAAAAATTCTTTCGATTCATCTAAGTCATTTGTTCTCGGAGGGCCAACATGAGTACTTACAGAAAACTTCTTCCCTTATCGCTGGCAATGTTAGCTTGCGCGCTTTTGTTTATTTCATGTGCAGCCGGAAATTCCGACAATGCAAGCACGACCGCGACCAGCACGGTTACGCCGCCGTTGACGCAAACACTCGCCGTGGTGCCAAGACCGCAAAAGATTCTGGATATGATGAAGACACGTGGCGAGCAGGACGAAGGCAAACCCACTCTGAAGATCGTTTCGCCGGCAAAAGATGCGGTAATCAACGGTTCCAAAGTGGAAGTGAAGCTCGATCTTAGCGGCGATTTGAAAGGCTACATGCCTCATAAGGATCCAGCGACCGGGAAGGGCAATCACATTCACGTCATACTCGACAACCAACCTTACGAGGCTTATTACGAGTTGGGCCAGCCATTTGAATTGCGAAATGTCGTAGCCGGCAAACACACCTTGCGGGTGTTTCCATCGCGTCCCTGGCATGAAAGCTACAAAGACGATGGGGCCTTTCAGATGGTCACGTTTACCGTCAAAGGTGGCGGAGATGCCGCGAAGCCGACCACGACAAACAGCGGCCAGACAGTGGCCAACAACAACAGTAGCCCTGCTACCACGGCACCGCGCGAAGGCAAGGACTTCCCGTCCAGCACGGCGGGCGAAGTTGATTCAGCCAAGCCTTTGTTAACGTACAGCCGCCCCAAGGGTGAATATAAAGATGCAGATGCAGATCCGATAATGATCGACTTCTGGCTTATCGGCGCAAAGCTAAAGGGTGAGGGAGGCGAGTATCGTGTCAGATACATCGTTGACGATGCCGAGCCGAAGTTTATCGATAAGTGGGAACCCATCTGGCTTTCGGGTTGGATCAATGGCAAGCACACGGTGCGTCTCGAGTTGTTGGACAAGGACGGAAAGCCGGTCGACAACGGCGGCTACAACACCACCAGCCGGGAAATAACTGTAGTGAAGCCATAACCTGGAGCTCGAGTTTAAACCTATTGCGGGGTGTAACAGTTGCGACGACGGCAAATTGATGGTTGTCCAATCTCCGGCGCATTGCAGATGATTGGCGACAAGTGGACGTTGCTGATCGCGCGCGATCTCGCTGCCGGGCCGAGACGCACTATGGAGTTACACACCGGACTTTTTCCAATCAGCAGCCGCACGCTGGTGGCGCGCTTGCGCGACATGGTGAAAGACAAACTCATTGAGCGCACAGACTATGGCGGAAATCCACCGCACATTGAGTATGAGCTTACGGAAAGGGGTCGAGTGTTGCTGCCGTTGGTTGAAGCTCTAAGAGTGGTGGGCCAAACGCTGGATTGTAATCAATGTGAGGACCGGAAAAAGCATTCGGGATTCTACTGCGAAGCTTGTCCTAAAAACTTTCCTACTCCCGAAAGGGAACAATACCAAAGACCAGCTCCGCTACCGCGGCGTCGCCAGGATGACTCAATAGTCTTGCTCTAACCGCGCCTAATCGGACCAGCCTAATTATTTTTTTGTCGAGGCCAGCACCGTCGTCTTGTTGGGCACCATCGTGCCGTCGGGTTCGATGATCGCTTGATGATCTGGAGTGAGATGTTCGCCTTCCATCGTCACTTCGTCGCCGTCGAGCGTGACCACCGGCAAATGATCCAGATATCTTTCCGCGTCGAGTGCAGCCATGCATCCGGTGCCGGCAGCGGTAACCGCCTGGCGGTAAGTTGAGTCCTGAACGTCGCCACAGGCAAACACGCCCGGAATATTCGTCGCCGTGGAGCGGTGCGAAGTCTTGATGTAACCAACTTCGTCCATCTCGACCTGCCCCTTGAAAAGATCCGTGTTGGGCTTATGGCCGATAGCGATGAAGACGCCGGTACAAGGCAGAACGCGCTCGGTGTTAGTTTGCAAATTTTTCAAACGCACCCCGGTGACACCGTGTTGCGGCTCTCCCAAAATCTCTTCCAACCCCGTGTTCCAGATAAACTCAATCTTCGGATTCTTGAATGCCTTCTCCTGCATGATCTTCGATGCACGCAGTTTATCGCGACGATGAACCACGTAAACTTTCGAGGCGTAGCGTGTCAGAAACGTCGCTTCTTCCATAGCCGTATCACCGCCGCCAACTACCACCAGCTCTTTGTTGCGAAACCCGGGCAATGGACCATCACAAGTTGCACAAGCTGAGACGCCATGGCCGCCATAGCCGTTAGGTACCTTCGCCTCGCCGGGAACTCCCAACCACTTCGCCGACGCACCGGTAGCGATAATCAGTGTTGAGGCGTTGATGGTGTAATTGCTGGTCTCGAGTCTAAACGGCCGCTGGCTCAAATCAGCTTCGGTGATCCACTCCTCAAGGAATTCTGTCCCGAAACGTTCCGCCTGCTTGCGAAACTCCACCATTAGGTCCGGACCCTGAATTCCCTCGGCAAATCCCGGGTAGTTTTCAACGTCCGTCGTAATCATTAACTGCCCGCCCGGAGTGGTTTGCTTTTCCGCGTCAGCGGGAGCATCAATCAAAAGCGGCTTCAAGTTGGCGCGCCCAGAGTAAATAGCAGCGGTTAGTCCGGCGGGTCCGGAACCAATGATTACAACCTCTCTAGCGAGCGTTTGGGTCGGCATGGGCTCTTTTCCGTTCTTTGATAATAGTTGAGAAAATGTGACTAAATGCCCGAAGTATAGCCTTTTCGGTTAGGGGTATAGTATAACTAGCCCTACTAAAGTAGTCGAATCCGAGCCAGGACCTTCAGTTAGAGATCTCAGCTTTACCAGAGACAAAAGGAAACGATTGAACGCAGGCATCGCCCCGCAAAGTATTGAAACGATCGGCGTCATAGGCGCAGGAACCATGGGACACGGAATCGCGCAGGTGGCTGCGGGGGCCGGTTACAAGGTTTTGCTCCGCGACGTGGATCGGGATTCTCTAGCTCGCGGCATTGCGGCGATCGAACGCAACCTTGCCAAGGGCATCCAACTCGGAAAGCTTACCGAGGATGATCGGGATTCGACTCTGCAACACCTTCGCGGAACTACCCGGCTGGAAGAGATCGCAAACGCGGATCTGATCATTGAAGCAGCTCCTGAACAACTTAAACTCAAACAGGAAATTCTTCGCGAAGTTGAAACGTATTCAGGCAAATCATTTATTTTTGCTACCAACACATCGTCGCTCTCGATAACAGAAATTGCCAAAGCTTCCGCGCGTCCCCACAATGTGGTGGGTATGCATTTTTTCAATCCAGTTCACTTAATGCGTCTGGTTGAAATTGTCGTCGGAAAAGCGACCGGGGATGCTACAGTGGAGCTTGTGCGCGAAGTCAGTGCCAGACTACGTAAGGAGCCAATAGTGGTTCGCGATGTCCCAGGCTTTGCTTCCAGTCGTCTGGGCGTAGCCCTGGGACTCGAAGCTATGCGCATGCTTGAGCAGGGTGTGGCCAGCGCTAAAGATATTGATACGGCGATGGAACTGGGGTACAACCATCCGATGGGTCCGCTTAAGCTCACGGATCATGTCGGGTTGGATATCAGGCTTAACATTGCCGAGTATCTTTATCGTGAGCTTGGTTCCGAAACATTTCAACCGCCTGATGTCTTGCGAAAGCTCGTCAGCGAAGGGAAGCTGGGCAAGAAGACTGGCGAAGGTTTTTATAATTGGAGCGAAACGGGCAACCAGCAATCAGCCGGCAATAGCAAACAGCTGCGTTGACTTTGTCGCTACTGACTGTTGCCTACTTAATGACTGTTCTCATGAGCACCCCAAGCAACAACGAAGAACGACGCTTTGACTTACGCATGCCTTTGCGTTTGCCGATCGTAATTTCGGGACGTGCCGAAGACGACTCAGCCTGGAGCGAGCCTACCGAAACCGACGACATCTCAAACTCGGGCGCGCTTTTTCATCTCAACCAAAAAGTCAGTCGCGGCGATCGTCTGTATATACGCGCTCACCGGCCTGACGGCGCTGCCGTTGAGGTGACCGCTGTAGTTATCCGTATTGCGCCTGCGATATATGGAACCGCCCGTGTCGGCGTGCAGATCGCCGAATCGGCCGAAAGCTGGCTGCGGTTTTTTGTCTCGTGGGTTGCCGAGAACCAACCCGTCACCACCGATGAGGCAGCCGAGTCCGAAAGCTCAGCTGAATAGATACTGGTTCTGCAGCTCCGGATCGCGGCAAATCCGTAACCGGTCCAATTTTACCAGCCACTAGTCATTCACCGTCTAATACCCTGATAAAGCCAACCTGCTAGCCGGATCGATGTTTGTCTTCTGACGTATTCGCGAGTTGCTGCACGCAAAACTCATTGTCTCTTCCGAGCGATAAGTGTAATCTTGTTCTCGGCGGATTCTCACCGTTCATTCCTGGCGAACTGCTTCCCGTCCGCAGCCCCAATCTACAGCTTGATTTTTCGGGAGTTACGCGATGAAACACTGCCCACAGTGCGATTTTATCTATGAAGATGACCAGAATGTTTGCGACATGGACGGAAAGAAACTGGTTCCCAGTCCCGCGGGCGTCTCTGATCAAGACCTGGGGACGCCAGTAAGCGCAACAGCGGTTCCGGTGTCAGATGTGTTGCCGGTGGAATCGGCGGGGCGACGATGGCGGAATTTTGCGTTCCTGACGCTATTTATCTTAGCCACACTTATCATCGTTTTTTACCTGGCGCGAGCGAACCAGCTTAGATCACGTCGTGCTCCTGAGGGGTCACAGTCTTCAACGAATCGATCGGCGGGCGACCTCCCGGCTCGATCAACTTCCGGAGATACCAACGGACAACCATCCTCATCTGAAATAGTCTCAACGCCGACGCCCTCAGCCGAGCAGTCGCCCGAACAATCCGCCGCAGCATCGTCCGCGGAAACAGACCAGGCGACAGTTAGCTCCGCGTCGTCTACAGCAAAAGAAGTCCTCGCTCACACCCGTCTGACGCCAGGTCCCGTGGCAGCCGGCGCGCCCTCAGGTAACAGTCGCGGACCGGTGATCGTGCGGCTTAACAATGGCGCAGCAATCCGCGCTGATGAAGCCTGGGAAAAGAGAGAAGGTATCTGGTATCGGCAGGGAGGAGTAGTAACCTTCCTCAAACGCAGCGAGGTGAGAACTATTGAAAGGTTGCCATCACCTGCCGCACGTTCGAAGCTGACAGCTAACAATGCAGCAGAGAAGACCAGACAAACAGAACCTGCGGCTGATACGAAGAAAGAATCCAAGGTAACTTCTTTTCTGAAAAAGACCGGACGAATACTGAAGAAACCATTTAAGTTTTAACAGTGGTTCTCAGCAGAAAAAGGGTGCCACCTCCCGGCAGCCGGTTGGTTCGATCCCCTTTTCCCAATCTCCTCCTGTTTCTCTAGCGTTTCCCTTAGTTTTTCCAACATAATAGGTGTGAACGTCTTAGCTGTTTCGCGCCAGTCGAGCTGAATAATGAAACGCTGTCCAGAATGTACTTCAGGCTTTCCTGATTCCTTCGAGTTCTGCGAACGCGACGGTGCCACACTGGTCCCAGATTACTGGGAGAGTGATGCTGAGTCGTCTGCACCCCCTGCGGCAACGGAGCAGTCCCCGCACCCGGTAGACGAGCCAATCGTCTATACCTCGGAAATGTCATACGTTGATCCGCCTGTGGTAGCAGCGATTGCCTACCCGGTTTCAGTCGAAACGCGACTGCGTCAGAATTGGATAATGCTCGCTCTGATGATAGTCGCCGGCGTGGCTGTAGTTTTGTTCGTGTTTGTCTACCAGCCGTTTACGCGCGAAGCTCCGAGTTCTAATGCTAACGAGTTGGTTGCGAATGGCGCGCTCCCGCAACAACCGATGCCGGCTTTGCCCGCGCGCCCGTCCCCATCTCCGAGCGAGTCGCCTTCTCCGGAGCCATCACCTTCACCGAGTGCGATGCCCTCGCCAACAGTTCAAGAGGAATCACTACCCTCCGGTTTGAGTTCCGGAATGGTGTCGACGGGTGGAGACGAAAAAAAAGGTCATGGTCCAATTACGATTCGGTTAACAAACGGAATGAACGTTGAAGCCGACGAGGTATGGCAAACAGATGATGGAATCTGGTACCGCCGCCGCGGAATTGCCACTCTTCTGGAGCGCAAGGACGTGAAGGCGATCGAGAGACCCGACCAGAAAAACCCATCACCTCCGGTCTCACCCACGCCAACACCCGCATCCTCGCGAAACACAACTCCCTAGGGCCAGTTTCTACTACTTCTTAATCACTACCCAGGTCGTCATCGCGCGCAGGTTTTCGACAATCGTCGTTTTGATGGGCTCAATTAACTCTCCGCCCAGAGAGGTCGTGACGTCGCGCAACATTGCCTCGTCCACGAGGAAGCGATCTGACCCATCGGGAAGGTGATAACGCCTGCCTTCAATTAAGTCGACGTGCTGCTCCATCCCGATTGTAGAGGCCAGGCGGGCGAAGAAAATTCCGCCGATCTTGAGCACGCGCCACATCTCATTAGCCATTGCGTGCCAGTGTGCCTCGTCGCGCGCGAAATGAAGCAGAGCGCTGCATATGACAACGTCAAATCCGTGCCGGTCATGAGGGTCATTAATTTCGGAAGCTGACTCCCAGGACATTTTCTCCACTGGTTCGACGCGGAAATTTTCCGGTGGCAGTTGTGGCGCCAGAGTGGCGGCAAGGTGGCGCACTTTTGAGATTGCTTCCGCTGACTGGTCAACTCCGAAAACGCTGTAGCCTTTCTGGAGGAAGTAGACAAGATTTCTGCCAGTCCCACAGCCCGCATCCAGCATGCGCATTGCGGGAACTAACCGACCCTTCAAGAGTTGGTCAAACAGGTAAATGTCGATGCTGCCAAACAAGTCCTGAATACTGCTTTCGCTCATAGCTTCGAAAGTGTATCAGACGTTCAAAAGGGTGGCTTACTAGTAATCTTAGGCGGGCTGGAAATGCTCACGCTTCAGCGTAAGAGAACTTTCGTAACCAGTCGGTGCTGGCAGCGATGGAAACGGAATCAAATGAGGAAATGACGGCGGGGCGGTTTTTCCTGGCCTAATTCCTTCGTGCCCAAATCAACTTCCGGAACACATTTGTCCAGCGTTGTCTTTGCTTTTTTGAGCGTTGCTCGCGCTCAACCGCAATCGTCGCTAATCGCGCCCACCACGTTGACGCGAAAACCTTCGGTGGCTTGGCGGGTGAATCTTCCAACATACCCCTCGTTCCCCCTCGCTCTACTCAGCGCCTGCTTGTCTTCTCACGTAGTAAACGCCTTTTAGCAACTCCGATACCAACACGAATCGACTTGAAATCTCTCCAACTTCTCTAATTAGTAAAACAACCTGTACTTCTCCGATACGCTTATTCCGCATCCGTCTTTTGCGTTTGAATTGTTTTGACGCACCGCTGTTTTGGGCATTCCTTGTTTCCGTCCGAACCCCGTGATAGGCTGCCATCCACTCCCGATCAGACTAGTTCTCTACAACCCAAGACCGAGCTGTGAGCCGGCCATTTCTGTCGACGGTCGACGGTGATTCATTCACTGACGCCTTCGAATAAAGGGGATCACATGAGACAAACCTCTCGCGTAATTTTCTTGAGTAGCATTTTCTGTCTACTACTTCTTTCACTCGTGCTTCCCTTGCCAAGCGCCCGGAGTCAATCTCGGTCAGCAGCGACGGCGGGACCGCTCGATTTGTCAGGCGAATTGCATGGTGCGCCTTACCGTATTCGCGTTCCTGCCGTGTGGAACGGAACGCTGTTGGTTTTCGCGCATGGCTATCGCGATAAGGCTGATCACCCAGGCGAAGTAGACAACCGCAACGCGGATGTGGCGCCAAGTGCCGCGCTCGAACCAGCGCTGCTCGCCCAAGGCTATGCTCTCGCCGGGTCTGCCTATCGTGACAACGGTTGGGAGGTCGCGGGAGGGATACAAGACACGAAGGATCTGACAGTACTGTTTCGCGCGCTGGTGGGCCAACCGGATCGCACGATCATTTGGAGCGTTTCGTTGGGCTCGATAGTCGCCCTCGAAAGCGTCGAACGATTTGGGGGCGTCTATGATGGCGCCTTATGCATGTGCGCACCCGGCGCGGGCTCAAGGCGTGTCTGGGACTCTGGACTTGGGCTTTATCTCGCTTACGACGTTGTCTTTGGCACCCCGGCCGCGTGGGGTTCAGTTGCCGAAGTTCGGAATGACATTAATTTTGAAAGCGAGGTTTTTCCCAAAGTTCTAAGCGAGGTGAGCGTGCCGGCGAACTTCCCCAAATTTGAGTTTATCCGGCTGGTCGGAGGTAATCCCGGACGCGGTATTACACCCCCGCCTCCGCCTGCGTTCTACCCGGGCTGGGTTTTCACAGACCTTGTGTTTCTCACCGAGTTTCGCGCGGAATTGCAACGCCGTGCCGGTGGTCCATTCGTGGAGAACGTGAGTCATAACTACAACCTCACCGCGGCCGAGCGAGCTTACCTGAACGCGTTAGGTGTTCCCAGCCCGGTGATTGATGGTTGGCTGGCGCAGATGAATGCGCGCAGAAACATTGAGGCTGCGCCCGCCCCGAGAAACTATGTCGAGCACTACGCCACCTTCAACGGTAAGATCCAATCACCGGTGCTCACGATGCATACAGTGATCGATCCGCTGGTGACAGTGTCGAACGAATCAGCTTACGGGGAAACTGTGGCGACGGCGGGCAGAAGCGATCAGCTGTTTCAGACCTACACCAACGGCAACGGCCACTGTGCCTTCACCGGACCGCAGGTACTCACCGCTGTCGGTGCAATCGATACGTTTTCGTTGAGTGGCGGGGGCTCGTTCGGGTTCTTGCGAGCTGATACTGGAGCCATTGTGAATGGCGCACAGCGGACGGTCCTCCCGGGGTACTTCGAGGCGCTGGGTATT
>Ga0207689_10002100_pt1 | contig 18776 bp, 17 predicted proteins | sample KBSMisM52_FD_184312 | JGI IMG/M metagenome (GOLD analysis project Ga0207689, IMG submission 184312) | Miscanthus rhizosphere microbial communities from Kellogg Biological Station, Michigan, USA - KBS Miscanthus M5-2 (SPAdes) (version 2) | ecosystem: Host-associated > Plants > Roots >... | reverse complement strand
CGACCGTGCGCCGCACGAAGCGCTCAGTCGTTCGGAGCGCTTCGGTGTGCGGCAGACCGCGCGCATCCAACCATGTCCGATCGTTGAACCCGAAGCTGTCGACGACCAGCGTGTCGCCTTCCCAACGGCCGACGGAGTATCCCATCCACGTGCGCTCGGGATTGGGTTCGAGTGTGCGCCCGTCCATGTAAACGAGGCGATACGTCAGGTTCTCGTGCGCAATCGCGATGAGCGACGGCGTCTGGATGATGCGCCTCCAGCCAACCATCGTCTCGGGACCACTGGGCAGGCACTGAAACGAAGGCCGGTCGCTGAAGTAGTTCTCTTCTCGTTCATGGATCAGCGTCTTCGATCGCTCGGTCAGCGCGTCGTCGGGCACGGGAATGGCGGCCGGCCGTCCATTCCACACACCCGAGAGATCGATGTGGCCGTCCGCGCCGCGAGGAGCCGCGGCCGTGAGGTCAGGCCGCCCGTCGGCCGTGCGCGGGATGTTTGGCGTGGGTCGGTTCAGCCATTGTGCTTCGGCGACCGTCACGGCGCAGGCCAACGACACGACCAATGCTCCGGCCGACATTCGCCTCATGCTGTTCTCCCGGCTCGCTTCTTGAGCCTTGCGCCTTGAGCCTTGCGCCCTGAGCCCTGAGCCCTGAGCCGTCCAGGTTCTTCAGAACATCGTATAGGACATCATCCGGCCCGCCATGACCACCACCACCCAGCTGGCGATCGAGATCGCGCCGGCGAGCCGCGCGCCGGCGGGCGGGTGCGTCCAGGCATCCCAGCCGGCCAGGTGCTTCTGCGTGGAGAAGTGGAAGATCGCGGCGTTGAGCCCCGCGATCGCCAGCGTGATCAGTTTCGCGCGGAAGTAGGGATTCGAGTACGCGGCGGTCGCGAAGCCGACGAAGATCGTCGCGCCCGACGCGAACATCAGCACGAATCCCAGGACCATCCACGGTGCGAGCCGGCGATAGACCGCCGAAACCGGTATGGCCGTGAGCACCTTACCGAGCAGGCGCAGGTCGAACCAGATGACCATGCCGACCGACAGCCCGAGTCCGAACAGGTGGATGGCCACCAGGATCTGAAACCCGTAGAGCGACTGGGTGACGAGCTCCGCCACCCGGGTCGTTTCGAGCCACTCGCAGATCTGCAGCAGGGTCATTGGCGGCCTACTCGAGCAGGATGAAGGCGCACGCGCTGGCGGCGAGCCCGAGCCACAGCGCGAGGCCGGCAGCGCCGATCGCCCGGCTCTCGCGGCGCAGCAGCCCGAATTGCACGGCCGCCGCCGTCAGCAGGAGGAGCATCTTCAGCTCGAAGAACGTGTTGTGCGCTGCTACGGTGGCGCGCGGGCCGAAGAGCAGTACCCCGGTTGGCAGGCTGATCGCCAGCCCGAGCGCGATGAGGCGCGAGCCCGGAACCGACATGTCGCGCGCCGGGCGCGACGGGAAGAGCACGCCGAGCTTGCCTAGGTTGGAGAACAGCGCGCCGCCCATCACGAAGGTGAAGCCGAGCGCGTGACACGCGCTGATGACGGCCGTGATCGTCGGCGAGTTCCCGACCGCCGAGGCCACGGCGGAGCTTTGGTACCAGGCGAGGGCTGCGTCCATTGTGGCAGCCGATCCTAGGCGCCGGCGGCCGTGGCCGCAGGGCCTGCCAGTTCGCTCAACTTGCGCATTGGACGGAGTATAGCTGGGCGGATAAAATAGGGGTTTGGCGTACGCGCCAAATTCCTGACATATGGGGCACGACTGGATCGCGGTGCGCGGAGCCCGCGTGCACAACCTAAAAGACATAGACGTGGACCTGCCACGCGACCGCCTGGTGGTGATTACCGGGCTGTCGGGGTCGGGGAAGTCGTCGCTCGCCTTCGACACCATTTACGCCGAAGGTCAGCGGCGCTACGTCGAGTCGCTGTCGGCCTACGCCCGCCAGTTCCTCGAGCAGATGGAAAAGCCGGATGTGGACCTCATCGAGGGGCTGTCGCCGGCCATCTCGATCGAGCAGAAGACCACCGGCTCCAACCCCCGCTCGACTGTCGGCACCGTTACCGAGATCTACGACTACCTGCGGCTGCTCTTCGCCAACATCGGCATCCCGCACTGCTACAACTGCGGGCGCGAGATCACGGCGCAGTCGCTCGAGCGCATCCTCGACCTGGTGATGTCGTATCCGCAGGATGCCCGCATCAACGTGCTGGCGCCGGTGGTGCGCGGCCGGAAAGGTGAGTTCAAGAAGGAGCTGCAGGCGCTCCGCCAGCGCGGTTTCACCAAAGCCCGCATCGACGGTCAGTTCCGGTCACTCGAAGAGGATCTCAAGCTCGATCGGCGGCGGAACCACAACATCGACATCGTGGTGGATCGCCTGGTGATCAAGAGCGGCATCGAGCGGCGGCTGTCCGAGTCGCTCGAGATGGCGCTCGGCCTGGCCGACGAGATCGTCATCGTCAACACGTTCGAGAGCGGCGACCAGCTGTTCTCGCGCAAGCTGGCCTGCGTGGCCTGCGGCATCTCGATGCCCGAGATGACGCCGCGCGCGTTCTCGTTCAACTCGCCCCACGGTGCGTGCCCCACCTGCCAGGGCCTGGGCGCGACCTACGACTTCGAGCCGCGGCTGGTGGTGCCCGACGAAACGAAGTCGCTGCTCGACGGCGCCATCGCGCCGTGGGCCCGCGGCGACCGCAAGCTGGTGAAGGACGCGATTCTGGCGCTGGCGAAGGCGTCGGGGCTCGATCCGAGCGTGCCCTTCGCGAAGCTCTCGAAGAAGCATCGCGACCTCGTGCTGTTCGGCATCGGCGCCGCGAAGAAGGCCGCCAAAGCCGCCGACGCGGCGGTGCCGGCGGCCGACCAGATCGAGGACGACGACGACGGCGACGACGAGTTCGAGATGCCACGCGGGCGCCGGCGCGAACCCTCGGCCGACGACGCCTTCGGCCGTGCCTTCGAAGGGGTCATTCCGAACCTGCGGCGCCGCTACGAGGAAGGGTCGTGGGCGGTGCAGGAGGACCTCGAGCCGTTCCGCATGCTGCGCGAGTGCCCGGCCTGCCATGGACAGCGCCTGCGGCCGCAGAGTCTGGCCGTGCGGGTCAAGGATCGTACGTTGGCGGACTATGTCAACCTGCCGCTCAGCGAAGCGACGGAAGTCTTCGAGGCGCTCACGCTCACCGAACGCGAGGAACTGATTGCCAGCCGGGTGTTGCGGGAGATTCGCGAGCGCCTGCGCTTCCTGCACGAGGTGGGTGTCGGCTACCTCACGCTCAATCGCAGCGCGGCGACCCTGTCGGGCGGCGAGGGGCAGCGCATCCGGCTTGCGACACAGATCGGCGCCAACCTGACCGGCGTGCTCTACGTGCTGGACGAGCCGTCGATCGGCCTGCACCAGCGCGACAATCGCAAACTGCTGGCCACGCTGGCGAGGCTGCGCGACCTCGGCAACACTGTCGTCGTGGTCGAGCACGACGAGGAGACCATCCGACAAGCCGACTACATCGTCGATCTCGGTCCTGGGGCCGGCGAGCACGGCGGCTACGTGACCTTCCAGGGCAAGCCGGCGGCGCTGCTCGAGCCGGGCGCCGCGTCGCTGACCGGAGCCTACCTGCGCGGCGAGCGCACGATTGCCACGCCGGCCACGCGGCGGCAGCCCGGCCGCGGCGAGCTGGTGATTCGCGGGGCGCGGGCCAACAACCTGAAGAACATCGACGTCACGATCCCCGTGGGCGTGCTCACCGCGGTGACCGGCGTGAGCGGCTCGGGGAAATCCACGCTCGTCAACGACATCCTCTACCGGTCGCTGGCCAAGGTGATCTACCGTGCCGCCGCCGAACCTGGCCCGCACGACCGCATCGACGGCATCGAGCTCATCGACAAGGTGATCGAGATCGATCAGTCGCCCATCGGCCGCACGCCGCGGTCGAATCCGGCGACCTACACCGGGATGTTCACCTTCCTGCGCGAGCTCTTCGCGATGATGCCGGAAGCCAAGGCGCGCGGGTTCCGCCCCGGCCGGTTCTCGTTCAACGTCAAAGGCGGGCGCTGCGAAGCCTGCCAGGGCGACGGTGTCATCGCCATCGAGATGCACTTCCTGCCCGACGTCTACGTGACGTGTGAGCAGTGCAAGGGGCGCCGCTACAACCGCGAGACGCTCGAGATCCAGTACCGCGGGAAGTCGATTGCCGAAGTGCTGGATCTGACGGTCGATCAGGCGCTGCCGCTGCTCGAGAACTTCCCGCCCATCGCCAACAAGCTGCGCACGCTGCAGGACGTGGGGCTCGGCTACATCGAGCTGGGGCAGTCGGCGACGACGCTGAGCGGCGGTGAGGCGCAGCGGGTGAAACTCGCGCGCGAACTGTCCCGGCGCGGCACGGGCCGCACGCTCTACATCCTCGACGAGCCGACGACCGGGCTGCACTTCGAGGACACGCGCAAGCTCCTCGACGTGTTGAACAAGCTGGTGGACCAGGGCAACACGGTGGTCGTGATCGAACACAACCTCGATGTCATCCGCTGCGCCGATCACCTGATCGACCTGGGCCCGGAGGGCGGGGGCGGGGGCGGCCGGGTGATCGTCAGCGGGACGCCGGAGGTGGTGGCTGCCGACCCCCAATCGGCCACCGGACAGTTCCTGGCGCCCCTCTTTGGGACACGAATCCTGGACTCGAACGACCCTGACGGGCGCAGGACCGAACACGGAAGCGTGGTAAAGTAGCCTCACTTTGTCGGGCGATCGCCGTGGCGGCGGCGCAACACCGATCAATTCCGATAACGCGACCCCTCGCGGCGGTCGATCCCTAACCACTTCATCGAACAGGCTTTGCGTCGAATCGTCGCCAGCGGACGAGTCGTGGCACTCGTGTTGCTATGGATCGAGTTACCCCTAGGGACGACACGGGCCAATGAGCGTACAGAGGACACTTCGCCGATCGACCACCTGCGCTGGTATCGGACTCCATTCGGGAAGCAAGGTCACGTTGTCCCTTCGGCCCGCCCCGGCCGACTTCGGGATCCGCTTCCGCCGCGCCGACCTGGGCGGCTTGGAGGTGCCGGCCACCGCGGACCACGTCGGCGGCATCAACTACGCCACCGGGCTCTCGCGCGACGCGGTGAAGGTGGACACGGTCGAGCACCTGCTGGCGGCGCTCGTCAGCCTGGGCGTGGACAACGCCATCGTCGAGTTGAACTCGCCGGAAGTGCCGATCATGGACGGCAGCGCGGCACCGTTCATCTATCTGATTCAGGAAGCCGGCGTGCGCGCGCTCACCGCGCCGCGCAAGTTCCTCAAGGTGCTGCGTCCGATCACGCTGTCGCGCGGCGACAAGCGCATCGCGCTCTACCCGTCGGACCACTTCAAGGTGACCTACAGCATCGCCTACGACCACCCGCTGCTGCGGCACCAGTCGCGGACGCTGCGCATCACCGAAACCTCGTTCGTCGAGGAGATTGCCGCGGCGCGCACCTTCACGTTCCTCAAGGAAGTGGAGCAGCTGCGCAAGCAGGGGCTGGCGCTCGGCGGTTCGCTCGAAAACGCCATCGTGGTCGGCGAGACCGGCGTGCTGAACCACGCGCTGCGGTTCGACGACGAGTTCGTGCGCCACAAGATCCTGGATGTGATCGGCGACATGGCGCTCCTGGGCCACCCGATCATCGGGCACCTGGTCGCGCACCGCGGCGGCCACGGGCTGCACACGGCGTTTGCCGCGCAGGTGCTCGAAGAGCGCGACGCGTGGACGCTGGTTGAAAGCCCGTCGACGAAGGACGCGCGAGTGCCCGCGGCCGAACCGGTCACCGCGAACTAAATCCCGACCAGCATCGCGCGCTCGCTCAGCCGATGATCGGAATCCGATTGGCGGGTTTCCCTTTGTCGTCGAGGAGCGTGACCTCGAGCAGCGCCCGGCGCGGTTCCTGACCTTCTGGCGCCTCGGCCGGATTGGTGCGCCGCACCAGCTCGTCGAGGAGGATGAACGGCAGGCTGGCCTGGTCACCCTGGCCTGCCTGCTGCAGCTTCGACACCAGGTCTTTGAGGAACTCCTCGAGGTTCCCGAGCGGTTGACGCCGGGACTTCTGCAACGACTCGCGGAATTCGTGGAGGAACTTGGCCAGCGCGACGTTGACGAAGTAGTGGAACCTCGCCCAGGCCTTGGCCTGTTCCGAGATGCTGACGAACACCTGTTCGCCCGTGACCCTCGTCTCGGACACTCTCGTGACGGCCGACGGCCACAGCACGTTCGGGTTGTCGTTGAGGTCCACGAGCCATCCCAGCTTGAACATCGACGCCACGGCATAGTCGTCCCGGTTCGACGTCCGGCCGAGAACGAAGCTGGCGACGAGGCAGTCCGCGTAGATCGACTTCAAGGCGGTCTGGTGATCGGGCGCGGCAATCTGCGTCGGTTCACGAAAGTCCCCGTGTGAGCCTCTGTCCTTCCACCAGGTGATCTTGGTACCGGTCAGGTCGGTGGTCAGCGCACGGGTGAGCGCGTCACCGGCGAATCCGACGGTATAGGTCACGTCGACGCCCTTGAGATTGTCGCCGACCATTGCCGCTGGGGCGCCGTTGGCCGGGCGTCGCAGTTCTTGAATCGAGCCGATCAACCGCGCGGTCTGTCCGGGCGTCAGCACGTTCAACTGCCGCCCCACCTCGAGATACGAACGCAGCTCGTCGAGGTGCGTGAGCGTGTCCTTGATCGTGTAGTCGAGTTCCCCTTGCACTCGATTCAGCGTCTCGAAGGCATCCACGGTCTGCTGGCGCAGGGCCCCGGCATCCTCGAAGGCGCCTTTGACCTGGCCGGCCACCTGAAACGTGTAGCCGAGGGCCACCGTCCGCTTCCGGCTTTCCGTGATCGACTCGCCCTTCGCCTTGATGGCATACACGGTGATGAGGCCGGTCGGGCTCTCCTTGACGGTGCCCTCGAGCGAGACGAGCATCGTCTTGACTTCCTGGTAGTTCCAGCCGAACACGTTGACTTTGAGCGTGCCGACCTTCTTCAACGAGTCGGTGAAGGCGGCCGACGCGACGCGCACCAGGCCCACGTGCGCGTCGGTCAGCACCTTGTCGAAGTGTCCGCTGGTCGCGTCGCGATAGATCTGATGCGCCTGCTGCCGCAGCGCGGGATCGGCCTGGTCGACGTGGATCTGCACGTCCACGAGCTTGTGACCTGAGCGGACCCGCTGGTAGGCGTAGCTCAGCTCGAAGCGCCCCTGGGCGTTCAACGCCTTGGTGACGACGTCGTTGATCTTCTCCAGGACCTGGTCGAAGCCTTTGGCGATGTCGTTGATCTCCTTGATTACTTTCCCGGCCTCGGGCGAGGCCAGCAGCTTGTCGACGGTCATCCCGCTCAAGCGCTCCGCCAGCCCGACGACCGCCGTGACCGTGGTGTCCTTGAGCTTCTTGGGTGTGTCGATCTTCTTCAGCGCGTCGACGAGCGGCGCCAGGCCGAGTGCCTGAGTCCTGGCTTCGATGAAGGTGCGAATCTTCTCTTCGGCGTCGGTGGTGACGAATGCGCGCAGCGCTTCGACCTGTTGTTTCAGGTCGCCCGCCACCTGCTCGAACGACACGACCGTCGATCCGAAGCTGCGTTCGATGAGCAGCTCGACGAGGCTGCGCAGCTTCTCGTCCGAGATCTTGGCCAGCAGCGCCTTGCGTTGCTCGACGAGCGACGCCTTCCCGATGATGGTCTCGAGACCGTCGAGCGCCGATTCGAGTTTGCCCACGACGTACTGCTCGTAGAGCGCCACGACCCTGGCGTCGGCGTGCGTGATCTCGTTTGCGACGTGCGACAGCTCGTCGAACACCTTGCCGAGCTCGGTGTCCTTCAATTCATCGAAGGCCTTGCCCGCCCATGTCTCGACGAACCCTTTGATGGCCCCATCGGCCTTCTTCCTGAGCTCGTCGGGCGAGAGGTGGGCGAGCTCGAGTACTTGCTGCGCCACCTGCGGGGTGTGGAAGCCGAAGATCGACTCGAGCAGCGCCAGGCCGCCGCCTTCCGAGGGCAGCCCGGTGGTCTTCAGTTTGGCGTCCACGGTCACGCCCACGCCGAAATCGAACGTGGACGTGCGGTCCTTCTCCACCATCACCCGGACCCAGCCGGGATCTCCCGGCAGGACCGTGGTGCGGAAGGCCCCCGTCAGGCTGTACCCGACGCTGACTTTGGCGCGCGCCTTGATGACCAGCTTGGTGGCGAGATCCAGTTTTCCGATCGCGTAGTTCGTCGTGCCGCTCGTGTCGTAGCCAAACGTCGCTTCGCCGCCAATCGACATGAAGCCGTTGAACGACGTCGAGATCACTTCGTTCGGTCCGAGGGTCACCGTGCCCCCGGCCGCCACGATGTCGTCGGGATCCGATTGGGGCAGTCGGGCCTTCTTGAAGGCCTGACGGAAGGCCTCCAGCACTTTGTCGCCGTCTCGCGCCGGACGGCACACGACCCAGTTCACCGCGGCCCCGGCCTTGAAAGAGATCCCGACGTTCACGCCCGGCCGGCTGAGCACGGTGGACGAGAATTCCGCACCGGCGTCGCCGCCGGCCGCGATGACGATCAACGCATCCTGGCCGGTGAGGGCCGTGTGATCGTGCAGCAGGGTTCCCAGATCTTCCGGGTGCTGATTCTGGAGACTCGCGAAGGTGTCTGCCGACAGGATGATGATGGCGCGCGCGTCGACGTCGACGTGCGCGGAGAAGGCCACGTGCTGGGTCTTGGCGCCTCCGTTCTTGGTGCCCAGCCGCAGCGGATCCTCGGCATCGATGGTGAAGTCGAGTCCGGTTTGCACCAGGAGCGGCTTCTTGGCCTCGATCAGCCGAGCGCGGAGCGCACCTACCGTCAGGTCTGGATCCTTGCCGAGGGCATCCGCGATGTCCTCAGCGAGGATGGTGAACTTGCCGGTGCCATTCCAGAACGACTTGGTGAGGTCCTGGCCGATGAACTCGCCGAAGTCGGACAGCTGGGGGAGAGTGGCCACAGAGCCTCCTACGCGCCAAACGGGAGCCGGAGTCCAGACCGGACAGCCTACCGGCTATAAGAACGCTGGTCGAGGAGTTTTTGAACGAAACCTGCCGGGCGGGTCCGGATTATTTATCGAGCTTCCGCATGTACGCTTCGAGCTTGTCGTTCTCGTACTTGACCGTATTCAGGAAGAGGCTCTCGAGCAGGTAGGTGCGCCGGTCCTCTTCCGCCATCTGGTCGATGAGGTGGGTGATCTCGCGCATCATGTCCTCGAACGAGCGATCGAGGCCGCGCTTGGCCGTCACCTCTTTGTAGAGCGTTTCCATGATTGCCAGCAGGTCGCCGTCGAGCGCGATTTCCGCGCCTGTCGTCGTGGAGATGGTCTTCATGGCTAGCCCCCGAAGCTCTTGATGGCCGAGGCTTCGTCGCTGTGGATTTCCAGGAAGTTCTGGGCGCCGGTCATCGTCAGCATCGTCTCGACCCGTTTCTGCACGCCCGAGAGCTTGAGCGCGCCTCCCGCCGCCGTGACCTGACGATACAGATCCATCAGGCAGCCGATGGTGGCGCTGTCAACGTAAGTCACCGTCGACAAGTCGAGCAGCACCTTGCTGCCGGTGCCGATGAGCGGCGTCACCGCGCCGGCGAACTCGGGCAGCAGCGGGTACATGAGCCGCGCCTCGTTGACGCGGACGATCGAGATGTCGTGATTACGGTCGGTGGTCAGGTTCATGCTCAGACTCCGCTCTTCGGGACCGCTTCCTGCTGTTCGCGCAGGATGCGGATTTGGCGGGCCAACTCGGTACGGCCGCGGTTGATGCGCGACTTCACGGTGCCCTCAGGGAGATCGAGGCGATCGGCGATTTCCTGGTAGGTCAATTCCTGGATGTCGCGCAGCACCACCGCCGTGCGCAGCGTCGGCGGCAGTTCGGCGAGAGCGGCGCGCAGCAGCGACACACGATCGCGATGCTCGAGCCGCCCGTAGGCGCTGACGCCGGGCGCCGCCGGGGTGAGGTCTGACGGGTCGACGTCGCGGTTGATGGTCTCGCGCTCGCGCCGCGCGCTGCGATAGTGATCGATGCAGAGATTGCGGCTGACGCTGATCAGCCACGTCTGGAAGTTGGCGCGGCGGTCGAACGTCTCGAGCGACTTGTACAACTTGAGGAAGACGTCCTGCGTGAGGTCTTCGGCCTGATCGTGACGGCCGACAAATTTATAGGCGATGTTGAAGACGCGCCGCCAGTGCGTGCGGACGATCGTCTCCCAGGCTGCCTGGTCACCGTCCAGGCAGCGCTGGATTACCTGGTCCATCGCTTGCGCGGAAGATGAATCAAAGGACACGGAACGGGCGCATGATAACATGCGAACGCACGTGTCCGCACCGTATTCCCAGGGAAAACACGGTCTCGCCTGCGACGGGGTACCGCTGGCTGCCATCGCGCGCGACGTCGGTACGCCGGTCTTCGTCTACAGCGCGCAGGCGATCCGCGACGCGTATACCGGGATCGATCGCGCGTTCGCCGACTACCCGCACGCCATTCACTACGCGCTGAAAGCCAACTCCACGCTGGCGCTGCTGCGCCTGCTGCGCGGGCTCGGCAGCCGCGCCGACGCCAATTCCGGCGGCGAGATTCGTGTCGCGTTCCGCGCTGGCTTCGGGCCCGCCGACATCGTGTTCACCGGCGTCGGCAAGACGCGCGACGAGCTCGAGTTCGCGGTGGCGCAGGACGTTGGCACGATCAACGCCGAATCTCCGGGTGAGCTCGATCGCATCGCCGCGGTGGCCGTCGCGGCGGGCCGCACGGCGCGCGTCGCGCTGCGCGTCAATCCCGACATCGACGCCAAGACGCACGCCAACATCTCCACCGGCCTGCGCATCAACAAGTTCGGCGTGGCGCTCGAGGATGCGCGGGCGATTTATCGCGACCGCCGCGATCTGAAGGGGCTGCGCTTCGTCGGCGTGCACGTCCACATCGGGTCGCAGATCACGAGCGCCGAGCCGCTGCAGCGCGCCGCCCAGGCGCTGGCGGGTATCGCCCTCGAACTGCGCGACGACGGTGTGCCGCTCGAGCACGTAGACCTGGGCGGTGGGCTGGGCATCCCCTACGAAGGCCAGCCGATGATCGCGCCCTCGGAGTACGCGGCGGCGGTCTTGCCCGCGCTGCGGCGCTGCGGGCTGCCGGTGGTGTTGGAGCCGGGACGAGCCATCGTCGGACGCTCGGGCGCGCTGGTCTCGCGCGTGGTGGACACCAAGCAGAATCCCGACGGCCGCCGGTTCGCGGTCCTCGATGCCGGCATGACCGAGCTGATGCGGCCGGCGCTCTACGGGTCGTACCATCGCATCGAGCCGGTGGAGCCGCGTCAGGCGGCGACCGCGCCGTGGGACATCGTCGGCCCGATCTGCGAGAGCAGCGACGCCTTCGGCCGCGAGCGCGATCTGCCGCCGATCGAAGTCGGCGATCTGGTGGCCGTGCTCGACACCGGCGCCTACGGCGCCGTGATGGGCTCCAATTACAACCGCCGCCTGCTCCCACCTGAAGTGCTCGTGGACGACGGCACGTGGACCGTCATCCGGCGCCGGCAGACGCTCGACGACGTGCTCGCGCTCGAGGGGTAGGAAAGAGGGCGCCGATGCGCGGGCTCCTCGTCGTCTTCGAAGGCCTCGATCAAAGCGGCAAACAGACACAGGCCGAGCGGCTGCGCGACCGCCTCGAAGCGGCGGGCCGTACGGTGCGCCTGCTGTCGTTCCCTTCGTACGAGACGCACATCGGCGCCGAGATCGGCCGCGCGCTCAAGGGCGAGCGCGACTACGCGGCCGACACGATGCAGCTGCTGTATGTGGCCAATCGTTTCGAGTGGAAGCCGGAGATCGAGCGCGAGCTGGCCAAGGGCACCGTGGTGGTCTGCGATCGCTATCTCGCGTCGAGCGTCGCCTACGGCGAGGCGTTCGGGCTCGACGGGGCCTGGCTGAGTGAGATTCAGCGTTACCTGCCGCAACCGGATCTCACCGTGCTGCTCGACATCGAGCCGCAGGTGTCGGCTTCACGGAAGACCGCCGATCGGGACAAGTACGAGCGCGACCTCGCGCTGCTGGCGCGCGTGCGCGAGAGCTACCTGCGTCAGGCGTCGTCGCCAGGTTGGTTGCGCCTCGACGCCGGCCGCGACCGCGATGCGGTGGCCGCCGAGGTCTACTCAGCGGTGACTCCGCTGCTCACGTAGCTGCAGACCTTCAGGTCTGCCTCGCGCCGCGCTAGACTGTCGCGCCAAGAGGGTTCGATGCGCCAGCTCGTGATCCCTTTCGCCGTTGCGCTCGCCACTCTCGCGGCGCCTCGAGCGCAAGACGCAGGCCCTGCCTTCGAGGTGGCGTCGCTCAAACGCACCAAACCACTGCTGACGCCGACGTTCTACCAGGTCGCCAATGATCGGCTGAGTATCGGCAACGTGCCGTTACGCATGCTGCTGCAGCTGGCGTACGGGATGGAACCACAGCAGGTCGTCGGCGGTCCCGAGTGGGTCGACTTCGAACGCTACGACATCACGGCCCGGGCCGCCCAGCCGTTCGCGTCGCCGGGGCAGTGGCGCGCGATGCTCCGCGCCCTTCTGATCGAGCGCTTTCAATTGAAGGTCGAGCGCGAGACGCGGCCCGCGAAGGTGCTGGCCCTCGTGCTCGCCCGTGCGGATGGTCGTCTCGGCGACGGGTTACGACGGGCGACGACGAAATGCGAGGAGTTGACAGACCCGTCATCGTCCCCAGGAGATGATCCGTGTGGGCTCCTTGCCGCCAATCGTGCGAGCGTGACCGGTCGCATGGCAGGACGCGGCCTGACGATCGACATGCTCACGCGGCTCTTGCGCAGCGAAGTGGGACAAGAAGTGCGCGACGAAACGGGACTCTCGGGCGTGTTCGACTGGGAACTGGCCTTTGCGCCGCGTCGGGGCTCGCCGTCCGCCCCGGATTCGGCGGCGATTTTCACGGCGGTGCAGGAGCAGTTGGGGTTGAGGCTGGAGGCCCGTCGCAGCACGCTCGACGTGATCGTCATTGACCACGTCGAGCGGCCGGCTCCAGATTGAAGCAGGCCTGAAGGCCTGCAGCTACGACCGAGGGCCCAAGGCCCAAGGCCGCAAGCGTCAGTCTCAGTTCGTTCCGGTACCCCTGAGCGTCGCCTGCACGTCGGCCTTCGTGATCGGCCGGTCCGGGTTCGGCGGATGCGCCTGAATGAAGTTCGTGTAATCGAGTTTGCTCGTAGTCTGGCCGACCGCCTTCAGCACCGCGAGCTGCGCCGGGTTCGGGTTGATTCCGGTGACGTCGGCAGACCACAGCACCTTCTCGGCCGGCAGGTACACCACCAGCATGCCGTCGCTGTGCTCGTTGGGAACCCGATAGAGCTCGACGACCTTGCCGTTGGTGCCCGTGCGGACGTCCTTGTCGCCCACGGGCTCGACGAGATTCGCGCTGCGGCCTGGCTTCTTCGAGAGGCTGTCGCCCGTCAACGAACGCTGCCCCGCGAGCAGCCGCTCGAGCACCACCTCGTTGTTGCGATGGGTGAGGATGGTGGCGCCTTCGGACACGGCCGCCGACAGGCCGCTGGCGTGGTCGAAGTGCGGATGCGAGTTGACGACGTAGCGGATCCGCTTGCCGGGAATGGCCTGCTTGGCCGCGGCCATCACCGCCAGCCCACGGGCGTCGCTCTGGCCGCTTTCGACGACCAGGATGTGATCGCCCATGTCCACTGCGAGCGAGACGTAGTTGCCGCCGATCTTGAACACGCCGTCGCCGAGCTTCTCGACCGGCGGTGCGCCGGCTGCGGCCGCCGGCGGCGCTCCTGGGGGCGGTCCACCGGCGCGTCCGGCCGGGGGCGGCGGCACGGTGAGGAGTTCGGCGAGGTTCGACGGGTTCGGTGTCGCCGCGGTGATGGTGGCGTCGAAGGTCGGCATCGACGCCTGCTTCTGGACGATGCGCCCAGGCACCTGCACGCCGTTCATGTTCTTGTAGTTCGAGTACTCGAATTCCACGAGCAGGTCGCCGACGACGGCGTTGTCCACGCGCGTGTCGACCTTCGTCACCAGGTTCTGCCGGTTGATATAGCCGGTCACCGTGTAGTTGCGGCCCGAGGGCGACTTGACCGCCGGCGAGAACGACACCACCTGCAGCCCGTCCTGTTCATGGACCGTGGCCTTGTTGGCGGCGGCGCCCTTCAGGAAGCCCCAGGGTGTCGTCCAGACGTTCAATCCCTGGTTCCAGTTGGTGTTCGCCTGCATCGCGGTGATGTTCTGGTTGAACACACCGGGCATGGGACGCGGAACCCCAGGCACGGTCGGGGGCTGCGTCGGTCCGGTCGCCCGCGACACGAGCGCCGAGGCATCCGACGGCGTCGCGAAGTTGATGGTCCGGGTGTACTGCGTGATGCGGGTGACGTTCACGGGTCCCAGCGGCTCGCCGATGGCCTTGCTCTGGCCGAAGGCGCCGTTGCGAGCCGTGCCCGAGTAGGTGATCGAGTTCAGGGAATCCGCACCCATGGCCTTTGACGCCGCGGCGACCACCGGGCCGGCACTCTGTGCCGACGCGGCCGCGGGGAGAAAGGCGAGGAGCGCGGCAAGCGTGAGCCTTGAGAGCTTCATCTCTTGCCTCCGGTTGAGGTGGACGGCCGTGGGGGGACGATGCGCTTTTATATACGTGCTGGCGGCGCTGGCGCTTACTGGTATTCCGGCGCCAACCCGGCTTTCTGGCCCGGACGTGCTAAGGTTGCGGTGCCGTCCTGAGCCGCCTGCAAATCCTGCCGGTTCCTCACCATGGCCAGAAGCGAGGCACCCGTGGTGAACCGGCCTATCAATTTCAACTCGTACGAGTTCGTCGTGGTCTCGTCGCTGCGCGCAAAGCAGCTCCTGGCGGGATGCACCGCGCACGTCGACGGCGAGCATACGGCGGCCGTGAAAGCCCAGATGGAAGTGGCCGGAGGCCACGTGGTCAGGAGCCCTGACGACGTGCCGCAGCCGCCCCGTCAGTGCGAGTGGCAGCTCTGACGCTGCGGGCTACGCCCTAGTCCGGCGAGGGGCGTGACACCCGATCGACCACGAGAACCTCCACGGGCGCAGTCGTGGACACGAGCCGCAGTCCGAGCTGCTCCTGCAGGGCAGTAATCAACGAGGGGGCGTCCGGGTTTCCGACGGGCGGCGGCGCGTCAGGCGACAGCGTGCCGGCGGGAATCTGCGCGCTCTCGGGCGCATAGGTCAGCGTCAGGTCCCAGGTCCCAGCCAATCCGGTCTGATCGACAATCGCGCGCCCCACCCGGCCGGCGAGCGCGATTCCGAGTTCCGACAACGGCATCCCGTTCGACTGCAGACCGCCGACGCGGCCGCGGAAGCCACAGGCTTTCGCTTCCGGGGGCGGCGGTCCACCGCCGCGGGCCGCCGCCATGAGCGCCGGGCAATCAACAGCTGATCGTCTCAGGCCCGGCCCCGTTGTGCCGTCGGCACGGGCCAGCCGCAGCGCGTAGACCGGCATCGTGCGGGTTTCGCGATGCGTGGCCAGGGCGAAGCGGTCGGCGAGCAGCGCCCGCACGGCGGGGACGATGGCGTCGGGCCCTGCTTGCGCCGCCGTGGCCCCGAGCGTGGCCGTGATGTCCCATCGCGCGCCGTCGGCGGGGGCCAGGCTGCCCACGAGCTGAAAGCTTTGAAGCTCATAGGCGTACTCGATGATCTCGCGCAGCGAGGCGTTCTGGGCGGCGAACCGGCCGCCCGGCCGGCGGCCGACGAACGACCCGTCGCCGGGCGCGAGGTGCTCCTTGACCGACGCGGCCTCGAAGGCGGCCGGCTGGGAAAACACCGGGGCGAGCGCGCCCATGGCAAGGCAGGTCGCAAGGAGTGCGCGCATGGCCGTAGTTACGCGAGAGCGGGGGAACGGTTCACCGCGAGCCTGGTAGCAGCGCTCGGGCCAGCGTCAGCGTTCGCACCTCGCGAGCGCCGGCGCGCTTCAAGACGCGCGCGCACGCGTCGAGCGTCGCGCCGGTGGTCATGACGTCGTCCACGAGCACCAGAATCCGCCCCGACAGGTCTTTCGAGGCGCCGCGACCTGCGCGGACGAACCATGGGTGCAGGACGAAGGCACCGGCAACGTTGCGGCGACGCTGTCCAGGCGTCAGACCCGCCTGCGCCCGCGTGGCCCGGAAGCGGAAGAGCAGTGGGCGCACGGGCACACCGAGCCCGCGCGCCAGGTCGGCCGATTGATTGAAGCCTCGCTGCAGGCGCTTCCACGGGTGCAGCGGCACCGGCACCGCCGCGTCGGCGCCGTCGAGCACGGGCTGACCCGCCTGGCGCAGCAGGCGGGACAGCGGCTGCGCCAGCGAGCGCCGCCCGTCGTACTTCAAGGCGTGGATGATCGCGCGCAGTTCGCCTTCGTAGTCGCACGCGACGACGCCTCGATCGAAGGCCGGGGGGCGACGCCGGCAGGCCGCGCAGCATTCGGCCGCGAGGCTGATCGTGCGCCACGACGGCAGGGCCTGGCCGCAGACGTAGCAGGCCGGTGGCCCGGCCGGCCGCACGCGCGCCCAGCAGGCCGGGCAGACCGCTCCGTCGAGCGGCCGATCGAGCACCGCGTGGCAGGCCGCGCAGTGCGGCGCGAGCGTGGCGGCGGCGAGCGAGTTGAGGACGTAGAGCGCCGCGAGGCGGAGCGCCTCAGGCGGCCCCGGTGGTCTCGGAGAACTCGTGGCGGGTGGCGTTGCCCCACAGCCGCTCGAGGCCGTAGAAGGACCGGCACTCACGACTGAACACGTGGACGACGAAGTTGAAGTAGTCGAGGAGAATCCACTCGGAGCTCTTGACGCCTTCGGTCACCGCGGGCCGTTCGCCGAGCTGCTGCTTCAGCGTTTCCTGCACCGCGTCGGCAATCGCCGTGATCTGCCGGGCGTTGGCGCCGCTGCAGATCACGAAGTAGTCGGTGAAGCCATCGGCCTTCCGCAGATCCAGCACCACGGTGTCCATGGCCTTCTTGTCCCGGGCTGCCTCCACGGCCGCGGCAACCGCTTTGGGGAGCCGCGGCGTTTTCGCCGCTTTCACCGCTTTCCTAGGTGTCGCCATGCAATCGGTCTACCGCTCCATACAAGCCATGTCTGATGATATGCCGCTCCACCGCCTCGGGCACCAGCTGCGCAATCGGTCGGCCCGCGGCCAGCGCCGCTCGAATCTGCGTGGACGACACGTCGCGTGTGGCGGCCTCGATGAGATAGACGCCGGTTGTGGCCGAAGGTTCTCGCGCCTGGTCGAGCGCACGCACCCGTGGCCGCAGCGGAGTGCGAGCCAGGGCCGACTCCAGCGAGGTGCCGGTACGCCCGACGACGGCCAGGTTGGTGCCCTCGACGACACGGTCGAACTGGCGCCATTGCGCGATTTCCGCGAAGGCGTCGGCACCCAGGATGAAGAAAAGCTGCGACGGCGTCCAGCCGGCGGCGTGCAGCGTTGCCAGGGTTTCGTAGGTGTAGGAGGCGCCAGTGCGACGTAGCTCGAGGTCGCTGGCGCGGCAGGCCGGTTGTCCGTCGGTGGCCAGCGCCACCATCGCGAAGCGGTGGAACATGGTGGCGCGCGGGTCGGCCGACCGGTGCGGCGGCACGTGCGACGGCAGGAACAGCGTTTCGTCGAGGCCCAGCGCGTCGCGGGCGGCCGCCGCCGCGTCGAGATGGCCGACGTGAATCGGATCGAAGGTGCCGCCGAAGACGCCGAGCCGCAACCGGGCGCGCGTCATGCGCCGCGGCGGCGCGATCGCGCCGGCGTGAGGAGGTCGACGCCGCCTTCGGCGGGCGCCTCGGTCGGGGCAGGGCGGTCTAAAGACCGCCTTCTACGTACCGTTGGCGAGGCGATCGCTTTCCACATCGCTTCGAGCAACTTGTCCACGCCCTCGCCGGTCGCGCCGGAGATCTTGAGCAGCGGCAGTTTCTTCTTCTTCAAGTGCGCTTCGAGCCGCTTCAACCGATCCGGCTCGTCCAGCGCGTCCATCTTGTTGGCCACGGTGATCTGCGGCTTGGCGAAGACGTCGGACGAATAGGACTTGAGCTCGCGCCTGATGATCTCGAAATCCTCCACGGGATCGCGCCCAGACTCGCTCGACAGATCGACCAGATGCACCAGAACCTTGGTACGTTCGATGTGCTTGAGGAACTGGTCGCCCAGCCCGTGCCCTTCGTGGGCGCCCTCGATGAGGCCCGGCACGTCGGCCACCACGAAGCTGCGGTCGCCGCTCAGCGACACCACGCCGAGGTTGGGAGTGAGAGTCGTGAAGGGATAGCTGGCGATCTTGGGGCGCGCCGCCGAGATGCGCGAGATCAACGTGGACTTGCCGGCGTTGGGGAACCCGATCAGCCCCACGTCGGCGATCAGCTTCAGCTGCAGGTGCAGCAGACGGTGCTGGCCCGGCACGCCCGGCTCCGTCCGTCGCGGCGCGCGGTTGGTGGAGGAGACGAACTGCGCGTTGCCACGCCCGCCGTGTCCGCCCTGCGCCACCAGCACGCGCTGACCTTCGTCGACCAGATCGGCAAGCGGCTCGAGCGAGCCCGACTCGCTCCGTTCGAAGACGAGCGTCCCGACCGGGACCTGGATCTCGAGGTCGTGGGCGGTAAAGCCGGTGCGGTTGGAGCCCTGCCCGTGCTGCCCGTGTCGCGCTTTGAATTCGGGGTGGAACCGGAAGTCGACGAGCGTGCTCTTGGTGGCCGCCGCCACGATGTACACGGACCCGCCGTTGCCGCCGTCACCGCCGTCGGGGCCACCGCGAGGGACGAACTTCTCACGCCGGAAACTGAGGCAGCCGTTGCCGCCGTCTCCGGCCGTGACCTGGATGTCGACGTCGTCGACGAACATGGGCTTAGAGCGC
>Ga0207689_10002095_pt1 | contig 18817 bp, 18 predicted proteins | sample KBSMisM52_FD_184312 | JGI IMG/M metagenome (GOLD analysis project Ga0207689, IMG submission 184312) | Miscanthus rhizosphere microbial communities from Kellogg Biological Station, Michigan, USA - KBS Miscanthus M5-2 (SPAdes) (version 2) | ecosystem: Host-associated > Plants > Roots >... | reverse complement strand
CCAGGCCGGCATCCGCCAGGCCGGCATCCGCCAGGCCGGCATCCGCCAGGCCGGCATCCGCCAGGCCGGCATCCGCCGCGCCGGGGTCCGCCAGCTCGACGGCGGCTAGGTCGGCATCGGCTCGGTCCGGTCGGCCGGGCGCTCGTCGAGCAGCTCGGCCGGGGTGACGTCGGCCTTGTGCGCCAGCTTGCTCGGCCACCAGATGTGCCGGCCGATGTCCAGGTTCAGCGCCGTCACCAGCACCGAGCGGACCACGATCGTGTCGAGCAGCACGCCGAACGCGACCGCGAAGCCGAGCTCGGCGAGGAACACCAGCGGCAGCGTGCCCAGGACCGCGAACGTGCCGGCCAGGACCGCGCCGGCGGAGGTGATGACGCCTCCGGTCGCGGCGAGCCCGATCAGAGCACCGCGCCGTGTCCCGTACCGCTTCGACTCCTCGTGCACGCGGGTCATCAGGAAGATGTTGTAGTCGATGCCCAGCGCGACCAGGAAGACGAAGACGAACAGCGGCAACGACGAGTCCGCGCCGGCGAAACCGAACCCCCAGTCGAAGATCAGCGCGCTGGCACCGAGGGATGCGAAGAACGACAGCACCACGGTCGCGATCAGGACGAGCGGGGCCACGATCGCACGCAGCAGCACCATGAGGATGACCAGCACGACGGCCAGCACGATCGGCACGATCAGGTTCCGGTCGTGCTTCGCGGCTCGCTGGAGATCCAGGTTGATCGCCGAGTTGCCGCCGACCATCGCGTCCGCGTCGGGCACCGCGTGCACGGCCGCCCGCAGCCGGTCGACCGTCGCGTACGCGGCCTGGCTGTCGGCGGGGTCGGTGAGCGTGCCCTCGAGGTAGGCATGGCCGTCGCGGACGACCGGAGTGGAGACCGCCGAGATGCCGGCCGTGTCCCCCACCACCGTCCGGACCCGGTCGGCCGCGCCGGCGTCGGCGACGATCGCCACCGGGTCACCCGCGCCACCGGCGTTCGGGAAGTGGGTGGTGATGACCTGCTCGCCCACCACCGAGTCCGGCGTGCCGGTGAACGACTCGGCGTTGGTGAGGCCGTTCGCGTCGAGCTTGACGATGCCGATCGACAGCACGCCGAGCACCAGCGCGGTGGTCACCCACACCAGCCGCGGCCGCCGTGCGATGCGGGTGCCGACCCGCGCCCAGAATCCGCGGGTGGTCGGCTCGGCCGAGCCGTACTGCGGCTTGACCGGCCAGAAGATCCACCGGCCGCAGATGGTCAGCAGTGCCGGCAGGAGCGTCACCATGACGACCAGCGAGACGGCGACGCCGATCGCGGCGACCGGTCCGAGGCTCCGGGTGGAGTTGGTCTCGGCCACCATCAGGCAGAGCATGCCGACGATGACGGTCGAGGCGCTGGCGACGATGGCGGGACCGGCGCGGTGCAGCGCCACCGCCATCGCCTTGTGCCGGTCCTGGTGCCGGCGCAGTTCTTCCCGGTAGCGCGCCACCAGCAGCAACGCGTAGTCCGTGCCGGCGCCGAAGACCAGGACCGTCAGGATGCCGGCGCTCTGGCCGTTGACGACCAGGCCAGCGTGCGCGGCCAGCAGGTAGATCAGGGCCTGGGCGACCACCAGCGCGACGCCGGCGGAGATGACGGGCAGCAACCACAGCATCGGGCTGCGGTACGTGATCAGCAGAATGACGACGACGACGCCGATCGTCGCGAACAGCAGGGCGCCGTCGATGCCCTCGAACGCGGAGGCTGAGTCGGCGGCGATCCCGAACGGGCCGGTCACGTGCACGGCCAGGCCGTCGCTGGCGCCGGGGAGGTCTCGGATCCGGTCGGCGATCCCTGGCGCCTTCTGCCAGCCGTCCGAGCCGAGGTCGAAGACCACGACCGTCTGCAGGGCCTTGCCGTCGGCCGACGGCGCCGGCCCCTGCGGGGTGCCCTGCACGCCCTCGAAGCCGGCGAGCGCCCGCGCGTCCGCCACGGCCTTGGCCCGGTCGGCTCCGGTCAGCCCGCTCGGCCGGTCATAGGTGATCACCGCAGGCAGCGCGTTCGGTGACTGGAAGGACTGCTGGATCTGCAGCACCTTCGTGGACTCTGCGCTGCCCGGCAGCCACGAGGCGGAGTCGTTCTTCTGCGCGCCGGTCAGCTTGCCGGCCAACGGACCCGCGATGGCCACCATCACGAGCCAGAACACGAGCACCAGAAACTTCGTCCGGCGCCCGGTGAGTAGGCGTGCCGCCGACCCGGTCATGATCTCTCTCCCCTGCGTTCCCTGATGTGCCGCGACGCTATTGACGGCCCGTCGCGAGCGTCAACGACGTTTGCGCCCGCACTGAGAAAGCCTCAGAAACGCTGCCCTGCAGGGCAGTGCCGGATGCAGCGCGCCACGGGCGAACGGCTCCAGCGGATGCCGCGAGTGGCCCAACGGCCGATCGTCCGTTGGCGCAGGCTGGCGCATGAGGCTCCTTCGATGCGGTGGACACCCCGTCGGTGTCACTACTCCGTCGAGCCGGCAGCGCTCGTTTCGACATCGGGAGCGAGATTTCTTCGCGCCCGGGGCGACCTCAGGCGCGGATCGTCATCCTCGCCACCGTCGCCCCGTCGACGTCGAAGCCGAAGTGGCTGGGGCCGTTGAACCCGTTGCCGCCGACCTGCGCGCTGACGACGGTCCGCCCGCCGTCGTTCTCGACGCCGGTGACGTCCAGGGTCACCTGCTTCCCGATGAACTCGGCGTCGCTCCACCGCCGGATCGCATCCCGCCCGACGAACTCCCGCCCCCAGTCGTCGACCACCGCACCGGCCCCGAACGCGTCGAGGAACGCGTCGACGTCACCGCGATTGGCCGCGTCCAGCACCACCTGGACGACCGAGGGAACCGAGTCCACCGCAATGCCTCCCGACTGCCACCGCGGCACGCCAGCACACCGCGATACGCCCGCGTCGAGTGTGCTGCCTGCGCCGGGAGCCTGTCGAACCGGAACCGACCGGCTCGACGCGGGGCATCAGGTCGAGCGGACGAACGTGAGGACGTGGTGGGCGAGGTCCTCGCCGGCGTCCTCCTGCAGGAAGTGACCCGCCCCGGTGATCACCGGGTGGTCGCGGCCCCGGGCGCCGGCGAGGGCGGTGCGAAGGATCGGGGCCATTCCGCCGGTGATCGGGTCCCCGTCGCTGAACGCGACCAGCAGCGGGGTGGTCGCGGTGGTCAGCGCGGCCCACGCCGCCCGATTGGCCGCGGTCGCCGGGTCGTCCGGGGCGGTCGGCACCAGCAGTGGCATCGCTCGCGGGCCGGCCTGGTAGCGGGCGTCCGGGAACGGCGCGTCGTAGCCGGCGCGTACGCCCGGCGCGAGCGTGTGGCGACACCCGGCCTGGACGAGCCTGGCGACGTCCAGCTCCGACGCGTGCTCGACGACCCGGCGGAACTGCCACCAGACCTCCGGCATCGGCTGGTCACCGGTCGGCAGGCCGGTGTTCGCCGCGACCAGCCGGGCGAACCGGTCGGGGTGCTCGGCGGCCAGGCGGAGCCCGATCAGGCCGCCCCAGTCCTGCCCGACCAGCGTGACCCCGCGCAGGTCCAGCCGGTCGAAGGCCAGGCTGCGCATCCACTCCACGTGCCGCGCGTAGCTGTGGTCCTCGACCCGGGCCGGCTTGTCCGACCGGCCGAACCCGACCAGGTCCGGCGCGATCACCCGCAGGCCGCCGGCCGCCAGCACCGGGATCACCTTCCGGTACAGGAACGACCAGCTCGGCTCGCCGTGCAGGCACAGCACCACCGGCCCGTCCGCCGGACCGGCCGCCACGTACGCCATCCGCAGCGACCCGCCCTCGCCGTCGGGCACCGTGGCGTATTCCGGGACGTAGTCGAAGTCCGGCAACCCGTCGAACCGGTCGTCCGGCGTACGAAGGATCTCCACCGGCCGAGCCTGCCACGAATGCCACCCGCCTGCGATTACCGGCCGATGCGACCTGCCGGCGGGCGATGGTCGAGCGGCGACACCGGCGCAGCCCCGGGGCGGTCCGGCGCTGGCGGCGGCCGGGCCCGGCCGGCGCAGCCCCCGCTGGTCGTGATCATGGAGAAGCTGCGTGCTCCGCCGTCCGGCTAGGGTCGGGTTCGGTGACGACCTCGTGACTGCCGGGACCCTGGAGTTGCTGCGATGACCACTCTTGCCGAGACGCTGCCCGGCCTCACCGTGGTGACCGACCCCGACGTGCTGCGGACCCTCGGGCACGACGAGGCCGAGTGGGCGCCGGCCGGGGACGCGGTCGCGGCCGTGCGCGCCCGCTCGACCGACGACGTCCGGCGGATCGTCGCCACCTGCGCGGAACGCGGCATCCCGGTGGTGACGCGCGGCGCCGGGACCGGGCTGTCCGGCGGCGCCAACGCGGTGGACGGCTGCCTGATCCTCGATCTGTCCACAATGGACAAGATCGTGGAGGTCGACGCCGAGAACATGGTCGTGGTGGTGCAGCCCGGCGTCGTCAACGACGACCTCAAGGCGGCCGTGGCCGAGCACGGGCTGTGGTATCCGCCCGATCCGGCCAGCGCGGCGTGGTCGACGATCGGCGGCAACGTGGCCACGAACGCGGGCGGCCTGTGCTGCCTGAAATACGGGGTGACCCGGGACTACGTGCTGGGGCTCGAGGCCGTGGTCGGCGGGCCGGCCGGTGCGTACGGGACGGTCGTCCGGCTCGGCCGGCGGACGACCAAGGGGGTCAGCGGGTATGACCTTGCCGGCCTGTTCGTCGGCTCGGAGGGCACCTTCGGCGTGATCACCGAGATCACGCTGCGGCTGCGCCCGGCCCGGGCCGGCGTGCCGCGGACGGTCGTCGGTGCGTTCGACACCGTGCTCGCCGCCGGAGAGGCGGTGGCCGCGACCACCCGCGGCGGACTGGTCCCGGCCGCGCTGGAGATGCTCGACCGGTTCACCCTGCGCGCGGTCGAGGACTGGAAGCACCTCGGCCTCGACGCCGACGCCGAGGTACTGCTGCTGGCCCAGGTCGACACGCCCGGCCGGGCCGGCGACGACGAGGCGGCCGCGCTCGCCGGGGTGTTCCGCGCCGCCGGCGCGCTGTGGGCCGAGCAGTCGACCGACGAGGTCGAGGCGGAGGCGCTGTTCGCGGCCCGGCGGCTGGCCTACCCCGCGCTGGAACGGCTCGGGCCGCTGCTCACCGAGGACGTCTGCGTACCGCGCTCCAAGGTGCCGGCGATGCTCGCCGCGATCGAGGACATCGCCGAGCGGCACGGCACCAGCATCTCCACCATCGCGCACGCCGGTGACGGCAACCTGCACCCGCTGATCCGCACGCCGGTCGGCGACGACGCGGCACGGGAGAAGGCGCAGGAGGCGTTCGAGGAGATGCTGCTGGCGGCGATCGCCATGGGCGGCACGGTCACCGGCGAGCACGGCGTCGGCCTGCTCAAGCGCGGCGGCATGCGCCAGGAGCTCGGGCCTGAGGTGCTGGCCATGCAGCAGGCGGTGAAGCAGACCCTGGACCCGCTGAACCTCTTCAATCCCGGCAAGGTCGTCGGCATCCCCTGACCGGTGCGGATGCAGGCCGGCCGCGGCCGCGGCGGCTGTGACGGCCGGCACTGGATCGATCCACGGAACCGGAAATGGTGCCCGCGGCGGTGATGTTGAGCCGGATGGACCCGAGTCATCGAGGTCCGAAAGGGCACATCTGAGGAGGCACCCGTGGCGATCACGGGCGTGGGTACGAAAACCGGCCGGCACCGCGTGGTGATCATCGGTTCCGGCTTCGGCGGGTTGTTCGCCGCCAAGGAGCTGAAGGACGCCGATGTCGACGTCACGCTGATCAGCCGTACGACACACCACCTGTTCCAGCCGCTGCTCTACCAGGTGGCCACCGGCATCCTCTCCGAGGGCGAGATCGCCCCGGCCACCCGGGAGGTGCTGCGCCGGCAGAAGAACCTCGATGTGCTGCTCGGCGACGTCTACGAGATCGACCTGGCGGCGCGCACCGTCACCTCGCGTGCGCTCGACCTGACGACCGTCACCCCGTACGACAGCCTGATCGTCGCGGCGGGTGCGAGCACCTCATACTTCGGCAACGATCAGTACGCGCTGGATGCCCCGGGGCTCAAGACCGTCGACGACGCCCTCGAGCTGCGGGGCCGGATCCTCGGCGCGTTCGAGATGGCGAACCTGGCGACCGATCCGGAGGAGATCCGGCGGCTGATGACGTTCGTCGTGGTCGGCGCCGGTCCCACCGGCGTCGAGATGGCGGGGCAGATCGCCGAGCTGGCGCGCACGACGCTGCGGCGTGACTTCAAGCGGATCGACACCACCCAGGCGCGGGTTCTGCTGCTGGACGGCCAGTCCGGCGTGCTGACCTCGTTCGGGCCGAAGGTCTCGGCGCAGGCGGCCGAGCAGCTCGCCCGCCTCGGCATCGAGGTGTGGCTGAACACCTTGGTCACGTCGGTCGACGAGCGCGGCATCGCGGTCAGGGACAGCTCCGGCCGGGTCGACCGCATCGATGCCAACGTCGTGGTGTGGGCGGCCGGCGTGCGGGCGTCGAGTCTGGCAGCCAAGATCGCGGTCCAGGCCGGCGTGGAGACGGACCGGGCCGGGCGTATCCCGGTCAACCCGGACGTCACCGTCGCCGGGCATCCGGAAGTGTTCGTCGTCGGCGACATGATGAGCCTGGACCGGCTCCCGGGCGTCTCGCAGGTCGCGATGCAGCAGGGCCGGTACGCGGCGAGGACGATCAAGCGCCGCCTGGCGGGCGGGGAACCGCTGCCGCCGTTCCACTACGTCGACAAGGGATCGATGGCGACGATCTCGCGCTTCTCCGCCGTCGGGGACATCGGCCCGCTGCAGTTCGGTGGCTTGCGCTTCGCCGGGTTCGTCGCCTGGCTGCTCTGGCTAGGCGTGCACATCTTCTACCTGGTCGGCTTCAAGAACCGGGTGAGCACGCTGCTGCACTGGGCGGTCACCTTCCTCGGCCGGGGCCGTCCACAAAGGACGATCACCCATCAGCAGGCCGTCGGGCGGGCCGCACTCAAGCACCTCGACATCCCCTACCTCGGTGTCCCGGGCAGGCCCGCGCCCGAACGGGCCGACGCGGAGCCGTCGTCCGGGCGGACGCCAGCAGAAGCCCTGCCCGCCGGCGTCTCCTGACGCGTCCCTTACCGCTTGCCCGACCGCCGCACCTCCACCCTTCCGTCGCGCACCCGCACCTGCACGGTCGGCTGGGGGTGGGCGGTGGGGCCGCTCAGGGCGGCGCCATCGGAGAGGCGATAGCGGCTCGAGTGCCAGGGACAGACGACACACCCGTCCTCGATCCGGCCCTCGTGGAGCGGACCGCCTTGGTGAGCACATCGCTCGAGGAGCGCATACAACGATCCCCGCTCGCGGACGAGCACTATCTCGGCGCCGGCAGCCTCGACCAGCAGCGGCTCCGACTCCGTCACCGCGCCCTCGTCGGCGACCGCGGTCCAGTCTTCGGGCGCCTCCAGGAAGGCCGTGTGGTCCACGCCGACCCCCCGCCGGAACGAGAGGTGGCCGCCGAGGAAGGCGGCAATGCTGACGGTGCCGTAGCCAGCCAGCGCCAGCGACCTCCCGAGGGACCGGCGACCTGCCTTGCGCGCGAGCCACGATGTCGCGAAGAGTCCGGTCGCTGCGACGTTGGCCGTGGCGTGCACCAGACCGAGCCGTTGGGTCGGCCTGTCGAGCGTCGCCCAGTCGTTGAGACCCGCCGCCGCGGTGGGAAGCGCCGCGAGGATGCCGAGTGCGACCAGCTGGTCCGCCGCCGGGCGGCCGCGCTTGCCTCCGACCCAGTCCAGGGCGACCGCGCCGGTCCAGGCGCCGATCACGACGTCGGTCAGCGGCGGATGGAGTGGGTGGCCGAGAGCGGTGCCGCTCAACGCCTCGTTGAGCGGCGATCCGGCCGGAGCCGTACGTTCCACCGCTTTCGCCACGGTCTCGGCCAGCTGATCGAGGGACTGGATCTGCTCCGCCTGAACCGGCAGTTCCCGCAGCGGTCGCAGACCGTCCCGAATGCTCTGAGCACCCGCCTTCGCACTCGACACGTGGACTGTGTGCCCGAGGATCTGCATCACCAGAAGTAGCGGGGCTGTTGGTCGGCGCATGTCGGCATCCGTTTCTTCCGTGTCTCCCGGCTGCTGTCATCCGGTTCCATGTGTAGCAGCTACGTGATCGGGTCCGCTGCTGGTCGATGACAAACCAGCGCACGGTGCGATGATCGCCTGGGTGCGGGTCGATCAGCGGGGCGGGGCGAGGAGGCGGGCGGTGCAGGCGCCGGCGATCACCCGGAACGGGACCCGGTGCCGTTCGGTCACCTCGCCTACCCGCGCCGCATCCCTCGCCGGGTCGGCGGTCCTGGAATGAGCAGAACCCGATCGTGGTGGGGCTGGGGCACCGTCGAGGACGCCTTGGACGAGCTGGAGCGTGCGGACCTGCTGGCGCGCGTGGCTGCGATGATGCCCGGGGCGGTGCTCGCCGCACACGAGCCGCCCGACGTGGCGACGCTCGATCTGCCACCGGCACGCCTCGTGCCGCCGGCGCCGTTGGCGGCCCTCTGTTCGACGGAGCCGGTCGACCGCGCGGCGCACAGCCGCGGGAAGGCGTTCCGGGACGTCGTCCGCAACCTGTCCGGCGATCTCCCTGAGGTGCCCGACCTGGTGGTGCGGCCGGTCGAGGAGCGGGACGTGGTCGACGTCCTCGACTGGTGTTCCCGGGAGGCGGTCGCGGTCGTCGCCTACGGCGGCGGCAGCTCGGTGGTCGGCGGCGTCGAACCGCGTCTGGACGGGGACTACGCCGGCAGCGTCAGCCTGGACCTCGGGCGGCTCGACCGTGTGCTGGAGGTCGACCGCACCAGTCGGGCGGCCCGGATCCAGGCCGGCGTGTTGGGCCCGCGCCTGGAGGACCAGCTACGGCCGCACGGCCTGAGCCTGCGGTTCTTCCCGCAGTCGTTCGAGTTCTCCTCGTTGGGCGGTTGGCTGGCCACGCACGCCGGCGGGCACTTCGCCACCCTGCAGACCCACATCGATGACCTGGTGGAGTCGCTGCGCGTCGTCACCCCGGTCGGGACGAGCCAGTCGCGGCGACTGCCGGCATCGGGTGCCGGGCCGTCACCGGACCAGCTGTTCCTCGGCTCCGAAGGCATCCTCGGTGTCATCACCGAGGCGTGGATGCGCCTGCAGGAGCGCCCACGCTGGCGGCGCGGCGCGTCGGTGCACTTCGCCGACTACGCCGCTGCCGTCGACGCGACCCGCGCGGTGGCCCAGTCCGGGCTCCACCCCGCCAACTGCCGGCTGCTGGACCCGGTCGAGGCTTTCCTGGCGACCGGCGTCGCGACCGGGGGCGGCGTGCTCCTGCTCGGGTTCGAGTCCGCCGACCACCCGGTGGACACCGCGATGGACCGCGCGGTCATCCTCTGCCGGGAACACGGCGGCACGGTGGCCGAACCGCCCCGCGGGGGCGACGCGGACGGGCCGGCGCGCGACGGCGCCACCGCGGCCTGGCGTTCGTCGTTCCTGCGCATGCCCTACCAGCGGGACGTGCTCGCCCAGCACGGGATGATCGTCGAGACGTTCGAGACCGCGTGCACCTGGGACCGCTTCCCCGCCCTGCACGCCGCGGTGACCGACGCCGCGACCACGGCGCTGCGCGAGATCTGCGGCGGCGGTGTGCTCACCTGCCGATTCACCCACGTCTACCCGGACGGTCCGGCACCCTACTTCGGCGTCTACGCCGGTGGCCGGTGGGGCAGCCAGGTCCAGCAGTGGGACGAGCTGAAGGCGGTCCTGTCCGACACGCTCCTCGCCAACGGGGGGACCATCACCCATCACCACGCCGTCGGGCGGGACCACCGCCCCTGGTACGACAGGCAACGCCCGGACCTGGTCGCCGCCGCCCTCGGGGCCGCGAAACAGCGGCTCGACCCGGCCGGCGTACTCAATCCCGGAGTCCTCCTGCCGACCCAGCCAAGACGGCCCTAGCGACAGCAAGCTTCTGGACGCGCTGCGGGTCGCGACGGATCAGGATCAGATCGTGGCGAGCGTGGGTGAGCTGATATGCGGCGGCGCGATCGAGGCCGATGTCGCGCCGCGATCCAGCCAGGTCGAGGTCGGTTCTCAGCCGAGTCCGAACACGGACTTGACGAGCCGCTCGCGCAGCCCGACCGGGAGGTGTGCGAGCATCCCGAAGATCGCCACGCCGGACCCCGCGGTGTAGTGGCGCTTCGGCTTTCGAGCCTGGACCGCGCCCCGATCACCCCGGCGGACAGCCGCGGAGGCCGGCCTCAGGATCAACAAGGCCCTCGATGACTGGCAGGACCAGTCACGGCCGGCGCCGGGCCTGGCGGCTGAGCGGCAGTTGCCACCACTGCCGGTAGCTCGGATCGCCCTCACCGGACTAAGCTGTTAGCTAAGGAGGCGTGGTATGGCTGCCGATGCTGCTGGAGCCCAGTACAACATCCATGACGCGAAGACCAACCTGTCGCGCATCATCGATCGCGTCGAGCACGGCGAAGAGATCATCATCAGTCGCGCCGGCACCCCCGTGGCTAAGGTGATTCCGCTGGCCCCCAGGGCGAGGCGCAGCCGGCGAGGCGCTCTGGCCGATCGACTCGTCCTCAGCGATGACTGGGACTCGCCGGAGGTCAACGAGGCCGTCGCACGGGACTTCGGTCTCCCGGCGCAGTGAGCCTTCTCCTGGATACCCACGTCATTCTCTGGTGGCTGACCGATGATCCGGCACTGTCCGACGAGATCAAGACGCGGCTCGACGACGAGCCCGACGTCTACGTCAGCCCGGCGTCACTGTGGGAGGTCGCGATCAAGCAGTCGATCGGAAAGCTGTCCGGGCCGATCGACCTGGCCGAAGAGATCGGGAACAGCGGCTTCCGCGAAGTGCCTATCATGTTCCGCCACGCTATCGCAGCGGGCCGACTGCCACTGGTCCACCGCGACCCGTTCGATCGCATGCTCGTGGCCCAGGCACAGTGCGAAGCAATGACTCTTGCCAGTCGCGACCCGCACATCCGGCGATACGACGTCGCCCTGCTCCCCGTGTGACCTCAGCCGCAGCCGCCCCGACCAGAGCCGGCCGTCAAGCGCGCCGGGGCCCTTCGACCAGTGCGGCGAGCCGGTCCAGCGAAGCCTGAAGCTTCTCGGCCGTCGTCGCCCGGGCCCGCGGCAGCCGCTTCTCGTCGGTCAACCGGCTCCAGTCGTACGTGTGGGTGACGCGCGTCCGTGACCCGTCGACCGGGTCCAGCTCCCACCGCCACAGGTGCCCGGCCGGTGCCCGGCCGGGATCAGCCGGTGTCCAGGCGACCCGTCGCCCCTCCTCGAACTCGACGACGTGGTTCTCCCGCACGCTCCCGCTGGTCGTCGTCATCACGAACACGTCACCGGTGCGGCGGATCCGCTGCCCGTCCGCCGCCTCCGCCAGGTTGTCGTTCCCGTCCCACTGCGGTTGCTGAACCGGGTCCGCGATCAGCTCGAAGATCTCGGCAGGCTCGGCCGCAATCTCCCGACTGGCACTGACGATCTGCGCACCCTCGCCGTCACTGGTCATCCCCGCATCGAACCACCCCTGCGGGCGACGTGAGGAGAGGCCCCTGCTCGCGCGTCCCGCGAGCAGGGGCCCACCCAGGACGACCCTCGCGGTCTGCGTCGATCAGACCTCCGGGTCGGGCAGGAGCTCCCGCACCTCCTGCGCACAGCGGCAGGCGACGGCGATCTTGGCCGCCCACGTCAGCGCCTCCTCGCGCGAAGGCACGTCGACGACCGCGAACCCGCCGATGACCTCCTTGGTCTCCGGGAAGGGGCCGTCGGTGACCATCCCGTCGGTGGCCACGATGCTCGCCCGCTGGCGTTCCAGCCCGCCGCCGAAGACCCAGACGCCGGCAGCCTTCGCCTCCTGGACCACCTCGTGTGCGGCCTTGGCCACGTCGGGCAGATCCTCCTCGGGGAAGGTCATCGCGCCGTCGTCGAACGAGATCAGGTACTGCGTCATCATTCCTCCTCGTCCTGCGGCCGCCTCCGGCCGCCCCTCACCTCGGCTACGAACGCCGCGCACCTGATTCGACACACCGCCGACAGAATTCTTGCCGCGGGTCGGGGCGCTCGCGGCGCAGGACGGACGTCGACCTAGTCGACGCCTTGGACCGCGACCATCCGCAGGCGAGCGGCGCCGTCGCGGAGCTTCTTGGCCTGCTGGTAGATCTCTGACTGATACCAGTCGCGGGCGGCGGCGAGATCCTCGAACTCGAGCACGACCAGACGGGACGGTTGCCAGTCGCCTTCGAGGACGGCCAGCTCACCGCCCCGGGCCAGGAAGCGGCCGCCACCGGCCTGGATGGCGCCCGGCGACGCCGCCTTGTACTGCTCGTACTGCGTCGCATCGGTGATGTCGGTCTCGACGATGACGTAGGCAGCCACCCACGCAAGCTACCGCCGCGGCCGCGCGGTCACGGAACGCCGGCAAGTCAGTCGCAGTCCAGCAGGACGGTCATGTACCAGCCCGGCTTGTCTGCGGGTGCGGCCAGGAAGGTTGCCTGCCCATGGCCGACGCGGTGCCGGTGCTCGGGAAAGTCATGCCGGAACGAGCAGACATAGTCGCCGCGTGGCTGCGGGCTGCATCCGGTCAGCTGGAGGTTGGTGGCTTCCTGCCGCAGCTCGAGGAGAGCGGCCCGAGCGGGCGGACTCGTCACCCTCTTCAGCGCCCGCAGGTCGTTCCGGTTGTACGCGGCCGTGAGGTAGCGCATGGCCGCCTCCGGCGTGGCGAAGTGCACCCCGGGCTTCGGCGCCGGTGCCGTGGAGCCGGACTCGGCCGATGACGGTGCGGGCGCCGGTGCGGACGACGGCACGGACGACGCGGACGGCGGTGCCGGCGTCGGTGGAGTCGTGGCCGACGGCAGCGGCGCGGGCGCGACCACCGAGGTCGGTGCGGCGGGTGCCGGGCTCGACCGGCCGCCGCCGCAGCCGGCCGCGGCCAGGGCGACGGCGAGCCCGGCGGCGGCGCCGAGCAACGAACGGTTGGTGGGGACGAATGCGGTCGGTCTCATCGGACGTCCACCTCTCGGCGGGCAGCGGTGCTGCACGGAATGGTCGTCTGAACTGATGCGCCCTGGACCTGAGTTGTTGCGGCGGCGCGGCCGGACTGCGCGATCGGGCAGTCGGTCCGGATCGACTCGGCACAGCGGGCGCTGCCTGGGTCGTGTTCGGTTGCGCTGAATGGCAAATCGCGCCGGCCCGAAAGGTTCGCGGCTGTTCGGCAACTAGGCCGCCGTGACCTGCGTCACTCAGGTAGCCATGCGCGACCGCGCGTGGAAGTAGCACGTAACAACGGGGGGCAGCAGATGAACGGGAATGTGCGAAAAGCGCCGGTGTGGTTAATCGGGGTGGCCGTAGCGGCGGCCGGAATAGTGATTGCGGCACCGGCAGCGCCGGCGCTCGCGTGCCCCGGCGACCAGGCCTGGGCCGCGTCGGGTGGAAAAGCGGGGCTACTGCGTACTGCGGGCACGACCGGGCTGACGACGGTGCAGGTGCGCGGTGGGGGACCGGTGAACGTGCCGGCCGGCGGCACGGCACCGCTGACCGTCACGGTCGTGAACACTGGCGGCCGGTTCGCCGGACGCATCGAGCTTGAAGTCCGGGCGGGCGATGCGTCGGGTTTGCCGGCCATGACGATGGAGCTGCAGGTGGACGGCGCGCAGACCGTCACCTGGAGGAGGCTGGCGGAGGAGGGCACGGCGGGGGCGCGATGGTTCACCGTGCCCGGCCTGAGCTTCCAGGCAGGGGAGGTCTCGACGGGGTTCCGGCTCGGGGTTCGGCCGGAGGCGCTGGGGAAGCGGCTGCGGATCACCGCGCACGTCCGGGACAACCGCGGGCGGGCGGTCGGGGCGACAACCTTCGACGCCGCCGTCACCGACGCTGCGATCGAGGTACGGGGCACGTTCCCGGCTGAGCTTCGGCGTGGGGGCGCCTACCGGGAATTCGATGTCGAGGTCCACAACCCCTCGACCAGGACGTATCACAACGTGGGCGCGGGCCTGGCTATGACGGGTCTGTCGGCTGTGCCGGCTCCCCCCGAGGCCGGGTCTTTGTCGGTGCCGGACATCCGGCTCGAGCGGCGTTACGACGGCAGCTGGCACCGCCTCGCCGTCCATCCCGGCTGCGACCCGACCCCCTCCGCGGCGCTGGCTGCGCCGTTTGATTTGGCGGCCGGGGCCACCCGGACGCTGCACGTGCGCATCCGGCTGGCCGATTCACCCGCGACCAAGCCGCACCCGGCGTCGTACTTCCTGCACGCGGGGCCAGCCGGGGATGTCGACGCGCAGGGCAGCCTCAGCGGATCCTTCCTGATCCAACCCCGACAGCCCGGCACCAACCCGCCTGCGCCAGCGCCACCCTCCACGACCACGCGGGCGCCGCAGTCGACGGAAACGCAACCGCCGGCCACCTCCGCGCCGCCACTGGCCGCACCGGCCAACTTGCCCGACACCAGCCGCCCGATCTGGCCCCTGGCTGCCAGCATCGCGCTCGTCCTCGGTGGCACGGCGGCATTGGGTGGCACCGCTGCACTACTCGCGCACCGCCGCCAGCACCGGGCCCGCCGCTGACTCCACCGGGATCGCTCAGGGAAATGCATCGCGGCGAGCGAGCGACGTGGCGACGCCATGGGGTGCAACTCGTACCCGATCAGGCAACGAAGAGCGCATCACGAACCGTCGTGCCGGGCCGGCTAACCAGCCGGTGAGCTGGCTCTGCACGAACCGTCGTGCCGGGCCGGCTAACCAGCCGGTGAGCTGGCTCTGCACGAGCCGGATCCGTCGAAGGATTCGGCGCCTCGGGTCCAACCCGCACGTCGCCGCTTCCTGCTGAAGTCCCGACACCAAGGGCGGTGTATGCCGGGGCGGCGTGACCGGGCCTACCGCCGCCGGCGGCGGTCAGTCCCGCGGTAACGCCCACGGCAGGGCCAGTGACAGGTCGTCACACCAATACTCCGGGTCGTGGCCGCCGTCGAATTCCCGGTAGCTGACGCGGTAGCCGTTCGCCCGCAGCGCCGCCGCGGTGCCGAGGCAGCCGGCGACCTGAGTCAGCCCCTGCCACAGCCCGGACGGCGGGTGCGACAACCCGGCCTCGGTCCCCTGGCTCCCCACGCTGATCCAGAACTTGGGTCCGGCCGGAGTCGCCGGCGGCAGGTCCTGCGCGAACCGTCCTCGCTGCCACCAGAACGACGGCGACTGGCAGGCCGCCGCCCGGAACACCACAGGGTGGCGCGTGGCTACATATGCCGCCGCGAGCCCGCTCAGGCTGAGTCCTGCGATCACGATCTCGGTCACGCCTGGGTGCTCCTCCCGGACCGAGCCGACGAGGTCGCCTGCGACGAACCGCGCGTATTCGGGGCGGCAGACGAAGTCCTCGTGGCGGGCGGCGGCGCCGCCGGCGGAAAGGAAGACGGCCACGGCAGGCGGGATCACCCCCCGGGCCTGCAGCCGCCGCACGACGGCTGCCGCGCCGACTCGCTCCAGGTAGAGCTCGGCGTCCAGAAACAGGATCGCCGCGGTCGGCGCCCCGGCCGGCGGCGCGAGCGACCAGACGGTCCGCTCGAACATCCCCGGCTGGCACCGAAGCGTCCGCTCTGCAAGCCAACCGCTAGGCACGACGCCGGTCCCTCCGACCACGTCAGGTTGCCGGGCAGCGCTGCTCAGCCGGAGCCTGACTCTCTGCCATCGGTCGAAGTGTCCTACCGGCAAGCGGTCACCCCGGACCGGTTGGAGGCCCGGACGAACGCGACCATGCGCTCCTTCAACCGGGCCGCGGTTGTCGTCGGCGCCCCGGTCGGCGGGCTGGTCGCGGACGCGATCGGGTTCCGGTCTGCGCTCTGGCTCGCCGCCGCCGGGATGGTGGTGGCGGCGGTGGTGCTGGCCGCTTCACCGTTCCAGCACGCCTGACGCCGCGGACCGAACGTCCTACCCTGCCTCGCGGGTCGCCGCCTAAGCCGAACTTCCCGCGCTGGGCAGGACGCGGTCACCCCACATAGCGGCGACATGACGGGCATCCGTACCGCAACATCCGCCGACCAGGGCGAGGTTCGGCAGCCGAGGACGCAGCGCGTCCTGGGCCCGGGCGAGCTCGACGGGATCGCCCTCGTCGAGGTCGGTGGCAGTGTCGAGCTCCTCATGGCTGCGGGCCGACGCGTTCGCGCGGAGTCCGACAACACGCGAGCACCAGTCCCCGGCCGTGGTCAGCGCCTGCGCGATGTGGCTGGGATGCGCGCAGTTGACCATGAAGTAGTCGGGCGCGGCCTCGGCGTCGACCGTGGTGATCGCCTCGGACAGAGGCGTGCCGTCGGGCAGCCGGCCGTCCTGCTCGACCGTGAACGACACCGCGACCGGCAGCCCGGCCGCCCGGGCGGCGCGGACGATCCCCACCGCCTCGCCGGTTCCGGTCAGGGTGAGCACCGTGACCAGATCGACGCCGGCCTCGGCGAACGCCTCGATCTGCGGTGTGTGGTAGGCGGCCGCCGAGTCGGGGTCGACGACATCACCGGCCGAGTAGCCGTCGCCGCGGGGGCCGAGGCACCCGCTGACAAGCATCGACTCGAGCCCCACCTCGTCCCGCAGCCGGTCCAGGAGCGCCACCGAATCGCGGTTGGCCCGGCGAAGCTCGGCCGCGGAGAACCCGAGACGATCACCCCAGTCACCGCTCGCCCGCCAGGTCGGCGTCTCCAACTGGACGTCTGCACCCACCCGTACGGCGATGCCGATGTAGTCCCGGTAGTAGTCCAGCAGCAACTCCCGCCCGCGCTCGCCGTCCACGAGCGGAAACGCCGCGAAGTCCGGAAGGTCCACGCCATGGTGGAAGATCAGGTCGGTCTCGAGTCCGCCGTCGGTCACCACCGGACGACCCGACAGGTGCGGCAGAGGCCGTCGCTGTTCCATCCCAGACTCCCTACGCCGCGACGCGCCGTCCCGCCTGTGGAGGTCGCACCACAGACGAACCATGCTCCCATCGCCCGCTAAGCGACAACCGCTCCCCTACTGGGTCTGTGAGTAGCGACAGCAAGAACGCCAAGTCGGTCACATGCCGTTCTGCGCCGCCGGGAAGGTTGAGAGCCGACGCCTTCATGACGATGGCGCCGACGAGGTTGGGCCTGGGGATCTCGCCAATCCGTCCGCCTGCAACAACCTCAATTGTCTCCACTCGGGCCAAGGCTTGGGTGCCACCTGGCGCTTCGAGAGTGCGGCCGGGCGGACGCGTCGTCAGATCGATTCGCGGGCCGAGGTTGTCGGGAGCAAGGACGTCCAGAACAATGAACTGCTTCTCGAACAGGCGTTTGAAGCGGTGCACGTTTCCGTCCGGACCTGGATCGGGCTCGAACGATCGCTCCACGAAGAAGTCGGCGACCTGCCGTAGCGCGGTTGACGCGGCCCGTACGTCCACCAACACATCTCCATCGACAGTCGGCCGCGCATCGGTTCGTCCTTGCTCCAGCCCATGCAGGAGGACCATTTGTCCGCCGATGAGACACCAGTTCGCAGGCATGGTCACCGACAGCTCGAAGAGCAGATGCCATAGCGTCGTGAGTGCGGGACCAAGTGGAGGCATCACTATCGGTCGAGCTGGCGACCTCATAGATCCGCACCCAACTTCACACCTGCGGCGTGATCGCGGTATCCGTCGCGCTCCATGAGGTCCGCCGCTACAACCGACGCTGGTGCTACTCGATAGCGGAACAACCAGTCGCCACCCTTCGACACAACACGCAGCCACACATTGGCGTCGGCGGTGGATGCCTCGCTCAGCGCATACTCGTCCATGACACCGTCGAGATCATTCGCTCGCACGTATCCTTCGGCATCTCCTACCACGACGAGGTCCGCGCCGTGGTGGTGAGCCGCACTGACTCCACTACGAACTACACGACGATCGTCTAATAGGTCCGCAAGAACACTGGGGTGCCCGTAGAACCGATGTAGTTGTGCACGTCGGCGCAAGGCAGAACGCCACTTGGCGGAGTCGATGCTTACGGAATGTCGCCGAAGCTGATTTGCCCTGGACCGAGCGCGGGACCGAGCAGACGGCGAGAGAGGCTCAAGACCCTCCTTCACCCCGGACAGCGCCGCCAGTGCGTCCCACGCCGACGGCGACGACAAGGGACGACCCGATGAAGGAGGCGACTTGAGTCGGGACTCCAAGTCGTCTGCGACAACGAGCCAGGCTCCACCGACCCGCTGGCCAGCAAGGCCACCATCCGCGATGAGCTGCCGGACACGGCGCGGTGACACCTCAAGGCGCGCTGCAGCCTCCGCAACGGACACGTACTCCACTGGCCACCTCCGGCAGAAGGATACCGTGCCCGGTAGGGTTTCGGGAAACCTTCCGCAACCGGAATACTTCAGCGAGCCGGGCCATCGAATAAGCGCGTCGGCCGACCCGGCCCAGGCGCCATAGGTTCTCTGTCTACGACCGGCCTGGAGAACTAGTGGTCACCGGGCAGATCGGTCAGGCTGCACCTGGGAAGGGCGATCCACCCCTCCGTGCTAGCTACGGCGGCCCGCTCGACGGGCGGCCGGCTGGTCCGGCCGAGCGCAGCAGCGCGGGCATTGAAGGGCCGTCAAGAACCCGCTCGGAACCGACGAACGGACGGCAACCAGCGGGCTCCAGCCAGGCGGGAGAACGTTCCGAGGGCATCACACCAAGAGTGTCGGGACAGCCGCCGACCCACCGTTGATACGTCGGCGCAGGCCGCGAGGGTGGAGCTGAGGGGACTCGAACCCCTGACCCCCACACTGCCAGTGTGGTGCGCTACCAGCTGCGCCACAGCCCCTTGGTACGGCGTAGATGG
>Ga0207689_10002092_pt1 | contig 18828 bp, 18 predicted proteins | sample KBSMisM52_FD_184312 | JGI IMG/M metagenome (GOLD analysis project Ga0207689, IMG submission 184312) | Miscanthus rhizosphere microbial communities from Kellogg Biological Station, Michigan, USA - KBS Miscanthus M5-2 (SPAdes) (version 2) | ecosystem: Host-associated > Plants > Roots >... | reverse complement strand
TGCTGATTGACGAAGAAGTTGAACATCATCTGGATGCCCTGCCCTACGTCGCCGAAGTAGCGCATGTTGTCCTTCGGCAGCACGTTCGCTTCGCCGAGCATGATCGCATCGCGCGAGCGCCACTGCAGAAAGCGACGCATCTCCTCCAGCCAGTCGAACCGCAGTTTCGGTGTCTTGCGGCGATGGAGCGGCGACTCCTGGATCACGAAGGGCACCGCGTCGACGCGAAAGCCCGCGACGCCGAGCTGCAGCCAGTACCCCATGACGCGCATGATCTCGGCGCGCACGTCGGGATTGTCCATGTTGAGGTCGGGCTGGAAGTCGTAGAACACGTGGTAGTAGTACTCGCGCGCCTTCTTGTCGAGCGTCCACACCGACTTCTGCACGCCCGGAAACACCATGCCCTTGTTCCAGCCGGCGGGCCGCTTTTTCGACCAGATGTACCAGTCGCGCAGTGGTGAAGCCTTGCTGCTGCGCGCGGCCTGGAACCACGGATGGCGGTCCGAAGTGTGGTTGACGACGAGATCGATGATTACGCCGATGCCGCGCTTGTTCGCCTGGTTGATGAACTCGACGAACTCGCCGCTCGAGCCGTGGCGCGGATCGACGCCGTAGAAATCGGCGATGTCGTAGCCGTTGTCGCGATTCGGCGAGGGCTGGAACGGTGCGAGCCAGATGACGTCGATGCCGAGCGAGTCGAGATAGTCGAGACGCTGCATCAAACCGCGGAAATCGCCGCAGCCGTCGCCGTTACCGTCCATGAACGTTTCAAGATCGAGGCTGTAGACGATCGCGTTCTTGTACCAGAGGTCGGTGATCATTCAACGGCAACGCATCCGACCCTGCGCTGGTTGCGCACCTACATCCGGTAGGGGAACAGCGGCGCGTTGCGCTTCGTATATAGGAATGGCTGTTGCACTGGGATGGATGCTCGCCGGCGCCGTGCTCGCGATCCTCGCCGTCATGCTGACGCATCGGCGGCGCACTCCTTATCTACATCTGAAGCTCGATGGGCTGCCGGCGCTATGTGACGGCATGCAGTCGCTTGCAGTATTGACAGGCGGCGCGGTGCACGAAGGTAATCGCTGCACGGTGCTGCAGAACGGAGCGCTGTTCCCCGCGATGATCGCGGACATCGAAGCAGCGCGTCACACCGTGCATCTCGAAACCTTCGTGTGGACCGCAGGCGAGGTTGAGCGCCAGTTCGTCGATGTACTCTGTGCCAAAGCACGAGTCGGCGTGAAAGTGCGTCTGCTCATCGATGCGCTCGGCGGATCGGGAGCGACCCCATCGCGGCTGCAGCAGATGAAGGATGCCGGCGTCGAGTTGAACGAGTACTGCCGTCCGGCGTGGTGGAACGTGCGGCGCTTCAACCATCGTACGCACCGCAAGCTGCTCATCGTCGATGGCGCAATCGGTTACACGTTCGGCCATGGCATTGCCGATCAGTGGCTAGGCAACGGCGAAGACGAAGATCACTGGCGCGATACCGGCGTGCGCCTGGAAGGACCCGTGGCGAGCGCGCTGCAATCCGTATTCATGGAGAACTGGATCGAGGAAACGAAGTGCGTTCCGGCCGGCGAAGGCTGTTATCCCGGGCCCGAACGCGCAGGCGATGTCGCCGCACACGTCGTGAGCAGCTCGTCGGAGGAAGTGGGCTCCAAGGTTGCGGTGCTTTACACGATTGCGATCGCCTCGGCGCGCAAAGAAGTAATCATCCAGAATCCCTACTTCGCGCCCGATGACGGTGTGTGCGAGTTGTTCGCCAACATGGTGAAGCGCGGCGTCGCCGTGCACCTGATGGTCCCAGGGCGCAAGACCGACAGCCCGTTCGTGCGCGTCGCCGGTTCCTATCTGTACCAAACGCTGCTCGAAGCCGGCGTCCGCGTCTATGAATTCGAACCCACGCTGCCGCACCAGAAGATCGTCATCGTCGATCGCATCTGGTCGCACGTCGGCTCGACCAACTTCGACGCACGCTCACTGGCGCTCAACGAGGAAGTCGCGGTCGGCATTGGCGACGAAAAGACCGCGGCGGAATTGCGCGCAGCCTTCGAGGAGGATCTGAAGCGCAGCTCGGAGTTGCGACTGGAGCGCTGGCGACGCCGACCGCTACTGGAGCGCGGTTACAGTTGGCTCGCCTATCAACTGCACTCTCAGTTGTAGCGGACCAGCGGATCTCTGGGCGCGGGCTGCGCTTCGGGAGCGCGCGAGGCGACGTGCAAGGACTGCAGTGCTTCTTTGGCACGCAGCCATTCGCAGAAGACATCGATACCGGTGCCGCGTCTGCTGGCGATACCAAGAACCGGGGCCTCACAGCCGATGGTTCGCAGATTTCTGTGCAAGCGCAGGTCGTCGAACTGCGGCGCACTCGCCAGCAGGTCGGTCTTCGTCAGCAATACCAGATCTGCCGCGCGAAACAGTGCCGGCTCGCGTTGCGGCCGATCGTCGCCGTCCGCAACCGAAAGCAGCGCGACGTTGTGGTGCTGGCCGAGACTCAAGCTCGCCGGACAAGTGAGATTGCCGTCGCTCTCCATGAACAACAGATCGAGCTCGGGCGTGACGATGTCGCGCAGCGCCCGCTTCACCATGTGCGCATCGAGATGTCGGGCGGTGCCGGTCGTGACCTGGATCGTCGGCACGCCCAGCGCGCGCAGCCTGCGAACGTCATCGTCGGCCGCCAGATCGGTGGCAATGACTGCGATCCGATAGTCGCGGATCAATGTCGGGATGGTGGACTCCAGCAGCGAAGTCTTGCCGGCGCGCGGCGTGGAAATCAGGTTGATGGCGGTGACGCCGTGCAGATCGAGGTAGTCGCGATTGCTGTGGGCAACACGGTCGTTGCGCACCAGCGCGCTGCCGATCGCGGCGAGCGCTTCGCGACCCTGTTCTTCTGCTGCCTGACCCGTGGTGCTCACCAGTTCGAGGTTGCAGAGCTCGCACGCGACCGTACTGCCGTTTTCCTTGGTTCTCGTCATGAGCAGCGTGATCCCATTCGAGCCACCGGTACTAGTACGTATACGTAGAATAGCCCGGTAGTGGATGCCGGTTGCTACGGGCGCCGCCTGAATACATCTAGGTCTTTGGGCCTAAGACCTGCGGCGGAACGGCCGCCACCGTTGCCTGCACAACAGCGCGGAAGAGTCGAGACGCTCCATCGGCAGCTCTTGTCGGGAATTTGCCGAAAGTTGCCCGTCGCACGGAAACCGGTGACAGTGCAGAAAATGAGTACCAAGCATTCCGGTTCGTGCCTGTGCGGCGCCGTCCGTTTCGCGGTCCAAGGGGACTTCGAGCGCTTTTATCTGTGCCATTGCGCGCATTGCCGCAAGGACACCGGATCGGCTCACGCGGCCAATCTGTTCTCGTCGACGGCCACGCTGCAATGGCTCTCGGGGCAAGACCAGGTGCAGGTCTTCAACTTGCCGGACACGCGACACCGCCACTGCTTCTGCTCGACCTGCGGCTCGGCGCTGCCGGACCTGCAGATGAACGGCGCGCTGTTGAAGGTTCCTGCGGGCAGCCTCGACACCGACGTTCCTGTTCGGCCGGACGCGCACATCTTCGTCGCCAGCAAGGCAAACTGGGATGAAGGGCTGGAGGACGTCCCGACTGTGGCGCGACTCCCTACTTAATCGGGCGCAATTGTCCCAAGCGCTCGCCCATCAACACGCGCGAGTAGCCCTTTCCGGACTTGTCGCGCGGCGAATCCGCCGTCACCGCGTAGCCGGCTTGGAACAGCATCACGAAATCCGAGCCGCCGAACAGAAAGTGCCCGATCCGATCGCCCTTGCGGACGCGCACGCCTTCCTTGAGCGAGGCGTCGAAATTCACCGAGCTGACCGGCGACATGCCGATCGGCAACAGGGCAACGAGCCGAACTGCTCGGTGTCGAGCACCAGCAACCCGCGCGTCTCGAGCGACTGCCAACCGACCGACGTAGGATCGAACGCGTATCTGCGATTCGCCGCATCCCAGGTGATGTAGCCGCCGGCAACTTCGCTTCCCGGGATGACAGTCACTTCCTTCACGATGCCGCCAAGAGGAAAGTGATAGTGGTGATAGTCGCCCACGTCGAGAAACAGGTGCGTGAACGTGCCGCCGGCGAACGCATCCTTGTAGCGGCTCTTTGCGCCGATAAGCTCCGCAACCGACTGGACGGTGCCGGTCTTCACCGGGACACCTTTCTGTTGGATCACGCGCGACTGTTTGTCGATGCCCCACAAGCCTTGCGGAACGGAATCGACCGGCGACGCGAGCACTGAATTGTCCGTGGGCGCGGCAACGGGCCGCTGCGCCGGCGCTCGACGTACTGCAGCGAGTTGTTGAAGAGCCCTCTGCCCTGCAACTCGTCGAGCGGCTGATCGCAGATGTAGTAGAGATAGCCGAGGCTCTGATCCAGGCGCTGGTAGAGCGTCGCGTCCGGCTTCACCTTGGCAAGGTCGCCCGGCAATGCCCGCTCTGCCCACGAAATGAATTCGTAGTACTGCTCGAGCGACTGTGCCGGGTTCGTGACCGGATCGGGATTGATTTGTTTCGCTCGCTCGATCGACGCGATCAGCAGGCGCTTGAACGCGGGATCGGCGGCGACCAGTCGCTTGAGCTCGGCCGTAGACGGACTGTCAGTGCTCGGCGCCGACTGCGCCAGAGCGCAAGAGGTCGACAGCATGAAAAGGAGGATTGCGCAGTACTTGCGGTCTGCTCGGCCGTTGGTTGCCATGACGACCTCCCCTTCGGTTGGCGGATCTTATTGCGGCGCCAGGACTTGTGTACTGACCTTTCGACCAGTCGCGGCCGCCCTCAGCATCACGACCGCGGCGTACAGCACGACGCCGACCACGAGCCAACGCAACGTCTCCAGCGACATGCTCTTCACGATGAATGCGGCGACGAGCGTGGCGGGAACCCCACCCACTGCTATTCCGATCGCAATCCGTAGATCGATTTCGCCGATCGCTATATAGCGCATGCTCGCGCCGGATGCCGTCAGCGCGGCACCCGCAGCCATGATCGGGAAGCACAGTCGCGGGTCCATGCCCATCAAGCTGAGCATGATCAACGTCGGCGCGTAATTGCCGATTCCGAAGTTCAGCAGCAGGCCAAACACGAAGTTCGCGGCGATCGCGATCAGCATGAGCGTCAGCGGCAGGCTCGTTGCCGTTCCGCCGCCCGGCATCAGGTGCAGATTGGTAAGGGCATACATGCAGGCAGCGAGGATGAGCGCCAGGCCGACGACCAGTTGCACGACCCACACTTTCGTTCTGATGACGACCGACACTCCCAGCAATCCGCCCGCGAGCGTTGCCAGCACGCAGCCGATGAGCAGCACCGGGTCGACCAGCACGCCGAGCAGCACGAGAAAGATGATCGCCTGCACCACCGCCGGCAACGTGTGTCCCGCGAGCATGGTGCGCGGGATCAGACGATCCGGCACGAGCCGGCGAAACTTGAGCCAGGCCATCGTCGGCGCGAACGAGCCGACGCCGAGCGTATCGAAGAAGTTGGTGATGACGCCGAGCACGATGGCTTCGAAGCCCGGCCCCGCGCGACGGGCCAGAGCAGCGCGCGTGAGCATCACCGCGTAGAAAAGCGCCGCAAGTGCCAGCGGAATCAAAAGCGCCATCAGCATGCGTACGTCCTCAAGCAGGCGCCACGGATTGTTCCAGTTTCAGTGGTGGACGGCGCGCACCGTTCAAGATCGCGCCCAGCCAGGTCGATCGCACGAACAGTTTATAGCTCAGGAGCAGGAGTGCAGCGCTGATTGCCAGAATCAGCGTCAGCTCGATGCTCCAATGCCAGTGCAGGCGGAAGGCGACCACTTGCAGCGCGGTGACGAGCGGCAGATGCGCGACGTACAACCAGTACGAGGAATCCGCCCAATACCTGCGCAGCGCGCTCGGCGCGGAAAGATGCTTGAGAGCCATGCCGATGAGGAACATGTTCCAGTACCAGATCGTGAGCTCGACGCAGAACGCGGTGGCGAATCGCACCAGCGGTAGCCACTGCGCTGGCACGCCCTTGGCGAGACCGGCGCCGCCCGCGAACGTGAGGACGAAGCAGGCCAACGTGAGCCACCCTGATGACGTCGATCGCTCTGTTATCGTTGTCAGCGTTGCCAGACTGCGCTGGCACAGCCAGCCGAAGACGAATGCTGTGCCGAACCCCACCATCGGGACGAGTTGCGGAATGAGCGATTTGTCGGGAGAGGGAATCGCCGTTCCCGGATTCCACTCGGGAACTGCGAGTGCCGTGATCGCGAGCGGCACGCCGAGGACCAGAGGCGCTGCGCGTTTCCTCAGTAGCGTGAGCAACGTCCGGTCCAGGAACTGCCGGAAACGCTCGGCACGATCGAGCCATCTGACCACGACGTAGCGTCCCGCAAGCGCCAGCACGTACATCCACAGCAGAACATAAAGAAACCACAGGTGTGTCAGCGGAAAGTTGCGCACGCTCACCGGCAGAGGCTCGACGATCGACCGGTGGCTCTGCTCGGCACCCCATTGCCAGATGAGACCGAGCAGCGGAATCATCACGGGCAGGAACATCACCAGCGGCAGCGCAATGCGCTTGGCGCGGTCGCGCACGAAGTAGCGAAATCCCTTGCGATGGTAGACGAGCCGCGCGAAGTAGCCGGCGATGAAGAAGAACAGCGACATCCGGAACAGGTGACTGAAGCCGGAGACGATCCAGATCGCGGCGCTGGTCGAAGTGTCGGTCACGACCCATTCGTCCAGGCCCGGCATGAACGACAAGCTGGCGTGAAAGTAAATGCCCAGAAAGAGCGCGAACGCACGCAATCCATCCAGCGCGTGGAGTCGATCGGACGAATCCATTGAGCCCCCGCTTGTTCTAGCTTTGGGGCAATCATAGTGCGTTCCGTTTGAATCAGCGCTGAATCCTTTCTCGACCGCCAAGTAGATACTTGCGACGCGAAGTTGCCGATCAGTGTTTGGGGCACGGCAGCGACGGCGTGCGTCGGCTATCGTCCGCGGGCTGGGAGATTCAACAGCCCATGATCGATTTCCTGATCTCGCTGCCCCTCTGGGCGCTGGCCGTCGTCCTCAACGTCTGGCTGATCGGCTTCGCGCTGACGAGCCTGTGGGCGCTGCGTCGGTGGATCCTGCCGCGACTGCGCATCGACTCCGATGCTTCGCTGTTTCTCGGCGCGGCAGTGATGCAGTCAGCAATGGTGCTCTATGGGTTGGTCGCTGCGCTGACCGCGGTCAGCGTATGGACGCGGCATTCGCAGGTCGCGGACACCGTATCCAGTGAGGCGACTGCGATCTCGATCCTGTGGCGTGACCTCGGCGGCTACCCGGAACACGAACGCGATTCGATGCGCGACGTGTTGCGCGGCTATACGAAGCAGGTCATCGAGGAAGCCTGGCCCATGCAGCGGCAAGGGAAGGTTCCGAACATGGGCGTGGAATGGTTGAATCGCTTCCAGGCACAGCTCTTCGTCTTCGAGCCGACATCAGAGGCGCAGAAGCTGCTCCACGCCGCGACGCTCGACGCCTATAACGGTCTGGTCCTGGCGCGCAACGCGCGGCTCGATTCCGTACACACCGAGCTGCCGGGCGTGATGTGGTTCGTCCTGCTGCCCGGCTCGATGGGCTGCCTGTTCCTCTCTCTGTTCTTCCACATCGAGGATGTGCGCTTTCAGGCTTTCCTCATGGCCGGTATAGCGGGCTTCGTGGCGATGGTGCTGTTCGTGATCATCAGCCTCGATCGGCCGTTCCAGGGCAAGATGGCCATCGGCCCCGACTCGTATCAGCTCATCCACGACCAGCTCATGAACGAGCATTAGTTCGTCCACCAGGCGACGAATTCCTTGAAGCCGATGTAGCCGTCGCCTTCCGTATCGGCGGCCTCGAAATCGAGCTGGCATTCGGCGCTGGTCACGTCGCCGTCGAGTTGCACCAGCAACAGGTGGAATTCGGCGGTGTCGATGAAGCCGTCGCCATTGAGGTCGCAGGCGTCGAAGACTTTCCGCGAATCCAACATGTCCACAATGTCGATCTCGGTCAGGGTCGCCATGATCGTTCCTCCTTCCATGGGCCCACACTCTAGAAACCGATCGCTTAAGGCTGCCTGAATCGACCGATTTGACAGATTCTGGCGGCTATTTCTCGGGTCCCCCTGGAATTGGCGGCCGCACTTCGCGCGGCGCGCCGCGCAGGATGCACAGGACTTCATCGCTTCCCGGCTGACGCGCGACCTGCCACGCCCAGTCGCAGAGCAATCGCTCGCGACCTGCGACGGTGAGAATCACATCGCCGACCTGGCAGTTCTTTTCCTGATCTCCCTTCGCGTCACAGTACATGCCGGTGAGCTTGGGCTCGGACAAACCCGAGTTGTTGATGGATTGGTCGCAGCCGCTGAGCAGGAAGCCAGCTGCCAGACACGCGAACGACACGGCACGCTTGTTATTCGAGAGCATAGAAGGCCTCACCCGCTTGTGAAGAGCGCAAAGCATACTTCGGCTGAACTCACTTCGCACAAGCATGTTCGGCTACGCGCCGATGCCGCTGATCTGAATGGCAGGTGAATCCCGGCATCGTACTTTCTCTGATCCTCCACGCGCAGCGTCGAGGCATAGGCTCGAATCGTTCCGGCGGCGATTGCAACGTCAACAAGACCAGGGGAGCCGACCATGAGAACGTCCGTCACGCGTGCGACAGCGCTGGCTTTGGCAGTCTTCTTCCTCGGTACATCTTCTTCGGCTCTCGCAGTTCCCGACGATCGTGATCGCGACCGGGAGATTCAGGAAGTCGTCGTCACGGGCTCGTTCGTGACACAAGGGGGAGCGAAGGACGTCAACTATCTGCGCGGCGAAGTCGAGCAGTCGCGCATCCCGCATCCGGAGACGTTCACCGCCGAAGGGCTCCTCAGCGAGCACAGCATCGTCATGGACAGCGGCACGCCGTGTGCGCAGGTGTTCTGTCTGGTCGCGGACTCGATCGATGCGAACCTCATTGCGCAGCCGGAAGCGCGCTATCTGATCGGCCTCGGCTTTGCAACCAACATCCAGAGCGAAGGCTGGCATAGAAAGCCGCTCAACCTCGTCGCCACCGTCGACAAGTCGGGCTCGATGAATGGCGCGCCGCTGGCGCTGGTACGCAGCAGCCTGCTGGAGGTCCTGGACCACATGCGAGAAGGCGATCGAATCTCGATCGTGCTCTACGGCGACGAAGCGGAGGTATATCTCGCGCCCACCGACGTTACCGCGCAGAGCCGTGGGCTCATTCGCGGAAGCATCAAGGCGATCGAAAGTGCAGGCTCGACGGCAATGGAGGAAGGTCTGCGGCTCGGCTACGAAGTGGCCAGACAGAGCAGCAAGCAGTTCGCAGGCGTCACCCGCGTCATGCTGTTTACTGACGAGCGACCGAACGTCGGCAATACGGAAGACTTCGGTTTCATGACGATGGCGCGCGAGGCATCGCACGACGGCATCGGTCTGACGACCATTGGCGTCGGCGTGCAGTTCGACGCCGAGCTGGCGACCACGATCGGCAGCGTCCGCGGCGGCAATCTGTTCTTCATGCGCGATGAGGACGACGTGCAGCAGGTGTTCCGCGACGAGTTCGACTTCATGGTGAGCGAGTTGGCTCACGACCTCGCAGTCAGCATCACACCGCAACCCGGCTACAACATTTCGGGCGTCTACGGCGTACCCGACGGTCTGATGGGCTGGCAGAACGAGCGGACGGTGAAGATCACGATACCGACGGTGTTCCTCAGCTCGAAAGGCGGCGCGATGTTCGTGGCGCTTGCCAAGAGTCATGCGAGAGCGGACTTGCCCGCGCGCCCGCTTGCTGGCGGCGCACCGCTGGCTTCCCTGGAGTTGCAGTACGTCCCGGTCAGCTCAGGAATCGTCGAGCGTGATCGCATCGACGCGTTTCCCCCGCCCGCGAAGCAGAGCGACGCGATGAAGCTGGGTCACGCCCTGATCGACGAATTCACCGTGCTGCGCCGGGCGACCACGGCACATTACATGGAGAACGATCAGAACCTGGCCTATCAGCTCGTGCACGACCTCGCGACCCGGCTGAGCAACAACAGGGACCAGGACTTCGACAAGGAGCGCCTGCTCACCTATTCGCTCGAAGAGCGGTTCGCGTTCCTCTCGGGTCACACGGGCGAGCCGCGACAGCACCGCTCGCCGATCGCGAAACTCTGGGGCACGTGGGAAGTGCGCAGCGTCCAGGGTCGATCCAGCCTGCGACCGAGCGAGCGCCTGGAGTTCACGCCTGCTGCCGGCTTCCGTTATTACAAGAAGGATGGGTCGGCGCACGTGCTGGATAGCGAAGGCGACTTCGGCGCGAGTCGCCGCCAGATCGATCTCGAAGACCTGGGGCTGGTGTTCGACTACGAGATTCGCGACGGCAACGAGCTCGTGCTGGCCGATGGCGAACATCAGAACCTGGTGTTCCTGCAGCGGCGCCACGAGAAGTAGAGGCGCGCCTGTTCGCCCGGTGTCTATTCTCGTTTCAACTCGGCGAAATCGTCCTCCCAGAACTCCTGCGGACGCCGCGCCTCCAGCGAGCGTTGTAATTCCATGCCGCGCAACTCCACGCGGCGAATCTTGCCTGAAACCGTCTTCGGCAGCTCGGCGAACTCGAGCCGGCGCACGCGTTTGAACGGCGAGCTGCGCTGGCGCACGAAGCGCAGGATGGTCAGCGCCGTCTCGCGCGTCGGCGCGAATCCCTGCCGCAGCACGACGAATGCCTTCGGCACCGACAGCCGCTGCGGATCGGGACTCGGCACCACCGCCGCTTCCATCACGCACTCGCACTCGATCAGCAGGCTCTCCAGCTCGAACGGACTGATGCGATAGTCCGAGCATTTGAAGACATCGTCGTTACGGCCGACGTACGTGAAGTACCCATCCGCGTCGCGCATCGCGACGTCGCCGGTGTGATAGTGCCCATGGCGCATGACGTTGGCAGTACGTTCCGGGTCGTCGAGATAACCCGGCATGACGGCGACTGGTTTGGCCGCGAGCGCAATGCAGATCTCGCCTTCTGCGTGCGCATGACCGTCGGCGTCGAGCAGTGCGATCTGATAACCGGGCGCGGCGCGGCCCATCGATCCGGCCTTCACCGGCTGGCCCGGGAAGTTGCCGACCTGCAGCGTCGTCTCGGTCTGTCCGTAACCATCGCGAATCGTCAGGCCCCAGGCCGCACGAACTTGCGCGATGACTTCTGGATTCAGCGGCTCGCCGGCGCTCAACAACTCGCGCAGCTTCACCTTCGCTTCTTGCAACGGCAACTGGATCATCGAGCGCCAGACCGTCGGCGGTGCGCAGAAGCTGGTCACCTCACAGCGGACGAGCTCGCGCAGTAGCTGAGCGGCGTCGAAGCGGGCTGTGTTCATCATGACGATCGTGGCTTCGGCATTCCACGGCGCGAAGAACGAGCTCCAGGCGTGCTTCGCCCAGCCCGGGCTGCTCAGGTTCAGATGCACGTCGCCGGGGCGCAGCCCGAGCCAATACATCGTCGACAAATGCCCCACCGGATAGCTCACGTGCGTGTGCTGCACGAGTTTCGGCTTGGCAGTCGTGCCCGAAGTGAAATACAGCAACAGCGATTCGGACGCGCTCGTCGGTCCGTCCGGCGCGAACTCAGCTCCGGCAGTATCCGCATCAGCCAGCGATTGCCAACCACTCGCCTGCCCCACCGCAAGCAACTTGGTATGCGACCCATCGAGCCACGAGAAGCGCTCGGCATACGCCGCTTCGGTGACGATTGCTTTCGCGCGGCCGCGAACGACGCGATCGCGCAGATCATCCGGCATCATCAATGTCGTCGTCGGAATGATCGGGCAGGACAGCTTGATCGCCGCCAGCATCAACTCCCAGAGGTTGGGCACGTTGCCCAGCATCAGCAAGATGCGATCGCCGCGGCGCAGACCGAGCGAGCGCAGATGATTCGCAAGACGATTCGAGCGCTGCCGTAGCTGCTCGAACGACAGACTCACATCGCGTCCGCCGTCGCCGACGATGCGCAGCGCTGTCCGCGAGTTGTCGCGGGCGATGACGTCGAACCAGTCGAGCGCCCAGTTGAACTGTTGCGGCCGCGGCCAGGAGAACTCCGCGACCGCGCGCTCATAGTCCGTGCGATGCTCGACCAGCGTGTCGCGCGCCTGTCTGAAGAGAGCGGTGCCGGAAGTCATGCGAGGACCTTCCTCAGGTCTTGCTGGCGAGCCACTCGTCGATTGCGTGCAACCGCTCGTTGCGCACCCGGATCCGATCCTTGATTTCGCCGACCGTCGTCTCCGCCGAGCGGCGCGACTTGGGCGCCAGGCGTGCCTTCGCGTACGCGTCGATCTTGGCGATCGTCGCAGGCTCGTGCGACGACGCGGCCAGGAACGGGAAATAGACGCTGCGCGAGGAAGTATCGACGCGTTCGCTGATCGCGTCGATGTGCCCGATTGCGAAATCGAACGTCATGTCCGGATGGAGCTTGCCGACCTCGGCAATCATCTGTGGACCATTGGTCGAGCCGGGCTCATCGGTGAGCGCCAGCTCCAGCGCACGCCGCGCCAGCGCCTCGTCTTCGGTCGATGCGAGCAGCCCATAGAGATAGTCCTTCACCAGCGGCGTCTGCTCGGTACGCGCCGACTCGTGCAGACGCTCCCACGTTGCGGCATCTGCGTGCAGCGCGACGACGCCGAGGATCGTCTTGCGCAGCGCCGGCGGGATCGACTTCTCGTCGCCGGCAGCGTAACGGCGCTGCGCTTCGGCGATGACTCTCTTGTCGCCGAGCTGACTCAAGGTTTCGATGAGCTGCGTGCGCAGGATGGCCACTGTCTCCAGCTCCGCCGGGTCGGCATTCCAACCGATGCGACTGAGCACCGGCGAAAGTCTCGCGATGCCGAACGTGCGCAGGCGAGCCTGACGTTCGCCCATGCCGTCGTAGTACGAGTTGAGACTGCTGAGCACGTTGGCGATGTTGCCCCATACCTGCGGGTCGGCGGTTGGCGGCGTCGCGAGCGCCAGCTTGAGAACGTCCGGCGACGATTGCTGACCCGCGAGGCCGAGCGCCCAGCTGTCGGACAGGATCCCGAGCTGATCGATCGCAGTGAGCGCTGCGAATCGCTGCGTGATCTGGCCAAAGTGCGCAGGCGCATACAGCGTGCGGTAGTAGCCGCTCTGGCCGGCGTTCACGACGATGGGATCGCAGCCCGGCACGGTCATCGTCGCTTTGCCCGTCACGATCTGATGAGCTGCCGGGGACGTGCCCGCTCCCTTCGCGGTCACCGGCACGCGCCACGCCAACGGCTTCTTGTTCGGCCTGTCTCTGCTGAATTCGCCTTGCGTCAACTGCAACGTCGTTTTGCCTTCGCCGCAGGTCGCCGAGTCGACGCTGATCATCGGCACGCCGGGCTGCAGCGTGAAGTCATGCGCGATTGCAGTGATCGGCTGCTTCGCCGCCGTCTCCACTGCATGCCACAGATCATCCGACGCAGTGTTGCCGTATGCGTGCGCCTTCATGTAACCGCGAACGCCTTCGCGCCACGCGTCTTCGCCTACGTAGCCTTCGAGCATGCGGATGACGGCTTCGCCCTTCGAGTAGCTGATGGCATCGAATGCCTGCGCCGCCTGATCCACGGTCTCGATCTTCTGCACGATCGGATGCGTGGTAACGATCGAGTCACGATCCATCGCGCGATCGCGCGAGCCCACCGTCCCGAGGATCGCATTCCACTGCGGATACAAACGCTGCGTAGTGCGGCTCGCCATCCACGAGGCGAAGCCCTCGTTGAGCCAGAGGTCATCCCACCAGCGCATGGTGACGAGATCGCCGAACCACATGTGTGCCATCTCGTGCGCAGCGACGCCAAAGGCGCCCTGCTTGTCCAACTCGGTGGAGATCGCCGGATCGAGCAGGATCGCGTACTCGAACGTGTAGATCGCGCCCCAGTTCTCCATCGCACTGAAGAAGCGGCTGCTGCCCGGCGACGCGATGTTGTCCAGCTTCGGCAGCGCGTACGGCGTGCCGAAGTAATCGTTGTACTCACGCAGCACGCGCACCGACGAATCCAGCGCGAACTTCGCCTGATCCGCCTTGCCCTTCTGCGTGACCACACCGAGCTCCGTCGCGCCGAGCTTGGTGGTTGCGCGATCGAACTCGCCAGTGCCGAAGAACAGCAGGTATGTCGACATCTTCGGCGTCTTCTGGAACCGCACGCGCGAGCGGCCCCCCTCGACGTCGGTGCGCTCCGCCACCGGCATGTTGCTGACGGCCATCTGTTCGTGCGGCACGGTCGCTTCGAGCGTGAACGTCGCCTTGTAAGCCGGCTCATCCCAGGATGGGATCATGCGACGTGCATCGGACGCTTCGAATTGCGTGTACAACGCGCGCTTCTTGCCAGAGGCCGTGTCGTAGTCGATTGCGAACAGCCCGGTTGCCTGCACTCCGATCTTGCCGGTGTAGTCGATCGCGAGCGAATACTGACCCGCTGGAATCGAACGGCCGAACGCGAACGTCGCGGTCTGCTCGCTCTCGTTCGTCGCGATCTTCGGCTCGGCAGCGACGGAATTGCCCTTGCTGTCGGTCAGTCGCACCTTGGCGAACTGCATGTCGATCGCGTTGAGCGTGATGCTGTCGACTGCCGACAGAACCTCGATGCCGATCGCAATATTGCCGCGAAACGTGAGCGCTCGCGCGTTTGGCTCGAGCTTGATGTCATAACTCGTCGGCCGCACGGTGCGCGGCAGCTGCGTCGGCGTGGGCGTACTTTCGGCCGCTAACGCCGCGCCGGAGAACCCGGCAAGACACAGCACGGCGGTCGTCCATCGTAGGAATCTGCGCATGATCGTCCTCAGTCGGCCCATCCGATCGGTTCAGGATGACAGGGACGCGCGCCGCGATCTAGTGTACGGGGCATGACGCCGCAGGCTGCCGCCCCGATTCCGACGGACGAGCGCATCGAGGTGCTCGATACGATCCGCGGCTTCGCGCTGCTCGGCATCTTCATCATGAACATGCCGGCCTTCAACACCTCGCTGTTCCTCGGCTTCGACGAGGCGATGTGGCCGCACTGGTGGGACCGCGGCACGGAAACTGTCCGCGACGTGATCTTCTCGGGCAAGTTCAACAGCATGTTCAGCATGCTGTTCGCCATCGGCTTCACGATTCAGCTCGGGCGTCTGGAAGCGCGCGAGCCGGAGCGCGCAACCCGCATCTATCTGCGCCGGCTGTTCTGGTTGTTCGTGTTCGGCGTCGTGCACGCCTGCGTGTTCTGGGCCGGCGATGTCCTGCACATGTATGCGTTGCTCGGCTTGCTATTGCTGGCGCTGCGGCGCGTGCCGGATCGGGCGATCGTCGCACTGATCGTGCTCTGCCTCTTGTATCCAACCATCCTCGGGATCATCCGGATGGCGACCGCGAAGCCGGAAGACATCCAGCTCCTCATCGCAGTGACGCAGCAGGCGATCTCGGCGGACAACGCGGCGTTCGGTCACGGCACTTTTCTGGACACCGCCCGGCGCAGCACGCAGTCGATGATCACGTTCTACGAATATCCGATGCGGCTCGGGCTGTTCGCCGGGTACGTGCAGTTCTTCACGACCGTGCTGCTCGGCTTACTGCTCGGGCGCCATCGCTTCTTCCAGAACGTCGCTGCGCACCTGCCGCTGATCCGGCGCATCCAGTGGTGGGCGCTCGGCATCGGCCTGGCGTGCGGCAGCGGATTTGTCTGGTGGCGCTCGGCGTCAGTCAATCCGATGGACCCCTCGGTGTGGCGCATCCTGGCCATGACCGGGTACGTGCTCGGCCGCGTCTCGATCATGATCTTCTACGTCGCCACGATCGTGCGGGCGGTCTGCAACGAGCGTTGGCGGCAGCGTCTCGCATCCATCACGCTGGCCGGCAGGATGCCGTTGACCAATTACCTGCTGCAGACGCTGATCGGCATCACGCTCTTCTATCACTGGGGTCTCGGCCTGTGGGGCGAGGTCGGGCCGGGGCTCGACCTGGTGCTGGCGGTGGCGATCTTCTTGCTGATCCAGGTGCCGCTGACCCGCTGGTGGCTGAGCCGTTATCCGCGCGGGCCGATGGAACACCTCTGGCGCGTCCTGACTTACGGGCGCAGCGCCTTGCGATCCGCGGCCCCGTCCGGAGAAACCGCTACGGACCGCCTTGCATAGCCGAACCGTGGATCTTTTACCGGGCTGGTGCGTTGGCCCCTTGACGACCGGCCGTTCCCATCGCTCCGGACGAGCGCGGATCCACCATGAGCACGCTGAAGATCGACTCCACTTCCGCCGCCGTCACGGCGCCGGGGGTCAGTGAGTCGCCGCCCGCTGCGCGGGCCAGCATCCTGCTCGTCGACGATCAGCCGGCCCGACTCCTTTCTTATGAAGCCGTCCTGCTCGGGCTCGGCGTGCAGTGCGTCCGCGCGCTGTCCGGCGCGCAGGCGCTGGAAAAGCTGCTGGAACAGGAATTTGCGGCAATCCTGCTCGACGTGAACATGCCTGAGATGGACGGCTTCGAAGTGGCGCGCCTGGTCCGCGAGCATCCGCGCATGGAGCGCACGCCCATCATCTTCGTGACGGCAGTGAACGTCAGCGAGCTCGATCGTCTGAAGGGCTACGAGCTCGGTGCCATCGACTACATCGCGGTGCCGGTCGTGCCCGAGATCCTGCGAAGCAAGGTCGCGGTCCTGGTGGAGTTGCATCAGCGACGCGGTCAGCTCAAGGCGCTCAATGCAGCGTTGGACACCGCCCGGACCAAGCTGGATGCCGAATATCAGAAGTTATTGGCCGAGCGGGACGCGCAGCTCCAGGCGACGTTGCAGGAGAGCGATCGTCGCAAGGACGAGTTCCTCGCCATGCTTGCGCACGAGCTGCGCAATCCCGTCGCGCCGATCGCCACCGCGGCGGAGCTGCTGTCGCGGCTCGTGCCGAACGAGAACCAGCAGACGCTCGTTGGCATCATCCAGCGCCAGGCCGTGCACCTCGGACGGCTGCTCGACGATCTGCTCGACGTTGCGCGGATCACGCAAGGCCGCATCGAGCTCAAGCGCGAAGTCGTCGATATCGGCGCGTGCATTCAGCTTGCGATCGAAACTGCGGAGCCGTTGATCCGCAGCAAGGCGCACCGGTTGACGGTGACGCAGACGCTCGATGCGATTCACGTCAACGTCGACAAGGTGCGACTCGGGCAGTGCATGGCGAACGTGCTCGTCAATGCCGCGAAGTACACGCCGGAGGGCGGCGAGATCTGCATCCGGTCGTTTGTCGACGGCGATCACGTGGTCGTCGAGATGCAGGACAACGGCATCGGCATCGCGCCGGAGTTCCTGCCGCGCATCTTCGACTTGTTCGCGCAAGCCGAGCGTGGGCTCGACCGCTCGCAGGGCGGACTCGGCGTCGGCCTGACGGTGTGCAAGCAGATCGTCGAGATGCACGGCGGCACCGTCACCGCCAGCAGTCCCGGATGGGATCGCGGCGCCACGTTCGTGATTCGCCTGCCGCTTGCCGAGCGTCCGGCTATCGCCGCGTCTGCGGCGCCGGCGAACTCCGACTCACTGCTGCGCGTGATGATCGTCGATGACAATCGCGATGCTGCGGATTCGTTGGCCATGCTGCTGCAATTCGAAGGGCAGCAGACGTTGTGTGCGTATTCGGGAGAGGCAGCGCTGCAAGAGGTCGCTGCGTTCGATCCGCAACTCGTGCTGTTGGATATCGGGTTGCCCGGGCTCGATGGATATGAGGTGGCGCGCAGGTTGAAGGCGAAGGCGCCGAAGCTGCGCGTGATTGCGCTGAGCGGGTACGGGCAGGTGGAAGATCGGCAACGTTCAGCGGCCGCGGGATTCGATGCCCATTTGGTGAAGCCTGTGGACCTCGATGCCCTGAAGCGCGCCCTGTCAGGCTAAAGCCCGACCCACAACACTAACCGACCTCTCCCTGTGGGTCAGGCTTCAGCCTGACTCTTACGCGCGTTCCCGGATCTGCATTTTCAACCGCCAGCTCCGCCCCGATCGCCTGCGCTCGCTGCCGCATCGATTGTTGTTCGTCGACGCCAGCTTCGGCAATCCCTTGACGATGATGCAGCAAGGCGCCTCGATGCAGTGGACCGTGAACGTGCCGGCGCTCGCCGCCAACACCAGCCAGCGCGTGAGCGTCGCAACGGTCAGTGTGCCGAACAACATGCAGGACTGGGACCTGGTGTTGGTGGGCACCGCGGATCCGCCGACAGTTGCGCAGCCGGTCCGTGGACTGATCATCGAGTCCGATGAGACCAACAACGTCAAGAATCACGCGTGCCGCTGGTTCGGAGCGACGCCCGACACTTCCCTGCAAGCCTGCAACTGAAGGAGCGCGCGATGCGTGGTTATCTGCTGATCGAATCGCGAGATCCGTTCGAGTCGACGGGCGCCGCCCGCACGTGCGAGCTGGCAATTCAGTTGCGCGCCGCCGGTCACGATGTCGCGCTGTTCCTCGTGCAAAACGGCGTGCTGGCCGTGCGCAGCGGCGCCCGCCGCACCGAGCTCGACAAAGTGCTCGGGACGAAGATCGAAGTGCTCGCGGACGACTTCTCGCTGCGTGAGCGGGGCATCGCGCCGGCAAGCCTGAGCGGCGGCGTGAAAGCAGCGCCGATCGATTCGGTCGTCGAGCGCATGGCGGCGGGCTGGAACGCGATCTGGCACTAGGACACACAATCATGGCGACCAAACACACACTGACGTTCGTGCTCATGGACGCGCCGTTCGAGAGCGCACGCACGACTACCGCTTTTCGGCTGCTGCACGCGGCACTCGACCGCGGCTACGACGTGAACGTCTTCGCGTACGAAGGAGCCGTAGCACTTTCGTTCGCGAAAC
>Ga0207689_10002091_pt1 | contig 18832 bp, 13 predicted proteins | sample KBSMisM52_FD_184312 | JGI IMG/M metagenome (GOLD analysis project Ga0207689, IMG submission 184312) | Miscanthus rhizosphere microbial communities from Kellogg Biological Station, Michigan, USA - KBS Miscanthus M5-2 (SPAdes) (version 2) | ecosystem: Host-associated > Plants > Roots >... | reverse complement strand
CGCGTGGATGGATGTCTGCCATGCCCGGCTGGACGATGGCGTGACGCGTCGCCGGCCGATTGCCTTTCTGACCTGCAACTTCGCCCCTCCTTCCGATGGCAAACCGTCGCTGCTCACGCACGACGATGTCCTCACGCTGTTCCACGAATTCGGCCACGGCCTGCATCACCTGCTCACCGAAGTCGACTGGCCCGGCGTCGGCGGCATCCATGGCGTCGAATGGGACGCGGTCGAACTGCCCAGCCAGTTCCTGGAAAACTATGGCTGGCAACGCAAAACGGACTTACTTTATTCGATCCGGTATTGAATACGTTCGACCTGTGGAAGCATGATGAAAGAAATCCAACAAGCCTTCATAGTAACAGCCTGAATTATATTTTCATCGATAAACAAAAAACGATCTGGATCGGGTTTGCCGACGCAGGTATGGATAAGATGAATGCGAAAACAGGAACATTTACCCATTTTTCACGTGAACCGGAAAAACTGCAAACACTTTCCGGTAACTTAGTTTCCCAAATTTGTGAGGACCGCAACGGTTATATCTGGATTGCAACCAGCCGTGGCTTAGACAGGCTGGATAAAAAAAGCGGCGCCATCCATCATTATATACAGAAGAGTTTTATGCCTGCGGTAATAGTGGATAAAAAAGGGATTATATGGGCGTCTTCGTTTTTCACGTCTGTCTTACGGTATGATAGTGTCAGCAACAGTTTCCAGCCGTTTAAAGATGCAAATCTTAAAAAAGAGATTTACAGGGTGATAAATATTATCGAGGATAAGCAGGAAAACATATGGTGCATACAGGCAAACGCCATGGTACGAATCGATGAAAAGAGAGAACATGTAAAAATCTACGATAAGCGAAGTGGCTTACACGAAAACTTGTCGGTCACTGTCAATAATACCTTAAGTGACAATGGAGAGCTGTTTTTCGGCGATCATAGAGGATACTATCATGTTGTACCGGCGCTGCTTAAGGATATAAATCAACGGCCTTCGGTCATATTAACCAGCCTACGCATTGGAGACAAAGAAGTGTTTGCAGGCAAAAACCAACCGTTGACGGCTCCTGTTCCAGATGCGCGCGAAATAAAACTGGACTATTACCAAAATCATTTTTCGGTTGAGTTTGCCGGTATCAACTACAAGGCAGAAGGTAAAATGAGTTACTTATTTAAACTGGATAATTATGATAAAGAATGGCACAATACCGGCACGGAGCACAATGCATACTTTTATAACATACCGCCGGGGCAGTATACTTTACTGATCAGGGCGATCAGCGAAGATGGTTCAACAGGAGAAAAGACAATAGCGATATCCATTACTCCACCGTGGTGGCGCACGTGGTGGGCATACACCTTATTCACCCTTGCCTTCATCGCAATGGTATGGTCATTTATTTATTTTCGTTCAAGGCAATTGCGCTCGGAGAATCGGCGGCTGGAAAATAAAGTAACCGCACGTACAAAAGAACTGCAGGCGGAAAAAGAAAAAGTAGAATCAGCACTGACAGAATTAAAATCTACGCAGGCACAATTGATCCAATCAGAAAAGATGGCTTCACTCGGGCAGCTGACTGCCGGGATTGCGCATGAAATACAAAACCCATTAAACTTTGTCAATAATTTTTCTGAGGTAAATTCAGAATTGATAGGGGAGATGGTAGAGGAAGTTGACAAGGGAAATACAAATGAAGTAAAAACGATCGCTAATGATATCAGGCAAAACCTGGAAAAAATAAATTATCATGGTAAACGTGCGGATGCGATCGTAAAAGGAATGCTGCAACATTCGCACGCAAGTGCAGGGAAAAAAGCACCAACAGATATTCATGCGTTGTGTGATGAATATTTGAAATTAAGTTATCATGGGTTTCGGGCGAAAGAAAAAGATTTCAACGTTACAATTAAAACGGATTTTGATAAAAGCATTGGCGACATCAATATAATACCCCAGGATATGGGAAGAGTGTTATTGAATTTATACAACAATGCGTTTTATGCAGTGAGTCAAAAAGCGACAAACTTTAAATTGCAGCCTGGCCCGGGCGCCTACGAGTCACGGGTATCTGTCAGTACTAAAAAGTTGGGCGACCGGGTCGAAATACGGGTTGAGGATAATGGCGACGGCATTCCAAAAAATATCATCGACAAAATATTTCAACCGTTTTTTACTACCAAACCGACAGGGCAGGGCACAGGTTTAGGTTTATCGTTGGCTTATGATATGGTGAAAGCGCATGGAGGGGAAATATCCGTGCACACTAAAGAAGGGGAATATTCTGTTTTTTTAGTGAGCTTACCCATATGAGGCATATTCAAAAGTGTCCGTCCATCCTTTATCCTAATCAATTGGAGGGACGGACAACGGTTAAAAATGAATGATAATTTGCGGAGGGTAATTTATAGAACATATCCCCCGCATTTCAATAGGTCATTGGTTTTTAGCTTACACTTTGGCATATGGTTCCCTAATAATAGGTTACTCACATAAGGGTCAGGGTATTACTACTGACAATGCACTTGTAGATGCGTTTGATGTATGTCACCACCATACCCATTTTACTTTTCCTTTGTCTTTCAACAATTGGGTGTGGTTTAAATCAACTTTCTTGCAAATAAATCGAATTGAATCTTTTTTATATAAGCCAGCAAATACGTAATGCCCAGTAGTATTATGGCTATAATTTATATTGCCTTAGAAGGTGCTATCGTTCCACATACTTAATGCAATTGAATTAGTCGAACTATCAGGTATAGCAGTGTATTGCACTATAGAATCATACATAAACTGTACTGACATTAAATTGTATTTGGATTGATGTTTTTGGATTCTCGTTTTCTTGATTCTTAACCGGCGAAGTGTAAAATCAAGACATCCTTTAATGATGTTATTTTCTATTTGCAAGGAAACCTCCTTAGCATGTTTGAGGTTAGCCTGTTATAATGAAAAAGGTTGAGGGAGTACCTTTTCTTTTGATACCTCCACCTCAGCCTAATTCTTCCGTCAGCCTTATGTATACTGACTGTACCTTTTAAATTTTTCTGACACATTCCTGACCCAATTTTGATGTTACAGCGTCTTCATTGGATCACTAAACACTAAAAAAGCTCTGCATTAACAGAGCTCTGTCGGGATGACTGGATTCGAACCAGCGGCCCCTACGTCCCGAACGTAGTGCGCTACCGGGCTGCGCTACATCCCGAATTTTTTAAACCGGATCGCAAAAATAAGTAAATGATTCAAATTGCAAAGACATTAAAATGATCCGATTGTTTTATGTACCCGCTTGTTTTTTATTGATTATTGATAATCATAAATAGCCTCATAACTTCTTTTCACCTCACTGAAATCAGTTGTATCTTCAGTGGTATGAGAATAAAATTTATAACCTTTTTTTACTGCTCGATACTATCTCTTATAATTGCATGTTCGGCGCAGAAAAGCAAAATACCTCAATTCAAAAAACATATCATCACGAGCGATTTTATCGCGGAGGGTGCGACAGTCGGCGATGTGAACAAAGATGGCAAATTGGATATCCTTGCCGGTGCTTACTGGTTTGAAGCGCCGGGCTGGACGCCGCATGAAATTGCGATGCCCGTAAAATTTTCAGCGAAAGATGGGTATAGTAATTCATTTTTAAATTTTGCGTCTGATGTCGATAATGACGGATGGATCGATCTTGTTCGCATAGACATACCCGGTGCACCGGCGTTTTGGTATGAAAATAATAAAAATCAGCAGGGCCATTGGAAAGAACATCCGCTGTATACGGCGGTCGGTAATGAATCACCTGTTCTCGTAGACATTGATGGCGATGGGAAATTGGATCTTTTGTGCAATGATCCGGAAACAAAGAAAATGATCTGGCTTCAATCACCCGTATCGGGAGATACCGTGTGGAAACGCTTTGTGATCAGTAACGATAGTTTGCTTGCTACGCATAAATATACTCATGGTCTTGGCTTCGCCGACATGAACGGCGATGGAAAAAAAGATGTGATCATCAAAAGTGGCTGGTGGCAATCGCCTGCTGATCCGAAACAACCCGATTGGACATTTCATAAAGCAGATTTTGGCCAGGATTGTTCAGAGATGTATGTGTACGACGTGGACCAGGATGGTGATGTGGACGTAATCAGCTCTTCTGCACATAACTATGGAATATGGTGGCATGAACAAATAAAAAATCCGGATGGAACCGTTTCGTGGAAAGAACACGTTATCAATAAATCGTTTTCGCAAACTCATGGACTGGCGATGGCAGATTTGAATGGTGACGGGTTTCCAGATCTCATTGCAGGTAAACGTTATTTTGCTCACAATGGAAATGACCCCGGCGAGTTTGAACCTGCGGTTATTTATTGGTTTGAATTTAAACCCGGGAAAAATCCTGAATGGATTCCGCATCTGATAGATAATGATTCAGGTGCAGGACTACATGCTGTAATCATAGATGTGAATAATGACGGGTTGCCTGATATAGTTACGGGAAATAAAAAAGGTGTGTTTTATTTTGAACAAATAAAGTGAAGTATATAAAGTGAGCTTTCCTTATACAGCCGTTCCATTAAAGGGTATGAATTTCGGCTATACTTCCGTTGTCCATTTATCCCGGTCATCGGGACTAAACTTCCATGGCGCAAAATTATTTTCTGTATTGCTGAACATTGCATTCCATTCCTGCGGAGCATTGCTTTCTTCCATAACAAGATAACGACGTAATTGCAATATGATATCCAGCGGACTGATACTGACGGGGCACTCCTGCACACAGGCATTACAGGTAGTACAGGCCCTCAATTCCTCAATACTTATATAGTCATGTAAAAGTGTTTTGCCATCTTCTTTGAATTCACCGTTCTTGTTTATGTTTCTGCCCATCTCTTCCATCCGGTCGCGGGTGTCCATCATTATTTTTCGCGGCGACAATAACTTACCTGTAATATTTGCCGGACATGCTGCTGTACAACGGCCACACTCCGTGCAACTATATGCATCGAGCAGGTTGCGCCAGCTTAAGTCAGTAATATCTTTTGCGCCAAATTTTTTGACGGGTTCTCCGCCGGAAGGCGCCAATTCCGGTTGCATTGCATATAATACTTCGTTTTGTATTTCCTTCATATTCCTCATCTTGCCCATCGGAATAAGACGGGCATAATAAGCATTGGGGAATGCAAGAAGTATATGCAGATGTTTTGACCATGGCAGGTAATTAAGAAACGCAAATATGCCAAGTATATGAAGCCACCAGCAGGTCCGTTCAATTGTTTCGAGGCCACTGTTGCTTACACCATTTAAAAGCGGATGAAGCCATTGCGAGATAATAAAATTGCCGGTTGGATAAATACTATAATGTTCAACACCTCTTGCCTGCAGTAATGTATCACTGGAATTTAATGTAATAAACAGGCACATCAACACAATTTCGGTTATCAATATGTAATTCGCGTCGCTGCGCGGCCATCCATCGAGATCATGACTGATAAAACGTTTCAGCTTGATAATATTTCTTCGTACCAGGAAGATGGCGCAGCCGACTAATACGAGCAATGCCAATACTTCAAATGCATTGATCAGGAAAATGTAAAATGAACCTAACGGTGATGCAAAAAGGCGATGTGTGCCGAATATTCCATCGAGAATAATTTCCAGCACTTCAATGTTGATAATGATGAAACCGGCGTACACAAAAAAATGCAATACAGCGACCAGCGGATTTCGGAACATTTTTTTTTGACCAAATGCGAGCAATAAAACGTTTTTCCAGCGCAGCGCCGGGTTATCACTGATCACTTCATCGCGACCAAGAAGAATATTACGGCGTATTTCTTTCGCTTTTTTTGCAAAAAAAACAATGGCAGCAATGCTGACAAGAATAAAAACTATTTGCGGTACATAGTGCATGAGCGATGGGTTGGTATTGCTAAATTAGGGTACTTTATTTACTTTTTTTGCAGAAGAAAAGTACCGGTCTTTCACCCACCAGCAAGTATAATTTGGAATGAAACAGAGCGAAAGGAGTGATTCTTTAAAATTATCTTGTACAATAAAAATAATTACCGTTAATTCGTATCATATGGAAGCGACAAAAAATTATATTCTCGACAAGGCCATAGCCGCAAAGAAGTTGAAAAGAATGGCTTATGAAATCCTGGAGAACAACATTAATGAAGATTATATTATTCTCGCCGGTATTCGTGAAAGCGGGAGCGTAGTAGCAAGAAATATCCAGCAACTATTATCCGGAATATCTTCTGTCAAAACGGATTTGATCATGATAACACTGGATAAGCATTTGCCGAAAGATGTAAAACTCAGCCGGCAACTGGATTTTAATAATAAAGTGATTATTGTGATTGATGATGTGGCCAACAGCGGTAAAACCTTATTATATGCGCTTAAGCCTTTCCTTGATTATCAACCTCAAAAAATTCAAACACTTATACTCGTAGAACGCAGTCACAAAACATTCCCGATCCACCCGGATTATGTCGGTCTTTCCATTGCTACCACGCTGCAGGAGCATATCTATGTAGAAGTAAACAGTGAAGAGGTGTTGGGGGCCTATCTTAAATAGCTACCGTCTATCATAAATGATTTTTATTCCTTGTAGATTTTATTGAACTTAAAATAAAATCTGCACGTGAATACACTCCAGGTAAATATTTTCATTCTTTCAGCAGGGGTTATACAGGGACTGTTTCTTTTTTTATTGCTCCATAAGAAAAGAAATTCGATACCCGGTTATTACTACCTGGCGGCCTATTGGGCTGTGATGCTGTTGCAGGTAACAATGAAGATAGCGGATAAGTTGTGGCTGATGCAGCATGTACGACCACTGTATTCATTCTCTTATCAGCTGCCGTATTTGTATGGACCTTTAGCCTGGTTATTTATAAGGCAGGTAACCCGAAAACACTCTTTTCGTGCTGTGCATCTGCTTCATTTCATTCCGACCTTCGTAATAATCGTCTCTCTTATATGTATCTATGCAGATTATTCATTACCTGCTTTTTTATCGCCGCTTTTCCATACACGTTTCGCAATGATATTGCAGTTGATCAGCCTGGTTGCCTATCATGGACTGGCATTTTACGAATTGAAGAAATATAAACAAGGTTTACCGGCGCATTTGGCCGGCCTGTACAAAACAAGGGTCAATTGGCAACGACAGTTTCTTACAGGTTCATTCATTGTATGTTCTGTGATCGCAATCGCTTTATGCGTGATGTATTCTTATTTTCCACGCGGACAAAATTTCCGTTTTGCCTTTGCAGCGCTCACATTGTTTATCTATTGGATAAGTTATAAGGCATGGTCTCAGCCTGAATTGTTCAACGTCGTTCTTGGTAAGGCTGAAGTAGCGGCGGAAAAACTAATTCCTCAATTGACGATACACCGTGCACCAAAAAAATATTCGAATTCGGGGCTGCATGATAGTGAAATGGAAAAGATCGTTGCTGCCTTAGAGAATAAACTGCGCATGGATAGATGTTATTTAGATGCTCAGCTCGCGATAGATGATCTTGCTTTATCGTTGGGCTGCAGCCGGCATCACTTATCGCAGGCGATGAATGAAAAGCTTGGCAAATCATTTTACGATTGCATTAATGAATACCGGGTGGAGGAGGCAAAATCTTTATTGGCTGATCCGTCGAGAACAATGCATAAAATTGCCTCTATTGCTTACGACGCAGGATTCAATTCGCTGTCCACCTTTAACGATGTGTTTAAAAAATCAACCGGGTTCACTCCTTCACAATTCCGCAAACAGCAGGAAGAAAAAAACTTGCAGAAACAACGGGTATAATACCGGATTTGCCGGATCGGGAGGTAAATGCGGATAACCTTATTTACTTTATGGTGATGAAAACAGTCTCCATTATTTTATGCGCGTTGTTTTTCAATAGTTGCCTTTTCAGTCAGAATGATAATAAAGTGTTGACTGATATTGATACGAGACTGGCAAAAGGTCAAACAACTATAAGTGCTGTATTGTCTGATCCCGGTTTTATGTTCCTGCATTCCCAATCTGCATTCCGGCAGATCATAAAGAAACACGCAAAGACCGGGGCTGTCAAAATAATTACAAATGCAGAGCCGGGCAAGAAGATAATCGTGAAAGGAAAAATTGAAACTGCAGACGGAAAACCGTTAACGGGCGCGTTAATGTACTTTTACCACACATCAGATAAAGGATGGTATTCAGATACTGCGGCACATATTCTTGTACGGGAAGGTGATATGGGACATGCACGGTTGTTTGGTTATTTAAAAACAGATGTCAAAGGGCAGTTTGAGTTTGAAACCATACAACCGAAGGGTTACCCTCAATCTGATTTTCCCGGTCACATACATATAATGCTGTGGAAAGACGACAGGATTGTATCCGGCATTCCCAACGAATTCCAGTTTGACGATGACCCCCGCTTAACGCCGGAACGAAAGACACGTTCCGTGAGAGATGGTAACATGATTGAAAAAAACACAGGTACAGCCGATAGACCTGTTTATTATTACGCGATAAAACTGAAGCAGTAAAAACCGCTCCTCAAGCCAATTTTTCAAGGATAGAGTAAACCCGGATTTATCGGTTCGGTAGGAAAAAACAACACTTACGGTTTACTTTGATGAAAAAGATAGCCATGCGGATAATCTTTTTCATTTCGTTATTTATCACTTTCAACGCAGCTGCACAGGTTAATTCTATTTATGAAAAACTACCTGTTGGCAAATACGAAGTCGGGTTCAGAATATTCACGCTTACCGACGACGCAAGAGTTGAAAAACCTGAATACAATTACCTTGGTGAAAAAAATAAAGGTGACCGTCATAAAAAGATAACCGTTCACCTGTGGTATCCTGCTCTCGCGAAAAATGATAATAAGAGAATAAAATACCGGGATTATTGCTATAACCATTTACTTACAAAGACAAACGAAGTTATTCCTGGCAGTGAAATAGATGGACAGATCAATGACAGGCGTGCATCCGTTGAACGATGGTTTGGAAAAACAACCGACGATGCATGGAAAAAACTGCTTACAACATCCATGCTGGCAGTGCCCGGTGCAACGCCGGTGAAGGGGAATTTTCCTTTATTAATCGGCGTACTCCGGTCATTATCCACTTCGGTTGTGAACGAAATGCTGGCAAGCAACGGTTACATTGTCGCAATGATAACAGCCGGTAATGCATCTTCGTTTGCGGAATCTGCATTGACAACTGTTCCGGATATGCAGTTTGTTATTTCTGCTCTTGGTAAAACAGCGGGTATTAACACCAATAACGTTGGCACATTTGGATTCAGCGGTTCTGGTTTTACACAGGTTTATCTGGCGATGCATGATTATCGCATCAAAGCCCTCGTCGACATCGAGAGTGGTATTTATATGGATCAATTGTACCAGGATTTTTCAAAATCCGATTACTATACACCAACAAAACTGAAAGCCCCATTCCTGCATATATTCAGTCGTGATCTCTCAAAACAGGAAAAATTTATTGAAGATTTTGAAAACAAAACAAGATTTTCCATGCGTTACCGGTTAATATTGAATCAACCGGCTTTACACCATTGGGATTTCGCTTCGGAAGGTTATACATCTGCGATTTTATTAAACAACCGCGGAGAACAGCAGAAAAACATCCGTCAGTCATTTGAGATCGCATCCCTTTATCTTTTAAACTTTTTCAATGCTGAATTAAAACATGATGCAACAGCCAAAATCTTTTTATCATCAAAACCCTCTCTTCAAAATACTGAATCTTCTCTCTGGGATATTGCTGTTTTGAACGCGTCAATAGCGGCCCCTGATAAAGACGATTTTGAGTATATATTGAAGACAAAAGGAATAGACGAAGCAATAGCCATTACAACTAAGACAATTAAACAGGATTCATTAAGCAACATCTGGCAATGGTACAACCTGAATGGTCTTGGCTATAATTTTCTTCGTCAAAAAAAGTTTAAGGAAGCTATTGAAATATTTAAGCTGAATACGGATCTGCATCCGGATGATCCGAATTTATTCGACAGCCTTGCTGAAGGGTATGAGTCATCGGGCGATAAAGAAAATATGAAAAAGACTTCTGGTAAGGTAATTGACCTGCTTGCGAAAAAAGACAGTTTATCTGATGCAGAAAAGGGATTGAAGGGAAATGCTGAAAAACGATTAAAGTAATAACTAATAAATATAGCTATGCGTAAAATATCCAATCGTATTCCGATCATAATAGTAACTACGTTCCTGTTTGTTGGTTATCATGGAATGACACAAAGTAATGCCGATGATAATTTTTTTGATCCGCTTGCATTTGGTGTCGTGCTCGATCATCCGGCAATGAAGGATGTTGTTGTTAAAAAAGATATTGTTTATCTCAAAGACGATAAAGGGGCTTTACATATCGATATTTATATACCGCCAAAATTGAAAGCAAACGAACGAAAACCGTCAATAATTTTTCTGAATGCCATTGGCGATGAGCCGGGCGAACGAAAAGTAAAAAGCTGGGGCATTTATTCATCCTGGCCAACACTGATGGCGGCTTATGGATATGTCGGGATATCTATGGAAGCCGACGGATCGAGAATCCAGGAGTCAATAAAAGGATTGTTTAATTTTTTAGATAAAAGCGGAACAGCCTATAATATTGATAAGGATAAATTAGGTGTATATGCGGCTTCGGCAAACGTGAGACAATCGGTTAATTATTTGATGAGTGATAGTGTTTCAAAAGGAATCAAAGCTGCTGTTTTATACTATGGTGCTGCACCCGGCGGTCCTTTCCGCAAAGATCTCCCCGTATATTTCGTGATAGCTGAAGGTGATGCAAGGCCGGAAGCGTATGCCGGTTTATGGAATGAAGTATTGAAGAACAATGCGCCCTGGACGATTAAGATGGGAACGGCTATGCCGCATGCGTTTGATGCTTTTTCTGACAATGATGAAGCACGAAAAATTATTAAAGAAACAATTTCATTCTGGAAAAATCAATTGGATCCGGTACCTGCGCCATTATTCCCACATTCGAAGCTCCGCGATGTATTTGGTTTATTGCGGATGAATTCACCCAAAGCCCCCGAACTATTAAAGACGATCGTAGATGAGCATCCGGACAATATGCGGCTGCTTTCATTTTATGGTGATGTGCTTCGCCAGAATGGAAAGACAGATGAAGCGGAAGCCGTTTATAAAAAAGTGCTTGCTAAAAATCCACATGATATCCGGATACTTATTTCGATGGCTGCTATTTCCTATTCAAAAGATCATAAAGAAGAGGCGGAAAAATATGTAAAAGCGGCGGAACAATCCGAAAAATTTAGCTCCAATAATTACAGCAACCTTGGTTTCTTTTTATTGGTAGCGGGTAAGGATAAAGAGGCGGCTTATTATTATGAGAAGGCAATTGCGCAGCGGCCCAACGGATTTGATTTTTATAATCTTGCTTGTGCCTATGCAAAATATGGCGATAAGGATAAAGCTTTTGATGCGTTGAATAAATCATTGGAATACGGATACGGTTCAAAACAACAGATTGAGAATGATAATGACTTTACCTCCATACGAGCTGATAACCGGTATAAACAATTAATTGAGAAGATAAAGTAACGCTATGAGAGGTGCGCTTTATTTATCCTGTTTTGTATTTTTTGCATCAATCACCGGTGAACTAAATAATAATTTGCACAAGAATCCCACGGAGGGTAAACACAAATCTTTTCATGATTCACTGAGCTTTAAACAGGATACAACCGGGTTTAATTACATTCCTCACTTTTTCGCAGTAATTGTGGATAAGCTGGACACAGCTGAGAAATGGTATTGCTCTGTTTTCCAATTAAAGACCACCAAATATATCAATGAGACGGCAACGGGGTTCCGGGTTTGCATACTGGAATCCTCAAAGCTGGTCGTTGAGCTGATTGAAAATAAATCTTTTTTATCGGTAAAAAATGTACTTGCGAACAAGCCCGAGGGAACAAAAATCCAGGGACTATTTAAAGCCGGCTTCCTGGTTACTGACATGAATGCGTGTTTGAAGCGCCTTGCAGCATTAAGTATAGCTACAGGCCAGATTTATAAAGATGCAAAAGGGAAACGAAATTTCCTGATCAGCGATCCGGACGGGAACCTTATCCAGTTTTTTGAATAGAAAATGTTATTGAGATTATAAAAATCGTAAGGACTTCTTCTGCCCGAATCATGTAAAAAACAGACATGCCTGTAAATGATGAATGGTCTCATAACTCAACCGTTTACTTGCGGACGTTGTCAATTCCTGCTAACTTTATAATAAGGCATCATTCAACATAGAATAATTGTCATTTAACAACGGATATTACCGCCTTATATGGCTGGCTATTTTAACACGATAACGGAAGACAATAAATTTGCGCTCAATAAACCGGCTGATGCCGATGTTGTATACTATTCGGAACTGAACGAATGGTTTACCTGTAATGCGTTTCGCAGTTTCAGTTTAAAGTATGTGGTCAATCAATGTATTCATTACAAGGTGGGCAATAAAGAGCACTCTGTTGCTTCGGGCAACTTTTTGCTCGCCTGCAAACAACCGCATGTAAAAGCATATTTTGATTCCCGGCCAATTGTAAAAAGTATTTGTATCGATATTTGCCCTGCCACTGTAGCCGAAGCATTCACCATCATTTCAGCCAAACAAGATCACAACTTTGATAATTATCTTGACCGGTATTTTTCTTACCCGGAATTTTTTGAAGCCGTTTATCCTGTTCAATCATCCTCATTCGGACAAAAATTAAATGAGCTTGTGGGCCATATTCGTGAAGGAGATGCTTCGCAATTGATCAACCGGGAATGGTTTTTGGACCTTACCGAAAAAATCATTTATCACGAGTATGGAAATTACCTGGCATTAAATGGACTGAATTCGATAAAAGCAGAAACGAAAAAAGAACTGCTGCGGAGACTGAACCAGGGTAAACAATTTATTGATGACAATTTTTTAGGGATAAATGAGATTAATGAAGTTGCCGTTGCCTGTAATCTTTCCGAGTTTCATTTCTTTCGTTCGTTCCGGCAAGCATACAATATTACACCCTACCAGTACATTTTAAATAAACGTCTTGATTGCGCATTAAAGCTGATACAAAAAGGCGGCATGTCTATTACGGACATTTCTTTTCAGTGCAATTTTCCGGATCTCTTCACTTTCAGTAAGGCGTTTAAGCGCAGGTATGGTGTATCGCCTTCGCATATGCGGTAACTGTATTTCTTATGCCTTGTATGGTTGAAATCAAATTTTAATCACCGAAGCATAACCATTTTTCAACGGATACATTGGTTTAAATGTGATTTGTTTGATCACCATGTTTATTTGATTCATTCATCTGCTGTCAATTTTTGGCCATTCAAGAAATACACGGCATATAAGGGATATAAGTATTCAGTAACAAAGCAATTTATGACAATGAACAGTCGAATGCGTTTTATAATTTGCAGTAGCCATTAAAAGTATAGCAACCTCTTTTATGATACGAATTGTGATAATAGAAGACGAACGATTGATTGCTGAAGAATTAAAACAGCGGCTTTCTGTTTTGTCAAATGAAGTAAATGTTAAGACTGTGTTATCGTCTGTTCGGGATGCGATTTCCTACCTGTCAACAGAAAATGAGATTGACCTGATCTTTTCAGATATTCAGCTCCCGGATGGACTTTCGTTTGATATATTTCAGGAAGTGGTCTGCAAAGTACCTGTTGTCTTTATTACAGCCTTTGACCGGTATATTGTGAACGCATTTGAACATAACGGCATTGACTACCTGCTGAAGCCGGTGGATGATAGTGATTTGTTAAAAGTGTTGCGAAAGTACCAGATGCTTGGAGAGCATTTTTCAAGTCGCCGGACTTTTTATAACCTGTTTGCAACAACCCGCAAGCGGATCATGGTAAAAAAAGGAATGATGAACATGTCGTTGAAGCTGGAGGATGTTGTGTTGTTTTATACGGAGAATAAAATTGTTTATACGATTGATAAAGAAGGTAAAAAGTATGTTTGCGAACAAAATCTTTCCCTTCTCGAGGAAGAACTTGGAAACACGGGTTTTTTCCGGGCAAATCGCCAGTTTCTTATCAATGCGGAATATATCAAAGGATATAAGTCTTACGACAAGGTGAAACTGATGGTTGACCTCGCTGTTCCTGTTACCGACCAGGTCATCATCGTGAGCCAGGAAACGGCCCCTTACTTTCGCCGATGGATGAACGAAATTTAAAACAGAATTCTATATATGGTTACCAGAATGGTTTGCTCTTCCGTACTTGTTTCGCTATTTTCCTTTTGCAGCTACACTCAAACAATTTCTCCTTTACACAGCAGAACGACTAATACGCCTGATGATCTTGTTTATGATAGTAAAGCGTGGTCATTTAATGCCGGTGCACCGGTTCGGTCAACCGTCCTGGTAAAAAATGATCTTCTTTATTTCGGAACGGCAAAAGGAGATTTTTTTGCGGTTAATAAAAAAAATGAGCAGGTAAAATGGAGATTTAACACTGGTTATGCAATACACTCTTCGGCGACTGCCAGCAATGGAAAGATCTTTTTCGCTGATAACAAACAAACCGTGTATGCGCTTGATGAAAACACTGGTAAGCTGATCTGGAAATTTGACATGGGAACCAGGTTAGAATACCCCTGGAGGTTTGATTATTATTACTCCTCACCGGTTTTGCATGAAAACAAACTGATCATCGGCGGTGATGATGGGTACCTGCATCTGCTCAATCAAAATGATGGAAAAGAGATCTGGAAGTTTAAAGCAAAAGGTGTTATAAGAAGCACTGCTAGCTTATTTGACGGTGCAATTATTGTTGGTGACATGGAGGGACGCTTTTATGCTGTTGACGTGACCACCGGTAAAGAGAAATGGAATTTTAAAACTCTTGGTGATAGTTTAGATAGCAGGGACTTCGGCTATGACCGGAAAGCAATTCTTTCCAGCCCGGTTGTTGCACAGAATAAGATTTTATTTGGTTGCAGGGATGGCATTTTGTACTGCATAAATACAAGCGGCAAACTTATATGGAAAATGGATCATCATATTTCCTGGGTTATTTCTACTGTCGCCGTAAAAGATTCATTTGTTGTTACGGGCACTTCTGATGGTCATTTTGTGCAGGCGGTCAACATTAATACAGGAAAGGAAATATGGAAAACGCAGACCAACACTTTATTCTGGTCATCCCCCGCGATTATTGGCAAAAAGGTATATATCGGTGGCTTCGACGGTAATGAGTTTTGCCTTGATCTGACTACAGGTGATGTGGTTTCTAAATTTCAAACCGGGGGAACTATTTTATCCTCCGCGATTTTTAACGACAACCGGTTATACGTCGGTTCTGATGATGGGTATTTATATTGCCTGCGTGGGCATGAAGATAATCGTTATATGCCGGGTAAGTTAAAGCGTTATGTCTTTTATGAAAAAGGCGTGAACACCTATTTTAATAACAGTAGTGATCTTAAAATCAAAAATTACCTGTCCGGGTACAAGCCGCTTGATTCAGATTCACTTACTTCATTGTTGTCTGGTAGGGTGGACACAAGTATGGTAATAGTATTTGCCTCTGATTATTTCCCCAAAGACATTGTTACCGGCGGCACGAATTCATTGCTAAGAAAATTTCTTGATGCAGGTGGAAGGGTTGTGCTGACCGGCATAAATCCGTTGGTATACAGGATTGATGAAAAAGAAAAAATGCCGGTTGGATTTAATATTCCGGCTGCCGATTCGGTATTGGGAATTAAATATGCAGAAAATGACACCCGTTCTTTTGCAGGATTGTTTCCAAGTTTTGCTACCGATAAAGGAAAACAATTCGGTTTACCGGATTTTTGGACGTCAATGCTGCAGATAGATACGAATAAAGTTGATGTAGTACTTGGAAAAAATGAAAATGGGTTTGCTACTGCATTTGTAAAGAATTACAAAAACGGCGGAAAGTTTGTACAGGTTTATTTGGATCCCAATTCTCCGGATCGGTTGGACGCTATTCTTAAATTAAGTGAGTGGAAGATTGATTGAGTGATGGTATCCCGATAAATTTGGTTGCAATTATAAAATTGGAAAAATCGGCCAACCGTTATCGGCTATAAGTGAGATCATGCGACGGCTTAAAGTGAAATATCATTAAAAATAAATCGCGTACACTTTAAACTTTCCTTTCGAATCCAGCATCAACGCAGGGGCCGGACATTTAAACGCATTTAAAAACGAGAATACCGTCTTTAGCCACTTTTTATTTGTTTTGATTTTTGTGAAGTCTATATCCGGTGCGATATAAAATTGTCTTTTTCTTGAAATATCATAACGGGTTATTTCATTTCCCTGCGTATCGGTCCATTTATTTTCAAAGCCGCCAAACATACCATCGGCGCCATAGCCAACAGCGACATTCAGCCATGCGGGTAAATTACTTTCTTTAAAGAATGATTTTAAGTTGGCACTTAGCCAATAGGCCTGGGCGTTATAGTCTTTCAGCATTCGTTCATACCAACTGTTGCCAAAAAGATCATCGGCTCTTTTATCGAGCATTGCGTTGTCGTATGTATTTCGGTGAAATGAAAATTTATATTGAATGCGTTGTTCCTGCCACAATAGTTCCTGGCTGATAAACAGGCCGGAGCCAACAAGATTAGCGGTCATATCGCCCCAACTGAATCCCCATTGAGAAGAAAAAACGTCCAGTATTTCTATAACGGTTAAATAGGCGGTACCACTGAGGCCACCAATCAAAGCCGCTTTTTTTTCAGATAATCCTGCCCAACGCCACATGGCTGTTGATAATCTCCCGGTATTGTAGGCTGTCCAGCCATGACCAATCTTATCCACCTGTAACCATTCCTTGTCATCATTGAAAAAATGAAATGAACTGCGCGGATAGTTGGCGTACCATGCCTGGTTTAATGCAATTAATGAGCCACCATAACCCGCGATGTTGACGGCGGTTATGATGTATATCCGTTTTTTATTGGGCCATGCAGCAGAATCGCCGGCTACGTCAATTAATACATTTTGTTTGACAGGTCTATATTCATTGTAGATTTTTACATCAATATTCTTTGATGAACCAGGTTTTGGAGACGACAGCAAACCAGTTGCGTCAGTTTGTTGTGCAAAGGAGTTTGACGATGATAAATAAAATATAACAGGGAAAAATAAATGGGGACGGAGCTTGAGGCTATAAATGATGTATCGTATCAACGTTTATCTGTTATTTACAAAAATACAATGTAAATAAGTTTCGGACAATTATGTGCTTCCTGGTGATTACGTTAAAACTGATATCCATTCAATAGTGAACCCTGGGTGGACATGCCGAATAGAATTGTTGTCGTAAAAGAGTGCGACGCAACCGAAGCCCTATAGTAGTAATTCAGCCTGGTTCATAAAAAATTCTATAACTTTCGACCTCAAATTTTAATCTTACTTATATGGATGCAACAATTCAGGCAAAAGTAAATTCGTGGCTCAACGGCGGGTTTGACCAGGCTACACAAGATGAGATCAGGCGGTTGGAAAAAGAGAATCCGAAAGAACTGACAGAAGCCTTTTATAAGAATCTTGAATTCGGTACCGGTGGTTTGCGTGGTATAATGGGTGTGGGTACAAACCGGATGAATAAATATACCGTAGGCATGGCGACGCAAGGTTATGCCAATTACCTGAAGAAAAGTTTTCCGAATGAGGACGTAAGAGTTGCCATTGCTCATGACAGCCGCAACAACAGTCGTTTTTTTGCAGAAACTGTTGCGGGTATATTCGGTGCAAATGGTATCAAGGTTTTCTTATTTGAAAGTTTGCGCCCGACACCGGAACTTTCTTTTGCTATCCGCACATTGAAATGCAAAGGCGGTGTTGTTTGTACAGCGTCGCATAATCCAAAAGAATATAATGGCTATAAAGCGTATTGGGAGGATGGCGGACAGCTGGTGCCACCGCATGATGAGAATGTAATAAAAGAAGTAGAGAAGATTGGTTCAACATCGGATGTAAAATGGAGTGGGGGAGAAGCCAATATAACATTGATTGGAAAAGAAATCGATGATCAATACGTCGCGATGGTGAAAGGACTTAGTGTGTACCCGGACGTTATAAAGAAACAGCATGACCTGAAAATAGTCTATACACCGATACATGGTACAGGTATCAAACTGGTTCCGGCAGTATTGAAGGAATTTGGCTTTACAAATGTTACAATCGTAGAAGAACAAAGCGAGCCGAACGGAAACTTTCCTACCGTGGTTTATCCTAACCCTGAAGAAAGTGAAGCCATGAGCATTGGGTTAAAGAAAGCAAAGGAACTTGATGCTGATATACTATTGGGAACTGATCCCGATGCTGACCGTGTCGGTATCGGCGTAAAGGATAATCACGGTAATTGGGTATTGATGAACGGCAACCAGACTGCGGTACTTGCATTCAATTATATGATTGAAGCGAGAAAATCAAAGGGCATTGCCAGGCCGAATGATATGGTGATCAAAACGATTGTTACAACTGAATTGATCGATGGCTTTGCGAAGCAGCAGGGCATAGCCTGTTACAATGTGCTGACCGGTTTTAAATATATCGCTGAAATGATCCGTGAAAAAGAAGGCAAAGAAAATTATGTTATCGGTGGTGAAGAAAGTTTTGGCCTGATGATCGGGGATAAGGTTCGGGATAAGGATGCTGTGAGTGCTGTTGCATTATTGTGTGAAATGGCTGCTTATGAAAAAGACAAAGGCAATAGCTTGTTTTCAAAATTGATAGATTTATATGTTAAATACG
>Ga0207689_10002085_pt1 | contig 18861 bp, 21 predicted proteins | sample KBSMisM52_FD_184312 | JGI IMG/M metagenome (GOLD analysis project Ga0207689, IMG submission 184312) | Miscanthus rhizosphere microbial communities from Kellogg Biological Station, Michigan, USA - KBS Miscanthus M5-2 (SPAdes) (version 2) | ecosystem: Host-associated > Plants > Roots >... | reverse complement strand
AGCGTGGACTCGTCGAGCGCGGTGCCATGCTCGACGGAGTCCACCCCGGCCCGGACCAGGTGCGCGACCGCGTCGGTGGTGACGTGGGCGGCGACCCGCCCCCCGGCCGCATGCACCGCGGCGGTCATCGCCTCGACCGCCTCGGGCGAGTAGGTCGGCCCGGCCGGGCCGGATGGGGTGCCGTCCACGACCGGCGGGAAATCGGCGATCACCTTCACCCAGCGCGCACCGCGCTCCAGTTCCGCCAGGGCTAGTTCGGTCAGCCGCTGCTGTGGCACCTCCTCGGGCAGCAGGGCCGGGAAATAGCGTCCCGCCGGGGCGAGGAAGCGCCCGGCGGCCTGCAGGCGCGGCCGCCCGGGGCCAGGATCGAGCTGCAGCGCCGAGCCCCCCGGTGATCCGGTGTCGCGGACCAGGCATACCCCCGAGGCTGCCCACGCGGTCAGCTCGTCCAGCGTCTCCGCGTGGTTCCGGGCGACCGGTCCCGGTCCCACGCAGGGGTGGGCATGGGCGTCCACCAGACCGGGTGCCACGTACCGGCCCGGCAGCGGCTCCGCGTCGGGCACCGGCCCGGCGCTCACGCACCCGGTCGCATCGATCCACAGGTCGGCCGGCCGGTCGCCGTCAGGCAACGGCACCGCGCGCACGGACCACGGCATCGTCAGACCGCCTCCACCGCGGGGTAGGCCGGCTCCCACATGGCCGCCCGGACCCGTTCGGCCAGGCCGTCGAGGGGCACGTCGGACAGACCCTCGGCCCGGGCCGTCCGGGCGACAGCCTCGGCGACCGCGGCGGACACCGCCCGCAGGCTGGTGACCGGGGGCAGCACGGCCGCGCCCGGGGCGGTGGCGTCGGCCAGGCCAGCCAGCGCGTCGGCCGCGGCGACGAGCATGCCGTCGCTGACGCGGCGGGCCCGGCTGACGGTGACGCCGAGGCCGAGGCCGGGGAAGATGAGCGCGTTGTTGGCCTGGGCGACCTGGTACTCGACCCCGTGGTAGGGGACCGGCGCGAAGGGGCTGCCGGTCGCGATGAGCGCCCGCCCGCCGGTCCACGCGATCAGGTCGGCGGCCTGGGCCTCGGAGTGCGACGTGGGGTTGGACAGGGGCATGATGATGGGCCGTTCGGCGTGCGAGGCCATCGTGGTGACGATCTGCTCGGTGAACGCCCCGGGCTGGGTCGAGGTCCCGATCAGCATGGTGGCGCGGCTCCGGGTCACCACCTCGGCCAGGGAGATCCGGCCGTCCGGGTCGCGCGGCCAGGCGGCGACCTCGGCGGCCGTCCGGGCGTAGGGCACCTGGAAGTCGCGCAGCGTCCCGGGGTAGTCGCTGGTCAGCAGGCCCTTGCTGCCCAGTGCGTAGAACCGCGCGGTGGCCTGGTCCGAGCTGAGCCCCTCGTCGATCATGACCTGTCGCAGCGAGTCGGCGATCCCGATCCCGGCGGTGCCGGCGCCGTGGATCACCACCGTCTGATCGCGCATGGCCGTGCCCGCGGCGCGGGTCGCGCACAGCGCGGCGGCCAGCACCACCGCGGCGGTGCCCTGGATGTCGTCGTTGAACGTGCAGCAGGTCCCGGCGTACTTCAGCAGGATGCGGCGGGCGTTGGCGGCGCCGAAGTCCTCCCAGTGCAGCATGGCGTTCGGGAAAAGCCGGGTGGCGGTGCTGACATAGGCGTCGATCAGCTGGTCATACCGTTCACCCCGGACCCGCGGGTGCCGGCTGCCCAGGTACATATCCTCGGCCAGCAGGTCAGGGTTGTCCGTGCCGGTGTCCAGCACGACGGGGATGACCCGGCGGGGATGCAGGCCGGCCGCCGCGGTGTAGACGGCCAGTTTCCCGTCCGCGATCGCGATGCCGCCCACCCCCCAGTCGCCGATGCCCAGGATGCCCTCGGAGTCGGTGGCGACGATCAGGTCCACCTCGTCGGCCCCGAGCCCGTAGTTGCGGAAGGCCGTCTCCACCTGGTCGGGGTGATCGACCGACAGGTACACCCCGCGCGGACGGCCGAAGTCCAGGCTGTACCGCTGGATCACGGCCCCTATCGTCGGGGTGTACACGATCGGCAGCATCTCGTGGATGTGCTCGGCCAGCAGCCGGTAGAACAGCACCTCGTTGCGGTTCCGTACCTGGCCGAGATGCAGGCTCTTGGCCAGGTCATCGGGCTGGCGCAGGTACTGCGCATAGACCCGCCTCAGCTGCCCCTCGATCGTCGACACGCCGTCGGGCAGCAGCCCGGTGAGTCCGAGCGCCTCCCGTTCGGCCTGCGTGAACGCGGTGCCCCGGTTCAGCATCGGCGACGAGAGCACCGAGCTGCCCCGCAACCTGACCCGCGCCACCATCCCCTCGGGTGTCCAGGTGAGCTCAAACGGACGATCCGACATCACACCACCTCGGGTCCTGGCTAACATGCGTGAGCCAAGAAGTAACACAAGAAGCACCTCTTGTGCACCGAACGGGGCGTGGCGCGTGCCCAGACGTCCGCTCGTAACGAAGCTGAGCTCGCGGGATCTACGTCATACAAGCCGAACCACGGGCTAGGCGAGGTTGCTCGTGGCCGGGGTGCGGTCAGGGCACGGGTGATTGCTCCGGCGGCCGCCCCGGGCTCGGTGAGCGTGACGTCGATGTGCCACGGGGCGAGTTCGGCGCGCAGGGTCGCGGACACCGCCGTCAGCGGGCCCGCGAACGGCGGGGTAAGCCGGGCCCCGCCCGGCTCGATAAGCACGATGCGGCCCTGAGCCCGGCGCAGTAGCGGCACGAACGCCCGGATGACGGCGAGCTCGCCGGTGACGCTGACCGCGGGCCGCGGGCCGAATCCGTCCGTGCCCGCGTCGTTCACTAGCCCGGCGAGGCCGTCCGGGCCGGTGTGCGCGGTGACGGCGCGCACGGCGGCCATGACCTGGATCGGGCGGGTGACGTCGAGCAGCAGCGGGGTAATCAGGCCCGCGTCGGGCGGCGTGTGCTGGTGCAGCGCGACGCCGTCGGCGTGGGTGCGGACGCCGGCGTAGACGTGAAACCCGCTGGCGGCCAGGCACAGCGTGACAGCCCGCCCGGTGCCGGACGAGGCTCCGGTGACCACGACGTGGGGATACTCGCACATGCTCAGGCTCGCCAGCCCGGCGCGCGGAAGCGGACCGGATGGCCGGTCGCCATGTCGTACGCACCGAACACGAGCGGCTCGAGCGCGGCGGAGTGCCTGCGGAAATGGTGGCCGCACATGAACAGCGGGCCGCTGCGGGTGAAGACCGTGACACGGGCTTGCGCGGGGCACTGTCCGCTGTCGCAGTATTCGTTCATCAGGAACCTCCGGGAACTGCCCTTTCTCGACAGTTCCAGGGTCCCGCCCGGCCGGAGCGAAGACATCAGCGAGCTGGCTGATGTTGACGGCCGTCAGCGATACCACCCGCCCTAAGGCCCATGACGGCGCCATTGCGCAGATCGGCGAGCGCCTGTCCCTATCGAGGCGCACCGTCCAGATCCACGTGGCGCACATCTTCACGAAGCTGGGCGCCTCATCTCGCGTGCAGCTCGCCGCCGAGGTGACCCGGCCGCGGTCCCGCGGCTGGCCGGCCCGGTTCACGGGCCGGCCACCTGGCGGATATTCCGCGCCGCGGCCGGCTCAGTCGAACGACGGCTTGCGGTCCCGGCTCCGCTTGAGCTCGAAGAAGCCGTCCGTCTCGGTCACCAGCGCGACCCCGTCCCACAGACGGCCGGCCGCCTCGCCGCGCGGCGCGGGCGTGACGACGGGACCGAAGATGGCGTGGCCGCGGATGCGCATGACCGGGGTGCCGACGTCCAGGCCGACGTCGTCGAACGCCTCGTTATGCGAGTCCTTGATGAACTGATCGAGCTCCGTGCTGTCCGCCGCGCTGGCCAGCGACGCGGGCAGGCCTACCTCGGCCAGGGCCTCGGGGATCGCCTGCGGGTCCTCCCGGCGTCCCTGGACGTGGTACCGGGTCCCGATGGCGGTATAGATCGGCCCGAGGATGTCCGGGCCGCGATCGGCGGCCGCGGCCGCGACCACCCGGATCGGCCCCCAGGCCTTGCTCATCCGTTCCAGGTACTCGTCGGTGAGGCCCTTGCCTTCGTGCTGGACCAGGTTGAGGTAGGCCAGCGACATGATCCGCCACTCGGTGCGCACCGGCCGGACCTTCTCCACCTCCAGCATCCAGCGGGAAGTGATCCAGGCCCAGGGGCACAGCGGATCGAACCAGAACTGCACGTTTTCTTGGGGCTGTCCTGTCACGCCCGCGGCAACAGCGCCACCCGGCCGGGTATTCCCCTTTCCTCCCGCCTTTCGGGAGGAAAGGCGGTGCGCCGCGCGGCCCCGACGGTGCCCAGCGCGGCGACCGTGAACACCAGCGTCACCCAGGGGAGGTCGGCCGCCCCAGGGCCGCCCAGGACCAGGCCGCCGGCCAGTGACCCGGCGGCGATGCCGACGTTGTACACCGTGGTCTGCAGCGCGGTCGCCACGTCCGCGCTGGCCGGGCCCGACGCGTCGACCAGCGCGGTCTGCAGCAGCGTCGGCGCCCCGCCGAACGCCACCCCCCACAGCGCCGCGGCGGCCAGCAGCGCCGCCGGCGCTCGCGCCGCCAGTCCCAGGACGAGCATGGCCACGGCGATCAGGCCGAGCGCGGCCAGCAGGACGGGCCGCAGGTACCGGTCGGCAACGACGCCGGTGATCCATATCCCGGCCACCGTGGCGCCGCCGAAGACCAGCAGGACCACGCTGGTCCGGCCCGGGGCGAAGGGAGCGACGTAGGTGTACATGGCCTGGTGCCCGGTGAGCAGCAGCGCGGTGACCGCCAGGACGGCGCGGATGCCGGGCTGCCGCGCGACCCGGCGCAGCGGGGCGCGCCGGCCCGCGGGCTCCCCTGCGAACGCGGGGACCTGCCACCGGATCCAGGCCGTCAGCAGCAGGGCCAGCCCCGCCAGCAGGCCGAAGCTGGCCCGCCATCCGATCGCCCCGGCGAGCGCCGTCCCGGCGGGGATGCCGGCGGATAGCGCGACGGTGATGCCGGCCAGGACGACCGCGATGGCCCGGCCACGCTGCCGGGCCGGAACCATCCGCGCGGCGTAGCCCGCCAGCATCGACCACAGCGTGCCGCCCATCACGCCGGCCAGCAGCCGCGCCGCGAAGGTCAGCGGGTACCAGCCGGACACCGCGGTGACGGCGTTGAGCAGCGCGAAGCCCGCCAGCACCCCGATCAGCACCGGGCGGCGGGGCAGGCCGCGCAATAGGGCGGTGACCGGGATCGCGGCCAGCGCCGAGGCGATCGCGAACGCGCTGACCAGCAGGCCGACACGTGCCTCGGGCACGTGCAGGTCGGTGCTCATCTGGGGCAGCAGCCCGGCCGGGAGCAGGTCGGTCACCACGTCGGTGAAGGCCGCCGTGGTCAGGGCCAGCAGGCCCCACCACGGGAACGTATCGGGAAGCACCCGACCATGCTGAAGCCTTCACACTAATGTGAAGGCAAATGACCGTCCCGGCCCGATGCTGATCGGTGAGCTGTCCTGCCGGACCGGCGTCCCGGCCCGGCTGCTTCGCTACTACGAGGAGCAGGACCTGCTGCACCCCGAACGGGACAGCAACGGGTACCGCTGCTACGACGCCGCCGACGTGGACCGGGTCGAGCAGATCCGCGGCTTGCTCGACTCCGGCCTCACCACCGAGATCATCCGCAGGATCCTGCCGTTCCTCGCGTGCGGGATCCACCTGCCCGCCCAGTGCCTGACCGCCGAAACGGCGGACCTGCTGGAACGCGAGGCCGAACGGCTCGGGCAGCGCATCGACTGCCTCAGCCGCAACCGCGACGCGATCCTCGCCTACCTGACCGCCGTCCGCGGCCCGGCCCAGCGCTAGAGGACCGCGCTGGCGAGCAGGCCTATCTGGTCGGGGGCGGCCGTGGTCGGGACGAAGATGAGCTCGTCGCAGCCAGCCGCCGCGAACGCGTCGGCGTAGCCCTTGACCATCTCGGTGTTGACGGCGGCGCTGGCCGCGATCTGCCGGGCCACGTCGCCGAGCCAGCCGTAGTAGTGCAGCAGGTAGTTGTCCGCCTGGTTCCGGGCGTCGGGCCCCAGGGCGAAGTAGGCGAGCGAGAGCTTGCGCGCCTTGCCCGGCCGGCCCGCCTCCGTCCAGGCCTTGTCGACCGCGGCCGCGCCGGCGGCGAACATGTCCGGCGTGCCGCCGCCCATGAACCAGCCGTCGCCGAGCAACGCGACCCGGCGGAAGCTGGCTTCGGCCGCGCCGCCGAGGATGAGCTCGGGGCCACCGGGCCGAACAGGCTCGGGCCCGATCGCGCCGGCGTAACCGTAGCTCTCACCGGCCCAGATCCGCTTCATCTCGGTCAGCTGCTGATCCAAGCGCCGCCCCTTGCCGGTGGTGGGCAACGCGCTGGCGGTGAAGTCGTCGTCGCGGCCGCCCAGGCCGAGGCCCAGCACCAGGCGCCCCCCGGAGAGCCGGTCGAGCGAGGCGGCCTGCTTGGCGAACAGCGCGGTGTTGGCGTACAGCGGAGCCAGCAGCACGCTCGTGGTCAGCCGGATCCGGCTGGTGACCGCGGCGGCCGCGGACAAGGCGATCAGTTCCTCGTAGTTCGGGTAGACCAGGCGGCCGATGGTTCCCAGGGTGCTGAAGCCAGCCTCCTCAGCGTTCTTGGCCCAGTCGAGGAGCGTCCTGCCCTCTGTCCCGGGCACCGTGTTGGGCAGGCCGATTCCGATGTCCACGCACTACCTCCGCTGGCGTCGTCGCCGGATGGATTCGTCAGGTTTATCTCCAATCCAAGCACGCTGGGCCGGGCTAGGAGCCGGGGGAGGACCAGCGGCTGACCGTCAGCTGCGAGAACCCGGAGGTCGCGTCGAGGTCGATGCGGGACGTGGCGGTGGCCCAGCCGGGCGGCGTCAGCACCGTGCCGCCCGCGATCCCGGTCAGCTCCTGGTCGTCGACCGACACGGAGGACGCGCCGCCGCCGGCCGTCACCTGGACCGGAACGCCGCCGGGCAGGCTCAGCCGGAACTGGCTCGCCCCGCCGGCCAGCAGGAAGGGCAGCGTCCCCGACGGGCGGGGCAGGCTCACGTCGAGCACGGCCGAGCCCGCCGTCACCGCGACCCCGGTCACCGTGCCGCCGCGCAGGTCGGCCACGGTGCGCTGGGTGCCGCCCGCCAGGTCAAGCGCCCACGTGACGGCCGAGTTGAGCACGACCCTGACCACGTACCGGGAATCTTGACCGTGCCCCGGAGGGACGCTGGCGCCGGCCAGCGAGAGCACGATGAGCCGGGAGCCGGACAGCACCGGCCGGACCGGGGCACCGTCCGGCGTCGAGACGCGCAGGAGCGTGCCGCCGAGCCGGCCCATGCTGACGTCGAGGAACGGCGTGCCCGCGGTCACCTTGAGCGCGGCGCGGGTCAGGTCACCGCGGGACATCGACACGGCGTGCGACGGGGCGGACGTGGTCAGGGCGATGGCGGTGCCGCCGGCGGCCGCCACCGCGGCCACCACGGCCGCGATCGCCAGGACGAGCCGCCGTCCGGTGAGAACGGCGGGAACGCTGAGGACGCGGGGCAGTCCACGCACGGTTCCACCCTAAAGTGCCCGGCGTGACCGGACGGCCAGGACAGAAACTACAGACAGAAAACGGTTAGATGTTGCCGCGGACCATGCCGATCAGGCGGTCCAGCACGGCCCCGTCGCTGACCCGCAGGCCGTCGTGCTCGTACTCGCTGGTCACCCACGTCCGCAGGCCCCGGATGGCCCGGGCCGTCGCCATCGAGAGCTCGCGGTCCACGTACATGTCGTTGTAATAGACCGCGGCGGCCGCCGGAACTTCGTTCGCGGCCAGCCGGGACGGATCGTACAAGGGCGGCCAGTCATCGCGTTCGGCCAGGATGCCGGCGGCCTGGCGGAGCGGGCGCAGCACCGGATCGGCGTCGATCATCCAGGGGTAGATCATCTCCCCGGTGAAGTACAGCGGCGTAGACCCTCTGACCGCGGGGTCGAACTCGGCGAACTCGGCCCTGATCCGCTCCGCCGCCCACCGGGTCGCGCACCCCTGGGCGTAACACGCCTCGTGCAGCAGCGCGTACAGCGGCCCGCTGGCGAAGCTGAGCTGGTCCATCATCGCGTACAGGAACACGTCGGAGAGCTCATCGCCGGCGAACGGGTCCTCCAGCAGGTAGTGCAGCGCGTCGCTGCCGTCGGCCTGGCCGAGCATCATCCCGGCCGACTGGAAGGCCCGCACCGTCAGCGGCGCGCCGTCCGGCAGCCGGACCTCGCGGGTGTCCAGGTAGTCGGCCACCCGCCGGGCCATGTCCGCGTCCTGCGGGTACCGCTCGTAGTGGGCGGCGTTCTTGCCCGCGACGGTGCGGTAGGTGTGCCGGTAGACGTCGTCGGGCGTGGCGGTGAGCCCGGGCAGCCCGCCGGTGATGAACGCCTCCCTGACGCCGTGCGGCGCGAACGACAGGTAGGTGACCGCGCACATCCCGCCGAAGCTCTGCCCGAGCACGCTCCACGGCTCGTCGGTCAGCTCGCGCCTGATCAGCTCGGCGTCGAGCACGATGCTGTCGGCGCGGAAATGGGTCAGGTAGCTGGCCTGCGCCTGCGGGCCCGCGGCCGCGAGCCGGTCCAGCGTCTTCCGGTTCGCGGGGGAGGACCGGCCGGTGCCGCGCTGGTCGAGCAGCAGGACCCGGTAGTCCTCCAGCGCCCGGTTCAGCCAGGAATTCCTGCCCTCGGGCCGCTGCGCGCCGAACCCGGGGCCGCCCTGCAGGAACAGCAGCCACGGCAGGTCGGCGCCGGCCTTGTCGGCGGCGACGACCTCACGGGCGAACACCTCGATCTGCTCGCCGTCCGGCCGCTGGTGGTCGAGCGGAACGGCGAAGAACCGGTCGGTCAGCACGGTACCGGGATGCCGGAAGGTGATCATGGTCCGACGGTATCGTGCCCGGGCTGTTGAGTAGGGTCGTCGTCATGGGAAGCGCAATCAGGCCGGTCGGGGTGGCCGAGCGGCGGGCGCGGCTGGCGGCCCGGCACCACCTCGCGCCCAGGGCCGCCGCGGTGCCTGACCCAGTGGTAAGCCCAGTGGTCAGCACGGTAACGGACATCATCGGGCTGCACGGCACCGACCCGGCGTCGGTCTACCTGTCGGCCTGGGCCCGCACCGGGGCCAGCCACGCGGACATCGAGCACGCGTTGTACGCCGAACGCACCCTGATACGGATGCTCGGGATGCGGCGGACGGTGTTCGTGGTGCCCGTTGCCCTGGTGCCGGTGATCCAGGCGGCCTGTACCGACCAGATCGCCGAGCGGATGCGGCGGGACCTGGCCCGGCGGGTGGAGGAGTCCGGCATCGCCGCGGACGGGGCGAACTGGCTCAAGGAGGTGGGCGAGGCCACGGTGCAGGCGCTGGCCGTTCGCGGCAGCGCCACCGGCGGCGAGCTCGCCCAGGACGAGCCGCGGCTACGCGCCCAGATCGTCTACGCCGCGGACAAGAGCTACGGCGGCCCGGTGAACGTCACCACCAGGCTGCTCACGCTGCTGTCGGCCGAGGGACTCATCGTGCGCGGCCGCCCGCGCGGAGGGTGGACCTCCAGCCAGTTCACCTGGGCCGCCGCGCCGGACCAGCCCCGGCCGCCGGCGGCCGCCGCCCGGGCCGAGCTGGCCCGCCGCTGGCTGCACGGGTTCGGCCCCGCCCCGCGGGCCGACCTGCAGTGGTGGACCGGCTGGACGGCCGGGCAGGTCAAGCAGGCACTGGATCAGCTGGAGATCGCCGAGGTCGACCTGGACGGCACGCCGGGCGTCATGCTGGCGGCCGACGAGGACGCGCCGCCGGACGCCGGGCCATGGGCGGCGCTGCTGCCCGCCCTGGACCCCACCGCGATGGGCTGGCGCGACCGGGCCTGGTACGTCGGCGAGCACGCCCCCGCGTTGTTCGACCGGTCCGGGAACATCGGCCCCACGGCCTGGTGGGAGGGCCGGATCGTCGGCGGCTGGGCGCACCGCAAGGACGGCGAGATCGCGGTCCGGCTGCTCGAGGACGCCGGGGCGGAAGCCGCGGCGGCCATCGCCGCCGAGGCGCAGCGCCTGCGCGACTGGATCGGGGCGGACGAACGGCACGCGAAGACCCTGATCACCCCGCGATTCCGCACCCCGCTGGAGCGCGAGCTGGCCGGCTAGCTTCATCACGATCTGGCACAGCGCACATAAAATCCGGGAGCGGGGAAGCTTACCGGCATGGTTACCTTCATCATCGTATTGGTAATCGTCGGCCTCATCGCCGGCGCGATCGCTCGGCTCCTCCTGCCCGGCCGGGACCCCATCGGGGTCTTCGGCACCATCGTGCTCGGCATCCTCGGCTCCTTCGTCGGGGGTTTCCTGCAGAACCTCGTCCAGCACCACACGCTGAGCATTCACAGCTTCCACCTAGTCGGGATCCTCGGGTCGATCATCGGCGCCTTCGTGCTCCTGCTGCTGCTGCGGCTCTTCCGCGTCGAGCCCGGCCGCCGGCGCTGACCGGGCTCGCCGGGCCAGGCGCCGGAACACCGGGCGGGGGCCCGGCAGCCGCCCGTCCCCGCCCGGCGTGCACTGGGCGGTAACGCGGGCCGCCGTGCCGGGCAGGAACGGCGTCAGCTCACGGCCGAGGACGGAGCAGGCGCCCAGCAGCTGGGCGAGCACCGCGTCGAGCCGCCGCGAGTCGCCGCCCGGTCCGGTCCTGGCCAGTTCCCAGGGGCGGGCCCGGTTCACGAAGCCGTTCGCCTCGTCGACGATGCTCCAGACCGCGGCCGTGGCCTGCCGGAAGTCGAAGTTCTCCAGCGCGGCGCCGACCGCGTCGCCGGCCTGGCGGCACGCCGCGGCCAGCCTGTCACCGCCCGATGCCGCGTGATGGCCGGGCGCGGGGGGCAGCTGACCGTCGCGGTAACGGCCGATCATGGCGACGACCCGGTTGACCAGGTTGCCCAGGCCGTTGGCGAGCTCGTCGTCGGCCCGGGCGACGAGCCGCGCCACGGTGAAGTCGGCGTCGCCCACCCGCGGCACCTCGCGCAGCAGCCACCAGCGCACCGCGTCGGCGCCGTACTCCGCGGCCAGCGCGGCCGGCCCGAGCGCGCCAGGACCGCCGGCCCCGGATTTGCTGATCTTCCGGCCGTCAGCGGTCAGGTAGTCGTGCACGAAGATGCCGGTCGGCAGCTGCTGCCCGGACGCCAGCAGCATGGCCGGCCAGTAGACGGCGTGAAACCGCAGCACGCCCTTGCCGAGCAGGTGGACCCGGTTCCCTGGTCCGGCCCACCAGCGCCGGTAGGCCTCGTCACGGGCAGGGTCGTCCTGGCCGTAGCCCAGCGCCGTCACGTAGTTGCACAGCGCGTCGAACCACACGTAGACAACCTGGCCCGGGTCGCCGGGCACCGGGATGCCCCAGCCGCCGGCCCGGTCGGCGGGCCGCGACACCGAGAAGTCCGCCAGCCCGCCGTCGATGAGCCCGAGCACCTCGTTGCGGCGCCCGGCGGGCTCGATCCGCAGCCGGCCGGTGGTGATCGCCTCCCGCAGCGGCGCGGCGTAGCGGGACAGCCGGAAGAACCAGTTCTCCTCGCTGACCTGCTCCGGTTCCGTCCCGTGTTCGGGGCAGCGGCCGTCGCGCAGCTCGGCCGGACGGTAGAACTGCTCACAGCCGGTGCAGTACAGGCCGGTGTACTGCCGCCGGTACAGGTCAGGAGAGCAGGCCCGCCAGAACGCCTCGACGCCGGGCCGGTGCCGGGGGTCGCGGCTGGTGCGGATGAAGTCGTCCACGCTCAGCGACAGCGCACCGCCGAGCGCACCGAACGCCTCGGCGTTGCGGTCGACGAACTCCCGCACCCCCAATCCGGCGGCGCCAGCCGCGAGCACGTTCTTCAGCGCGTTGTCGTCGGTCCCCGCCTGGAACCGGACCGTGTCGCCGCGCCCGCGGTGGTAGCGGGCCAGCACGTCGGCCTGGACGAGCTCGAGCGCGTGCCCGATGTGCGGGCGCGCGTTCACGTAGGGGATGGTCGTGGTGATGTAGGTTGCGGTCATCGCAGCCTCCTAGCCGGGGCTCCGAGCGCGAACACCACATCGAGGCCCCATCGCAGGGCCTCGGAAAGGAACGTCCGGACGCGTCAGCGGCCCCGCGCGCGGGGCATCATCACCTGCTGTCCGTAACCGTTCACGGGAGACAGGATACCGCCCCCGGTCCGGGCGCCCGAATGGTTAATCGGTAGGTTGAGCCCGTGCGGCTAGGCGTCAACGTCCCGAACTTCGGCCCGGGCACGAACCCGGACGTGCTACGGCGCTGGGCGCTGACGGTAGAGGGCCTCGGCTTCGACCTGCTGATGGTGTCCGACCACATCGCCGTGACGCCGGACGTCGCGGAACAGTACCCGGCACCGTTCTACGAGCCGTTCACCACGCTGTCCTGGCTGGCCGGCCTCACCCGCGGGATCCGGCTCGGCACGACCGTGCTGATCGTGCCCTACCGGCATCCGCTGCTGATCGCCAGGATGGCCGCCAACCTCAACGACCTCAGCGGCGGCCGGCTGGTCCTCGGCGTCGGCGTCGGCTGGGCGCGGGAGGAGTTCGGCGCGCTCGGCGTCCCGTTTCGCGACCGCGGCCGGCTGACCGACGAGTACCTGCTCGCGATCAGGGCCGCCTGGCAGGACGAGACGGACTATCGCAGCGGGCACATCCCGCTCTGGATCGGCGGTAACAGCGACGCCGCGCTGCGCCGGGCCGTGCGGCTGGGCGACGCCTGGCACCCGCTGCGGTTCACCCCCGGCTGGATGGCCGAGGCGGCCGGCCGGCTGACGGCCTGCGCGGCGGAGCAGGGCCGGCCGGCGCCCGCGCTCATGCCGCGGATCGCGCTGCGGCTGACCGACGCGCCGGTCACGGCGTCGATCCCCGGCGCAGACCGGCTGGCCGGCCACGGGACCATCGACCAGATCATGGCCGACCTCGGCCAGCTGCGCTCGCTCGGCGCGGACACCGTGGTGCTCGACCCGTTCAACGGCGACCACCGCGAGACGACCCAGCCCGAGAGGGCGTGGCGGACGCTGGCGACCGTAGCCGAACGTGCACGATCACACGACATCGATACCGAACGGAGCTGAGGTGACTCATCCATCGCACGCTGGCAGCGACCCTGGCGGCATCGCCCCGGACGACCTGCCGCACCTGCGCCGCTGCGTGGAGCTGGCGGCCGAGGCCGTGGACGCCGGGGATCATCCGTTCGGCTCGGTGCTCGTCGCGGCCGACGGCCGGGTCCTGGCCGAGGACCGCAACCGCGAGAACACCATGGGCGACGCGACCAGGCACCCGGAGTTCGAGCTGGCCCGCTGGGCCGCGGCCAGCATGACCGCGGCCGACCGGGCCGGCGCCACCGTGTTCACCTCGGGGGAGCACTGCCCGATGTGCGCCGCCGCGCACGCCTGGGTGGGACTCGGCCGCATCGTGTACGTGAGCTCGTCCGAGCAGCTGACGGCGTGGCTGGCCGAGCTGGGCGTGCCGCCGTCGTCCCCGGTGCGCGCGCTCGCGATCCGCGACGTCGCGCCCGGCCTGACCGTGCAGGGCCCGGTACCGGAACTGGACCAGCAGGTCCGCGAGCTGCACCGCCGTTTCCGCACCTGATGCCGCCGTTCGCCGGGTATTTCTGCGCTCATCGGCGTGTCGTTTTGCCTGGATATCGCCAATGTGACAATCGTAAGAGCGACGTAACCAACGATTCTCTCACCCGACGAGACAGTCACCAGGCAAACTGGAAGGTGAAAGGGGGGCACCCCGAACTATGGGCGAGGGCAGCGTCGTGACCTGGGCGGATCCCGTCACGGACCCGCCCGGTATCTCGGATACCTGGCCTTTGTCGTCGTCCCTGCCGCTGGGAGCCCTGCCCGGAGCCACCCCGTGCGCCCGGCTGCACGCCCGCGCCGTGCTGCACGAATGGGGCCTGGCCGGCCTGGCCGAGGCGGCCGAGCTCATCGTCAGCGAACTGGTCACCAACGCGGTCCGGGCCTCGACCACCCCGGACGGCCGCCCGCGGTACGACGCGACCGGGATGCCGGTCGTCGTCCTGCGGCTGGCCAGCGACCGCTTCAAACTGCTGGTCGAGGTGTGGGACGTCATCCCCGGCGCGCCGGCCGCCGCGCATCCCGGTCCCGACGACGAGAGCGGGCGCGGCCTGATGCTCGTCGCCGCGCAGTGTGACCGCTGGAGCTGGCAGAGCGCCCCCGGCTGGCCCGGCAAGGTCGTCTGGGCCGAACTGCACAGCTAGCCGTGTGTCACGAGGCCCGACCTTAAAGGACGGGTCTCAAAGGACGAGGCGAACCGGATCGCCGGCCCGGATCCGGCCCGGGTGCAGCACTTCGGCGTAGACGCCGGCGCACGGCTCCGGATCGGCTTCGGGCAGCGGCCTGACGCGGTTGTGCCGGGCGACGACGCGGAGGGCCTCGGTGTCGCGGGGCAGGTCGCCGTGGACCAGGGTGGGAATGGCGCACCGGGGCGTCCTGGCGATCACGCGCAGCACGAGGTCGTCGCCGACGTGCAGATCCCGGCCGAGCCAGTCGTTCTCGGTGAAGCCGCCGGCCTCGGTGCGGATGACCACGTTGGGCCGGTAGCGCTCCAGCCGGACGCGCCGGTACGGGCTGAGCTCGGCGATGCGGTCCAGCGTCGCGGTGGTGATCAGGTGCAGCGGGGCGAAGTCGACGAAGGTGCCCGGCGGCGCGGCCGCGCCGATCTCGATCAGCGTGGCCGCGACCTGGGCCTTTATCCCGTCGCGGAGCACGGCCTCGGGCACCGCCCGGTCCAGCGCGGCCCCGGGCGGCGGGGTGTCGGTCAGCGTGACGGGCTGGCCGAGCACGGCGGACAGAACCTCGTCGACGCCGGGATCGGTGCTGGACACGGTCTTCCCGTCGGGCAGCGTGATCCGGGCGGCGTCGTCCAGGGCCTCGGCGGACAGGGTGAGCATGTCCCGCCACAGCCGCGGGTACTTCGCGCTCGCCACCTTGCCGGTCCGCCGGCTGACCACGGCCAGGCGCCGGTCCCTGGCCAGTCCGCTGCGGCTCACCTCGGCCGCGTCCAGGTCCTCGCCCAGCATGGACTTGACCGGGTACCGGCGCAGGACCGTCACGGTTCCTAGCATGCTCCGAGACTACGCTCCGGGGCCGGCTAGCGAGCTGCCCGCGTGGGGTCGTCCACGGTCGGGTAGCTGCCGTTCGTGCGGGCCTGGCGCAGGTCCTGGACGTACGCGCGGGAGAACATGGCCGACAGGGCGGCCATGCCACCGCGGTGCACCCGGACCTCGCTGTTCTCCGCGCGGCCGGACAGCCTGACCCGGCGGCCGCCCGGCTCCGCGGGCCGCTGGTCGTCCTTGACCCGGCCGCGGCCAGACCAGCCGAGGCCCCAGTGATCCACCTGGTCGCCCTCGGGGAGCAGGAGCTTGACCGTGGACCGGTGCAAGTCGAGGCATAGCTCGACGTCTCCCGTGATCTCCGGCGAGCGGAGGTCGAGGACGAGGACGCCGGAACGGACGCGGACGTCGAACTGGCTCGCGCTGGTCCAGCGGCCCAGGCGCTTGGTGACGCCGTGGTCGACGTGCAGGCGCTCGGCAGCCGGAGCGGCGGGGGCCGGAGAGGTCGTCGTGCTGTTCATGTCGTGGGCTCCTTGTTCCAATCGTGGTCGCCTGATGCCGCCTATAGTTACATAGCAACTAGTATCAAGTCAACTAGAATCGTTGGGAGTAGTATCGGGACATGACTCAACCACCCGCACCGCGCAGCTCACCGCTGGCCCTGACCGTGCTGGCCCTGCTGCACTACCAGCCGCTGCATCCCTACGGCATCCAGCGGCTGATCAAGCAGTGGGGGAAAGACCAGGTCGTCAACGTCGAGCAGCGCACCAGCCTGTACCGGACCATCGAGCGGCTGCTCGCCGCGGGCCTGATCGCCGTGCGCGAGACCGGCCGCGATCCGCGCTATCCGGAGCGGACGGTGTACGAGGTCACCGAGGCCGGGCGGCAGACGGCGCGGCGCTGGCTGGAGGAGATGCTGGCCGAGCCCCGGCAGGAGTACCCGGAGTTCCCCGCCGCCCTGTCCCACGTGCTCATGCTGGAGCCCGCCGAGCTCGCCGAGGTGCTGGAGCGGCGCGCCCAGCGGCTGGCCGCGATGCTCGCCGCGCTGGACGCGAACACGGCCGCCGAAGCAGGCCACGGGCTGCCCAGGATCGCGATGCTGGAGAACGAGTACCAGCGGGCTGTGCTCGCCGCCGAGGCCCGCTGGGTGGCGGAGACAGTAACCGAGCTCCGTTCGGGCCAATTGACCTGGTCCCCGGCCGAGCTGATCGCCTTCGCCGAGGGGCAGTGACGTACTCCGCCCTGTCCCACCTCGAGTGCTCGCGCTGCGGCGCCCGCCACGACGCCGACCTGGTGCAGGGCACCTGCCCTTGCGGATCCCCGCTGCTGGCCCGGTACGACCTGGGGCAGGTCGCGGTGTCCCCGCGCGACATCGCCGGCCGGCCGCCGGACCTGTGGCGCTATCACGAGCTGCTGCCGGTCCGCACGCCCGGCCGGGTGGTGAGCCTCGGCGAGGGGATGACGCCGCTGATCACGCTGCCGCGTCTCGGCCGGGCGCTCGGCGTGCCGAACCTGCTGATGAAGGACGAGGGGCTGATCCCGACCGGCACGTTCAAGGCGCGCGGCGCCGCGGTGGGCGTCTCCCGGGCCGCCGAGCTGGGAGTTTCCGGCGTGGCCATGCCGACCAACGGCAACGCCGGGGCGGCCTGGTCGCTGTACGCGGCCCGGGCCGGGCTGCGGAGCCTGGTCGTGATGCCCGCGGCCGCCCCGGCGGTCACCCGGGCCGAGTGCGCGGCCGCCGGCGCCGAGCTGTACCTGGTCGACGGGCTGATCGGGGACGCCGGGAAGCTGGTCGCGGCCGCCGTGGCCCGGCGGCCTGGCTATCAGGACACCTCGACGCTGCGCGAGCCGTACCGGATCGAGGGCAAGAAGACCATGGGCCTGGAGATCGCCGAGCAGCTCGGCTGGCGGCTGCCCGGCGTGATCGTGTACCCCACCGGCGGGGGCGTGGGCATCATCGGCATCTACAAGGCCCTGCGCGAGCTGCGCGAGCTCGGCTGGGTGTCCGGTGACCTGCCGCGGCTGGTCGCGGTCCAGGCGGCAGGCTGCGCGCCGATCGTCCGGGCGTTCGAGGCCGGTGCCACGGCCAGCGAGCCGTGGCCGGACGCGACGACGGTGGCGTTCGGCATCATGGTGCCGAAGGCGCTGGGCGACTTCCTCATCCTGGAGGCGCTCTACGCCACCGGCGGGACGGCCGTGGCCGTGACGGACGAGGCGCTGCTCTCCGACCAGCGCGCGGTCGCCCGCCTGGAGGGCAGCTTCATCTGCCCGGAGGGCGCCGCGTGCGTCACCGCCGTCCGGCAGCTGCGCGAGTCCGGCTGGCTGGCCGAAACGGACGAGGTCGTCGTGCTCAACACCGGCACCGGGCTGATCTACCCGGACACCGTGTCCGCCGCCGCGCCCGTGCTCCCGCCGTCCGGCTCGATTCCCCCGGTACCCGCGCCGGTCCCCGCCTGAGTTCGCAACGGTGCCAGACTGGGGGAGTGGCCGAGATCACCCTCGTCAAGGGCGAGACCTCCGCGCTCGACCGGACCTGGATGAGCATGCCCGACGGATCCACCCGGCAGGTCGCGGTGCACGTCGTGCACGACCTCCCGCACTTGGTCGTGGAGTCGCTGTTCGGCCTCGAGGACGGGCTGTGGGGAGTGCTGGCCCAGGGCGGGTTCGCCGCGGCGAACCGGGCCCGCACCCGCAGCCGCGGCCGGCGGGTCCGGCTGGTCACCGACGTGCCCCTTGACGACCTCGGAGCGCGCAACTGGCGCGGGCACATCGTCGCCAAGGCCGCGACGAACGCGGTGGTGAACCGGTGGCAGGACGGGCCGGACACCCCGGATGGCGTGCGGGGCCGCCTCAGCCCGGATGACGCGGCAGACGCGGATTACCGGCAGCGGGTCAGCGACCTGCTTGGGCGCCTCGACGACGAAACCATCGCCCTGGCCATCGGCGGCACCAGGGAACTGAGTACGGCCTGGGTCCGCCTGCCTGCGGGCGACACGCTGCGGCTGCAGTGGCCGCTGCGTCAACCCGCGGGTTGAGGGGTACGTCAACCCGGACTCACAGCCATGGGCCGGCGCGACGCGGGGGTGCCCGGAGGCACGCTCAGGTCATGAACATCAACATGTACGTGATCAACGCCATCCTCATCCTCATGGTCGTCCGGCAGGTCCGCGAGCACCCGCTCGACCTGCGGTCACTAGCCGTCCCGGTGCTCGCCGTGGGCTGCGCCGCCGTCCTGTTCCTGCATTCGGTTCCCGCCGGCGGCAACGACGTGGTGCTCGAGCTCACCTGTGTGCTGGTCGGCGCGGTCATGGGCGCCGTCGGTGGCCTGGCCACCAGGCTGCGCCTCGGGGCTGACGGCCGTCCGCTCGGCCAGGCGGGCTGGCTGGCGGCCAGCATGTGGGTCGGCGGCGTCGGCGCGCGGCTTGCCTTCGCCGTGGCGGCGAGCAACGGCGCGGGCCCCGCGATCGCCCGGTTCAGCGTCACGCACCACATCACCGGCTCGGCGGCGTGGGTGGCGGCACTGATCATGATGGCGCTGGCCGACGTGCTCACCCGGCTGGTGATCATCTACCTGCGTGGCCGGCGGCTGGCCGGCCCGGCGGCGACCGCAGTCCGTACCCCGGCAGGCATCCGTGCCTGATCTGGCATCGCCGCTCGCTGAGGGCCACACTGGGTCCATGAAGGCACGGCCGGCCGCGGCGGGCCTGATGCACAGCGCTGCGGTGCCCGCCGACGACGAGCCCGGATCGGCCCGGGTG
>Ga0207689_10002084_pt1 | contig 18866 bp, 11 predicted proteins | sample KBSMisM52_FD_184312 | JGI IMG/M metagenome (GOLD analysis project Ga0207689, IMG submission 184312) | Miscanthus rhizosphere microbial communities from Kellogg Biological Station, Michigan, USA - KBS Miscanthus M5-2 (SPAdes) (version 2) | ecosystem: Host-associated > Plants > Roots >... | reverse complement strand
GTAATGAGCGTTTAGATTTATTTCGCAACTTTTGTGAAGGTCAAACCGCCCCAATTCAATGAGCCCGGCTTCCCGTCAGCATCGTTCGTAAAGCCGATGATCTCACCGTTTCCGCCAGGCAGCATCACGATCCGAATAGTGTCCTTATCCGTGTAGGGCGTGGCGACTGCGTTCATCCTGCCCATGCGAACCGCCAGCGCTTTTTCCATCGCAACGATGTCGATTGTGCCCGCCAGATCGTTCACATACTTGCCCGCATAGTCAGCAAACGGTTTAGTAAGTTGCCACTCTCGTTTTGCGCGCTGAGCGGCTTCAGCGGCGATCCCTTGTTTCCTGCTTTCGTAAGCCTTAACGGTATCCTGCAATTGCTTAGCGTAGTCGGCGTCGAAATTCTCCGTGCGCAGCCACCAGTCGTACGCGTACGCCGCGAGCATATCCGCTAAGCGCCCGCCGAGCGCGTCATTATTCACCAGCACACCGACTGCAATTTGTTTATCGGGCATGAATGAGACGTGGCTGCGATAACCAGGATAGCCGCCGTGATGGTAGATCACTTTTTCGTTGCGGTACTTGCCGATCTGCCAACCAAGCCCGTACTCGCCATCGCCGGAAAATGGCGGCTCGTTCCGCGTGCTCTGGGTGTAACCCGTGTGGGCATTGCGAATAAGATCCGCCGGGAATACTTGTTTCCCGCCAAGCTTGCCGCCATTCATGTTCACGCTAAGCCATCTGCCTAAGTCGGAAACGCTCATGAAGATTCCGCCTGCCGATTGCATATTGTCGTCGGTCTTTTCGAGCTGGCTGCGGACCATCTTGCCGGCATTCGCCGCATCGGTGTCGATGACATAAGGGGCCGCTATCTTAAACTTCTTTGCGCGCGCCTTTGAAACATAGGCCGTCGTGTGGGCTAAACCGGCCGGAGTGAAGACGCGCTCTTGCAGCAAGTCCTGCCATTTTTTGTGCAGATGGTAATGCAACGCGAGCCCATAAATGTTGTAGCCGAGGTTTGTGTAGGCGTATTTGCCAAAGTTCGCTTCATTAAAAGTTGTGCCGGCGGCAAAGACATGATCGATTTCTCGCTGGTCGATTTGACCGGTAAAGGCGAGCCGGTTCATAAGCGGCGTGTTCCTCAGTCCGCTGGTGTGCGTCAAGAGATCTCGGATCGTAATCTTGTCGGGTATCTGATTTTTGAACTGAATGCCCGGAGTGTATTTCGTCACTGGATCGGCAAACTTAATCTGCCCTTCTTTATCCAGCATCGCGGCCGTGAGCGCGGTAAACGACTTGGTCGAAGACGCGATGTAATAAAGCGTATCGTTATCAGCTTTGATGGCGGCTTCCTTGTCCGCCATCCCGTATGCGCGAACGAAAATTGGCCTGTCGTCCTTGATTACGACAATTGCTATGCCCGGCAGATCAGGAAACGTCGCCAGCGTCTTCCGCACCTGAGCATCGTAAGCCGCAATGAAATCTCTTTCCCTCGCACGTGTGTCAGTCTGTGCGAAACAAAGAACTCCGGCAGAGTGCAATAGCAGCGCAACAAGCGAAATAACGATCGCTTTTTTCATAGGCTCTCCTGAGAAAAGTATTCTGAGGCGGTAACTAAACTGCAACTCGCGGAGAACTACGACGTGCGAAGTGAGGAAGTTCCCGGGAATGCTAAAAAGGTGGCAAAAGGGCCAAGGAAGCGGAACGCAAAAACGCAAAAATCAATCGCTTAGTTTAGGTAGTACCACTCTGCTTACGGCGCGAACGAAACGCCAACCAAATCTTCCGCACGATGAAGAGCGCCACCTGACTCAGGATCGCTGCCCCCATTCCAGACAAGCGATACGCGCCAAGCCATACGGCAACGCCGATGACGGCGAAGATTACGCCCGCATACATGCAGTATCCGGCAAACATAATTATCGGAACGAAGACAAACCGAGTAATTGACGCGTACTGTGGAATCTCTTCGAACGGACTGTAAATGTAGCCGAGTATCGGAATCGCCAGCACGAGGTGAATCCAGCGAAGAATCGAACGTGTGGTGGCGCGACTAATCATTCAATCCTCTTCCATTGAGAATTTGCGGAATAGACTTTTCGACTCTGGCCTGACGAGTTTTTGATTGCTTTGGTTGAGAGAAATAAAGCAGATACCCTCTTTGCCGCCCTGGAGTTAACGCCTTAAAAGCTTTTTTCAAGGCTGGGACTTCATCCAACTTACCCTTGAATTCTTCGGGCATCGCGAATTGGGAAGTCTTTTTCAGCGACACTTTCAAACCCGATTTCTCCGCGGCGATCGCTTCACGAATGTAAGCTTTTAACGTGCCCTTCATCTTGACGATTTCACGACCACTGGTGAACCGAACCTGGCGGGCCGACTGCACGTTCTCAGTCTGTTGAATCAGAATGCCTTTTGGATCCTTGAGCAACGCGCCTTTCACAAACAGCAGCGCGCAGTACTCTTTGAATCCGTGTATCAGAACGATGTTTCTTTTCTCAAACGTGTAACAAGGACAACCCCACTTCAACTCTTCCGTCAGGTCACACTCAAGCACGATCTTTCGCAACTTCTCATATTCTTGCTGCCACTGGCCGGGCTTGTTGAAAAACCAATCAACCTTAGGATTCGTCCGGTGCATTTAATGATCCTCTGCAACAAAAACTTACCGACAAGTTTCGGTCCTGAATTGAGACGATGGCACTAAACACCCCTCGCCGCCGCGCCGCTGCATCTTACGCTAAGGAGTTCCTGCTTGGTAATAGCAATATCACTCTAAGCTGGGCTTTCCAGAAGAAAGAGCCGAGCGGATTGCTGATCCGCTCGGCTCACATTTTTCGCGTAACCCTATTACGTTGTACGCGTCTCTGCCCTTAGAACTCTCGATCCATTGCGCCACCTGTGCGCTTGATCGCGATCGAGCCATTTACGTTATTCAGTCGCACTCGCGTCCCGCCGGATCCGATTTGGCCGCTCAAGTTGTGACCTACATATTGACCATCTTCGACCGTCAATCCGAAGTCATTGGTAATCGCCCCATGAAGCGTACTGGCTTTGACGTCGGCGCTCGCGCCCGATGGAACGACCAGCACGATCGAGCCATTAACCGAATTCAGATTGACGGCCTTCGCGCCGTCCAATGAGGCCACATTGGCCTCAATGCCCCCGTTAACCGTCGAGAGTTTCACCTCTCCGCCGAGTCCTTCCGCTCTCACCGTGCCGTTGACTAGTGACGCCTGTACGTCACCCTGGATTCCCTCGACGTCCAACGATCCATTTACCAACTCGGCGCCCTCCAGGTTGGCCCGACGCGGCACCGTGAGCGTGTATTCAACGCTCGCCGCATTATCTTCGCGGTTTCGACCGCCGTAGTTGTGGTTGTCAGGATACTTAGTTTTGATCTTTACGCTGTCAGGAGTGTTGACCACATCGATGGTGACTTCGCTCAGCCGTTGCTGACTGTAAGCGCGCTTGACCGCATCGACCTTGACAGAGTTCTGGTCCCAAACGTTGATATGTACGTCGCCGTTAATGTTTGCGACACTAACGCGGCCCGTCGCTGACAATGGATAAACCTGATGAAATTCTTCAGTCAGCTCGTCGCCCTTCGGTTTCTGAAAGGTATTGACGGAACATGGTTCGCCAACGACTGCCGTATGGGCGTGTCCAACTCTTAATTCGTCAGCGCCTAACGTAAATCCGATAAGTGTCAGGATTGCGATCAATAACGCTGCTTTCTTCATATGCTTTTCCTTTCGCAAATAGACGTTTCCATTGGCTTCAATCGATATAACACCGGGACAGAGGCTTTTGTGGCAGGTTTTTTCCCCGAGTGAAAAATGAAACGACAGAGAACTCGGCGCGTAATCGAAATCTTCCAACTATCGCAATGGTGAACTCGAATGCGGGCTGTGAGTTTCTATTCCGGCCCGCGCGCATTTGCGACTTGATTCATCAGATCGACTTTGCTTTGATAGGCGGCGAGCATAGACTGCGCAGCCTGCAGATCTTTAGGGTTTTTGCGCGCCACGTCACGACTGCTCTCGATCACATTGTCGATTACTGCCAAATTGTATTGGTATTCAACCTCAAGCGACGGCCGCCGCGGTGGCTGAATTTTGATCGCATCATTCAGCCTGGCAATCGCATAATCGTACTGACGCTCTTGCCAGGACAATGAAGTGGCGTCTGACTCATTTACCAGGCCTCGGTTCGTTCGTTTGGAGCCGCGCCCCGTTTTCGTATTTCGTGAGAGAGGCGCAGTAGGTTTTGGCGGTTGTTCAGTAAGCTGCTGAGGGATTCCCGCTACCGTAGCAGGAGAATCATTCTGAGCCTTGACAGGTATCGCCCTGTCTTTTCTCAAGTAAACAAAACCTACAAATCCGGCGAGCAGAACGGCCACCGCGATTGCTGCATAGGCAAGCGGCCGAAATGAAGCGAAGAATTCTCGTACTGCAGGCCACCGCGATTGTCTAATCGTTGGGACACTCGCACCGCCAGTTGCTGCGATGGCCCTCTCGATTCGTTGTCTCAATAGGTCAGGTGGAACCGCGGCAGCGAACTCAATCGTCAAACCTTTCGCTGCGATCAGGTTTTCAGCTTCGACCTGACGCGCCACTTCGGCACACTGAGCACAGACGTTCAAATGCGCGGCGACGTTCGCAGCTTGATCCGCAGGTAGTTCGTCATCAAACCATGCCTGGAGAGTCTGTTCGTAAATGCAGTTTCTCATCGATCCACTCCGATCTTGCCGTACGTCCGCGCGAATTCCTTACGGGCGCGCGCGATCAAGCTCCCTACGTAGCTCTCTTTCAGCGAGAGCGTCTGGGCAATCTCGCGATACGAAAGTCCCTGGTGTCGCAGAAGCAAGCAACTTTTCATCGGTTCTTTGATTTTATCGAGCGCGCGTCTCACGGCATCCAGTTCGCGACTATCGCCGCCGGTTTGCATAGCCGCGTCCAGATTGTTGTTTCTTTGATAGTTCGTATCGCGCGCCAAAGCTCGATTGCGACTGCGAAGTGTGTTGCGCGCTTCATTTAACGTGATGCGTAATAACCACGGACGCAGTAAGTCCACGCCTGGGGCAGAATCCAGATGGCGATACAGCTTGAGAAATACTTCCTGGGTAATTTCTTCTGCTAAAGCCGAGTCACGCACGACAGCGCGCGCCATCGCAAAGACCACGCGGTGATGAAGCGTAAACGCCTCGTCAAAACTTACGGAGGCGGCTGGACGCGTAGCTTGGGCTGGGACTGAATCGATCGCGGCTTGGACTCCAACGCGCATTATTTCCATGTTGGGAACACCGCCAAAAGGTGATTTGTGTCAAATTTTTTGTTGAAGTTCAATGTAGCCCGATCACTGCGGTCGTACAACCATTGGAGAGGGATTCGGAAGGTTGACCGAGTTGGGATTTGACTACGAAAGAGATGCCGAGCGGCGCCGGTCACGACGCGCAGGACCTGGCGCGACTTGCTCCCGTCGGCATGATCTTCATTCCCAGCATCGGCGGCATTAGCCACTCATAGGGGACTTACCACTTCCGCAAGTCTGGATTTCCGGTATCGACAGTGCGCCACTTCCTACATCTGTTGAAGTCTTCGTCGCCAGAACAAAGGCGAATCATCATGGCGAATATTTATACACGTCTTGATACCGTCAAACGATTCACTCCGACCCTACGGGAGATCACGATGTTCCATTTTAGAATCACCGCCACCCGCACCAATCCTGATCCATCATCGCCAAACAAAACTAAGGATCAGCTCTATTCATTTGGGTTGCTACTTCCCGAGATACTTCTCAAACCACTCGACATTCGCCTGCATGGCGGCCAGTTGCATCTTTGGCTCGGTCGGGCCGTGCGGTTGGCGCGGCAGCACAATCATGCGCGTCGGGACGCCCTGCGCTTTGAGCGCGTTGTAGAACTCGTAGCCCTGCGAAATCGGGACGCGAATATCGGCGTCGCCATGTTCGATCATTGTGGGTGTCTTTACGCCCTTAACGTTGAACATCGCGGAATGTTTCTGATACGCGTCCATCTGATCCCAAAACTGCCCACCGAAATAATCCGGTACAAACGCCGGAATGTCAGCGGTGCCGTTGAAGCTCATCAGGTTTGTCACCGGCGCGCCCGCAGATGCGGCCTTGAATCGCTGCGTCTGCGTGACAATCCAGGTTGTCATGAAACCTCCGTAGCTCCAGCCCATCACCCCTAGCCGATCTGGATCGGCAACGCCCATGGCGATCACTTTGTCTACGCCGGTCATCAAGTCCTGATAATCGGCTCCGCCCCAATCGTTGTAATTCGCACGACGAAATTGAGTGCCGTAACCGGAAGAGCCGCGCGGATTTGCTCGCAGGATCGCGTAACCCTTCGATGAGAAAGTTTTTAGCGTATAAACTCCACGGCCACCGAGAAATGTTTGCTGAAATACGCCGGTGGGTCCGCCGTGAATATTTAGAATCAAGGGGACTTTTTCCCCTGCCTGGTAACCGACCGGATACGTGAGCAACCCTTCGATCTCTTTGCCATCTTTTGAGGTCCAGTGAATGACCTCGGTCTTTCCCACCGGCGGAAGCTTCTTGTCGGAGTTTGCATGGCTGACCTGGACAGGCGCAAACGTCGACACCGCCGACACAAACGCGTCAGGCGGTGTATCGGAAGTTTGCCGCACAAAGCCAAGCATCGTCCCGGTGCGATTCAGATTGATTCCAGCGAGAACAGCTGGCGTCGTCTTGATTTCCTCAATCTGGTTGCTCCCAACGTCAAGCGAATAAAGCTGCGTGGAAGTTCCTTTTGCTTCATTGAAGTAAATGCGCTTGCCGGTCGCGGACCAGCCGGTAATATTGGGCTGCGCGTCATAAGAAGCGGTCAGAGCTTTCGCTTGTCCGCCTGCGGCTGGAAAGACTTCGATCAAACCACTTCCCGCCCAACTCGGAGGATTGTCGCTGATGGTTATTGCGATCCATTTGCCGTCTGGCGAATAAAGCGGCGAACTTTCAGCGGCAGTGGTATTCGCAAAGATGGTGGCTTTCGCCGTTCCGACCTCCACGATCGACACGTCGCCGGTCGTCCAGTCATTAGCCACCGACGACTTCGTGTGATCGAATACAATTCGACCTCCATCGGGCGACCAGTCGAAGCTACCGACGTTGTAATTCTCAGTCGTTAGTTTGCGCGGCTCGCGCTTGCCGTTCGCGTCCTTCTGCACCGGAATCACGTACAAGCGCGACATTTTCAAGTTCTCATCGACCCAACGAAAATCATTCTTCGCCTTATCGTTCTTCTCTTCGTCTTCAGTTTTTGCGTCGGTCATCGTGAAAGCGATCCACTTGCCGTCAGGCGACCATTCAAAATTTGAAACTGCGCTTTTCAGGTCGGTAAGCGGCTCAGCCTCACCACCGCGCAGCGGCAGCAAGTAGAGATTGTTCTTGTTGTCTTTGCGATTCGAAGTAAACGCGATCCAATTCCCGTCCGGCGACCATTTCGGATTCGACGAAGACTTTTCATTGAAGGTCAGTTGAAAGCTTTCCTTGCCGTCAGTTGTCGCCAACCAAAGTTGCGTTACGTATTCGCTTCGATCTGAAGTCATCACGGCATCGGAAACCGTGTAGACGACTCGCCTGCCATCGGGCGACACACGCGGTATTCCAACCGTGCGCGTTTTGATTTGCAGCTCCGGCATCCAGGTCACGTTGGTTTGCGCGGTGCTCGTGATGCCAAGAATTAGAAGCGCGGCAAAGCTTTTGATTAAGATCTTCATGTTAGTTCTCCTGAAAAACGGCAGGGTAGGCTGAGAGCCTACTTCCGCAACGTTGAACCTCGGTTTATTTGTGGATTGAGGGGCCATTGTTATGAATTACCGCCAGCCGCACCAATCCTGATCCATCATCGCCCACCAATCAGTGCCAATCGGCTGACCGTCCGGCGGATCGTTGGGCTTGGTGAGGTTCATCTTCTTCGGGTCATCCTGAAAACGTTTAATCTGATTTGCTGTGTAAAGCAGAAAAGCGCGCTGGTTGCGATCACGGGTGGCGTTCGCATTGCCAGCAGCCCAATCTTTCAGTTCATCCAGCTTAAGTTCGGCAATCGCCCGCACTTCGTTTGACGCCCGCTCGTTTGCGGCGAGCGCCATCAACTCGCTCAGCACAACCGCGTTGACCGTGCGCTGGATTTCGCCGTCATAGCCGCTCTGCACAGACCCGCGAAAAGTCTCAGTCAGAATCTTGTCGAGGACCGCGTCGAGCGCCGGGTACTCTGCACCGTTGCGCGCGTTGAACTCCACGATGCGCGCCGCCCGTTCAGCATTGAAGAGAAAATCGCAAACGTGATTCGCGTAGGCCTCCGCCGGCGCGAGCGCGTCGAACGCCGGCGCAGTGCGAATACGAAAATCTTCGCGCGTGCGCTGGTAACCCGGCGGACGCGGCGGAATGATGCCCAAGAGTGATTCAGGCAGACGCAAATTGTGCGGCTTCAAAGTCTCAAGCACTGCATACAACGCGCGCTTCTGCTCCTGCGGCGAAACAATCTCGGGGTTCTTGTCGCCTTTGCTGCGGACACTGAAGGTGTAGTCTTCGCCACCAATCAACTTCGCGACGGCTTCAACCTGGTAGCGATGATGCATGTATAGCGGCACCAGGACGTCTTCGAGCGTAGCCATCGGCGCGCCTTCCCGAATATTGTTCTCGCCGAATCGCGCGAGCGCCGCGTCGCGAACTTTCATCAAGTTCTCAAGTCCGTCGATCACATTTGTGCCGTTGTCCCACAGATGCGCGAAAGAACTCGAGGCGCTCGGTGGCCGCGCGTCCTGATCGGTCAGATAACGCAGCCCGCGCGCGAATGCGTCGCCGAGAATCTTGTCGAGCGCAGCCTTTTCATTCGTGCCTGATGGATAATCCTGATAGCCGTACGCGATCGCTACCTTGTCCCATTCGCCGATACCTTTCGCATAAGCGTCGGACAAATCTGCTAAACCATCCGGACCGAGTTTTACCATGGGCGCCGGATAGTCCATCACTGACGCTCTTCCCGTGGTGCTCGCCGCAAAGTTATGTTGCAGACCTAACGTATGGCCGACCTCGTGCGCGGCCAGTTGTCGCAAGCGGGCGATCACCACTTGCTGCATGAGCTTGTCGACGACGGTTTTGTCTTTACCATACGGGGCCAGCAAACCTGAGGCGATGAGAAAATCCTGCCGATCACGCAACGAGCCGAGCGACACACGGCCTTGAATGATTTCGCCGGTGCGCGGATCGTCGAGCGATGAGCCATACGACCACCCACGCGTTGAACGATGCACCCACTGAATCACGTTGTAGCGGACGTCCATCGGATCGACGTCCGGCGGCATCACTTCGACGCGAAACGCGTTGCGATAACCGGCCGCTTCGAACGCCTGGTTCCACCAGCTCGCGCCTTCGATCAAAGCCGAACGGACCGGCTCAGGCGCGCCGCGATCGACATAGTAAACGATCGGCTGAACCGGATCGCTCATCGCCGCTGCAGGATCCTTTTTCTGCAAGCGGTGACGGCTGAGGTAGTGCTTCCAGATCGGTTCGCTAATCGACGTCGCGAAATCCATGTATTGAATGCCGAAGTAGCCCGAGCGCGGATCGTTCTCGCGCGGCGTGTAACCAGGCGGTGGCAGTTCGACAAACGAGATGTGTTCGCGCACCGTGACGGCCTGTCCGTTCGGCGTCACCGACCGCACGAGCGGACCTGAGTCGCCTTCAGTCGTGAACGTGAGCATCGTCTCGACTTCGGTGTTCTTTGGAAAGTTCTTTGTGTTGGGCAGATAAAAAGCCGAGCGCGAAGCGTCGAGACGAAACTGGCCCTGCTGACTCCTTTGTAAGGTACTGGGAATGCTGTGCACGTCACGCAGATAAAAATTCGTCGCATCAACCAGCGCGCGATTCCCTTCTTCGGCGGCGACTTCGAAGCCCCATAGCGTCGATTCGGCGAACGCATCTCTGACGGCGCGTCGCTCGTCGGCATTGTTGCTGTCGGCGCGGTATCCCTGGTTCGAAGCGACCATCAGGACTTTCGGTCCGATGCGCTCGAATCGCACCACGTAACTCTGTCCCAACTCGCCCCGATCCAAGCCAAGGTCATTCGATCCGACGCCGGCGCTCAGCGATTCGACATACAGAAACTCAGAATTCCACTTGTCGATCTCCAGCCAAATCTTTCCAGCTTTCGCGTCCCAGTAAAACGGAAAGTAGCCGGCGAACTTCTGCATGCCGGCAGTTTTTTCGGAAATGGTGGAAGGTCGTGATTCTGACGCGCCGCGCGGCTGCGCAAAAACAAATGCACAGAGAATCAGAACCAGGGAGCAAATGGCGACAAGACGTGTCATGAAATCTCCTCCGATGAGCTGGCCGGACATAATACTCGAAGACCGGGGTGAAAGCGGAAGCGCGCGAGGATCTTCGGACTGATTCATCGAAAACGTCGCTAAACGCCGACTGCGTATGCATCGTAATCGAAAATCCCGCGTAGGAAACGTATGGTTAGTTGCTTCGGAACCAGCGAAAGCAACACATCGCGTGTTCGTGACGCGAATCCATTCTCTAACTGCCCAATGATTCCATAGGTGCGCGAGAAACGAACAACCCAAGCCGTGCGCGAGTGACGCAAGCTTTCGTATCGCCGCAGCGCGCGCGCTGCCTCGTTTGCGTCTCCGTTCGGCGAGTACTTTTCGAAACAGCGGGCCAGGACCGCGGCATCTTCAATCGCCAGGCATCCGCCCTGTCCCAGGTTCGGAGTAAGCGGATGTATCGCGTCCCCAATCAAGGTCAGACAACCTTCACCCCATTTTTTGCCTGGCTTTCGATCGAAGACAGAGTTTCTGATCAACCCGGCGGGAGCGGTGGCTCGAATTAAGTCAGGAACGGGTTCGCACCAATCATGAAACAGCCCCAGCAGTTCTTCGCGGATTAAGTCGTGGTCTGCGACCCCCGGTGAAGTGCGACCACCATCGCGCAGCAGATTCTTATTCGCGCTGGCCCACCAGCCAATTTTGCCCGCGCCGAGTGGGCCGATGCCGAATCGTTGGCCGCGTCCATAGATTTCTGTTGCTGTCGCCAGTGCTACGGCTTTGGACACGTGCGGCACTATTCCACGCCAGGCGACATAACCGCGGTCAGCCGCCGCACCGTCGTTGAGCAGTTGGTCTCGCGTTCGAGAATGAACGCCGTCAGCGCCAATCAACGAATCACATTCAAACTGTGATCCGTCGCAAAATCGCGCGACGATTTGATCCGGCAGCTGCTCGTAGTTCTGGAAGACATGATTCAGATGGATGGAACCCGGAGGCAGAGCTTGAACCAACGCCTTTTGCAATTCGGCGCGGTGAAGCGCAACGGCGGGAACTTCGGACTTCGGAAAGGAAAAATGATTCAGGAGCTTTCCATCACGCCTGAGCCAGCGCGACTTCTCTAACCCACTGCCATGCTCGCGAATCGTGTCGGACAACCCAAGTCGCCTCAGCACGCGCATGGCATTGGGCCACATGAGAATGGCCGCTCCCACTTCGAGTAAATCCGGCGCCTGTTCAAAGACCTGAGGTTCGAATCCGAATTGCCTGAGCGCCAACGCCGCCGTCAAGCCGCCAATGCCACCGCCGATAATCGCGATTCGCATTCGTTCCGATCAGCGACGGTATCACTTCTCGTCCAGTTTTCTTCCGGCGTTCAGATTGTCGAAATTAACGAGCACGTTCCAAACGAGTGAATAACTTCCCGCCGTCTGGCCGCGCCAAAACGGATTATTCGAAAAGAGAATCACGTGACCACGATCGAGTGGCGAATCAATCACTGCAGCGTGTTGGGCGATCTCGTCTCCGCCATCAAGCAAACCAGAAACCAACAATTCGGAAGCATTTCCCCAACGCAGAATCACGCGCGGACGCTGATCCGGCGGTATCAGCCCAACCAGGTTGCGGCGTTGTTCTTCAAGAACTGGTGCCGCTTCCCAAATTTCAACCTGCGGCGGCGGTTCGGGAATCTCGGCGGGTGGACGACCCTGTACGACGTCAGGATCATCGACTGTTCCGCGACCAGTCGTGCGCTGTCCTGCGCCGCCTCGACGGCCGCCGCCACCCCCGGCGACGTTGCTGATGTTGAAGATGGGTCCGTTGAAGCAATAGACGGAGAGCGTGTCGCCGTAGCCATAAGCAACCGGACTCGTCGCGTCAACCATCCGCGTTTTCAAAATGTCGCCAATTGCCTTCAAACGTGAAGCGCTTTGAATCGATACGCCGGGTGTGAAGCCAGTTTGGACCGCAAAGCTGGCTGAATCGTCAGCGCCGATAAGGACGCCGCCGCGCCTCACGAAATTCTGCAGGTTCATCAAACCTGTCCAGCCAAGACCGGGACGAATGTCATCAGTGGAAGCGAAGCCGCCGAGGTTCGGCGTTAACTCCGTCTTCTTCCACGGAATCGGATTGCCGTACATCGGCCGACCCTGAATCACCGCATTCGCATTGCCGTTGCCGGGACCAAATACGATCACATCGTATTTCTTGTTGAGGTCAGGATCTCTCGCCACATCTTGGGTACTGATGTAGTCGAATGGCACACCCATTTGATCGAAGGCCAGACGCCACCAGCCTTCGTCCTGCGTATTCAGCCAGGTGTGCATGATCGCGATGCGAGGTATCTTGAGCGCGTGAGTTTTCACCGTCGGCGGCTGCGCGACTGCCAGCACCTTAATGCCCAGCTCGGAAGTCGCTTTCGTCAATTCATCTGCCGAGACGTTGCGGACGATGAACGAACCACGATTGAATTTCTGGCCTCCAGCTTCGAATGGTTCTCCCGCCGCCTCGACCGACGCGCGACGCAAACGAAAGCGAAGCGACACCAAATTATTGTCGGCGTTCTGATTGACGATAAAAACGTCGCCGTTGCCGGTAAACCCGCTGGCTGAACGCACCTCTCCGCTCACGCGTTCCATCGGCGCGTCGAGCGCCTTCACGTCGGTGACACGCACCACCTGCACGTTGCTCACTTCGCCGAACGTCCAGCCGGTGTCGTCATAAACGCTCGTCTGCGGATCGCGCGGGCTCCAGTACTGATAGTCGAGCAGCGCGTCGGCGATACGGCTGTAAGGCTGGTCCATGCGAACGAGATAGGTTCCGGCAGGAAAAGTGCGCGACTCAGTGTCGTCCTTTTTCGCCGGTGATGTGGCCGGAGACGGTGTCGGAGACGCTGCTCCGCGCGCCCGCGGTGCCGGTTTCTTCTTCAGCGTCACGGTGAAAGGAGCGGTCGCCCGATGGACTTCGCAGCCTTGCGCCTGCATCAGACGCAAAAGCGCAGCCTGGTTGCCGGGACGCGGATCATCACCGGGGAAAACGTAAGCGGCCGGACCTTCGTTCTTTGGCTTCTCAACCGAACGCTTGGACTTCAGATAAAAATTCTTGAGGAACAGCTTGCCATTCTTATTGAAGTAATCGAGCGAGATGAGAATCGCCGTCTGTTCGTAATTGTTGTTGTTGCGCTGCGACCACTTCGCGCGGGGCAGCGGCGGATTCTGTTTGTACCAGGTGCGCTGATACTCATCGGGCGAGAGCGTCCGCACGAGCGTGTCGGCGCCGCCATTACCAAACGTCTCGTACAAGCGGCTAATGCCGTTGTGCGTCGCCGCTATGAACATCAAATAGCCCGGCGACCAGGTGTCGAACGTGCCGTGTGCGAACACCCCCGGCATGCCGAACTTCGTCATCTCCGAAACATTCTTCCAGCCAATCAACTGCCACTCGTCAGTGAGAATCGGGTCGACCCAGGCGTTGTATGGTCCATCGCCGATGGTGTTGTCATAAAGATAAGGAACTGACTCATGCAGGTCGTGAAGCACTTGCGGCTTCCAACTGATATAAGTGTTCAAAACGTTCCGTGTCAGTTTCAATGACAAGCCCATCGCGTCACGGTTGTTGTCATGCGCCACGTAGTGTCCCCAGTAAAGCAATGGCGGCCAGTTTTCATTCGGATGCGCGAGATGCCAGTTGTAAACATCGGCCATGCGGTCGCGGCCATCCACTTCAACGATTGGCGTAATTAGCGTCACCATGCCATCGCGAATGGATTTGATGTATGGGCTCTCGTCAACCGCGAGACGATAAGCGAGTTCCATCAGGGCCGTTGGCGCGCCCGTCTCCGGCGAGTGGATCGTTCCCGTGATGTAGTAGATGGGAAATGATTCGTCGACAAGCTTGTCAGCTTCCGCGTCGTTCATATTGATCAGACGCGGGTCGGCGAGCTTAGTCAGCCGCGCGCGGTTCTCGTCCAACTTCGCCAATAAACTCTCAGAAGCAATCGCCACCGCAATCATTTCCCGGCCTTCTTCGGTGGTTCCGATCGAAAACACTTTCACGCGCGGCGAAGCCTTCTCGAGCAGGCGCATGTATTTGTACACGTCGGCTGCGTAGGGCAGTTTGCCAGGGGCGCCGGCAACATCACCGAGTACCGCCTTTGGCGTCGGCACGTTCGGCGATGCCGGCAAGTAATCGGTCAGCGGCGAGTTGAAGAATTTCTCGGTGGTGTACTCGGCAATCTTCTTCGTATATTCGGCGTCGACGGCTTGATTTGGATCGCGGGCATAACCGTTCTGCGCGTGGACGCTAAGCGCAGCGATAATCAAGAGAAACGTTGCACACAGCAGGCTGCTGATCCTTTTCAGATGCATTTGGGCTCCTTAGAGACTGGCGACATGAAGTGTTTGCAGAACCGACGAGAGAAGATGCTTTTAAGCGAAATAGGCAGCCAAGTCAAACGGTTAGTTCAACCCAACACGGCGCATCAGATCGACGTACCGCGCGTCCGATCTAAGATCGTCAAACTTCGGCTCGAACTTTAGCCAGATAACCAAGCTCGAGCGTTGGCGGTAAGCCACTTCGAGCGACCGCAGAGCCTGTTCCTTTTCGCCCAGTGCCGCATACACTTCAGCAACATAGTAGGCGTCGACGTATCTTAGTTTCATTTGTTGGTTAAGCTCGTTGAGGATTGCTCGCGCCTCGACTTTCCGATTCGCTCGTGCGTAACTGGCCGCGAGTAACGCGAACACCGACGAACTGTTATCCAATTGATGCGCTTTTTCCAACGAAGCAATCGATTTTTGGAAGTCATTTTTCAGCTCGTAGGGCTCGCCGATGCCCCACAGGGCGCGCACAAAATTCTCATCCATGTCCAGAGCTTTTTGAAATTCTGCGATTGCTTCATCGTATCGCTTCACGTGGTAGAGCGCCCATCCGGTCGATGCCATGATCACTACTGAAAGCGGATCGAGTTCTTGTGCGCGTTTCAATTCGGCGAACGCCTCATCAAGCCGGCCCATATTCGTCAAAGCCAACCCGTACCAATGATGAGCAGTCGGGTAGTTTGGGTTCAATTCAATGGCACGCTTGAACTCTCGCTCGGCTCCAGCCCAGTCCCACTCGTACTGATATTTGATGTAGGCCATGGACGTATGAGCCTCGGCAAGGTTCGGGTCCAGCTCCAGAGCTTTCGTTACCGCTGCTTTGCCAAGGGGGAACGATTCGTTCGGACTGGATAGTCCGTAGGAACTCAAAATGTTATAGCAGTCGCCCAGTCCGGCATACGCAAGTGCAAACGACGGATCCTTGTCGATTGCCTCTTTAAATTGTTCAATCGCTTTGCTGTAGCCCTCGCGCGTGCGCTTGTTCCAATAGAACCGGCCTTTCAAATAACTCTGATAAGCGTCGTTGTTTTCTGTGTAATGCTTATTGGCGATGCCCTGCTCCTCGCCTGAAATTTTGACTTTGAGTTTCTCCGTAATTTCGCGCGCTATCTCGCGCTGTGTTGCCAGCAGCTCGGAAAGCTGTCGATCGTACTGTTCACCCCAGAGAAGTTTGTTGTACCGTAAGTCGGTCAATTCGGTGCTGATAGTAATTTGATCACCGTGCTTGGTAATCCTGCCTGACAACACCGCGTTTACGCGCAATTCATTTCCGATGGTGATCGGGTCCTCACCTTTGCCTTTGTGATGAAAGACTGAGCTGCGCGGGCTGACCTTTAGATGAGGAAGCTGAGACAGGCGATAGATGATGCTGTCAGTAAGTCCGTCGGCCAAGTAATCAGAATCCGGATCGCCGCTTTGATTTTCGAATGGCAGAACTGCGATTGAATCGATCGCCACTTCGGTGTCGTGAGCGTGGCGATAGGCAAACAGACCGGCGATCGCCGAAGCTATGAACACGACGGCAAGGATTGCGAGGAGCACAAGTCTGCGGCGATCGGAATTCGTCGTTGTGCGAAATTGCACTGTGGAAGCTGTTCCCGCACCGTCGGATGTGTCGGCCTTCAGAAATTGGGTTCTCGCCGAATCGCCTGTACCAGTAAGCACATCAGTGGGAGCTTCTTCGTCAACGAGCGGCGCGCCGTCTGTCCGACAGAACTTTAGAGTCTCGTCCGTTTCTACGCGATTGCATTGTGGACAGCGTTTCATAACAGTCAGGTGACCACGATAAGTTTTTGCCACCCCACACGAGCGCAGGATATGTTGCGGATTCTAACTGAGGTTCCAAGGCTCCGCCACAGCTTGCGCGAGTGGCTGCGGGGAACATGGCACTTTTGAAAAACCAAGGTTGACTCATAGAATCACATTTAGGGGAAAACCGTGGCGTCTATAGAAAAGCAAACAGAAGTGTCGTTTGAATGCGAACCTTCCGACGCAAATGACGTGGGCGCACAACCGCCCGTCGAACTCGGGTCGCCGGATGTCAAACCAACTCCCAAGGTCGCCGGGGGTATCGTGTCGGCGCTGACCGCCGCGCAATTTGCCTGGAGCGAAATGGGCTTGATTCGCGGAACGCGAACGCTCCTGCAGATAAATCAAAAGCAAGGCATCGATTGTCCCGGCTGCGCGTGGCCAGAGCCTGACGGCGAGCGCTCGCATTTCGAATTCTGCGAAGAAGGCGCGAAGCACGTCGCGGATGAAGCCACGAGAAAACGGATCACGCCTGAGTTCTTCGCAAAGTGGAGCGTCCGCGAATTGGCTGAGCAATCAGACGTCTGGCTGAATCAGCAGGGCCGTCTGACGCAGCCGATGGTCTTGCGCGAAGGCGCGCAGCATTACGAACCAACTCAATGGCCCAACGCATTTGCGCTGATCGCGCAAGAGCTGAACGCGCTGGCATCGCCGGACGAAGCTATCTTTTACACGTCTGGCCGCACCAGCAACGAAGCCGCGTTCCTCTATCAACTCTTCGTGCGGCAGTTCGGCACGAACAATCTGCCTGACTGCTCGAACATGTGTCACGAGTCGAGCGGTACCGGGATGAAGGAAACTCTTGGTTTTGGCAAAGGGACGGTGACGCTCGACGACTTCGATGTTTGTGACGCGATTTTTGTCATCGGGCAGAATCCGGGCACGAATCATCCGCGCATGCTGTCGACGTTGCTGAGCGCGAAAAGGCGCGGATGCAAGATCGTGCACATCAATCCTCTGCCGGAAGTGGGCACGACTCGCTTCAAACATCCACAGGAGTTTTGGACCTGGCCGGGCGGCGGCACTCAACTCGCCGATCTCTTTTTGCAGGTGCGCATCAATGGTGATGTCGCCTTGCTGAAAGGGCTGATGAAAGAGGTTCTCGCGGCTGAAGAGCGAAGGCCTGGGACTGTGCTCGATCATCAATTCATCAACGACTTCACGACCGGGTTTCCAGAGTTGAAAGAGAGTCTTGAGAAGTTTGAGACTGATGAAATCGTCGAACAATCGGGATTGACAAAAAGCGAGATTGAGGACGCCGCGCGCATCTTCATCGAATCTGAACGCGTAATTTTCTGTTGGGCAATGGGGCTGACTCAGCACAAGAACGCGGTCGCCAACATTCAGGAGATCGTCAACCTGATGATGCTCCGCGGACAGCTCGGAAAATCTGGGGCGGGTTTCTGCCCGGTGCGCGGTCACAGCAACGTGCAGGGCGACCGCACGATGGGAATCTGGGAGCAGCCCACCCCGCAATTCCTTGACAGCCTGGAAAAGGAATTCAATTTTAGCCCGCCGCGGAGGCATGGCCTTGACACAGTCCACGCGATTCAGGCGATGCATGATGGCTCGGCGAAGGTTTTCTTCGCGCTCGGCGGTAACTTTTTGTCCGCGACACCTGACACCGGGTACACCGCCGATGCGTTGCGGCGCTGTCGTTTGACTGTGCACGTCTCCACCAAGTTGAATCGCGCGCATTTGATTACCGGAAAGCAGGCGCTAATTCTTCCTTGCCTCGGTCGAACTGAGATAGACACACAGGCGAATGGTCTGCAGTTCGTCACTACGGAAAATTCGATGGCAGTCGTCGAACAGTGGAGCGGAACATTGACTCCCGCGTCGGAGCATTTGTTAAGCGAACCGGCCATCGTCGCGGGCGTGGCGAAAGCGACGCTGGGCAACCGCAGTTCCAACGGAGTCGGGACTAACTGGGACGAGTTGATCGCCGATTACGATCGCATTCGCGAACGCATTGAGCGCGTGGTGCCGAACTTCGAGAATTACAACCAACGCGTCCGGCAACCCGGCGGGTTCTATCTGCCTAACCCGATTCGCAAACGTGAATTCAAAACAGACGACGGCAAAGCGCATTTTACGGTTCATCCACTGCCGCAGATCAAATTGGAGCCGGGCGAATTTCTGATGATGACGATGCGCAGTCACGATCAATTCAACACGACGATCTACGGGCTCGACGATCGCTATCGCGGAATTCGCAACGGACGACGGATCGTTTTTCTGAATGCGGAAGATATCCGTTCGGCTTCGCTTAACGAGGGAATGTTAGTTGATTTGATTGGGCATCACGACGGCGTCGAACGCGTGGCCTGCGGCTTCCGCGTTGTGCCGTACAACATTCCGCGGCGATGTGCCG
>Ga0207689_10002083_pt1 | contig 18876 bp, 20 predicted proteins | sample KBSMisM52_FD_184312 | JGI IMG/M metagenome (GOLD analysis project Ga0207689, IMG submission 184312) | Miscanthus rhizosphere microbial communities from Kellogg Biological Station, Michigan, USA - KBS Miscanthus M5-2 (SPAdes) (version 2) | ecosystem: Host-associated > Plants > Roots >... | reverse complement strand
TGAACACCTGCCGCAGCGGATCACACACCCGGCCGCCGAGGCCGAGCCGCTCGGCCATCTGCGTCGTGGTCACGCAGTGCGCCATGAGCCCGTGCTCGACCGCCCTGCCGCCCGTGACGACGAAATTCGTCGCCAGGCGGACCCGCGACAGCGGCGGCTTGCCGACGCCGATGTGCCGCAGCGACAGGCCCAGCATCGGAAACGCTGCTCGGTCGACGGCGTAGCTGTCCCGGCGGAACGCGATGTCGTCGCCGAACCAGTGGCCGACCTCCGGGGTGTCGGCCACGCAGCCGACCCAGGCGAGCGTCATCACGTAGAACAGCGACGTCCGGACGTCCTCGTCCAGGTCGACGCGGTCCGCCAACCGGCCGGCGATCAACCACGACCGCAGCACGTGCTCCATCGGCTGGCCGAGACCGAGGTCTGTGGCCAACGAGAACGCCGCGACGAGCTCCGCCAGCCGCAGCCCGGAGTCGGCGTCGTCAGCGGCCACCACACCACACCGTCCAGAGAGCGCGGGGACTCCAGACTGCGCCCGTTCCGGTCATGTTGGCAGGTCTCGGGCCCGTACGCGAGTCAGCCTGAGGTCCAGGGCCGCAGCTTGTCGGGGTTGCGTACGGCCCAGATGTGGCTGATGTGGCCGCCGGTGACGTCGAAGGCGAAGACCGTGACGATGGTCCTGCCGTCGTGCGCGATCAGGCCCGGCTGGCCGTTCACGGTGCGCTCGAGGATGGTCATGCCCGCCGCGCGGATGGCCAGGTCGGCCAGGTAGCGGGCGATCTGCTCGGCGCCCTCGATCGGTTCCAGCGCGGCGGGGGCGAGCCCGCCGCCGTCCGCGGCGAACGTGACGTCCGGGTCGAGCAGCGCGACGAGCGCGGCGATGTCGTTGGTCTGCCAGGCGTTCTTGAACTCGCGTACGACGGCGAGCTGGCGGTCGGTGGGGGCCGCCGCGGACCGGGCGGCGCGGACCCGGCGGCGTCCGGAGGAGGCAAGCTGCCGGCACGCGGCCGGGGTGCGGCCGACGATGCCGGCGATCTCGCCGAAGGGGTAGCCGAAGACGTCGTGCAGGACGAACGCGACGCGCTCGGCCGGGGTCATCGACTCCAGCACGACGAGGAACGCCATCGACACCGACTCGTCGAGCGTGACGCGGTCGGCGGGATCGGCCGGCACGCCGACCCACTCGGTCGGTTCGGGCAGCGGCTCCGGGATCCACTGGCCCACGTAGCGCTCCCGCCGGGCCCGGGCCGAGTTGAGCTGGTCTAGGCAGATCCGGCTGGTCACGGTCGTCAGCCAGGCGCCGGGGGACTCGATGTCGTCGCGCTGCCGCGGGGTGAGCGCGTACCAGCGGGCGTAGGTCTCCTGGACCGCGTCCTCGGCCTCGGCCAGCGAGCCCAGCAGCCGGTAGGCGACGTTGATGAGCTGCCGCCGCTCGCTCATGATCTCGGCCAGGCTCGGATCGGACGGCGTGGTCATCGCACAGCTCCCTTCGCGTCTGCCCTTACCGGTACGACGAGACACAGCACACAAGTGTGAGGCCTGACGTTCGGACCGCTGCCCTCGTCGGTAGGGGCGAGAGGACATCGCACACGACAAGGGACTGGTGATGAAGGCCATCCGCACCCACGAACCGACCGGCATCAGCGGGCTCGTCTTCGAGGAGGCGCCCGACCCCACGCCCAACTTCTGCGAGGTGCTGGTCAAGGTCGCCGCCTGCGGCATCACGCACAACGAGCTGGACTGGCCCATCTGGACCTGCCGGGCCGGCCACCGGCGGACCTCGGTCATCCCCGGGCACGAGGTGTCCGGCGTGGTCGCCGCGCTGGGATTCGGCACCGCCGGTCTCGCCGTCGGCGACGAGGTGTACGGGCTGACCGACCAGCTGCGGGACGGCGCCGCCGCCGAGTACGTGGCGGTCGAGGCCCGCAACCTGGCGGCGAAGCCGCGGACCGTGGACCACGTCCACGCCGCCGCGGTGCCCAGGGCCGGCCTGACCGCGTGGCAGGGTCTGTTCGACCACGGCAAGCTGGCCAAGGGCCAGACCGTCGTCGTCCACGGCGCGGGCGGCGCGGTCGGGTCGATGGCGGTGCAGCTCGCCCGCTGGGCCGGCGCCGAGGTGGTCGGGACCGGCCGCAGCCACTCCCGGGAGTTGGTCACCGAGCTGGGCGCCGACCGCTACGTGGCGCTGGACGCCGAGCGCATCGACGACCTGGCCAGCCGCGCCGACCTGGTCTTCGACACGATCGGCGGCGACGTGCTCGCCGGCTCGTCCGCCCTGCTCAAGCCGGGCGGACGGCTGGTCACGGTCCGCGCTGACGCACCGCTGCCGACCACCAGGGACGACATCGGCACGGTCGTGTTCATCCAGGAGTCCAACCGCGCGCAGCTGGCCGAGCTCGCCCGCCTGGTCGACGAGGGGCACCTGCGCCCGCAGGTCGGCGCGGTGTATCCGCTCGCGCAGGCGGTCGAGGCGTACAGCGCGAAGGCCGCGGGCGGCGTCGCCGGGCGGACCGTCCTCCAGCCCTGACCTGCACCCAACCCTCACAAGGAGCACTCAATGTCTGTTGGCCTGCTCGAAATCCCGAGCTACGTCACCGGAACCTGGACGATCGACCCGGCTCACTCCGACGTCGGCTTCGTCATCCGGCACCTGATGATCAGCAACGTCAAGGGCCACTTCACCGCGTTCGAGGGCCGGATCGTCACCACAGCGGACCCGCTGGACTCCGCGGTGACCGCGACCATCGACATGGCCTCGATCGACACGGCGAACCCGATGCGCGACGACCACCTGCGCAGCGCCGACTTCTTCGCGGTGGACGAGCACCCCACGATGACCTACCGCTCCACCGGGATCCGGCCGGACGGCGACGGCTACCTGATGGACGGCGAGCTCACGCTCAAGGGCGTCACCCGGCCGATCGTGCTGGAGCTCGAGGTCAACGGCTTCGGCTTCGACCCGTTCGCGCCGGACCCTGCCACCGGCGCCCGGGCCGGGTTCAGCGCCACCGGCGAGGTCAACCGGTCGGACTTCGGCATCACGTACACCGGTCCCATCCCCGGCGGCGGCGTGACGCTCAGCGAGAAGGTACGGATCGTCCTGGAGATCGAGGCGGTCCTGCAGGCCGGTTAGGGGTGCGTGCCTCCGGCCGGACGTTCGGCCGTGGCCGGGGACGTGAGCGTCGCCAGCTCGTCGCGGACGACCTCGGCCACGGTCCTCGTCGCGTGCGGTACCCGCCGTAGCGCGCTGGCTTGCTCGATCTGCAGCCCGCCCTGCCTCGCCAGGCGGTTGACGACGTTGCCGGGCAGCAGGCCGGGATGCGGATCATGCGACGAGGTCGCGAGCAGGACCTTCGCCGGCCGCGGCAACACCGCGGTGAGCCTGCGTTGCAGCTCCTCCCGCACGCGGCACTTGACGTCGTCGTCCACGAGCCCGCCGACGATGACGTCGAGGTCGCCGATGGCACCGAACCCGTGGAAGGACACGGCGAACTCGTGCCGCACGCCCAGCAGCGCCCGCAAGCCTGGGAACGAGGCTTCGGACAGGTCGTCGCTGGTGATGTGCCACCGGCGGAAGGCGCCGCCGGCCGGGGCCCGGCAGATCCACGAGTCGGCGCGGACGACCGGGTCGGACGCGACCAGGTCTGCCTGCTCGTCGGTCTCGTCCTCGATGGACCCGCCGTGCGGAGCGATCACCGCGACGGTGGCGCAGGAACGGAGGACCGTGGTCTCCAGCAGCTCGCAGCGGCCCAGGACGTCGGTCGTGACGTCGACGGGTGACGGCGGCGGCGCCTCCAGGAGCAACCTGGCCATCGCGGCGCGGCCCATCCGGATGATCTCGCCGCGGTCGCTGTCCGCCGCCGCCACCGTGTAGGCGACGACCCCGTCGCCGGCGTCCACCAGGATCTGCCGGCGGCTTCCGGGCGCGCCGAAGTCCGCCGGCACCGGGAGGCCGAGGAGCGCGAAGGCGCCGACTCCGAGGGCGACCCGCTCGCCGTCCGGATCCAGGTCAGGGCCTTCCACGACGCCCAACGCTGCGCTGGCCACGGCCGCACCATCGCAAGAACGCCCGCGCCGCGCCACCCCTCCCGGACAGGATCGCGCCACCCGTCCAGGACAGGATGTCGAGAAAGGCGCTCGACTTCCAAGCCCGCGGGCTGCCATGCGGGCTCCTCGCAGTTCCGGTGGTCGCTCCGCTCGTTCCTTGGCCCGCGCCGGCCTTGCGGCGCCGACCGCAGCCGACCATGGTCGGTCGCGCCAGGACCTGGCGACGCAGCCACCGCGAGGCCACGATTGCCACATGCCACCAGCGCCGGACGCTTCAGCTCAGCGCCGGCGCTGGTCGTTCGCTGCCGTAGTCCGGGCGCGCCGACGTTCCCTCGGTTTGACGCAGTAGGTTTGGCCGTACGTGCCGGCTGTGACCGTCAGTCGATCGTGCGCATCGAGAACGCTTCGCCTTCGCCGTAGCTGGATCGGATCTTCGTCCTTGCCGATGCGCTCCGCATCAGCCTCACTGAGCTGTTCGGCAAGCTCGACGACGACGTTGAAGCCGGGAAGTGACCGACACCGACTCCGCTGGAGTCGTTCAGAACCAGGAGGGTCCGTGCGGCGTGTACGGCTCTTCCATCGACCGGATTTCGTCCGCGGTGAGGTGGACATCGAGCGCGGCAACGGCCTCGGGCAGGTGGTGCGGCTTGGTGCCGCCGACGATCGGGGACGTCACGGCCGGGTTGTGCAGCACCCAGGCCAGCGCGACCTGGGCCATCGGGATACCGCGGGCTTCTGCCACGGTCTGGACGGCCTTGACCACCGGCTCGTCCAGCGGCGAGTCGAACGCCTGCACGACGTGATCGACGGTCGACCGGTGCGACTGCTCCCCCCAGGGCCGGGCCAGCCGCCCCTTGCCCTGCGGTGAGTACGGCACCAGCCCCACGCCCTGGTCCGCGCACATCGCCATCAGCTCGGGCTCGTCCTGCCGCCGCAGCAAGTTGTACTGGTTCTGCATTGACACGAACGGCGTCCACCCGCCCAGAGCGGCCGCGTGCTGCAGCTTCGCGAACTGCCAGGCGTACATGGACGACGCGCCGAGATAGCGCACCTTGCCGGCCTTCACGATGTCGTGCAGCGCCTCCATCGTCTCCTCCACCGGGGTGTCTGGGTCGAACCGGTGGATCTGGTAAAGGTCGACGTGGTCGACGCCGAGCCGGGTCAGCGAGGCGTCGATCTGCTCCATGACGGCGATCCGGGACAGGCCCTGACCGCCCGGGCCGTCGTGCATCTTCCCGTGCAGCTTGGTCGCCAGCACGACGTCCTCGCGCCGGGTGTAGCGCCGGATAGCTCGGCCGACCAGCTCCTCCGACGTGCCGTGCTGGTAGACGTTGGCCGTGTCCCAAAGCGTGATGCCCAACTCAACGGTCTGCACGAAGAACGGCTGGGCCGCCTCGTCGTCCAGTGCCCACTGGTGCGCGCCGGCCACCGTGGGGTCGCCGTAGCTCATGCACCCGAGGGCGAGCCGGCTGACCCGGAGCCCGGTCGTCCCGAGCCGTACGTACTCCATGTTGATCTCCTTCGGCGCCAAAGCGAACAGACTGATACAACCGCGTTTCCCACGTACGTGGGGGGTCGGGCTCATCGGGGGGATCAGCCCGACCCCTCTACGCGCTGCGGATGGTCGTAGCGTCCTCCGTGTGGACAAACCGAGCCGAGATCCCATCCGTCGGCGCGGTCGACACTTCCGTACGTCATCGACTCTGAGGGACATATAGCCGTACATCTTGAGACCACGTACGACCAGGCCGCTGTCGATGCGCTCCTCATGGAGATTGCTGCTCAGGCGATATTCACGTGCTTCGCCTTGAAACGAGGCGCTGCAGGCGCAGATTCTTCCGGCCGATCAGCTCGACGAGCTGCTCGTGACCCATCCGAACACGCTCCGAACGTACGGGGCCGGGCCGAGGGTCAACTTCGTGATCACGACTAGGTGGAGTGCGTCGTCGACCGCTGCTGTACGGGCACGCAAGAGGCGGTGCCGGATGGACCGACACCGCCTCTGACCTCGGTGGAGCTGAGGGGATTTGAACCCCTGACCCCCTCGATGCGAACGAGGTGCGCTACCGGACTGCGCCACAGCCCCAGACCGGGGTAGAGGGTATCAGGGCCGGGCTCACTCGTTGACTGCCCGGGCCCGGGCATAGGCCCGTCCGCGGGCCCGTTCCCGCTCGTTCGCCTCGAGGTCGGTGAAGGTCAGGTCGTCGTCGTCCAGGTCGACGGTCGACTCGGTCGGGCGCCGGGCGACCGGCGCGGTGACGTATGTCGGCGTGGGGACCGGGACCGGGCGCCAGGACCGGTCGGCGGCCTCGGAGGCCTCTTCGGCGGCGACGGCCGCGGCGACCCGGCCGGTGCGGCGGACGGCGTGCGAGGCGGGCACGGGCCGTGCCGCGGAGGCCGCCTCCCCGAACAGCGCGGCCCGGCGCGCACGCCGCTCGTGCTCGCGGCGGACCTGTGCCCGTAGCCAGCCGACGTAGCCGACCAGCAACACCATCGCCGGCACCTGCGCCAACCACAGCCAGGGCGACAGCGCGCGCGCCGCCGGCGCGGCGAGCAGCGCGATGCCGGCCAGCACGGCCAGCGTCCGGCGGCGCCGGCGAAGCATCCGTTCCCGGGCCGCGGCGCGGATCGGCGAGGTGCCGTCGGCGTACGGAGCGGGTGGGGCGGTCGCGTACCGCCGGCGCCCGGCCACGCCGCTGGACGGCGTGCGCCGGGACAGCACCCGCATCGCGGTCGCGAACCGGTCCACCGACCGAAGTTCGGCACGGTCCTCCCCGTGGCGGACGAACATGGGCACGAGGACGACGAGCCACATGATCACGAGCACGATGGCCATGAGGATCGTCGAGCTCACCGTGCCCCTCCCGTCACACGATTCACAAACGTGATCACGCTATCCAGACCGGGACCTCCGGTAGGGGAGGCGCGCGGGAGTGTCGACGTCTGGTTGACCGTTCGAGTTACCCCGCAGCGGCGCGGACGCAGGGGCCGGCGCAGGGTCAGGCGGAGCGTTCGCGCAGGGGCCGGCGCAGGGTCAGGCGGAGCGTTCGCGCAGCCGGCGGAGCAGCCCGTTCGGGACGTCCTCGACGGTCAGCGCGTACGAGACGTGGTCCCGCCAACCGCCGTCGATGTCCAGGTAGCGCACGTAGAGGCCCTCTTCCCGGAAGCCGAGCTTCTCGGCGACCCGACGGCTGCGCACGTTCTCCGGGCGGATGTCGACCTCGACCCGGTGCAGCCCGACGGGCCCGAAGCAGTGGTCGGTGGCCAGGGCGACCGCGGTCGTGGTGATGCCACGGTTGGCATGCCCCTCGTCCACCCAGTAGCCGATCTGCGCGGACCGCAGTGCCCCGCGGACGACGTTGTTGACGGTGAGCTGCCCCACCAGCTCGTCGTCGTACGTGATCATGAACGGCAGCAGCACGCCGGCCCGGGCCAGCCGCCGCAGCGAGCCGAGCGCCGACGGCCAGCTGGCCACCGAGTGCCGCACCGCCCAGGGCTCGCTCGAGCTCGGCTCCCACGGCGACAGCCAGGCCTCGTTGCGCAGCCGGAGCGAACTCCAGGTCGTCGCGTCCCGCAGCCGAGGCGGACGCAGACCGACCCGGCCTTCCTGCAGCCGGGCGGGCCACCCGGGATGCCGGCTCATCGGAACAGGCCCGTGCTCGTTCCCACCGACGCCCGTCAGGCGCTGGCGAGCAGCAGCGGGATCACGGTGACCTGGTCGCCCTCCGACACCTCGGTGACCTCCTCGTCGATCACGATCAGGCAGTTTGCCTGGGCGAGACCGGCGAGCAGGTGCGAGCCGGCCCCTCCCACCGGCTCGACGGAGTATTTGCCGTCCGCCTCCCGGTGCAGCAGGCCGCGACGGTACTGCCTGCGGGCCGGTGGTGACGAGAGAGATCGGAGCGCCGTGGCGGTCACCGTACGGCGGACCAGGTGTCGCTTGCCCAGCATCAGCCGGATCGCGGGTCGGACGAAGATCTCGAAGCTGACCAGCGAGCTGACCGGGTTGCCGGGCAGGCAGAAGATCGGCGTGCCGTTGTCGCCGAGCGTGCCGAATCCTTGCGGCTGCCCCGGCTGCATGGCGACCGAGACGAACTCGACCGTGCCCAGCTCGCCGAGCGCCTCCTTGACCACGTCGTACGCGCCCTGGCTGACGCCGCCGGAAGTGACGATGAGGTCGGCCCGCAGCAGCTGGCCCTCCAGCACGGCGAGCAGCCGGGCGTGGTCGTCGGGCACTATCCCGGCCCGGTATACCTCGGCACCGGCGTCCCGGGCGGCGGCGGCGAGCGCGTAGCTGTTGGAGTCGAGGATCTCACCCGGCCCCGGGCGGCGGCCGACGTCGACCAGCTCGCTGCCGGTGGACAGGACGACCACCCGCGGCCGCGGTCGAACCAGCACCCGCTCCCGGCCGACCGCGGCGAGCAGGCCGACCTGCGCCGGCCCGATCGGGGTGCCGGCCCGCACGGCGAGCTCGCCGGTGCGGATGTCCTCGCCGGTGCGGCGGATGTAGAGGCCGGGCTCGGCCGGGCGGTCGATGCGCACCCGGGCGACGCCGCGGTCCGTCCACTCCACCGGCACCACCGCGTCCGCGCCGGCCGGCATCGGCGCACCGGTCATGATCCGCAGGCTCAGACCGCGGGTGACCCCGCGCGGCGCCCGCGACCCGGCCGGGATATCGCCGACCACCGGCAGCTCGACCGGCTCCTCGGCGGTCGCGCCGGCGGTGTCGGCGGCGCGCACCGCGTACCCGTCCATCTGCGAGTTGTCGAAGCCCGGCAGCGGCGCCTCGGCGAGCACGTCCTCGGCGCAGAGCAGGCCCTGCGCGTCGAGCAGTGCGAGCTCGATCGGCTCCGGCACCCGCAGGTCGGAGAGCACCCGGCGCAGGTGGTCGTCGACCGACCGCTGCTCGCTCACCGTTGCTCCGCGCATTGCCGGCCGGTCACGCCCGTCCCGCCACGAAGTCCTCGAGCCAACCTCGGAACTCGGGCCCCACGTCCGGCCGCTCACAGGCCAGCCGGACGACCGCCTTGAGGTAGTCGGCGCGGTCGCCGGTGTCGTACCGCCGACCGCGGAAGACGACCCCGTGTACCGGCTGGCCGCCGTGGACCTGGCTCTGCAGCGCGTCGGTGATCTGGATCTCGCCGCCCCGGCCGGGCGGGGTGTCGCGCAGCGTGTCGAAGATGCTCGGGGCCAGCACGTAACGCCCGATGATCGCGAGGTTGCTCGGTGCCTCTTCGGGCGCCGGCTTCTCGACCAGGTTGGTGACCCTGACGACGCCCTCGCGGTCGGTCGGCTCGAAGGCGACGCAGCCGTAGAGCGAGACCGAGTGCCGCGGCACCTCGAGCAGCGCCACCACGCAGCCACCCTGCTCGGCCTGCACGTCCAGCATCGGCCCGAGCAGTTCGTCCCGCTCGTCGACCAGGTCGTCGCCGAGCAGCACTCCGAACACCTCGTCGCCGACGAACGCATCGGCGCAGAGGATGGCGTGCCCGAGACCGCGCGGGTTGCCCTGCCGGACGAAGTGCATGGTGGCCAGTTCGGATGAACGGCGGACTGCGGCCAGCCGGTCGGCGTCACCCTTTTTCTCCAGCGCCGCCTCGAGCTCGGGGGCGCGGTCGAAGTGGTCCGCGATCGCCTCCTTGCCACGGGCGGTGATGACCAGGACGTCGGTGAGACCGACGCGCGCGGCCTCGGCGACCACGTATTCCAGCGCGGGGATGTCGACCACCGGCAGCAGCTCCTTGGGGACTGCCTTCGTCGCCGGGAGGAAGCGGGTGCCGAGGCCGGCCGCCGGGATGACGGCCTTGGTCGGGCGGCGCTGGTCACGCATGCCGCGAGACTAGTCGGCGTGAACGACGCAGGCGGGAAGAGGGAGTGGCGGGCGCGTCTGCTCGCGGCACGGGCGGAGCTGGCGCCGGAGCGCCTCCGATCGGCCGCCGACGCCCTGTCCGGCCACGTGCTGGCGAGGCTCGGTGGCCTGCGGCGGATCGCCGCATACGTCCCGATGGGCCGGGAGCCGGGCTCGCTGCGGCTGCTGGACATGCTGCGGGACGGCGGCACGGAGGTCCTCCTTCCGGTGGTGGTCGCTGACGGTCTGGACTGGGCCCGGTACGCCGGCCCCGGCGAGCTCATCGCGGGCGCGCTGGGCACGCGGACGCCGACCGGTCCACGGCTGGGGCCGTCCGCACTGGCCACGGCCGACGCTGTGCTGGTCCCGGCGCTCGCGGTGGATCATCGCGGCGTCCGGCTCGGCCGGGGTGGCGGCTACTACGACCGCGCGCTGGCTGCCCTTCCGCCGGGCGCACGGCTGGCTGCGCTCCTGCACGACGGCGAGCTGGTCGAGCGCCTGCCGGCCGATCCTTGGGACACGACTGTGACTTCGGTGGTCGAGCCGACGATCGGGTGGACGGAACTGCCTGTCGTGGAGCACCATGTCGGTTAGCAGTCCACGCATGAGAGTGCCAATACAGGAGGTCGGCGTGCCGACGTACCAGTACGCCTGCAAGGAACCGGCGTGCGGTCACCGATTCGAAGCGGTGCAGTCGTTCTCCGATGACCCGATAGCGATCTGCCCGGTCTGCGAGGGCCAGGTGCGGAAGGTCTTCTCGGCGGTCGGAGTCGTCTTCAAGGGCTCCGGCTTCTACCGCACGGACAGCCGGGAGAACGCGAAGTCCTCCAACGGCTCCTCGCCCAACGGGTCGTCGTCGAACGGCTCGGGCGAGAAGAAGAGTGAGGCGGCGTCATCGTCGTCCTCCGGAGAGTCGTCGGGGTCGGGATCGTCCGGGTCCGCATCGAAGGCCTCCGCATCGTCCGGCACGTCCTCAGGGTCTACCAGCAAGGCCGCCGCATCCTGAAACGGTCGTCCACAGGCCCGTTCGTCATCCACAGATCGCGATTGAGGCCTTCCGTCCCGTTCGTGACGCTCTAGCGTCACGTGCGTGAACGGCAGCTCTGACACATCGCATTCGAGTGAAGCGTCCGCTCTCCTCGACGACCTCCCGCCCGGCATCGCCTGGTTGCTCGGGCCGAATCCCCGGCTGCCCGCTCCCGCGCCGCCAGGTTCGTCCGAGCTGGACCCCGGCCGCGTGCTCACCTGGTTGCCGGACGGGCGCTGGGTGACCGATCCCGACCAGTCAGATCCCGATGCCGATGAGCCCGGCTCCGGCCGAGAGGCACCCGGGCATGACCGAGGCCGTTCGATGCACCGCGAGCTCGGCGCCGGGCGGCACCCGGAGTCCCCTCAGCCGGGGACGGGCGAGTGGAATGCGGAGTCCGGTGGACGAGCGGCCCGGCAACGAAGTGCGAAACGCGGCGATCGGAAGCCATCGCAGTGGCCGGCGGGGCGCAGCGGGCCGGACCACCGGCGGTCGGCTCGTGAGCGCGATGGGCTGGAGTCCGGCCAGCGCGATCCGGAGCTCGGTGGTCTAGCACCAGAGCGATGGCGGCTGGGGCGAGGCGGACCGGAGGCTGGTCAGCGGCGGGTCGAGCCGGCGGAGTTTGCCCGGCGGCGCGGACGACGGCGGGTGCGGCTGGCTCGGGTCGGGGCCCGGCTGGCCGGGTGGCCGCGACGGGTGGTCATCGGCATCCTGCTGGTTGCGGCAGCTGTGTTGGCACTGCGGCCGGAGGGCGCGCAGGCGCCGGCAGCTGCGGCCGGCGCGACCGCGAAGGTCGTCGTCGCCGCGCGGGATCTGGCCGCCGGGACGGAACTGGCGGCGGCCGACCTGCGGATCGTGTCGATGCCGGTCGGGATCGTTCCTGCCGGGTCGGTATCGCGGGCGGCTGGACTGATCGGGCGCATGGCCGCCGGCGCGATCCGGCGAGGCGAGGCGCTGACGGACGCCCGCGTCGTGGGCCCGGGGCTGACGGCCGGGCTTGGTCCGGGCGAATCGGTGGCAGTGCCGGTGCGCATCGCCGATCCCGACGCGGCCGCGCTGGTCCGGGTCGGCGACCGGGTCGACGTGCTGGGCACACCGGTCGCGCCGGACGGCAGCCAGGCGACCGCCGGCCAGACCGTCACCGTCGCCTCCGCGGTCCGCGTCCTCGCGGTGCTGCGCAGCCGCGACCCGGCCGACGGCGTCGAGCTGGTCGTGGCGACCGGCGAGGCGGCTGCCCGCACCCTTGCCGGCGCTGCCGCCCGGCATCGGCTGACGATCAACATGCGGTCGCCCTGACCCGGACTAGTCTCCGCGGTCACCTGACGGACAGCACCTGGAGGCACAGCAGATGCTCAAGGGGTTCCGCGACTTCATCATGCGCGGCAACGTGATCGAGCTCGCGGTGGCGGTCGCCATCGGCACGGCGTTCACCGCCCTCGTCACGCAGTTCGGCAACTCGTTCATCAAGCCGCTGGTCGCGGTCTTCGCTGGAGGTGGCGCCGCCGGAGGCACGTTCGTGGTGAGTGGGCAGCGGTTCGACTACGGCGCCTTCATCAATGCGGTGATCTTCTTCCTGATCACGGCCGCGGTGATCTACTTCCTCGTCGTCGCGCCCTACAACGCGTTCGAGGCGCGCCGGAAGCGGGGCCAGGGCCCGGTCGACCCGCCACCGCCGCCGGACGACGTCGTGCTGCTCACCGAGATCCGTGACCTGCTCCGGGAGCAGCAGGGGCACAGCGTCTGACCCGGTCGGGCCGGAGCGTCAGCTCCCGTGGTGCGGGGGAACCTCGCGCCGCAGGCGCTCGTCGTCGTCCGGCTCGAGCGCCTCGCCCCAGCCGACGTCCCGCTCGTCGTCGGTGACGGTCGGCAGGACCGGCCCGGTGCTCGGGGGCCGGCGGGCGATCCGGGGACGGTTGGTCGGCGTCGGTTCATCCCCGTCCCGGTCGGCCGACCGCGACGGCGTGGGATCGGACTTCGCGCCGGGCACCTGGTCACCGTCCTCCGACAGGATGATCGCAGGGTAGCGCCGTCAAGATGGTGCGGCGCCGACTGCTGATACGCCTGCTGCCGGGCCGCAGCCGCCGGTCGAGCCTCACGCACCCGGCGACCTCCGGACCTCCGACTCGGGGCGGTGCTCGTCCTGATCTCGACGCGGCGTCATGCGGGGGGGCGAGGCATGATGGGCGGGTGGTGACGGTGCGGTACTGGGCAGGAGCGCGGGCCGCGGCCGGCCGCGAGGAGGAAGCGGTCGAGGCCAGCACGGTCGGCGAGCTGCTCGGGGCGATCGGCGGGCGGCCTCCGCTCGACCGCGTGCTCGTCGCGTCCAGCCTGCTCGTCGACGGAACCGCGGTCCGCCGGGAGGACGCTGCCCACCCGCTGCCGGCCGACGCCGTAGTCGACGTGCTCCCGCCCTTCGCGGGCGGCTAGGCACTGCTCAGGGGCAGTTGACCCACTCGTCCGTGCCGTCGGGGAAAACCTGGCGCTTCCAGATCGGGAGGCGCTCCTTCACGATGTCGACCAGCCGCTCGCAGGCCGCGAACGCCTCGGCCCGGTGGGCGGCCGACACGGCGGCGACCAGCGCCGCGTCGCCGATTCGCAGGTCACCGATCCGGTGGCTCACCGCCACCGCGTGCACCAGCGGGTCGGCGAGGATCTCCTCCCGGCACGCCCGCAGGACCTCGGCCGCGCTCGGATGCCCGACGTACTCCAGCGAGACCACCGAACGCCCGTCGTCGTGGTCGCGGACCACGCCGCTGAACACCACGATCGCGCCGGACGCCGGCCCCGCCACGGCGGCCTGGTGCGCGTCCGTGGACAGCGGCTCGGTGCTGATCTCGCACAGCACCGGCTTGACGGCGGTCACCCCGGACCACCGCCCGGCTTGTGGTCACCGCCGCGCAACTGGCTCAACACGTGTTCCAGTATGGGCGCGAGGACGGTGAGCCCGTCCTTCACCCCGCCCGGTGACCCCGGCAGGTTGACCACGAGCGACCTACCGACCGTACCGGCCAGCCCGCGGGACAGGATCGAGGTCGGCACCCTGTCCCGGGTCTCCAGCCGGATCGCCTCGGCGATGCCCGGCACCTCGCGCTCCAGCACCGGCCGGGTCGCCTCCGGCGTCACGTCGGTCGGCGTGACCCCGGTGCCGCCGGTCGTGATCACCAGATCCGCTCCGCCGGCAAGCGCCGATCGCAACGCCGCCTGGATCGCGGGGACGTCGTCCGGGACGACCGTGACCGAGTCGACCGTGCAGCCCAGCTCGCGCAGCCGATCGGCCAGCAGGTGCCCGGAGGTGTCCTCGCGCTCCCCCCGGGCACTTCTGTTCGACGCGGTGATCACCGCCGCCCGGGTGCCCGACGCGAGGGTCACGGGGACCTCCGCCAGCTGCCGGACCGGCCGCCGCTCTTCGACTCCAGTTGGATGTCGGTGATCGACGCAGACCGGTCCACCGCCTTGATCATGTCGATGAGGGCGAGACCGGCCGCGGCAACCGCGGTCAGCGCCTCCATCTCCACCCCGGTCCGGTCCGCGGTGCGGGTGGTCGCGGTGATCAGCACGGCATCGTCGAGGATCTCCAGATCCACGGTGACGGCGTGCAGCGCGACCGGATGACACAGCGGCACCAGGTCAGGAGTGCGCTTCGCACCGGCGATGCCGGCCACCCGCGCGACCGCGAGCGCGTCGCCCTTCGGCAGGCCGTCGTCCCGCAACAACGCGACGACCTGCGCGGACGTGCGTACTCTGCCGGTGGCGGTTGCTTCCCGGACGGTCACGCTCTTCGCCGAGACGTCGACCATGCGGGCGGCGCCGCGGGAGTCGACGTGCGTGAGTTGCTGAGCCACCTCGCCAGCCTAGGCATCGCGCGGCTCCGCGTGGAGAAGGCGCCCGCGCAGGGTAGGAGAAGCACGACATGACCACGTCGCAACGGCTGCCGGCCGGAACGCTGCTCGGGGGGCGTTACCGGCTCATCCAGCCGCTGCCTGGTGCCGGTCGCAGCTGGCACGCGCGCGACGAGGTCGACCGGCGGGAGCTGGTCGCGCGGGTGGTCGTGCTTCCGGCGGCGATGCCGGCCGCGGACCGGGACCTGGCCCGGCAGCGGGCGTTGCAGGACGCGGCGGCGGTGTCGCGGGTGCACCACCCCGGGATCGCGTCGGTGGTCGACGCGGTGGTCGAGGACGGCACGCCATGGGTGATCAGCGTGCGTCCAGCCGGGCGAAGCCTCGGTGAGGTCGTGCGGACCAGCGGGCCGCTGGCGGTGGACGTGGCGGCGCTGGTCGGATTGCAGGTGGTGGGCGCGCTGGAGGCAGCCGGCGTGCCGCACGGGGACCTGACTCCGGACGACGTGCTGCTCGGCCCGAACGGTCAGGTCACCGTGATGGGATTCGCTACGACTCGGGTGGACGGCACCGAGACGCCCGGGTTCCGGGCGCCGGAGGGCGGGCCGAGCGCGGCGGCGGATCTCTGGGCGCTCGGTGTGACGCTGTACGTCGCGGTCGAGGGGCGGTTGCCCGACGGGCCCGGCGGCGGGGCGTTGAGACCCGTGCTCGACCGGCTGCTGGCGATCGACCCGGCGCACCGGTCGGATACCGACGAGGTACGGAGGCTGCTTGCGGCGATCGGGGGCGCGCCGCCGGTGTCCACCTACGAACTGCACGATCCCGACGTCGCCGCGGCCCTGGCGGCCCTCGACGCCGCCATAGAGACGCCACCCCCATCGCGGGCCGGCCACCCCGAAGAACGCCCCGAGCCCCCGTTCCCGCCGACGACTCCCGCCCGCCGGAGCGCTGCCGCGGAGACCCCAGCTAGTGCGCCCCCGTCGGGCGAGTCCACGAATCCGAACGAGGCGCCGGATCTGGCCGGTGCGACCGCTCCGGCAGACCGCGCGAACCCAGCCGATCGCACGGAAGCGGCCGAGCCGAGCGAAGGATCGGATCCCGCCGAGCTCCACCGTCCCGCCGACCGGCCCGTGTCCGCGGACCCGAGCGGCCATGCCGACACGTCCCGCCCCGCGGATCCAGGCGGCCCGGCTCGGTCCTCCGCCGCAGTAGCCGATCCGGTCGACGTCGCCGGATCGGCCGGGTCCGACGAACCAGGCGGCCTCCCGCAACCGGCTGGCCCCGCACGCCCCGCCGGCACCGCAGATCGGGCGCACCCCGCCGAACCGATCCGGTCCGACGAATCCGGCGGCCCCACCGAGCCGGCCGGCGCCGCCGGCACCGCTGATCGGGCCGACCCCTCCGAACCGGCCGGAACCTCGCCCGGTCCCGCAGATCCGATCGACCGCGCGGAACCGCCGGATGCCACCGAATCGACGGATGTCGCCGAACCGGGTGGCGCGGGTGACTCCGCTGGTCAGCCGGATCCGCGTGATGCCGCGGATGAACGCGGTGTGGGTGCGCTCGTCGGGTCGGGTTACCGCGGTGGCGGTGGTGAGACGGCGGATATCGCGGGCAGTGCGCCGGTGGCGCGGGGGTCGAGCGGGGTGGCGGTCCAGGGGTCCACGCGGGCGGTCGAGCAGACGAGGACCAAGCGGTGGTGGTGGGGCGCGGTGGCGGCGGTCGGGCTGCTGGTGATCGCCATCCTGGTACCGGTGCTCCGGCAGCGCGGGGACAACGCGCCGGCGGTGTCGCAACCGGCGCCGACCGTGACCGCGACGCCGGCCGCGCCGACGGTCACGTCGACGGTCGCACCACCGCCGGCCGGATACCGGCTCTACCGCGACCCGGCCGGCTGGTCGATTGCGGTGCCACAGGCCTGGCCCGCGACCCGCGAAGCCGGCGTGGCCACGTTCCGCGACGGCGACGACGTCCTGACCGTCCGCAAGCGCCCGACGCCGCCCGCCGACCCGTACACCGACCTGCTCGCGAAGGACAAGGCCCGCGGCGGCACGATCCCGGGCTACGAGTTCCTGCGCGTCGCCCGAATCCCGTACCGGGCGTGGAGCACCGCGGACTGGGAGTATCGCGCCGGCACCGCGCCGGTCATGCACACCGTCATCCGCACCACGGTCGCCGCGTCAGGTGAGGCCTACGACCTCTCCTGGACCACAGAGGACCGCCGCTGGGGCCCCGACCGAGGGGTCTTCGAGACCGCCGTGCGCACGTTCGACCCCGGGGATTGAATCCGGCCCGACCGAGGTTGCCGCGGACGTGACGGATACCTTGCCGCTGGCCGTGCTGGACTTCGTCGGGATCGAGTACGGGGAGAGCGCGCACGAGTCGCTGGAGGGCGCGATCGGGATCGCGCAGGCCGTTGAGCAGGCCGGCTACCGCCGCTACTGGGTCTCCGAGCACCACAACATGCGCAGCCTGGCCTGCTCGGCGCCGGAGATCCTCACCGCGGCGATCGCCGCACGCACCGAGACCATCCGGGTCGGCGCGGCCGGGATCATGCTGCCGAACCACTCCTCGTTCAAGGTCGCCGAGGTCTTCCGCACGCTCATGGCGCTGCACCCCGGCCGGATCGACCTCGGTCTCGGCCGCGCGCCGGGCACCGACCCGTTGACCGCGCACGTGCTGCGCCGCGGGATCGACGTCGATCCGGCGACCGAGTTCCCGGAGCAGGTCGCCGAGCTGCTCGCGTTCCTCGGCGACGGAGTCGGGTTCGCCGAGGACCACCCGTACGGGCGGCTGGTCGCCGCGCCGGTCGTCGACGAGGTGCCGCAGTTGTTCATGCTCGGTTCCAGCGGCTACGGCACCCAGTTCGCCGCGGTGAACGGGATGAATGCGGTGTTCGCGCATCACATGAGCCCGGACCTCGCCATCCCGGCGCTGAAGCAGTACCGGGCGCAGTTCCGGCCAAGGCAGGACGGTGCCACGCCATACTCGGCGATGTCCGTGCTGTCGTTCGCCAGCGACGACCCGGACGCGGTGGCCGAGTTCGAGGCGGGCTGGACGCTGACGATCGCCAACCTGCGCCGCGGCATCCGGGAGCCGCTGCGGCCCGAGCAGGTCAGGGAGTACGCCCGGTCACCGCAGTTCGAGCGTGGCGGCCGGGACGGGCGGATGGTCACCGGCGAGGCCAAGGCGGTCGTCGAGCGGCTGCTCGAGCTCAAGGCGGAGGCCGAGGTGGACGAGATCGTCGTCGTGACGCCCAATCTCGACCGGCCCCGGCGTACGGCCAGCTTCCGCGCGATCGCCGACGGCTGGCGCGCGGCCGGATAGGAGCGCATTCGTCGCCCCGCGCGGCACCCCCAAGGGAGAGGGCGCTTCCGCCGAGCCGCGTCGCCCGGACAGGACCGCACTTCTCGCGCCGCGCCGGTATGCCGGACCACACTCAGACCCACGCGGCCCTGGACAGGACCGCACACGCCGCGTGGCATCTCGGACCACACCGGCGCGGCCGGACAGGACCGCATTCTTGCGCCGCGCGGCACCATGGATGCCGTGGACGACGGGACGCTGCGCGACCGGATGGTCGACCAGCTGCTGTCGGCCGGGGTGATGGGCCCAGGCCCGGTGGCCGACGCGCTGCGTGCCGTCCCGCGGCACCTGTTCCTGCCCGGCGTCGAGCCGGCGACCGCGTACGAGGACGAGGCGATCCCGACCCGCTGGTCCGCGGACGGCCGGCCGACCAGTTCCTCGTCCCAGCCGGCGATCGTGGCGGCGATGCTGGAGCAGCTCGGCGTCCGGCCCGGCGACCAGGTGCTGGAGATCGGCAGCGGCACCGGCTGGAACGCGGCGCTGCTGGCCCGGCTGGTCGGCGCGGGCGGCGCGGTCACCACGCTCGACATCGACCCGACCGTGGCCGAGCAGGCGGGGCGCAACCTGGCCGCTGCCGGCGCCGGCACCGTCCGGGTGGTCCGGGCCGACGGCGCCGACGGCTACCCGGCCGGCGCGCCGTACGACCGGATCATCCTCACCGCCGCCGCGCGCGACATCGCCCCCGCCTGGTGGGAGCAGCTCGCGTCGGGCGGTCGCCTGGTGCTGCCGCTGGCGCTGCGCGGCAGCCAGCG
>Ga0207689_10002080_pt1 | contig 18880 bp, 19 predicted proteins | sample KBSMisM52_FD_184312 | JGI IMG/M metagenome (GOLD analysis project Ga0207689, IMG submission 184312) | Miscanthus rhizosphere microbial communities from Kellogg Biological Station, Michigan, USA - KBS Miscanthus M5-2 (SPAdes) (version 2) | ecosystem: Host-associated > Plants > Roots >... | reverse complement strand
TACGCCAGCGCTTCGCCGGTCTTGAACTGCGACGCCGCGCGCGCACGCTCGCGCTGCGCGTCCATCGCCCGATCGAACCCGGCCTCGTCGACGGCGATGCCGCGTTCGCGTGCAATGTCGGCCGTGAGGTCGAGCGGGAAACCGAACGTGTCGTACAGCGTGAATGCCGTTTCGCCGTCGAGAACCTGCGGCTTGTCGTGCAGCGCCGCATTCAGCATGCGCATGCCGTTCTCGAGCGTTTCGCCGAACCTCTCCTCCTCGGCCTTCAGCACCTGCGCGACACGCACCTTGTCGCGCGTCAGCTCCGGATACGCTTCGCCCATCTGCCGATCGAGGTCCTCGACGAGCCGATAGAAGAATGGCCGCTTCTGGCCGAGCTGGTAGCCGTGCCTGATCGCGCGCCGGATTATCCGGCGCAAGACGTAGCCACGGCCTTCGCTGCCCGGTGTTACGCCGTCGACGATCAGGAATGCGCAGGCCCGGATATGATCGGCGATGACCTTCAGCGAAGGATTGTCGAGGTCCGTCGTCTGCGTCTCACGCGCCGCGGCGGCGATCAGCGCGACGAAGAGATCGATCTCGTAGTTCGAATGAACGTGCTGGAGCACCGCGGCCAGCCGCTCGAGGCCCATGCCCGTATCGACGCATGGTTTGGGCAGCGGCGTCATCGTGAAGCCATCCGCGCCCTTCTGCCGCTCGAACTGCATGAACACGAGGTTCCAGATCTCGATGTAGCGGTCGCCTTCCGCGTCGGGCGAGCCCGGCGGACCGCCGAACACGTCGGGCCCATGATCGTAGAAGATCTCCGAGCAGGGACCACACGGCCCGGTGTCGGCCATCTGCCAGAAATTGTCGCTCGCGTACTTCGCACCCTTGTTGTCGCCGATGCGGATGCAACGATCCTTCGCGATGCCGATGTCGCGCGTCCAGATGTCGTAGGCTTCGTCGTCATCGATGTAGACGGTTGCCCACAGCCGGTCGGCCGGCAGCTTGTAATGCTGGGTCAGCAGTTCCCACGCGTAGCGAATGGCGTCGCGCTTGAAGTAGTCGCCGAAGCTGAAGTTGCCGAGCATCTCGAAGAACGTGTGATGCCGCGCCGTATAGCCGACGTTCTCGAGATCGTTGTGCTTGCCGCCGGCGCGCACCGATCGCTGCGACGACGTCGCGCGCGTGTACGGGCGCTTTTCGGCGCCGGTGAACACGTCTTTGAACTGCACCATGCCGGAATTGACAAATAGCAGCGTCGGATCGTTGCCAGGGACGAGCGACGAGCTCGGGACGTGCACGTGCCCGTTCGACACGAAATAGTCGATGAACTGGCGGCGGATGTCGGCAACTTTCATGCGGGAGAGCCTGCCTGTTCGGCGAACTTCAGCAAGCCTTGATAATCAAAGCGTTATATTTTAGCGCGAACCGGTGCGTTGCGCCCAGACCGCAACATTTTTCACGATCCCCTGCACTGGATCGGCTCCACTGACGGCGTGCGGCGCCCGCAATCGATCGTTACAAAAATGGCGTTCACGCCAAAATCAATCGATGTTCCACTGCATGATTCGCCGCCGTGGAAGCGACGCGATGGAAATGTCTGACCGCACTGCAGCACGCGTGCATCTCGTGAATCCGCTGTGGGATCCCACGGGCGGAGGCGACTTGCGCACCATCGATACGTGGCGCCTCTTGCGCCGGCATGCCGACGTCCGGATCTGGACGGAATTCGCGCCGTCGCCTGCATTTGCCGAGGTGCCGATCGAGCGCATTCGCGAAATGACGCTCAGGTTTCCGCGCGGCGGCACGTTCGTGTTCGTCGGAACGTACTTCCGCATCGGGCACTGGACGCGATTCACGCGCTCCGACCGCGCGATCATCATCTACAACACGGACCAGCCGGATCGGCTGGCCAAGAACGTCGCCCGCCTCGAACGCGGTGGACATGCGGTCGAAATCGTCTACACGTCGCGCGCACTGCGCCATCGCCACGGCGGCAATGGGCACGTGCTCGAGAGTCCGATCGACGTCGCGCGGTTTCGGCCGTGGCGCCTCGTCCGGCCCCTGCGGCCATTCACCGTCGGGCGGCTGTCGCGCGATATCCGGAGCAAGCACCACGAGGACGATCCAGCGCTGTGGCGTGCACCCGCCGGTCGCGGTTACCGCGTGCGGCTGATGGGCGCCACGTGCCTCGCGGAGGAACTTGCGGGCGTTCAGAATGTGGAGCTCCTGCGCGCGGGCGCGGAAGACCCCGCGGCATTCCTGCGCTCGCTCGATTGCTTCGTTTATCGGACGAGCGCGCGCTGGTTCGAAGCCTACGGCCGGGTCATTGTCGAGGCGATGGCCACCGGACTACCGATCGTTGCAGGTCGCGACGGCGGCTATACGGATCATTTGCGCCACGGCATCAATGCGCGGCTGGTAGGCGACGCGCACGACGCGATCGATTCGGTCGAGAGGCTCGCGAACGAGCCGATGGAAGCGGCGCGGCTCGGCATGGCAGCGCGCCGCTGCGCGGTGACGCTCAATCGCGAGGAATTGCCGATGCGAACCGTGGCGCTGCTTGCCAACGTTCGCCCTCGTGCGGCGCACGATCCGCGCAGCGTCACGGCGTTCTGACGCGTCACATCTGCGCAACCGGCGTCACCGCTCGACGTCGCCCTCCGCAACCGCCCCGCGGACGACCTTCAGCGCAACTCCAATACTGTAGCCGCGTGCCATCAGGAAACGCACCTGGCGGCCCTTTTGGCGTTCGTCAACCGGAGGCGCGCCGAAGCGCCGCGCCCACAATGCAGTGGCGTCGGCGAGCTCGTCGCGCGGCGCGAGCGACGCAAGCGCGTCCTTCGCGGTGTCGGTGGGAATACCTTTACCGTGCAGATCGCGGGCGATTGCGCGCGCGCCCAGGCGACCCGCGCGCTGGTTGACGAGCGCCTGTGCATAACGGGCATCGGACAGATAGCCGAGCCGTTCGAAGTCGTCGAGCAGCGCCTCGACTTCGTCGGCCGAAACGCCGCGCGAGCGGAGCCGTTGCGAAAGCTCGGACCGGCTGTAATCGCGCCGTGCGAGCAGACGCAGCGCCGTAGCGCGGGCCGTTGGCGTCTCTCTGACCCGCGCTGTGCGCATTGGCATCGGCATCGGGTCAGCGCTCAGGCATCGGCGCCGTTGGCGTTGCCGTCGCCCTTGATTCGGGAGGGTGTCGGCACGCCAACCGTTTCGCGGATCTTGGCTTCGATCTCGGCCGCCATCGCCGGATGCTCGCGCAGGAATTCACGTGCGTTGTCCTTGCCCTGCCCGATCTTATCGCCCGCATACGCGTACCAGGCGCCGGATTTCTCGACGATCCGGTGATTGACGCCAAGCTCGATGATCTCACCCTCGCGGCTGATGCCTTCGCCATAGAGGATGTCGAACAGCGCCTCGCGAAACGGCGGCGATACCTTGTTCTTCACGACCTTGACGCGCGTCTCGTTGCCGACGACCTCGTCGCCGCGCTTGATCGATCCGATGCGCCGGATGTCGAGCCGCACCGACGCGTAGAACTTGAGCGCATTGCCACCCGTGGTGGTCTCGGGGTTGCCGAACATGACGCCGATCTTCATCCGGATCTGGTTGATGAAGATGACGAGCACGTTTGCACGCTTGATGTTGGAGGTGAGCTTGCGCAGCGCCTGGCTCATCAGACGTGCCTGCAGGCCCGGCAGCTGGTCGCCCATCTCGCCTTCGATTTCCGCCTTGGGGACGAGTGCCGCCACCGAATCGATGACGATAATGTCGACACCACCCGACCGGACCAGCATGTCGGCAATCTCGAGACCCTGCTCGCCCGTGTCCGGCTGCGAGATCAGCAGTTCACCGACGTTGACGCCGAGCTTGCCGGCATACACCGGATCGAGCGCATTCTCCGCATCGATGTAAGCCGCCGTGCCGCCGGCCTTCTGCACTTGGGCAACTACTTGCAGGCAGAGCGTCGTCTTGCCCGACGATTCGGGACCGTAGATCTCGACGACCCGGCCGCGGGGCAGGCCGCCGACGCCCAGCGCGATGTCGAGGCCCAGCGACCCGGTCGAAACGACGGTGAGATCGTTCTGAATCTGGGCCTCGCCCATTTTCATGATCGAGCCCTTGCCGAACTGTTTCTCGATCTGCGCGAGTGCGGCAGCGAGTGCCTTGCCCTTGTTGTCGTCCATGTTCAGCATTCAAGCGGTCCAGTGGTTGAAGTGGCGCCGTCGGATCCGGCAAATCGAACAATCCGCGCCGATTATGGCACGAACGATCGTTCGATGGAAGCGGTCAAACGGCCTATTTCGAAGGGTTCGGGGCCGCCGGGTTCGAATCGGCGCCTCGAGCCGCCGAGGGCGCCGCAGCGGCGATCAGGTCGAGCAATCCGCGCAGCGCGGCCGTGACCGATCGGGCCCGGACCAACGCGCGATCGCCGTCGAAGTCGAAGGTCGCCACCCGCTCGACCAGCCCTTCCACGGCCCAGCCGAAACACACCATGCCGACCGGCTTTGCGGCCGTTCCACCGCCCGGCCCCGCCACGCCCGTCACCGCCAGCGCGCATTGCGCAAGGCTGTGCGAGCGCGCGCCCTGAGCCATTGCGGCTGCGACCGGCTCGGATACAGCGCCATATCGATCGATCAGTTCGGTCGACACGCCCAGCATCTCGTGCTTGGCCTCGTTCGAATAGGTGACGAAGCCGCGGTCGAACCACCCCGAGCTGCCGGCGATTGCCGTGATCGCCCCGGCGACGAGTCCGCCCGTGCACGACTCGGCGGTCGCGACGCGCCAGCCGCGCGCGACCAATGCGCGACCGAGCTCGGCCGCGAGCACGACATGGTTGTCCTCTAGAAGCATTCGGAGGGGCGCGCGCGATAGTGGTAGGCGTAAGCCGTCGCGAAGCCGAACTTCCCGTACACGGCAAGCGCAGGCGCATTGTCGTCGTTGACTTGCAGGAATGCGTAGCGAGCCCCGGCCTGACCGGCACGGTTCGACAGCGCCGCAACGATCCATGTCGCGAGGCCGCGCCCGCGAAAGTCCGCGGCGGTCACCATGTCGTAGATCGCCGCGAGCCCGTCGTCGAGTGCGACCTGGCCGCAGCCGACGATGCGGCCCTCGCACCGCGCGATAACGGCGTGCATGTCGAGCGGCGTGTTCGACAGCCGCTCGAAGTGTGCGGCACGCTGCACGGGTGTCGAGCCGCGCAGTTCGCCGACCGCTTCGACGAACTCGGCGACGGGCGCGGGTGCGAGCTCCACGCCGTCGATCTGCGGCTCCGCAGTCCCCGGCGCAAGGCGTGCGACCTGGACGAGCGTTGCGTCGAAAGCGACATAGCCGCGGCGGGCGAGCACTTCGTCGAGCTCCGGCGGCTTGCAGAACGGCGTGATGCGGAAAAGCACCGGCAAGCGATGCGCCGCATAGATCGCCTCGCAGCGATCGACCTTCGCGTCGATCGGCATCGACGAGCCGAAGTGCGGATTGACGCTGCGCGCGCGCTTGGCGGCTCCGGGCGAAAGCCGCACCAGCCATCCGTCCAAGAAGAGTTGCCGCTGCGTCTGCAGCGCGTTGAGCGCCGCTTCCTCGATGCGCAGCGGCGCGACCATTGCGTCCGCGACGTTGCTTCGATCGGCGGGCGGGAACGACGTCATCGCGTCACTCGCCGACGAGCCGACGCAGGACGGCGAGCACGATCAGCGTGTAGCCGGCAGCCAGGAAATCGTCGGCCATCACGCCTGCGCCGTTTTTCAGCGCCGCGTCGACGGCGCGAATCGGCGGTGGCTTCACAATGTCGAAGAACCGGAACACGAGAAACGCGATCGCGTCGCGCAGCGCATCGCCGCCGGCGAAGAACAGCACGAGCAGGAACGCCGCGATCTCGTCGATGACGATGCAGCCGTGATCGGCCGCACCGAGATCCCGGCCCGTCACCTGCGCGGCCCAGATGCCGATCAGCGTCAACGCGGCGATCGTGACGAGCCAGGCACCGTCGCCGCCGTACGCGCGCAACGCCCAGGCGATCGGCAACGCGACGAGCGTGCCGAACGTCCCTGGCATTTTCGGCGCCAGGCCAGCGCCGAACCCGAGTGCCACGAAGTGCGCCGGATGCGCGACGAGAAACGCGAGCGACGGCGCCGCAACTGCTTCGGACATGGCGCTATTGACCCCGGCTATCCGAAGTGATCGAACGCACGCGGCAGTTGCGGCAGCGCACGACCGTGCTCGTCGTGAATCGTCAACGCCGGATCGACGGTGATCGCACCGATCGGCGTCAGCGGCAGTGCAAGCGCCAGCGCGATCTGCTCGATGCGCTCCCGCATGGCCGGTGGCGCCGTGAAGCAGAGCTCATAGTCGTCGCCGCCAGCGAGCACGCAAGCGAGTGCCAGTTCGCGTTCGCGGCCCGCTAGCATGTCGCGCAGCTCGGCACACGTTGGTATCGCAGTCAGGTCGACCGCAGCACCCACGCGCGACGCGGTGAGGACGTGACCGAGGTCGCCGGTCAGGCCGTCGGAAATGTCGAGCGCCGCCGACGCGACGCCGCGCAACGCCACGCCGAGTGCCACTCGCGGTTGCGGCTCATTCAGCCGTCGTTCCAGCGCTGCGAGGCGCAACGGAGCGACATCGGTGCGGCCGTCGAGCGCTGCGAGCGCGAGCGCCGCATCGCCGAGCTGGCCCGACACGTAGATGATGTCGCCGGGGCTCGCACCACCCCGCGTCAGCGCGGTACCGCCCGGCAATTCGCCGATGGCGGTGACGCACAGCGTGCGCGGGCCGCGCGTCGTGTCGCCACCGATCAGCTCGACGTCGTACTCGCGCGCCAGCGCATCGAAGCCGAGCATGAAGGCACCAACCCAGTCGGGATCGGAGGCTGGCAGCGCACCGGCAAGCAGCACGAACCGCGGCAGTGCGCCCATCGCCGCGAGGTCCGACAAGTTGACGGCGAGCGTCTTGTGGCCGAGGCCGCGCGGATCGGCGTCAGCGCGGAAATGCCGGCCTTCGACGAGCATGTCGACCGTCACTACGTATTCCATCCCGGGTGCGGGTGCGAAGACGGCGCCGTCGTCGCCGATGCCGATGCGCACGTCCGCGTTGCGCGGCGCGCGCCTGAAGTAGCGCTCGATCAGCTCGAACTCATTCATTACCCGTCGTCGCGCCCATCTCGGCCGCGCGCAGCACCGGTGCCAGCTTGTCGAGCACGCCGTTGACGAACTTGTGGCCGTCGGTGCCACCGTACGCCTTGGCGAGCTCCACGGCCTCGTCGATGACGACGCGGTACGGAATGTCACGGCGGTGCGTCAGTTCCCATGTGCCGATGACGAGCAGCGCGCGCTCGACCGGCGCGAGCGCCTCGAGCTTGCGATCGATGCGCGGCTCGATCGTCTGCAGCAGCGTTTCGTAGTCGGCACTGACGCCGCGCCATAGTTCGCGGCCGTATTCGGTATCGATCGGGAGCGTTCCGCTGCCCTGGATCGACGCGCCCTCGCGTGCGCTGGACGGTGGCTCGAACAGGTCCGCGGCGATCGCGTCGTCGGCATTGCGCGCGATCTGCCGCTCGTACAGGCCGAGGAGCACGCGCTCCCGCGCGCGGCGTCGAGCCGTCGCCGCGCTCATCGTGGATCGATCGCGTCGAGCAGGTTGGCAAGCTCGAGTGCCGCCAATGCCGCCTCGTAGCCCTTCGCATCCATCCGCGCTTCCGCCTGCGCGTCGGTGTCGCACGTCAACACGCCATTACCGATGGGTATACCGAACTCGAGCTGCACGCCGGCGATTCCGGCGGCCGATTCGTTGGCGACGATCTCGAAGTGATACGTATCGCCGCGGATCACGGCACCGAGGGCTACGAGCGCCTCGAAATTGCCGCTTTGCGCCAGTCGTTGGAGCGCGAGCGGCGCTTCGAGCGCGCCCGGCACCGTGACGACCGTGATGCGGTCGTCGGCGACGCCGGCCTCTTTCAACGCACGCAGCGCCCCGGCGAGCAAGCCCTTACCGATCGAAGGATTGAAGCGCGCCTGGACGATCGCCACGCGCCGCTTCGCACCATCCCGATCGGGCTCGATCCGTTTCATCCGAGGGCGCGCGCGGGCGGCGCCTCGTCGTAACCGGTCACCTCGAGATCGAAGCCCGACATGCTCGGCATCTTCCGCTGCCGCGCGAGAAGCCGCATCTTGCCGACGTGCAGGTCGCGCAGGATCTGCGCACCGATGCCGTAGTTGCGCAGGTCCATCTTGGCCGTTGCGGGTGCTTCCGCGGCGATCGCGCGGCGGCGCAGCTCCTGCGGGCTCTCCGAGCGATGCAAGAGCACGATGACGCCGCGTCCGGCAGCGGCGATCGCCTTCTGCGCCTCGAGGACGCTCCACGAGTGCGAGTCGCTTTCAGCGTCGAGCAGATCGATGACGGACAGCGGCTCGTGCACGCGCACCAGCGTTTCCGTCTCCGGCGATATCGGTCCCCGCGTCAGGGCGAGGTGCGTCGCGTCGGAAAGCTTGTCGCGATAGACGACGAGCCGGAATGCGCCCGCCGGCGTCATCAGCGGACGCTCGGCCACGCGCTCGACGAGGCGCTCGGTGCGGCTGCGGTGATGGATGAGGTCGACAATCGAGCCGATCTTCACTCCGTGCGTGGCGGCGAAGATCTCCAGATCGGGCAGCCGCGCCATCGTGCCGTCGTCCTTCATGATCTCGCACAGCACCGCCGACGGCGAGTGACCGGCGAGACGCGCGAGATCGCAGCACGCCTCCGTGTGCCCGGCGCGCGCGAGTACGCCACCCGGTTGCGCGATCAGCGGAAACACATGGCCCGGATGGACGATGTCGTCGGGCGTCGCGTGGGCAGCCGCCGCGACGCGAATCGTCAGCGCGCGATCCGCGGCCGAGATGCCCGTGGAGACTCCGTGCGCGGCCTCGATGGACACGGTGAAGTTCGTGCCGTGCACCGAGCGGTTCACCGGCGTCATCGGCGTCAGGTTCAACTGGCGGGCGCGATCCTCGGTGATCGGCATGCAGACGAGGCCGCGGCCGTACCTCGCCATGAAATTGATCGCATCGGCAGTGACGCAATCGGCCGCGAACACGAGGTCACCCTCGTTCTCGCGATCCTCCTCGTCGACCAGGACGACCATTCGCCCGGCCTTGATCTCCGCGATGATCTCGATGATGGGTGCGATGGGCATCCGCGCGCTCCGTTGCAGTCGTGCGGCACATTTTACCGCAGCGGCGCATCTGTCCTGCGCAATTGGCAGCGCCTGCCGGCACGCCTGATCGAATCGGCGCTAGCGGCGTGCGCAGTCCAGCAGCGCCAGCGTTTCGCGCGTCAGCGCACTTGCGGGATCCATGTAGTCGAGCACGACGCTGAAATGGTGCCGCCCGGCGATGGACATCGGTCCAGCCTGCTGTGGCCGGCGATGTGCCGGCCACGCATCCCAGAGCAATTGCGATTGCCGCACGAATTCGGACGTTTCGTCGGCGCCTACGGCGATCACCAGCGGCACATCCACCTGTGGCGTGTGGTGGATCGGCGAGACGGCGCGCGCGCTGTCTTCGTCAAGCCGGAAGTCCGCGTTGTGCGTGAACAGCACGAGCGGCTCGAGATCGTGCACGCCCGACAGCGTGAGGCCACCGACGAACGGCGCCGCGTTGAAACCGTACGCGCGCCAATCGGTGGCGATCATCATCGCCACCAGGTGGCCGCCGGCCGAATGCCCGGCGAGTGCCAGCGGCGCGGCTGCGCCGTGACGCCGGCCTTCCCTGGCAACCCAGGCCACCGCGTGGCGGCTTTGGTCGACGATCGTCGCGATCGTCACGTCGGGACACAGGTCGTAATTGACGACGGCCACGGCGAAGCCGGCGGCGACGAACGCGGGTGCGACGAACGAGTGATCGGCCTTGTCGAGCGCGCGCCAGTAACCGCCGTGAATGAACAGCAGCGTCCCGCGTGCGGGAGCGGCGGGGACGAACAGATCCAGCGTTTCCTTCGGCCCGCTGCCGTAGCGCAAATCGCGCAGCGGCGAAAGCGTCGCGACCGCGTCGCGCGAGCGCGTGGCGAACTGGTCGAGCCAGTACGGATGTTCAGGAACGGCCGCGCGATTGTTGTAGCCGCGCTCGACGTCTTCGCGCGTCATTGCCGGGCGCACCGCCATGTCAATCCGTTGCCGCGACGATTTCGATGGCGAGTGGCGTAAGGCCGGCGATGTGCCCCTCGAGACGATCGCCGGGAACGACGGCGCCCACACCCGCAGGCGTGCCGGTAAAGATCAGGTCGCCGGGCTCCAGTCGATAAAGCTGCGACAGGAACGCGAGGATGTTCGGGACGTCCCACACCATGTCGCTCAAATCGCCGCTTTGCCGCCGCTGACCGTTGACGTCGAGCGTGATCGCGCCGTGCGTCAGCGGTCCGGTTGCCGTCGCCGGGTGGATCGGTGCGATCGGCGCCGCGTTGGCGAACGACTTGCCGATGTCCCATGGCCGCTTCTTTTCGCGCATGTCGGACTGCAGGTCGCGGCGCGTCATGTCGAGCCCCACGGCATAGCCGTAGATCAGCGCCTGCGCACGTTCCGGCGCCACCTTTGCGCCGCTCGTCCCGATCGCGACGACGAGCTCGAGCTCGTGGTGGTAGTTCTTCGTCGCCATCGGGTAGGGAATCCTTCCTACGGCAGGCGAGACGACCGGCACGATTGCATCGGCCGGCTTGGTGAAGAAGAACGGCGGCTCCTTCGTCGCATCGCCGCCCATCTCCTTCGCGTGCTCGGCGTAGTTGCGACCGACGCAGTAGATGTGGCGCACGGGAAAGCGCTGGCTCGTTCCGGCGACGGGGACCGACGGCAGATCCCACGCGGGAATGGCGTACTGGGTCATTCAAGCTCCTTCATTCGGCGTCGGGCTGACGCGCAGGGGCGGCAGCGGCGAATGCCGGCAATTCGTTGAGAGCCGCCTCGATGCGCGTCAGCGTCGGGTAGGGCGACATGTCGATGTCGAACCGTCGCGCATTCGCGATCTGCGGCACGAGGCATATGTCTGCGAGCGTGGGCGCGTCGCCGTGGCAGTAGCGCCCTGTCCTGCCGTCCTGCGACAGCGACTTCTCCAGCGCCTCGAAGCCAACGTCGACCCAGTAGCGATACCAGCCGTCCTTCTGCTCCTTCGCGAGGCCCAGCGTGCCGATCAGGTAGTTCAGCACGCGCAGGTTGTTGAGCGGGTGGATCTCGCACGCGATCTGCAGCGCGATCGCGCGAACGCGCGCACGCTCGACCGCGTCAGCCGGCAGGAATGGCGGCGACGGATGCGTCTCGTCGAGATATTCGACGATCGCGAGCGATTGAGTCAGCACCTGACCGTCATCAAGCGCCAGGGCCGGAACGAGTCCCTGCGGATTGAGCGCGAGATAGTCCTGGGCGCGCTGGCCGCCCATTCGCAGGTGGACAAACGTCCGCTCGTCGGGCGTGATCCCCTTCAAGTTGAGCGCGATGCGCACGCGGTACGCGGCGGACGACCGGAAGTAGTCGTAGAGCTTCACGGTGACGCGAATCAGCCTTCCGCCGGGCCGCCCCAAGGGAGGCCTGCTCCGCCTCCGGGGGCAGCCAGCGCAGCGAGCGTGGGGGTCGTCATCTAGAACGCGGAGATGCCGGTTTGCGCGCGGCCGAGGATCAGCGCGTGAATGTCGTGCGTGCCCTCGTACGTGTTGACGGTCTCGAGATTCAGCACGTGGCGGATCACGTGGAACTCGTCGACAATGCCGTTGCCGCCGTGCATGTCGCGCGCAACGCGCGCGATCTCCAGCGCCTTGCCGCAGCTGTTGCGCTTCATGATCGACGTGATCTCGGGCGCCGCCTGATGCTCGTCCTTCATCCGCCCGAGGCGCAGGCAGCCCTGCAGGCCGAGCGCAATCTCCGTCTGCATGTCGGCGAGCTTCTTCTGGATCAGCTGGTTCGCGGCGAGCGGCTTGCCGAACTGGTGGCGGTCGAGCACGTATTGGCGTGCGGCCTGCCAGCAGAACTCGGCGGCGCCCAGGGCGCCCCACGCGATGCCGTAGCGCGCGCTGTTGAGGCAACCCATCGGCCCCTTCAGGCCCTTCACGTTCGGCAGCAGGTTGTCAGCGGGCACGGGCACGTCGTCCATGACGATCTCGCCGGTGATCGATGCGCGCAGCGAAAACTTGCCTTCGATCTTCGGCGCCGACAGGCCCTTCATGCCTTTCTCCAGGATGAAGCCGCGGACCACGCCGTCGAGCTTGGCCCAGACAACGAAGACGTCGGCGATCGGCGAGTTCGAGATCCACGTTTTGGCGCCCGTCAATCGATAACCTCCTTCGACGGCGACGGCGCGCGTTTCCATCGAACCCGGGTCGGAGCCGTGGTTGGGCTCCGTCAAGCCGAAGCAGCCGATCTTCTCGCCACTCGCGAGTGTCGGGAGGAAGCGCGTGCGCTGCGCCTCGCTGCCGTATTCGTAGATGGGAAACATGACGAGCGAGCTCTGCACGCTCATCATCGACCGGTAGCCCGAGTCGACGCGCTCCACTTCGCGCGCCACCAACCCGTAACAGACGTAGTTGAGCGCGGCACCGCCGTACTGGATGGGCAGCGTCAGCCCCAGCAAGCCGAGCGCGCCCATCTCGCGGAAGATCGCCGGATCGGTGTTCTCGTTACGGAACGCGTCGCGGATGCGCGGCAGCAGTTTTTCCTGCGCATACGCGTGGGCGGTGTCGCGCACCATCCGCTCCTCGTCGCTCAACTGCTGGTCGAGCAACAGCGGATCGTCCCATTTGAAGGCGGCTTTGGTCGAGGCGGCTCGGTCCGGTGCGTTCATGGGGATTCGGCGTCGAAAAACGTCGATGATAGCCCCTGCGCGCGGCGACGGTGGGGATGGGGCGCCACCCCATCGGAATCGGGCGGCGCCTCTCGACACCGCCGGCCTTCAGAAGTCGTCGGCGAGGTTTCCGAGGAAATACGGGTCCATCATCCCGTTACCGGATTTGCACTGGACGCCGAACGGAATCGGGAATTCGGGAGTGGCGCCGTCCTTGAAATCGACTTCGATAAAGTAGGTCTGGTGAAACCCGTTCCCGATGGCCGAACGTGGCCCGGTTGTGTAGGTGAAGCTATTGGTCGTACCACCCGCCGCAACGGTGCCCGGAGGGAAATCGCGAACCAGCCTGATCTTCAGGTCGTTTTTGCCTTGAAGCCCCACGATCGAGCAAGTCACCGTATCCGGCGCGTACACGCGCGTCAGCAGGCGGACCTTGGTCGCGGCGTCGGGAACTGTTGGCCCCGACGGTTGCAGCGTATCGGTGCATGCGTCGCCCGCACCGAAACTCGCCGCGAAGCAATTGACGCGATTGCGCGTCGGATCCGCAGCCTCCCACGTCTTGGCGATCCTGAAATCGGCGTTGAACGATGTGTTGTCCTGGACCGTGCAGAATGCGATCAGCGTGTTCGGCCATTGAGCCGGGTCATCCTTGGTGAACGTCACCGTTGCGTTTTCGAAATCGCCTGCGCCGGCGCCGATGTCGGAGTACCGCCTCATCTGGAACGCGGCGAGCGTGTCGGATACGGCCAGCGCATTGGGCACATCGACCGAAATCGAATACGAGACCGGATTATCGAGTGTGGCCACGAAGCAGTTGGTCTGGATCTGCGGGGTGGTTGCCGTTGCCGCCTTGCTCTTGACGCCTACCACCTCCGAATCGGGGTCGCCACCGCCGATGTGGCCAATCGGATAGCCTTCAACGGTGAATCCGTTCGTCGCCGGATTCTCGACGCGAGTGAACGCGTAGAAGAGCTTGTCCTTGGTTCCGCTGGCGTCGGTGAGAATGACGAAGCCATGGTGGTTACCCGCCGCTAGCGGGCATTGTCCGGCAAGCGACACCGTCTTCGTCTGGAACGGCGTGAGCGTGATCGGTGTACACGCCTTCAGGCCCGGAGTCGACGATGTTTGCGCCTCGTAGAACTGCATCGTCACCGAGCGTGACGGCGACGTTCCCGACTGGTCCTTGACGACGATCTGGCTGACGAACGAAACGGACGATGAGACGACGGGTATGAGGATTTTGGTCCCGGCTGCGTCGACTTGCGCGTTCGCACGGCCGACGCTAAGGACGGCGATAGTGGCCAGCAGCAGGCCGCGGGTGATGCTCATGACGTCTCCAGAAATAGGGTGCTCTGCACTGATGTTGGCATGCACGATCGGCACGCGCAACAGCCGCGAACGCGGTTGCATTTTTTACAAGACGACCGGCGCCGACGTCGCGCAGGCGGTTGAAAATGTCCGATTACTTTACGCTTGGCGCGTCGTCCGGAATGACGGCGGTCGCCTCGATTTCCACTCTGGCCCGCTCTTCGATCAGTGCTGAGACCTCGACGGCCGTCATCGCCGGATAGTGGCGGCCCATTACCTCGCGGTACACGCTTCCGATCGCCCGCGCATGAGCCAGATATTCGCGCCTGTCGACGACGTACCACGTCATGCGCACGACGTGCTCGGGACGGGCGCCGGCCTCGGCCAGCACGGCGACGATATTTTGCAGCGCGCAGCGCGCCTGAGCGACGAAGTCGTCGGATTCGAATTGCTGAAGCGCGTTCCAGCCGATCTGGCCGCCGACGAACACCACGGTTCCGCGTGCGGCCACGCCGTTCGCATAGCCTTTCGGAGGTGCCCATCCCGGCGGTTGCAAGGTCTTCATTGGCGTCGTTGAACAGCGGTTCGATCCATGCGAAGGGTGGAAGCAGGGTCCGCGATCAGCGCACGCCTGCGTTCGGCGTCGCATGCCGCAGCTTGTACCGCTGCAGCTTGCCGACTTCCGATCGTGGCAGCGCCGACAGGTACTCGATGGCACGCGGATACTTGTACGGCGCGATCGTCTGCTTGACGAAATCCTGCAGCGCCGCCGTCATCATCGCATCCGGCGCGTGCCCTTCCTTCAGCACGACGAACGCCTTGACGATCTGTCCGCGTTCCGCGTCCTCGACACCGACGACGCCGCATTCGGAGACGGCGGGATGCAGCAACAGCGCGCTCTCGACTTCCGGTCCGGCGATGTTGTATCCGGCGCTGACGATCATGTCATCGGTTCGCGCCTGGTAAACGAAGTAGCCATCGTCATCGACGAGGTAGGCGTCGCCCGTGTAATTCCAGCCATCCTTGACGTAGGTGGACTGGCGCGAGTCGGCGAGGTAACGACACCCGGTCGGTCCCTTGACGGCAAGGTAGCCGACGTTGCCCGGTGCCAGCGGATTTCCGGCGCTGTCCATGATGCACGCACGGTAGCCGGGGACCGGCGTCCCGGTCGCGCCGGCGCGGGCATGCGCTTCATCATGGGAGATGAAGATGTGCAACAGTTCCGTCGAGCCGATGCCGTCGATGATCTCGATACCTGTAGCGTCCTTCCACAGCTTGCGCGTGGCCGCGGGAAGCGCTTCGCCGGCGGACACGCATTTGCGCAGCGAGCGGATGTCGTGCTCGTGCACGTGGGGCGCCATCGCACGATAGGATGTCGGTGCCGTGAACAGCACGGTCGCGCGATGCCGCGCGATCGCGAGCAGCAGGTGCTCGGGCGCCGGCCGCTCGACCAGCAGTGTCGCAGCACCGATGCGCATCGGAAACAACAGCAGCCCACCGAGGCCAAACGTGAACGCGAGCGGGGGGCTGCCGGTGAAGAGGTCGTCCTCGGTCGCACGGAGCGTGGTCCGCGGCCAGCAATCGCACGCTGCCAACACGTCGCGATGAAAATGCATCGTCCCCTTCGGCTTGCCCGTGGTGCCCGACGTGAACGCGATCAGCGCGACGTCGTCCGCGGCGGTGTCGACGTTCGTAAAGTCGTCGGCCTTCTGCCGAGCCCGCGCCTCCAGTCCATCGGCGGTGTCCGAGGCGAAGTGCGCGACTTCGCGCAACGTCGGGCATGCGGTACGCGCAGCGTCGAGCTCACCGGCAAGCCTCGCGTCGCACAGCGCGTGCGTCACCTGCGCCTTCGCAATGATCTCGGTGAGCTCTCGCGCGCGGAGCAGCGCCATCGTCGCGACGGCGACGCCTCCAGCCTTGACAACCGCAAACCATGCGGCCGCCATGGCCGGCGAATTGGAGCCGCGGAGCAGCACGCGGTTGCCGGGGACGACCCGCATATCGTCGACGAGCACGTTCGCGATCCGATTGACGTCCGCCAACAGCGCCGCATAGCTCAGCCGCGAGCCGTCCTCGGCGATGATGGCCGTACGCGCTCCCCAGCCGCGCGCGACGGCGCCGTCGAGCAACGCGGCACCGCAATTCACCCGCGCCGGATATTGCAGCTCCGGCAGGTCGAACAGGAAGTCAGGCCACGCGTCGCGCGGCGGCAGGTTGTCGCGCGCGAACGTGTCGACGTGCCCCGACGCATTCATGGTGCCGCCCCCGATGGCGGCGGACGCAGCAGCTCGCGGCCGATCACGAGGCGCTGCACTTCGGTCGCGCCCTCGTAGATGCGTAGCGCCCGGATCTCGCGATACAGCCGCTCGACGCACTCGCCACGCGCGACACCCCGCGCGCCGTGCAACTGGACGGCATCGTCGATCACGCGTTGCGCGAGCTCGGTCGCGACAAGCTTGGCCATCGCCGCTTCCTTCGTCGTGCGCCGATGCTTGACGTCGCGCGTCCATGCGGCCCGATAGACGAGCAGCGCCGCGGCGTCGATGTCCGCGGCCATCTGGCCGAGCATCGAGCGGGCCACGTCGCGCTCGCCGAGCGTTCCGCCGAGCATCCTGCGCGTACGTGCGTGCTCCGTCGACTCGTCGAGCGCACGGCGCGCAAAGCCTACGGCCGCGGCGCCGACCGACGCGCGAAAGATGTCGAGCGTGCGCATCGCGAGCTTGAATCCATCGCCGGGATTGCCGAGCATCGCGCTCGCCGGCAACCGGCACCCATCGAACTCGAGTCGCGCGAGCGGGTGGGGTGCGATCACTTCGATCCGCTGCGCGACCGTGAGGCCGGCAGTGTCGGCCGGCACGACGAATGCGGAGATGCCGCGCGCACCGGGCTCGTCGCTTGTGCGCACGAACACGCAGTAGAAATCGGCGATGCCGCCATTGGAGATCCACGTCTTGCAGCCGTCGATGACGAACTGGTCGCCGTCGCGCGTTGCGCGTGACTTGATCGCCGAAACATCGGAACCCGCGTCGGGCTCGGACAACGCGAATGCCGCGATGGCCCTGCCGTGCGCTACTTCGTCTAGCCAGTGCGAGGCCGGGTGCTCCTTGCCCTCGACGGCGAGCGCGATCGGTCCGGCACCAAGGCCTTGCATCGCGAATGCGAAATCGGCGAGACCGTCGTGCCAGGCGAGCGATTCGCGCAGTACGCACAGCGCGCGCGAGTCGACGTGCGCGGACGCACCGCCGAAGCGCGCTGGAACGCAGTGGCGCAACAGCCCCGCCGCACCGAGCGACGCAACGTGGCGCCGGCAGATCGCATCGACGTTGGCCTCGACGTAGTCGTTCTGGGGTGCGAGGCCGTTCGAGCCACGAATCTCGGCTTCCGTCTTCAGCCGCTGCAGTGCGCCGATCGCCCAGCGATCCGCGTCCGCTGCCAATGCTCGATGCTGTGCATCGAAGAACGGCCACTCGAGATGGGCGCGGTCCATCGCCGGGCTCATGTGTTAGACCCCGTCGTTGTCGCAAGCCGTGCGGCGATCGCGGATTTCAGATGCCCGAGCGACTCGAACAACACGGCGCGTTCCTCCGCGGGAATCTCATTCAGAAGCTCGATCACCCACCGTTCGTGCTCGACGGCCATCGCGTCGAACTGCCGCTTGCCTTTCGGCGTAAGACGCACGTTGTAAGCCCGTCGATCGCCGGGAATCCCGCGCCGAACGACCAGTCCTTCTGCGACGAGCTGATCGGTGAGACCCGTCACGTTGCCGCCGGTGACCATCAGACGCCGCGACAGCTCGCTCATCTTGAGCCCGCGCGGCTCCCGATTGAGCTGCGCCATCATGTCGAAGCGTGGCAGCGTCGTGTCGAAGCGTACTCGCAGCCGCTCTCGCACATGGCGCTCGATGGTGGCCGTGCATGTCAGCAGGCGCAGCCACAGTCGCAGCGACGCGTGATCGTCGTCGAGCGCCGTTGCCTGAGCGCCGAACGCCTGGGATTCGAAGATCGTATTCATCCTGTCATCACCTCGCCGCCGGACACGGAGATCGCCTGTCCGTTGATCGACCGGGATTCGGGCAAGCACAGCCACTCCACCGTGGCGGCTACGTCGTCCGGTGAAACGAGGCGCCGTTGGGGGTTGCGTCGCAGCAGCATCTCGCGAGCGTCGGCGGGTGAACGACCCGTGGCCTCGACGATGCTTCCGATAGCCTCGTCGACGATCGACGTTTCCGTGTAGCCGGGACATACGGCATTGACGGTGAGGCCGGTTCGCGCGACTTCGAGCGCGAGCGCGCGCGTGAAGCCGATGACGCCGTGCTTGGCCGCACAGTACGCGGCGACATTCGGATAGCCGATCAGGCCCGCCGTGCTCGCAACGTTGACGATCCGCGCAAACGGCAATGCGACAAGCGACCTTAGCGCCGCACGCGTGCAATGGAACACGCCGGAGAGGTTGACGCGTAACGTCTCGTCCCACGCTTCGGTCGACGTCTCGCTCACCCGCGCGCTGGTCGCGCTGCCGGCGTTGTTGACGACGATCTGCGGCGACCGTTGCCGACCGGCGAGGTCGTCGAACATCCGGTTCACGGCCGAGTCGTCTCCGACGTCGCACACGCAGGCGCTATGCCGATCGGAATGCTCGAGCGCGGCAACGGCCCTCTCGAGGCGGGCCCGGTCGCGGCCGACGAGGATGAGCTCCACGCCCATCGCATCGAAACGCCGCGCGATCGCGAGACCGATGCCGCTGCCGCCACCTGTTATTAGTGCCCGACACCCGCGCAGGCTGTCGCCCGATGTCTCGCC
>Ga0207689_10002076_pt1 | contig 18896 bp, 9 predicted proteins | sample KBSMisM52_FD_184312 | JGI IMG/M metagenome (GOLD analysis project Ga0207689, IMG submission 184312) | Miscanthus rhizosphere microbial communities from Kellogg Biological Station, Michigan, USA - KBS Miscanthus M5-2 (SPAdes) (version 2) | ecosystem: Host-associated > Plants > Roots > Rhizosphere... | reverse complement strand
AAAGAAACGAAGTAGTTCTCGAACGCGATTCTATTCTTGACCAGGAAGCGATCGACATGATCGTTGAGATGGATGTGAAAAGTGTTTTCATCCAGAAGGAAGATGTGGGTGGCGATTATGCGATCATCTATAACACATTAAACAAGGATACCTCTAACAGTGAACTGGAAGCCGTTCAGCACATCTATCGCCAGTTGCGTGGTGCTGATGCTCCCGATAACGAAACAGCAAGAGGCATCATTGATAAATTATTCTTTAGTGATAAACGTTATGACCTGGGAGAAGTTGGTCGTTACAAGATCAACAGGAAGCTTGGTCTTAACTCTCCGCTTGAACAAAAGACATTGACGAAAGAAGATATCATCGAGATCATCAAATATCTCGTTCGTTTAACGAACGGTAAAGCAGAAATTGATGACATCGATCATCTGAGTAATCGTCGTGTTCGTACAGTAGGTGAACAATTGTATGCTCAGTTTGGTGTTGGTCTTGCCCGTATGGCAAGAACAATTCGTGAAAGGATGAATGTCCGTGACAATGAAGTGTTCACTCCTGTCGATCTGATCAATGCAAGAACGCTTTCATCTGTGATCAATTCTTTCTTTGGAACATCGCAGTTATCGCAGTTCCTGGATCAGACAAACCCACTGTCCGAGATCACCCACAAACGTCGTATATCAGCGCTCGGACCCGGTGGTTTGAGCCGTGAGAGAGCGGGGTTTGAAGTTCGTGACGTTCACTATTCTCACTATGGCCGTTTGTGTACGATCGAGACGCCCGAAGGTCCAAACATTGGTTTGATCTCTACGCTTTGCGTTCATGCCAAGATCAATGAAATGGGCTTCATTGAAACACCTTACCGTAAAGTGGAAGATGGTAAAGTGAATATGAAGGAACTTACTTTCCTGAGTGCTGAAGAAGAAGATACAGCTAAAATTGCCCAGGCGAATTCGCCTCTTGATGACAAAGGAAATTTTGTGGAAGAGAAAGTTGTGAGCCGTGAGACCGGTGATTTCCCGATTCTTGATAAAACGGATGTTGAATTTATGGATGTCGCTCCAAACCAAATTGTTGGTTTGAGTGCTTCTCTTATCCCATTTCTTGAGCACGATGATGCGAACCGCGCTCTGATGGGTTCAAACATGCAGCGCCAGGCTGTTCCACTTATTCGTCCGGATGTTCCGATCGTGGGGACAGGTTTGGAAGGTAAAGCAGCCCGCGACGCCAGAATTCAGATCCATTCAGAGGGCAACGGGATCGTTGAATATGTGGATGCAAACGAAATTCATGTTCGCTATAACAGGAATGAAACTCAAAAACTGGTGAGTTTTGAAGACGATCTGAAAGTTTATAGACTTACCAAATTCATTAAAACAAACCAGGAAACTGCGATCAACCTGAAACCAGCCGTGAAAAAAGGTCAGCAGGTAAGAGATGGAGATTTCCTCACAGAAGGTTATGCTACACAAAATGGTGAGTTAGCACTTGGTAAGAATTTGAAAGTAGCCTTCATGCCATGGAAGGGTTACAATTTTGAAGATGCGATCGTAATCAGTGAAAGAGTGGTGAAGGAAGACCTGTTTACTTCCGTTCACATTTCAGAATATGAATTGGAGGTTCGTGATACGAAATTGGGTGAAGAGGAATTGACACCCGATATTCCGAACGTTTCTGAAGAAGCTACAAAAGATCTTGACGAAAATGGTATTATCAGGATAGGGGCACAAATAAAAGAAGGTGATATCATTATTGGTAAGATCACACCTAAAGGAGAAAGTGATCCTACACCGGAGGAAAAATTATTGCGTGCCATCTTTGGTGACAAAGCAGGTGATGCAAAAGATGCTTCGCTCAAAGCACCGAACGGAGTTGAAGGTGTGGTGATCAATAAAAAATTATTCCAGAGAGCAAAGAAGGATAAGAATGCGAAAGTGAGAGAGAAAGCAGCGCTGGAAAAATTGGAAAAAGTGCATGAGAAGAATGAAGCTGACCTGATGGAAGTGTTACTGGAAAAATTGCAGGTGCTTTTGAAAGATCATACTTCTGCCGGTGTTAGCAACAATTTTGGTGAAGTGCTGGTAGGAAAAGGTGTAAAATTCACTGCAAAAAATCTTTCCGGCATCGATTACCAGAATGTAAACCCTTTGGGATGGACCGGTGACAAGAAAGTTGACGAGCAGATCAATGTTCTTCTACACAACTTCAACATTAAATACAACGAGGAATTAGGAAGATACAAAAGGGAAAAATTCAACATCTCCATTGGTGATGAATTACCGGCCGGCGTATTGAAGCTTGCCAAAGTTTATCTCGCCGTTAAGCGCAAGTTGAAAGTGGGAGATAAAATGGCGGGTCGTCATGGTAATAAAGGCATTGTTGCAAAGATCGTTCGCGAAGAAGACATGCCCTTCCTTGAAGATGGAACTCCTGTTGACATTGTTCTCAACCCACTTGGGGTGCCAAGCCGTATGAACCTGGGGCAGATCTATGAAACTGTTCTTGGATGGACGGGTCAAAAATTGGGAGTGAAATTCTCTACACCCATTTTTGATGGTGCTACGGTTGATGAAATCGCTGATTACTGTAACCAGGCGGGGATTCCCAAATACGGTCACACTTACTTATATGACGGTGAAACCGGTGAGCGCTTCCACCAGAAAGCAACCGTTGGTGTTATCTATATGATCAAACTTCACCACATGGTGGATGATAAGATGCATGCCCGTTCAATTGGACCTTACAGTTTGATTACCCAGCAACCATTGGGTGGTAAGGCGCAATTCGGAGGCCAGCGTTTTGGGGAAATGGAAGTATGGGCCCTGGAAGCTTACGGTGCATCGAACATTCTGCAGGAACTCCTCACTATCAAATCTGATGATATCATTGGTCGTGCAAAGACTTATGAAAGTATTGTAAAAGGTGATAATGTTCCAAGAGCTGGGATTCCTGAATCATTCAATGTGTTGGTACATGAGTTGAGAGGATTGGGGCTTGATCTTAAGTTCGAATAATGAGTAACGAATGATGACTAATGAGTCTCATCAAACTGATTAGCGAACCGAAGGTACAAGAGTGCCCCGAAGGGCTTCTTCGGAGCAAGCAACAGAAGTTGAAGAGAGAACAAAGGATGCTTACAAAAAATTAAATCTAAAATCGAAAATCGAAATATGGCTATCAAAAAAGAAAATCGCCCGAGGCCAACATTTTCAAAAATAACTATTGGTTTGGCTTCTCCTGATTCGATTCTTGAAAGAAGCTATGGTGAAGTTTTGAAACCTGAAACCATTAACTATCGTACTTACAAACCGGAACGCGATGGTTTGTTTTGCGAAAGAATCTTTGGACCTGTGAAAGATTATGAATGCGCTTGCGGAAAATATAAGCGTATTCGTTATAAAGGAATTGTGTGCGACCGTTGCGGTGTTGAAGTAACAGAGAAGAAAGTTCGCCGTGAAAGAATGGGTCATATCAAATTGGTAGTGCCCGTTGTTCACATCTGGTATTTCAAATCATTGCCGAATAAAATTGGATACCTTTTAGGGGTTAGCTCCAAAAAATTGGAAAGCATTGTTTACTACGAAAGATTTGTAGTAATACAACCAGGCCTTCGTGCGGACAAAGGACAGAATTACGGAGACCTGCTTACGGAAGAAGAATATTTAGATATACTCGAAGCATTGCCAAAGGAAAATCAGTATCTGCCTGATGATGATCCCAATAAATTCATTGCAAAGATGGGTGCTGAGGCTGTGCATGACCTGCTGGCAAGGATCGATCTTGACCAACTATCATTTGATCTGCGCAACGCGGCGGCTACTGAAACATCACAACAGAGAAAAGCCGACGCATTGAAGCGTTTGAGCGTTGTTGAGGCTTTTCGTGATGCCAATTCAAGAATTACGAACCGTCCTGAATGGATGGTGATGCAATATATTCCTGTGATACCGCCTGAACTCCGTCCCTTAGTTCCGCTTGATGGTGGCCGTTTTGCATCTTCAGATCTGAATGATCTTTATCGTCGCGTGATCATCCGTAATAACCGTTTGAAGCGCTTATTGGAGATCAAAGCACCTGAAGTAATTCTTCGTAATGAAAAGCGTATGCTCCAGGAAGCGGTTGACAGTTTGTTTGATAATTCTAGAAAATCAAACGCTGTAAAGGCAGAAGGAGGCCGTGCATTAAAATCATTGAGCGATGTGTTGAAAGGTAAGCAAGGTCGCTTCCGTCAAAATCTTCTTGGTAAACGTGTCGACTATTCAGGTCGTTCCGTGATCGTGGTAGGTCCTGAATTGAAATTGCATGAATGTGGCTTACCTAAAGATATGGCCGCTGAATTATTCAAGCCATTTATCATCCGCAAACTGATCGAAAGAGGTATTGTGAAAACTGTGAAGTCTGCAAGAAAGCTTGTTGATAAAAAAGAAGCGGTTATTTGGGATATTCTTGAAAATATTTTGAGGGGTCATCCTGTAATGCTTAATCGTGCCCCGACATTGCACCGATTATCAATCCAGGCCTTTCAACCCAAGTTGATCGAAGGTAAGGCGATCCAGCTTCACCCATTGGTTACAACAGCATTCAACGCTGACTTTGATGGTGACCAAATGGCTGTTCACGTACCACTCAGTAATGCGGCAGTATTAGAAGCACAATTGCTTATGCTTGCTTCACACAATATTTTGAATCCCCAAAATGGTACCCCGATCACTCTTCCTTCCCAGGACATGGTGCTGGGATTATATTACATCACCAAGGGTAAAAAGTCAACCGGGACAGAGAAAGTAAATGGCGAGGGAAAGGTGTTTTACTCAACGGATGAAGTGATCATTGCCTATAACGAGGGTGTAGTCGATCTCCATGCTTATATTAAGGTAAAGACGAACATTCGCAATGCTGATGGCTTACTGGAACATAAATTAATTGAAACAACGGTAGGCCGTGTACTATTTAACCAGAATGTGCCGAACGAAGTTGGATTTGTGAATGCGTTGCTGACCAAGAAAAATCTCCGTGAGATCATTGGTGACATTATCAAGATCACCAACATTCCGAAAACAGTAAAGTTCCTTGATGATATTAAACAGCTCGGTTTCCGTACTGCGTTCCAGGGTGGTTTGTCATTCAATATCAATGATCTTATTATTCCTGAGATCAAGGAAGAGCTTTTGGAAAATGCAAAGGGTGAGGTGGACGAAGTATGGGACAATTATAACATGGGTCTCATTACAAATAATGAGCGTTATAACCAGATCGTTGATATCTGGAGCCGCGTAGATACAAGGATCACCGAAACATTGATCCGGGATCTGAGCAATGACAAGCAAGGTTTCAACTCAGTGTACATGATGCTTGATTCCGGAGCCCGTGGTTCCAAACAACAGATCAAACAGCTGGCAGGTATGAGAGGTTTGATGGCAAAGCCAAGAAAGTCCGGCTCTACCGGGTCTGAAATTATCGAGAACCCGATCCTTTCCAACTTCAAGGGCGGATTGAATGTATTGGATTATTTCATTTCAACACACGGTGCCCGTAAAGGCCTTGCTGATACGGCATTGAAGACCGCTGATGCTGGTTACCTGACACGTCGTTTGGTTGACGTAGCACAGGATGTGGTGATCACTGAAGAAGATTGCGGCACATTGCGTGGTATTGCCACCACCGCTCTAAAAGATAATGAAGATATTATTGAACCATTGAGTGACCGCATTGAAGGACGTACTTCACTGCATGATGTATACGATCCGCAATCGGATGAATTGCTTGTCGCTGGAGGTGACGAGATCACTACCGAGATCGCGAAGAAGATCGAGGATGCGGGTGTAGAAATAGTTGAAATTCGTTCTGTGCTTACCTGCGAAAGCAAGCGTGGCGTTTGTGTGAAATGTTATGGAAAGAATCTTGCGGCAGGTGCACTTGCGCAAAAGGGTGATGCAGTGGGTATCATTGCTGCTCAGTCAATCGGTGAGCCGGGTACACAGTTAACACTTCGTACATTCCATGTGGGTGGTGTTGCCGGTTCCGCATCTGTCGAATCTACATTGCCTGCGAAATTCGATGGAACGATCCAGTTCGATGGGTTACGCACTGTTGTTACTGAAAATAATGAAGGAGAAAAAGTGCAGACTGTTATTGGTCGTACAGGTGAAGTGAGGATCATTGATACAAAGAATGATCGTTTAATGATCTCCCACAATATTCCTTATGGTGCCACATTATTGATGAAGGATGGACAAAAAATAAGCAAAGGCGATATTATCTGTACGTGGGATCCATTCAATAACGTAGTTGTTGCCGAACAAAATGGTACTCTTAAGTTTGAAAATGTGATCGAAGGTGTTACATACAGGGAAGAAGCTGATGAACAAACAGGCCACCGCGAAAAAGTTGTGATTGAAACCCGCGATAAGACCAAGATACCTTCTATCCTCGTTGAAGGAAAAGAGATCAAATCATACAACCTGCCAACAGGCAGTCATATAGTGATTGAAGAAGGAGACGAAGTAAAAGCCGGGCAGGTAATTGTAAAGATCCCGCGTGTACTTGGGAAGCTGAGAGATATCACTGGTGGTTTACCGCGTGTAACGGAATTGTTTGAAGCGAGAAACCCAAGCAATCCGGCCATCGTTTCTGAGATTGATGGTGTAGTAACGATGGGTGCAGTAAAGCGCGGTAACCGTGAGATCATCATCGAAGCAAAAGATGGTGTAACAAAGAAATATCTTGTTCCATTGACAAGACAGATTCTTGCACAGGATGGCGATTTCGTGAAAGCAGGTTCACCGTTGAGTGATGGACAGATATCACCTCAGGATATTCTTTCGATACAGGGTCCTTTCGCGGTTCAGCAATATGTGGTCAATGAAATACAGGAAGTATATCGCTTGCAAGGTGTGAAGATCAATGACAAACACATTGAAGTGATCGTTCGTCAAATGATGCGCAAAGTGAGCATCGTCGACCCGGGAGATACTAAATTCCTTGAAGAAGATCTCGAAGATAAATTTGAATTTGTGGAAGAGAATGACTTCATTTTTGACAAGAAAGTAGTAACGGAGCCAGGTGAATCGGCCAAATTGCGTGCGGGACAAATTGTGAGTCTTCGTGAGTTGAGAGAAGAGAATTCGATTCTTCGCCGCAACGATAAAAAACTGGTTGAGTTTCGTGATGCAAGACCTGCAACATCAGCACCAACCCTTCTGGGTATTACGAAAGCTTCGTTGGGAACACAAAGCTGGATATCTGCGGCTTCGTTCCAGGAAACTACAAAGGTGTTGAGTTCTGCGGCTATCCAGGGCAAATCAGATGAAATGCTGGGATTAAAAGAGAATGTGATCACAGGTCATCCGATACCGGCGGGTACAGGTTTGCGTGAATTTGAGAATATGATAGTAGGCAGCAAGGAAGAATACGAGTTACTGCAAACTACCAGAGAAGCGATGGCGTATGATGAAGAAGAGTAATTGTTGATTACATCGATCCATTAGGTATAAATGAAGTAAGGAGCAGTTTTTCTGCTCCTTTTTTAGCTTCATGGTTAATCATTTATATCGACGTGATCACTGGTGTTAACTGTTTCCTAAAGTAAGCCAATGCTTATATTTGCCCGCCTATCTGTCCTTATTTTGCAAAAAACCGAGAGATGAAAAATGGCCTGGTAATACTGAATGTGATCCTTCTGATGGCGGTGGGCTTTTTATTTTATCTGTACTTCAGTTCAGAAAAAAAGAGTACAAAATCACAAAATAAAACTGAACAAAAAGATCCGGTTGATACTACACAAGGCGCTTGCAGGATCGCTTATTTTGAAATGGATTCAGTAGCAGCCAATTTCGAAAAGGCGAAAGAGATGCAAAGCGAGCTGGAGAAAAAAGAAGACAAGATGAATGCAGAAATGAATCGCCTTCAAAATAAATACCAGGAAAAGCTAATCAACTTTCAGCAGCGTGGGGCCACCATGAACAGTGGACAACTGGATGCGGCCAGGAATGAGTTGGGGCAACTGGAACAGGCCGTAAAGGATACAAAGGCCAGCATGGACCAGGATTACAAGACCTACTATATACAAACGCAACAGGAAATTCTCTCCATGATCCGAAAATTTTGCTCTGAATATAATAAGGATAAGAGATATGCGATCATTATCTCCAATGAGCCGGGCCTTGTTTTTTATAAAGACAGCACATTGGATATTACAAGGGACCTTTTAGAAGGCTTGAACAAGGAGTATAGAAAAACCAAGGCTGAAAAAAAATAGTAAGGCAACCCCCAATTTTGGGGGTTCTTTATTTACGACAAAGTGAATAAAGCTCTTCAATTTAAAAGATTAAAATACCTATCTTGAATCCTGCCTGGGTCTTCAGGCGGAAACAAACTAACTCTTCCATGGCAGAAAAAATAATGAACGAACCTGAACATGCAACTTCATTTAAGCAATCATTGGGATTATTGGATGGAACGATGATAGTAGCAGGCTCCATGATCGGTTCAGGGATTTTTATTGTAAGTGCTGACATTACGCGAAACGTGGGTGGTGCCGGTTGGCTGATCGCTGTTTGGCTGATCACCGGGTTTATGACCATTACCGCTGCCGTGAGTTATGGAGAGCTGAGTGGAATGTTTCCAAAAGCCGGAGGGCAATATGTTTATTTAAAAGAAGCCTACAACCCTTTTGTTGCTTTTTTATACGGTTGGAGTTTTTTTGCCGTGATACAAACAGGAACGATCGCAGCAGTGGGAGTCGCATTTTCAAAATTCCTGGCTTACCTGGTTCCCTCGGTGAGTGAAGATTTGGTTGCATTTGACCTGGGTATTGTAAAGATTTCTCCCGCCCAACTTGTCTCTATTGCATTAATTATTTTTCTGACAATTATCAATACGCGAGGAATTAAGAGCGGTAAACTTATCCAAACCAGTTTTACGACCGTTAAACTTCTCAGTTTATTTGGGTTGATCATCTTCGGGTTGATACTAATGAAACCCGGTGTATGGTCTGCGAACTGGGCAAATGGATGGGACCTTCATAAGCTAAATACCGACGGCAGTATTGAAACTTATACAACAATAGCTGCGCTGGGAGCGATCGCAGCATCGATGATAGGCTCTGTTTTTAGCAGCGATGCGTGGAATAATGTTACGTTCATTGCCGGTGAAATTAAAAACCCAAAACGAAACATAGGACTTAGCCTGTTCCTGGGAACCCTCATCGTAACGATCATTTACGTTACCGCCAATATCATGTACACGGCGGTGCTACCGATGAATGGGATCGCTACGGCTGAAAAAGACCGCGTTGCTGTAGCTGCAGCTGATGTAATATTTGGAAATGCGGGTACTGTCATTATTGCTCTTATGATCATGATCTCAACCTTTGGATGTAATAATGGATTAATTCTGGCCGGTGCAAGAGTTTACTATACCATGGCAAAAGACGGTTTGTTTTTCAGGCCTGCCGGTGAGTTAAACAGGTTTGCAGTTCCACAATGGGGATTATGGCTTCAGTGTATCCTGGCCTCTATACTTTGTCTAAGCGGAAAGTACGGCGACCTGTTAAATATGGTCTCATTTGTCGTAGTGATATTTTATGTTCTTACTATCCTTGGAATTTTTATTCTTCGTAAAAAGCGTCCCGATGCTGAAAGACCCTACAAAGCATTCGGTTATCCCATATTGCCCGTTATTTATATTGTCCTGGGTGTTGCATTTTGTTTTTTGCTGATCAAATACAAACCTGATTATACTTGGCCCGGTCTGATCATTGTGTTGATTGGCATTCCTCTATATTTTATCGCCATTGCCACCCGTAAAAAATAATTCCCCGATTTTTGCAGCATGGAAAATTTTCAAAGGCTGTTTGATTCGTTTGCCACTTTAAAAGTGGGTGTAATTGGTGATGTAATGCTTGACACTTACATGTGGGGTAGAGTTGACAGGATATCTCCTGAAGCCCCTGTGCCTGTCGTCGTGCTGGACGAAAAAGAATATCGTATAGGCGGGGCAGGCAATGTAGCGCTCAATTGTCATTCGCTGGGCTCACAGGTTTTCATTTTGTCTGTGACAGGTGATGATAAAGAAGGATTGTTGCTTGAAGAACTTTTCGGGGAAAGCCTTATCGATTCGTCTTATCTCATCAAAAGTTCTTCAAGAGTAACCACGAACAAAACGAGGATCATCAGCCGCAACCAGCAAATGATGCGGCTGGATGCTGAAATAACGGGTGACCTTGATAAAAGAGATGAGGAAAGTTTATTGCAGCAGGTACGTTCATTCATCCAGACGGAGGACCCCGATGTAATGATCTTTGAAGATTATAATAAGGGGATATTAACAGAGAAGATCATTCGTGAAACAATTACTCTTTGTAATGAGACGGGCGTCATCACAGCCATTGACCCTAAAAGAAAGAATTTTTTCTCCTATCATAACGCCGATATCTTTAAACCAAATCTTACAGAGGTAAAGCAGGCATTGAACATTTTATTTGATGAGGTCAATGATTCTCTGCTAAGTAAAATTCATCTTGAATTAAAGAATATCCTTGAACATAAAATTTCTTTTATCACTCTTTCTGACAAAGGTGTTTTTTATCAGAAAAACGGCAGCGCTTCTCTTATCCCTTCTCATTTGCGCAATATTGCCGATGTATCAGGGGCCGGTGATACGGTGATCGCCGTAGCAGCATTGGTATACGCAGCTACGCAAAACGTTCATCTCATGGCGGAGGTTGCAAACATAGCCGGTGGCCTGGTTTGCGAAGAAGTGGGAACCGTTGCTATCGATAAAACCAAATTGCAAAACGAGTGTGAGTTATTGCTTTCCTGAAGTCCTTTTATTCTCCAGGAGAAGGATAAACCATGCACCGCCATATTCGTGAATATGTGTGAGCATAAAGTTTTCTTCCGGATCTCACAGATGACCAATCGTCAACAGGTTTTTGCTGGTATTAAAAGAAAATTTGGTTGCGTTAGTGTTCATTTAAACAACATTGAAAAAACTTCGAAATTATTCGGTCTTAAACAGACTAAATTCGGGCGAAAATATACCCTATAGTAAGTATGCCGAAATTCACAATTGCTATTCACGGGGGAGCGGGAACTATTCTTAGAGAACACATGACCCCCGATCTTGAGGTTGCCTATACTGAGGGCTTGAAAACAGCTGTGGATACAGGGTTTGCAGTATTGGAGCAGGGAGGCGCAGCGATCAACGCCGCGAAGGCAGCGATCGTGGTGCTGGAAGACAACATTCTTTTCAATGCAGGCCGTGGCTCCGTCTTTACCAAAAAGGGCGTGCAGGAAATGGATGCTGCGATCATGAATGGCGCTACACTCGAAGCGGGTGCAGTGGCCGGTGTTCGTAATGTGCGAAACCCTATCATGCTGGCAACGGAAGTCATGCTCCATAGTAATCATGTTTTTTTGAGTGGAAAAGGCGCCAATGATTTCGCGATCAAGCAAGGCGTCAAGCTGGAACCCGATGAATATTTTTTCTCTCAGTTCCGTTATGACCAGTGGAAGTCTATTCGTGATTCTGATAATTATTCTTTGGATCATACCCACCAACGGCTCGAAGAACTAATGCGTGATAAAAAATTTGGAACAGTAGGTGCCGTGGCTTGTGATGGCAAAGGAAATATCGCCGCCGCCACCAGCACGGGTGGTATGACGAATAAAAAATATGGCCGTATTGGGGATAGTCCTATTATCGGGATAGGAACTTATGCAAACAATAAAACTTGCGCCATAAGCTGTACCGGTCATGGTGAACCATTCATTCGTAGCGTGGCGGCATATGATGTCAGTTGCTTAATGGAATACAAAGGACATTCTCTCCAGGAAGCCATGGATATTGTTGTGAACGATAAATTGGTGAAACTTCATGGTGAAGGCGGTATGATCGGTGTAGATGCACAAGGCAACCATGCAATGATCCTCAACAGCGCGGGTATGTATCGTGCTTATCGTTGCAGTGATGGTGCGAGCGAAGTTGCGATCTATAGATGACAGAAGATGATTGGATTTCCTCATAATCGTTATCTTTCCTGCAAATCCTGGTTCAATGATCAAATATGCTATCATCGTCGCAGGTGGTTCAGGTTCAAGAATGGGCAGTGATCTTCCCAAACAATTTATGCTGCTGAAAGATAAACCTGTGCTTTATTACTCAATAAAGCCGTTTTTAGATGCCTACGAAGACCTCGAGGTAATTCTCGTTTTACCTGCTGCTTTCACGAACATTGGAGAAGAGATCATCGACGCCTATTTTGATAAAGAAAGGATCAAAATTGCTGTAGGTGGCGACACCCGTTTTCAATCAGTAAAGAATGGATTAAAACTTGTTGAGGGAGAGTCCATCATTTTTGTACATGATGCTGTGCGTTGCCTGGTATCTGTTGACCTCATTCACCGGTGTTATGACCTGGCAATGCAAACAGGCGCGGCAGTGCCGGTTATTCCATCGAAAGATAGCGTCCGGATTCTAAACGATGAAGACAATGGCGTCGTTGACCGGAACAAGGTGATGCTCGTGCAAACGCCTCAGACCTTCCACAGCAAAATACTATTACCGGCTTTTGATATCGATTATAAAGACAAATTTACCGATGAGGCCACGGTAGTGGAAGCTTATGGTTTACGGGTAGCATTGGCAGAAGGAGAGGAGACCAATATTAAGATCACAAGACCGATTGACCTATTAATTGCTGAGAAAGTAATTGAGCAATTAATCATTAATAATTACTAATTTTTACTTTTTTAACCATTTCAAATACCAGGGTAGATTGTTTACCCGAATGGCTGGATATTTCTCATCAGTTGCCCCAAAACTGCTATAGAAAAAAGCGAGATTGCGAATATCGGAGCCTTCAAAATCTAACAACAAATTTTTACCGGCATGGCCTTTAATAAAAGCATCAATCAATGCATGAGATGCTCCCATTGTCCTGCCGTTTGGGTGATTACCCACAAGAATATAATAAGCCCTGGCGTTTGAAAAAAAGAATACGCATGAAGAAAGCAGTTCTTTGGATGGGGAAAAAATACCGTAGGTGATAGCCTGGTTTCTTTCATGAAGCAGAGAATACAACTTTTTGAATTGTTCAAACTCTTGTTGTTGATTTGAATGGCTTTTTGATTGTTGTTGCGATAATTGTACTACCTGTTCTACAGGAAAATTTGTTTGTGTATTGCAGCCAAACTGGAGAGCCTTTTTAATGTTCCTTTGTATATTTTCCCTATAGCTTTTATAAAGTTCCTCATAGGAAGGAGACAACTTCAGGACAAAATTGTTGCGAAGGAAGATATTAAAATCTTTCAGGTGAAGAATATTCCGATGATTGAGACAAATATCCCAGTATTTGTACTTTAACGGAATGGCTTTTAGAAAGGATGTTGATGCTTTTGTGTCGATATTTTTTCCGAATACACCCAATTGCGCGCAAAGGAAGGGCTGATACAAATAATAGATGCCATATTTCTTGTTCCATGTAAGAGGCATGACGGCTTCATAATCATTAAGCACGAGTCCATCCCAATGAGTGGCCATGTGATCAAGATAAAAGGAATAACCATAGATCAACCCATTCTCCGCCTCATTGATACACTGGTCCCATTTCGTTTTATCGATCTCGTGATGTGAAAGATATTGTATGTTGAATGGGTGAGGCATCAGAAGGAGAAATACTTGTCGACCGTTCTCAGGTTGAAATTTGCAATATCAATGCTGAAAGATATCCTCTTCCAAAAACGATCTTTCTTTTCCAAAGTAGATTGAATATAATTTTTGTACACGTTGCTATAGAGCAACGGCACGTAGATATTTACAGTGTTCTTCAATAAGGAGAGCTGAAGCCCGCCGTCAAACAGAAAATGATCGCCTTCTGCATCTTTTTTCCAGGCGTCGGCATACGTGCCTAAATCAAAAAAAACTTTCAAGGGGATGTTAAATGGGAGCAAACTTAACGGGTTTATTGATGATGGAACAGCAGAAGTGAAATTAGTAGCGATCAGCCAATCATCGGTTTTGCCGATCGGCGATGCCAGCAGATCAGTCTTAATCTTAAAACCGCCATCACGCATCATGATCTGCTGACTGGCAGCGCCATCAAATTTATTGCGGCCAATAAAATAGTTGCTGAAAGTGTAGTCCTCGTACCCATTGGCACCTGTCAGGGTTAAATGGTACCGGTCTGTCGAAAATTCTGTGTTGATCGTTTTTGAACCAGTATAAAAAAACTTGCCTGCAAAAAGACGAACATTCAATCCTCCTTTCTTCGGATAGTTGAAAAAATAGTTGGAAGTAAAAACGGTTCTTATAAAATCTTTAGCCTGCTCTAATTTTAATTCTCCGAAATAAGGATACAATGCTCTTGAATTTTCAACAACAAATGAAAGTTGATTGATGTAGCTGTTCGCTGGTGTTTTTGTTACCTGGGTGACAACGCCGGGCGGATTGGTCAGTGTGTCTTTTGAAAAACTTAACCCGTCTTCAGTCATCAAAAAGGTTTTCCATTGTATATACCTGTGCATATGAACGCGGGGATCTTTTTCTTTGAAAGTGAAACGAATACCGGGAACGATTTTTCGAAAGCCGAGGTAAGTTTTTTCTCCCGTGGAATCGGCATATTCATCTTCGGTAAAAGTCGAACCATTCAAAAACAGGTCAATACCTCTGAAAATTTTATTGGGATAGAAAGTATAGACAAGCTTCCCTATGCCGGTAAATCTTTGCGAGCTGAAAGCATACATGGGGGCCGCAAAAAATTTTAATTTATTGAACGGCAATTTGAAATTGGTGACAAAAAGCCCGGCCATCAATTTATCGTAACTGTTTACTCCAACGATCGGGCTTATGGTTACAAGATTTTGATAGTGATTGTTAAAAAACCGCTGGAAATATCTTGGCTCCAGGATGAAGCTCAGTTTTGTTCCGCTTCGTTTAAGATTGGGAAGGCTTCCCTTAGTATTTAAAAGCGCAAATACCGAGTCAAGATCCTTTGCTGAATCTTGCTGTATTGCATTTTTGAAATCTGCTGGTTGCGGATGCTTAAATTCCCAGTTGCGGAAATAATCCTGCATTGCGTTATTAAAATTTTCTTCGCCTACCTGCGATTCCAGCCATTTCATCCATTCGGAAGTTTTAGTATAGGCAACAAGGCTGTAATTTATTTCGCTGAAATTTTGTGACGGGGTTTCGATGGGCTGGTCTACTTTCTCGTCGGCAAAGGTTTCAAGGAGCGTTCTTTCTTCTGCGGAAACATTTTTATAATACTTTTCGGTATATCGGTTTTCATAAAAACTATTGATGCCTTCGTCCATCCAGGGATGATCTCTTTCATTTGTGGCCAGTATTCCATAGAACCAGTTGTGACCAATTTCGTGGGCAATGGTTATATCGAGTTCCCTGCCGGATGCGGCGGGTGAAATGACTGTTATGGTTGGATACTCCATGCCTCCACCGGAACTTTCTGGTCCTTGCGCCACGCTTACTACATTATAGGGATACTGTCCAATCTGAGCCGAATAAAATTGTAATGCCCTCTTAGCGTATAGTGAACTATTCTTCCAGGTTTCTTTCTGCCGGGCTGTATAATAAGTATATATATCGACCACCTTGCCCGAAGAAAGCTGGCAACTGTCATGGTTCACAATAAATCTTTTGTCGGCGAACCACGCAAAGTCATGAATATTATTTTGAACATATTTGAGAGTCTTTGTTTTTGCCGAAGAAGCTGGAAATTTTTGAGTGACCGTTTTTACAGAGCCTGCCTTTGATTTTATTTTTTTCTTCACCGGCACCCAGGAAAAATTATTCCTGGTTAGTAACCATTGTTTTTCTCGTTCATCCTGCAATTCACCGGTTGCGGCTACGACGTAGTTTTCGGGAAGGGTTATCTGCACATCAAAATTTCCAAATTCGCTGTAGAATTCTCCCTGGTCAAGATAAGGCATCGGATGCCAGCCGTACTTGTCATACACAGCGGGCTTAGGATACCATTGTGTGAGCTGGTAACTTTCTCCATCATGCCCGCCGCGGGAAAAATTATAAGGCAGCTGCTCATGAAAAGGAGTCGTGAGAATAATTTTTTGCCCGGGCGGCAGTGGGTCTGGAAGCACCACCTTTATGACATCAATATACTGTGGGTGGTCTTCAATGGCACAGGTTATATTGTTTATTTTAAAATCAAGTTGATTGATATAACCCCTTTGTTCTTTACCCGAAAAATAAAATTTAGTGTTTCCATTTACCAATAGTTGATTACTAAACGCTGTTCTATCATTTTTGTAAGCGTTAGGCCAGATGTGAAACCAGATAAAATTTAACGTGTCAGGAGAATTGTTAGTGTATTCAATTTTTTCAAACCCGGTCAGGCTGTTGTCCTTATCGTGAAGTGTTACATCGATGACATAATTTACCTGCTGTTGCCAGTAGTGTGGCTGGCAATTGGCGATAAGCAATTGGCAGATGGCCGGAATTAAAAGGAACGATTTTTTCAAAGGCGGTATTTCCAATCAAATGTAAAAGCTAATCCTGATATTTCATAAGCAGAACGGCCGATATCAGAGTTAGGAAAATGAATAACCCCAATTGGGAGGCGCCGGTAACGGCGACAACTGTAAGCTAGGTTGAATAGGATTACCGAACGTACCTGCCTACTGGCAGGCAAGTGAGTGTCCAAAGGACTCCTTCGGAAACACAACAACCGCTTAATGGTGTTACTGTTGCGCTACCTAAATCATTTGCCTTTCCCAGAAAAAATAATTCGCAACGTGTGGATCATGATCTTGAAATCGAGAGCGAGAGAAATGTTTTCTATATAAAGAAGATCAAATTTGCTGCGCTCGATCATCTCGTCGATATTTTCAGCATAGCCAAATTGAACCATACCCCAGCTGGTCAGGCCAGGCTTTACTTTTAATAAATATTTGTAGTAAGGAAAACTGGCTATCAGCTGATCGATATAAAACTTTCTTTCCGGTCGTGGGCCGACCAGGCTCATGTCGCCAACTAAAATATTCCATAGCTGTGGTAATTCATCCAGCCTCCATTTGCGCATGATCTTTCCCCATCGTGTGATCCGCGGATCGTTGTCGCTGGACAGCAATGGACCATTTTTTTCAGCCTCCATATACATAGAACGAAACTTATACATCGTAAAGGGCTTGCCTTTAAAACCGATCCGTTGCTGACTATAAAGAATAGATCCCCTGGATGAGAGTTTTACGCGCAAGGCAACATACAAAAGTAGCGGTGATAAAAGGATCGTCCCGAAAACAGCGGCTGCCACATCGATCAGTCTTTTGATATTTTGTTGCCACTCGGGCATCAGGGCGGTCCGAAGGTCAATGAGCATGGCGCCCATCACGTTGCTGGTGCGAATCGATCCTGAAAGGATATCGAGCGTATCAGGAAGAATTTTTACTTCGACATCTTTTTCACTAAGCCGGTTGATTATATTTTCAACCATGGCATGCTCTGATTTTTCCATCGCCAGCACCACCTGGTGAATGTCATTGTTGTCGATGATCGACTCTAATGATTCGATATATCCCAGTGTCGGTAGTTTTTTACTGGTTCCGTTTTTGCCAAATTGCGACAAGGCAACATAACCCGCGTAGTAATAGCCATCACTGCGGAGATTTTTTTCAGTTTGATAAAAAATACGGTTCACATAATCAGAATTGCCAACGATCAATGAATTGAACTGAACGGAACCATTGAGCAGTTGTTGCTTGGCAATATTTAGAAAAATGAATCTCCCGAGAAATGTGAGGGTGAAATGGATGCCTAGTAAACAAAAGAAAGCAATATAGTAATAGGAATAATTATCATTTGTATCGTCGAGGATGAAAACAAAAAAAAGTACGATGCAACCGATCAGCGTGCAAATAAAAGTTGTTGTTAGTTCAAAGAGCCTCGATTTCTTATATAATGAACGATAAGTGCCAACAATTGCATAAAGGACCAGCCAGCCCAGGGGAACAAGGCTTATTCCCACCCAGAACTTATAATCCAGCTGAAAATTTTCTGCGCTTGAAATATTGCTGCTAAGAAGCCATTTCCTGGTAAAATGAAAAATACCCCAGGCCAACGCGGCAGTAAAGACATCCATTACGGCATAAAAGATGATCGGTATTTGGTTATTTTTTTTCTTCATTGCCGCTAATGAACGATGCTGTTGTTGCCAACCTTTTTTAATATCTGGTGAGCCACATCCATGGCCATGAGCCCGTCAATCTCCGATACAATAGTTTTTGTATTATTCATGATCGCACTGCTGAATTCTTCCAGCTCTTTTTTGATAGCGTTTACCTCAGGTACTGTGGGATTAGCAATGGCAAGTGTTTTTTTCCCCTTTGGTGTTTCGATATCAAACGCAAAAACATTTATATCCTTTTCCTCTTTTTGTTTGATGATCTCTGTTTTCTTGTTCAGGAAATCGATCCCGATATATGCATCTTTCTGAAACAACCGCATCTTTCTCATTTTTTTCATGGATATGCGGCTGCTTGTCAGGTTGGCAACACAACCATTATCGAATTCGATCCGCACATTGGCAATATCAGGAGTGTCGGTCATAACAGCGACCCCACTTGCCGAAATATTCTTAACCCCACTTTTTACAATACTTAAAATGATATCGATGTCATGGATCATAAGATCAAGTATGACACTCACTTCTGTTCCCCTTGGATTAAACTGTGCGAGGCGGTGTACCTCAATGAACATCGGGTTTAGCTCAGTGCCCTTCAATGCGAGAAATGCGGGGTTAAATCTTTCCACATGACCCACCTGCAATTTTATATCCGATTCCTGCGCCAATTTTACTAATTGACGGGCCTCGTCCATTGTATTTGCCAGGGGTTTTTCAACAAATACATGTTTGCCCTTGCGGATGGCTT
>Ga0207689_10002073_pt1 | contig 18927 bp, 17 predicted proteins | sample KBSMisM52_FD_184312 | JGI IMG/M metagenome (GOLD analysis project Ga0207689, IMG submission 184312) | Miscanthus rhizosphere microbial communities from Kellogg Biological Station, Michigan, USA - KBS Miscanthus M5-2 (SPAdes) (version 2) | ecosystem: Host-associated > Plants > Roots >... | reverse complement strand
TCCGCGACGGCGACTTTGCCGGGATGACCAGCGGCACCGCCGACCGCATCCACGACTTCAGCCAGGCCGAGGGCGACCAGCTCGATTTCTCAAACGTCGATGCCAACACGCTCACCGGCGGCGACCAGGCCTTCAGCTTCATCGGCAATGCCGCGTTCGGGCACCATGCCGGGGAACTGCGCTACTACCAGCAGAGCGGGGTCACCTACGTCGCAGGCGACACCAATGGCGACGGAGTTGCGGACTTCGCGGTGAGGATCGACGGGCTGTTCACGATCCACGCCAGCGACCTGGTTCTTTAAAATACAATTGTCGACTAGACGACTTTTCTTTCCATCGGCGTCTTGCCAGCCGCGCGACGTGGCATCTATGCCAACCAGGTGCGCACTCACGACAAACCGACCAGCTTGACCCTAGCCGACCGCCGCAGCCTCTGGGCCTTCATGCTCGGCGTCGTCCTCGTGACGGGCGGCGTGCTGATGCATGGCCCGATGTTCCTGATGGGCCGCAACAACCATTTCATCCTCTACGGAATGCCGATCGGCTGGGACATGGTGCTTGGCATGGTCGCGATCGTCGCCGGGTGCGGGATCGCCGCTTACGGCCTGCTGCCGAGGGACATAAGCCGCCAACTCGCCGCCTCGCAGGACATCGTTGTCTCGCCGCCCGAGGACGCACCGCTCAGCGCCGCCCACTGGGGACTGATGAGTGTGCTGGTGATCGCGCTTATCATCGACATCATGAAGCCCGCGACGCTCGGTTTCACGCTTCCTGGAATGATGTCCGAATATCATGTGACCAAAGCGACCGTGTCGACCTTCCCCTTCTCGGCGCTGACCGGGACCGTGATCGGCTCGGTCATCTGGGGTGTCCTCGCCGACATCTACGGCCGCAAGGCGACCATCCTCCTCTCAGCGGTGATGTTCGTCGGCACCTCGATCTGCGGCGCCATGCCTTCGCTCGCGTGGAACGTCGGCATGTGCTTCATGATGGGTGTCGCGGCGGGCGGGATGCTGCCTGTCACGTATGCGCTCCTCGCCGAGATGATGCCGAGCAAGCACCGCGGCTGGGCGCTGGTGCTGGTCGGCGGCCTTGGCGCCGTCGGCGGCTATTTCGCAGCCAGCACTTTCTCGGCTCTGCTCCAGCCCTTCTTCGGCTGGCGCATCCTCTGGATCCTCAACCTTCCGACCGGCCTCAGCCTCGTCCTCCTTGGCGCCTTCATCCCTGAATCCGCCAAATTCCTCCTTGCCCGCGGCCGCCGCGAGGAAGCCGCCCGCGTCATGGAGCGCTTCGGCTCCAAGGCTCGCCAGACCAGCCAGGCGGAGCATGTCGCACTCGAAAGCGGGCCCAATGTCGCGCTCACCGGCAAGGCTTTCTTCGGCAAGCTCTTCGCGCTTAGCCTCGCCGCGATCTGCTTCAGCCTGATCAATTTCGGGCTGCTGCTGTGGCTTCCGGCCGACCTCATCGCCAAGGGCTATAGCGTCGGCCTGTCCAGCAAGCTCCTCGCCGAGTCCGCGCTCATCGCCTTCCCGACGGTGTTCATCGTCGCTTACCTCTACAGCCGCTGGAGCACGAAATGGTCGGTCGTCGCCGCGCTCGTCGTCACGCTCGCCGGCCTCATCGGGGTGCTCCGGCTCGAGCTCACCGGTGACGGCACGCCGGTCTTCCCGGTCGCGCTATTGATCATCGGCACCAACGCCTTGATCGCGATGCTCCTGCCTTATGCGGCGGAGAGCTTCCCCTTGCGCATCCGCGGTCGCACCACCGGGATCGTCGCCGCCTGCACCAAGGCGGGCGGCATGTTCGCCCAGCTGCTCGCTATCCTGGCCCTGATCCCGCCGCTCTCGGCCGTGTCGATCGTGATCATGATCCCGACCATTACCGCGCTGATCCTTGTCGCCTGGTTCGGCAAGGAAAGCCGGGGCCGTGACCTGCGCGACCTCGACCCCGACGCCCGGACCTTCGCTGCTACCGGTATCTGAGCAAAGCGCCCGGCGCCGCTCTTGGTCGTCACTTCGGCGGTTGAACCTCCAGCGACCCTGGCTCAGCAATGTTCACGCCGCCGAAGACCAGCATGCCCGACGGAAAATCGATCAGGGTGTAATCATTGAAATGGCCGAGATCGTAGCCCTTCATCTTGAACGGCTTGCCGACGAAGGGGAGGTAGCCCTTGACGGTGATCCTCTGCTCCTTGTCCCGGATATAGGGCTGGGCGCGATCCTGCAGCATTACGCGGATGGCCGTTTCCAGCTCCGCCGTCAGCAGCGCTTTCAATCCCGCGCCGCCGTTTTCGGCCAGGCCGTTCGCTCCGGTAAGCGGTAGCGCCTTGCCTTCACAGCAGAAGTATTTCTGCGCCTTGGGCGACTGGTCGCCCGCGGTGTAGAGCTTGGTCTTCAGCACGATGTAGGGCCGGACCTCGGTCTCGTTCTGGAACGTGATCACGATATAGGGCGACACGTTGAGCATGTTGTCCGCCGCCTGCAGCGTGAAGCGCTGGCCGAACTTCCCGTCCGCGGCCAGCATCGCGCCGGTCAGCTCGGTCGCCTTGGCCGTCGCGTCGAAGCGCAGGTCATCTTCCACGCTGCGCACCCGTGCCGTGCCGCCCGAGGCGTTGGCCGAGCTCTGGATGGCCATGCCGACGACGCCGAACAACATGCCGATGCCGCCGCCCTTCTGGTGCCCCGAGATGATGACGTTGCTATCGGGGATGCGATGGACGCCCATCGGCAGGTCGTTCATCCGGCTCATCCCCTCGTCCACATAGACGACCCTGGTCGGCGCCGGCGCCTGGGCCGGCGCGTCTCCTGTCTCCGGCGCGGCCGCCGCAGGTGCCGCCAGAGCGGATGCGCCCGCGACCAGCGCGAGCATGAATTTACGCATGTTCAATTTCCCCCGTAGCCAGCTCGACTGCCGAGCCGGTCGGCCGTGAACTTAGGGCTTTCGCCAAAGAAAGCCACATGGGCGGGGGAGCGTGGCCGTCATGAAAAAAAAGGCCCCGCGAGCATCGCGGGGCCTTCTACTTCTGGTTGGACTGGACCCGGCCTTCACCGGGGAACAGCTTAGTCGTCGTTGTTGGTCAGGAACGCAGGCGCGAACTCGGGCGCGGGGCCGTCGTCCTTGCCGCCTTCGCGATCCCGGCGCGGGCCGCGGTCGCCACGGTCTCCGCGTCCTTCACCCCGCGGGCCACGCGGGCCACGGTCGTCGCGATCGCCACGGTCGCGGCGCGGGCCGCGATCACGGTCGCCACGGCCATGGCGGCCACGGTCGCCACGGTCACCGCGCGGGCCACGGTCACCGCCCTCGCGCGGCTCGCGCGGCGGGCGGTTGTCCGGAAGCTCTTCGCCGGTCTCCTGGTCGACGAGGCGCATCGACAGGCGGACCTTGCCGCGCTGGTCGACCTCGAGCAGCTTGACCTTCACTTCCTGGCCTTCGGAGAGGACGTCGCGGACGTTCTCGACCCGCTCGTTCTTGATCTCCGACACGTGCACCAGGCCGTCCTTGCCGGGCATGAAGGTCACGAACGCGCCGAAATCGACGATGCTCGCTACCTTGCCGGTGTAGATGGTGCCGGGCTCAGGCTCGGCGACGATGCCCTTGATCCAGTTCCGCGCGGCCTCGATCTGCGACAGGTCCGAGGACGCGATCTTGATCGTGCCGTCGTCGTCGATGTCGACCTTGGCGCCGGTCTCCGCAACGATTTCGCGGATGACCTTGCCGCCGGTGCCGATGACTTCGCGGATCTTGTCCTTCGGGATCTGCATGGTCTCGATGCGCGGCGCGTGAGCCGACAGCTCTTCACGGGTGTGATCGAGCGCCTTGGCCATCTCGCCGAGGATGTGGGCGCGGCCTTCCTTCGCCTGGGCGAGGGCAGTCTTCATGATCTCCTCGGTGATGCCGGCGATCTTGATGTCCATCTGAAGGCTGGTGATGCCTTCCGACGTTCCGGCCACCTTGAAGTCCATGTCGCCGAGGTGGTCCTCGTCGCCGAGGATGTCGCTGATCACCGCGAAGTCCTTGCCTTCGAGGATGAGGCCCATGGCGATGCCCGAGACCGGACGCTTCAGCGGAACGCCGGCGTCCATCATCGAGAGCGAACCGCCGCAGACCGTCGCCATCGAGCTCGAGCCGTTGGACTCGGTGATGTCGGAGAGGACGCGGATCGTATACGGGAACTCTTCCAGCGTCGGCAGCATCGGGCGAAGCGCGCGCCAGGCGAGCTTGCCGTGGCCGACTTCGCGGCGGCCCGGAGCGCCGAAGCGGCCGACTTCACCGACCGAGTAAGGCGGGAAATTATAGTGCAGCATGAAGCGCTGGTAGGAGAGACCCTCCAGGCCATCGATCATCTGCTCCGCTTCCTTGGTGCCGAGCGTGGTGGTGCAGATCGCCTGCGTCTCACCGCGCGTGAACAGGGCCGAGCCGTGCGTACGCGGCAAGAAGCCGACGATCGCCTCGATCGGACGGACGGTCTTGGTGTCACGGCCGTCGATGCGGCGGCCGTCCTTGAGGATCGCGCCGCGGACGACGTCAGCCTCGAGGCTCTTCACCAGCTTGGACGCAACCATCTGCTCCTGCGGCTCGGCTTCGGCGAACGCCTCGGCGGCCTTGGCGCGCGCCTCGTTGAGGGCGGCCGAACGGTCGGACTTGCTGGTCAGCTTGTAGGCTGCCTCGATGTCCTTGCCGATGAGGCCCTTGAGCTGCTTCTTGATGCCGGCCTTGTCGCTTGAGGGAGCAAGCTCCCACGGCTCCTTGGCGGCCTGCTCGGCGAGCTTGATGATCGCGCCGATGACGTCCTGCATCGACTTGTGGGCGAACATGACCGCGCCCAGCATCTCTTCTTCGGAGAGCTCCTTGGCTTCGGATTCGACCATCATCACCGCGTCGCGGGTGCCGGCGACAACCAGGTCGAGCTTGCCTTCGGCAACCTCAGCCTGCGTCGGGTTGAGGATATACTCACCCTCGTTGGTGAAGCCGACGCGGGCAGCGCCGATCGGGCCCATGAACGGAACGCCGGAGAGCGTCAGGGCAGCCGAAGCGGCGACCATCGCGACGATATCGGGCTCGTTCTCGCCGTCGTAGGACAGGACTTGCGCGATCACGTTGATTTCGTTGTAGAAACCTTCCGGGAACAGCGGGCGGACCGGGCGGTCGATGAGGCGGCTGGTCAGCGTTTCCTTTTCGGTCGCTCCACGCTCGCGCTTGAAGAAGCCGCCGGGGATCCGGCCGGCTGCGGAGAACTTCTCCTGGTAGTGTACGGTCAGCGGGAAGAAGTCCTGGCCCGGCTTGACCGACTTGGCGGCGGTGACCGCGCAGAGGACGACGGTTTCGCCGAGGGTCGCGAGCACCGCGCCATCGGCCTGGCGGGCAACGCGGCCCGTTTCGAGCTTGAAGGTCTTTCCACCCCACTCGATTTCGACAGTTTTCGTATTGAACATTTTGTTTCCTTCACCCGCGGGCCGGATGCCGGCGGGACAGCTAGGGCAGGCTAACCGGCCTGCTGCGGTTCGGGGCCTTGAAACGCCCCTAAGGCCGACCGCCGAATTGCGGCTGGCCCCGATGCGCGAAGGGCGCCACGCAGGCGCCCCTCATCGTTACTTGCGAAGTCCGAGCTTCGCGATGAGATCGGTGTAACGCTGTTCGTCTTTCTTACGCAGGTAATCGAGAAGCGAACGGCGCTGGTTGACCAGCATCAGGAGGCCGCGGCGCGAATGGTTGTCCTTCGCGTGGCTCTTGAAGTGCTGGGTGAGGTTCTGGATGCGCTCGGTGAGGATTGCGACCTGCACCTCGGGCGAACCCGTGTCGCCCTTGCTCTGGGCGTGTTCCTTGATGAGCGCTTCCTTGCGCTCCGCAGTAATCGACATCGTTTCACTCCTGTCTTCTTAAAGGTTGAACCCCCGGACGACCTTGAGGCCGTCAGCCGAAGCTTCCACCAGCGCGACCGGAGTTCCCTCCAGCGTTGCCATGCAAAGCCCCGGCGGCGCGGGGAACCCGAAAAGCTTCTGTCCGTGACGGAGCAGTTGGGCTTGATCGGGGGTGACGGGGAGGGCCGGGATGTCGTCCAGCGCCGCTTGTAGCGGCAGTACCGCCCGCGTCAGTTGGCGCGCCTTAGCGATTTCGGTGAGAAAGTCCAGCGAAACGGCCTTGTCGAGGCCGAACGGGCCAGCGCCTGTTCTCCTGAGATAGGATACATGGCCGACAGTTCCAAGGGCCTGGGCGATGTCGCGGGCCAAGGAGCGGATGTAAGTGCCTTTGGAAACACTTGCCGAAAGGGTTACGCTTTCGCCCTTGAATTCGAGCTGATGAAGCTCGAAAATCGTTACTTTTCTTGGTTTTAGCTGGACCTCTTCGCCCGCCCGAACGCGGGCGTAGGCGGCTTTTCCTTCGATCTTCAGCGCGGAATAGGCGGGCGGGACCTGCTCGATCGGGCCAGTGAAGCGCGGCAGGGCCACGTCGATTTGCGCCGACGTGGGGCGGACGGCGCTCGTCGCGACGACCTTGCCCTCGAGATCCAGCGTGTCCGTCTCTTCGCCGAACCTGATCGTGAAATCATATGCCTTGGTCGCATCGAGCATCCGCCCGCAGAGCTTGGTCGCTTCGCCAAGCGCAATCGGCAACACCCCGCTCGCCAGCGGGTCGAGCGTGCCGCCATGGCCAACCTTGGTTTTGGGCTCGCCCCCTTCGCGCAGCAGGCGCTTGATCGCGCTGACCGCCTGGGTCGAGCCGAGGCCGACGGGCTTGTCGAGAATGATCCAGCCGTTGAATGACATCGGCCGCGCTTTAGTGGCTTGCGGCCGGGTCCCCAATCCTGATTACGACGCCCGGCTTGATCGCCTTGCGGGCGGCATCGATCCAGCGCGAGAAATAGGCCGTGTCGGTGTAGACCGAGGGCGTGTCCTTGTAGCCGCAGCCGAGCGACCAGCTGGTCAGGCCCGCCAGCTCTTCCTTGCTGGTGCCATAATTGCGCACGAGCGGCCCGCCGCTGTCACCGCGGCAACTGAACGTCGGTGCGCCGCTCGCCGCCGCGACTGCTCGGGGAGTGACCAGGCACATCATGCCCGCCTTAAGCATATTGTTGACGCGCTTGTTGCAATCGGGGCCGGCGAGCACTTCGAGCGGTGCCGCCTGCAGACTGTCGGGATTGTGCTGGAGCTGATCCGACATGCTCATGAGGACATTCGCACCGGGCGCGACGGCCTTCGTGTAACCCCAGCCAAGGCCGACGAGATCAGCGCCAGGCGTCGGCATCGCCACGCTGACATTCAAAGAGCGGATGCCCAGTCGAACGGGCTCATCACTTTTCAGAAGCAGGAGCGCGATGTCATTCGGGAGACCGCTTCCCTGACCGGTATAGCCCTGGTGAACGACCATGCCGACGATTGCGCGCGTTTCGCCGCCGCGTCCGAGCAGCAACGAACCCAAGCGGACGCGGCGATCAGTGAATATGCGCGCTTCGTTAGGCGGCAGGAAGCGGCCCGTAGCAACGCAATGCGCTGCGGTGAGAACGAGATCCCGGCCGATCATCGTCCCGCCGCACGCATGCGCCAACTCGGCGGGGGTTCGTTGGGCAAGATACTTCTGCTCGGCCACCGGAAGCTTCTTATCGGCTTCGATTTCAGCCGCCGAATAGGGCAGGGTCGAATAAAGCTCGACCATCCAGTCGGCGTCGCCCCGAGCAACAGGCTGGCCGCCGCCCATCGCGGGCTGCATCTCGTCCTCTCCGGGCCTGCGGTTCTGATCCTGATAAGTGAAACCGATGGCGGAAAGGCCGGCCAAAGTCGGTAGCGGCCGGACGTCGCGCACGCAGTCTGGGTAGGCGCGCACAAAGCACGTGGCGTTGGATGTGAACGGGCTGGGCTGAACGAACGCACTAGGGTCGAAGCCGTGGTCCGACACGATCACGATTTGGTGTGATTCGCCGATCGTACCGAAGCCCGAGGGCGAGATGAGAATATGTTGCCCGGGCGCCAATCTGGTAATTTCCTCGCTCGCTCGCAGTTCGGTCAGCCCGATCCCGAGCTTGGAAGTTGTTTCCAGCACGGTGATGAACTTCGCTTCGCCGGAGCTATTGCGGACCAAAATCGGCGCCAGTGCTCCCTGGATTCGAACTTGCGCCTCCGGGAGACATTTGTGAGGCTGTTGACTATCCACTTTGCAGGCTTCGATGCCGTCAGGTGCACGGCCTTTCGCCAAATCTATCACGGCCTTCTGGCGCTGAACCAACGCCAGAACACGCGGCAATACAGCCTGCGCATCGCCTGAGGTGAGCTTCCCGAGGCGAATGATATCGGTATGGAATTCGCCGACGGGATCGAGTTCGGCATAGTCGCTTAGCTCGTCGCCGGTTGTAAGCAGCAGCTCCGCTGGTTCGGCGACCTCGGCAACGCCGCTCTTGGAGATATCCAAGCGCAGCTGCGGATATTGGCGGTCGACCTCGGGAGCGATGCGAAGCGCAACCTTCGGCGCCGCGCCTGCGCCGGCGCCGCAAACCAAAAACAGTGCCGCAAGGAACCGAGCTCGCATGCGCAGCGCCCCCCTTTCGTCGAGGGCTGCGCCCGACACCGGCGGTGAGTCAATCGTTACCGTGACAAGCCGCGTAGCCCGACTTACCATGCGGGCACGTCAGTCCGATGCAGTTCCGGGGGCACGCGCATGGACCAGGGTAAGGACAGGGGCGTGCCGCCGAGCGACGAGGACTATGTCTTCGTCAGCTATGCCCGCGCCGATGAGAAAGCCGCCAAGGCCATCATCCGCATCATCGAGCGCGCCGGTTATGGCGTGTGGTGGGACGGGCTGATCCCCGGCGGCGAGAGGTTCAGCGCCCGGATCAGCGATGCGCTCGAGGGAGCCCGGGCGATTGCCGTCCTGTGGTCGGCGCATTCGATGCAGTCGAACTGGGTGCAGGACGAGGCGGCCTTCGCCCGTGACCATCACCGTTTGGTGCCGATCTCGATTGACGGAACCGAGCCTCCGCTGGGGTTCCGTCAGCTACAGTGCATCGACATTTCCAAAGGTGGGGCTCGGGCCAGCAACCCGGCCATTCATCGCGCGCTTCAGGCCATCGCCGAGATGATGGACCGGCCCTTCGCTCCGGACGCGATGCGGCCGGATCGTGGGGTAAGCCGGCGCGCAGCGATGATCGGAGGCGGGGCGGTCGCAGTCGGTGCGGCGGCGTTCGCTGGCTGGACGTTCCTTAGGCCAATTGGGGCGGCGGCTAACACGATCGCCGTCCTCCCGTTCGACAATCTGAGCGGCGATGCGGCGAAGGGGTATCTCTCCGACGGGCTCGCCGCCGAGCTGCGTTCGACGCTGTCGCGCAATCCGCTCTTGCAGGTCGTCGGCCAGGCCTCTTCGAATGAATTTCGCGATCGCAAGGAAGGCAGCAAGGCCATCGCCAGGCAGCTTGGCGTCGCGAGCCTCGTCGACGGCAATGTGCTTGCGGCGGGTCAGACGATCCGGATTGGAATCGAGCTGATCGACGGGAAGAGTGGGTTCAGCCGCTGGTCGAACAAGTTCGAGCTTCCGGCGGGCAACATTCTCGACGTTCAGGATGAAATTGCCAATGCGGTTGGCGCGGCGCTTGCGGTCGAGCTGGCGAACAAGGACGACAGATCACCGGCGCGGACCGGAGGTACCAGGAATGTCGCCGCGTTCGATGCGTATTTGCGCGGTAAAGATTTGTTCGATTCCCAGCGCGACGAGGACAGCGATCGCGGCGCGCTCGCCCAGTTCACCGACGCCATCCAGCTCGACCCGAACTACGCGGCGGCCCGAGCGGCGCGGTCGCGCGCCCTCGCGGTCATCGCCAACGTTTATGCGCAGTCGGCGGAGCGTAGGCCGCTGTACGACGAGGCGGTCGCAGAGGCGCGCAAGGCGGTGGAGACCGCAGATCAGTTCGCGGATGCTTATGCTGCGCTCGGCTATGCGCTCTTCTACGGAAAGCTCGACATCAAGTCGGCGGACGGCCCGTATGAGAAGGCACACCAGCTTGGCGGTGGGAGCGCCGATGTGCTCGGCCTCTATGCCATTTATCGCGCGCGGCGGCGGCAGTTCGCTCCTGCGCTGGCCGCAATCGAGCGGGCGGCATCGCTCGACCCGCTGAACCCCGGCGTGTTCAAGAGCCGCGGGCGGATCAAGTTCGCCGCCGGTGATTATGACGCGGCGATCGAGGCGGCGCGCCGGGCGCTCGATCTCAACCCGAAGATCGGCGGCGCGCACGGCGACATCGGCAATGCATCACTGATGCAGGGGAAGACCAAGGAGGCGGCGGTAGAGTTTGCCAGCGAGAAGGTCGGACTGCTGGCCATCCCGGGAAGAGCGATCGCCGCGCTCCATGAGAAGGATGAGGCGGGCGCTGAGGCGGCCTTCGACGAGCTGGTGAAGAGTGAGGGCGACAATGGCCTGTACCAGCAGGCGCAGGTTCTGGCACAGTGGAGCAAGGTGCCCGAAGCGCTCGATGCTCTCGAAAAAGCCCTTCAGGAACAGGATTCCGGCCTCGTCTATCTGCTCAGCGACCCGTTCCTTCAGCCCTTGCAAAAAGAGCCGCGATTCAATTCACTTCTGCAACGCCTTCATTTCGTTTAAGCAACGTTGCCCCGCGGTGGGGCCTTAAAGGGGGGTTCTATGCGCAAAGTAGTGACTATCGTCGCGCTCGCGGGCGTGGCCCTGATGCTCGAGGCTTGCCCGAAAGCGCCAGAGTCGAACAACGAAGCTGCCAATGCGGCGGCCGCGAACGAAGCCGCTCCGGCTGAGGTCAATGCGACTGCCGTGAACAATGCGACGGCGGCCGAGAATGCGGCGGTCGACAATAATGCTGCGGCGGCCAACAACGCTGCGGCGAACAACGCGACCGACCAAGGGTCGACCGACCATTGATCTATTGGCGGCGCGCCGTCCCATGGGCGGGCGCCGCCGGATCCCAATTCGAAATCAGCAGACGCCGCCCTTTGCCGGCTTGAACGCGCCGATGCGAACGGCGCTTGCCTTTTGCGGCCAGCTTTCGAGCGCCGGCTGGTTGTTCGCCGGCAGGGTGCAGGTCTTCGCGGTCACTGCCTTGCCGTCGGCGCCGATCAGCTCGGCCTTGAAGGTGTAGCCCTGCGCGCTGTTGTTACTGATGGTCATCGTCGTTCCGAACAGGGCGCGGACGGCGATCTTCACTTCGCCCTTGGCGGGTTTGGTGGTGGCGTCGACTTTGTGCGAACGGACCGGATCGCCGTGATCGAGCGAGAACAGCCAGGTCTCGCCGGTTTTGACGGTCAGCGGGGCGGCGGAGACCGGAACGGCGGTCGCGACCAGTGCCAGGGCAAGGAGGGCCTTCATCGCCGCGCCAGTCCCAGGCTCAGCTGCCGCGTTTCGCCCTCGCGCAGCCGTTCGAAGAAATGCTTGCGGCAGAGCGCGACATATCGGTCGTTCCCGCCAATCTCGGTCTGCGCGCCGGTGCCGACGGCGTGGCCTTCCTCGTCAACGCGCAGGTTCATCGTCGCCTTTCGTCCGCATTCGCACACGGCTTTCAATTCGACGAGCGAGTCCGCCAGCGCGAGAAGCGCCGCCGAGCCGGGGAAGAGCTTCCCCTGAAAATCCGTGCGGAGGCCGTAGCAAAGCACGGGGATGCCTAATTGGTCGGCGATTTCGCAAAGCTGAAGGACATGGCGCTGCGACAGGAATTGCGCCTCGTCGACGAGGATGCAGTCGAGCTTGCGCTTGCGGAGCTCCTCGCCGACGGCCTCGAACAGGTCGACGCTCTCGTCATAGCTATGCGCCGGCGCCGACAAAGCGATACGCGAGCCAATGGTGCCGGAGCCCGAACGGTCGTCGAACGACGCCGTCCACAGCATCGTTTCCATGCCGCGCTCGCGATAATTGAAATCGGCCTGGAGCAGGGTGGTCGATTTCCCCGCATTCATCGCCGCATAGTAGAAATAGAGCTTGGCCATCGTTCGACGCTATCCTCCGGCGTCGATCATTTGCACACCATGCTGTTGTCCGGCGCCTCGGTAAAATCAGAAAGGTAAATCGCCGCGATCGCGTAGGGCCAGCCTTCGTAGACGAAGCGGCCGTTGTTGAGCAGCGTGCAAACGCTGGTTCGCTCTGCCCGATCGCCGGGCTTCCTCATGATCTGAGCCCGATAATTCAAGAATTTTGAAGTGTTGTTATAGACGAACATCGACGTGCCCATTTCGGGCGTCAGCCTGACGAGCAGCTCTCCGGGTGCGGGCTTATCATCCGGGCCTACCTTGCGCGCGCCGACGGGCTGGCCGCCGTCGACCCGAAAAGCCCAGCTTTCACCATTTTGAATGACCAGCCCCGGCTGATCCTTGGCGTGCGCTGGACTGGCAAGGACACCGAGCGCCAAGACCATGGCCGAGAAATTTCGCATGATTCCCCCTCGCAACTCAGGCGGATGCTAACCGAGGAGCGGTCAGTTCGTAAGCGCCAACTTCTTAAAATGCCCGATCAGCTCTGCCACTTGGGTTCGCGCTTTTCGAAGAAAGCGCTGATGCCCTCTTCACAATCGGCGGCGAGCATGTTCTCGATCATGGCGCGGGAGGCGCGTTCGTAGGCTTGGGGGAGATCCATGCTCGCCTGCTCGCGGACGGCCTGCTTGCCGAGCTTTACGGCAGCGGGCGACTTGGCTGCGATCAGCGCGGCATAGTCATTGACGGTCTCGGTCAGTGCATCGGCCGGGACTACCCGGTTGATCAGGCCGAACCCGAGCGCAGTTGCGGCGTCGATCATCTCGCCGGTGAGGAGCATCTCCATTGCGCGCTTGCGGCTGATCGTGCGGGTCAGCGCCACGGCCGGGGTCGAGCAGAACAGGCCGACGTCGATGCCGTTGACGCCGAACTTCGAGCGATCCGAGGCAATTGCGAGGTCGCATGAGGCGACGAGCTGGCAGGCGGCGGCGGTCGTCACTCCGTCGACTTCGGCGATGACCGGCTTGGGGTGGGTGACGATCGCCTGCATCAGCCGCGAGCAGAGGCCGAACAGGTCGCGGAAATAGGCCTCGCCGCGATCGGGGTCCGATCGGTGCGCGGTCATCTGCTTAAGGTCGTGCCCGGCGGAAAACAGCTTCCCGGCGGCGGCAATGATGACGACGCGGACGGCCTGGTCGTCGGCAGCCGCCTCGAGCGCGCCGAGCAATTGCTCCATCACGGTCGCCGACAGCGCGTTGGCGGGCGGATTGTCGATGGTCAGCCGAAGGATAGGCTCCTGGCGATCGCTGCGAACGGTCATGGCAGGCCGTCGTACTCGTCACGCAGGATCGCGAACAGCACCGTGTCGCGGACGTGGCCGTTCCAGGTGATGCGGTCGGCGCGGAGCACGCCTTCGCGCACCGCTCCGAGCTTCTTCATCGCTGCCTGGCTGCGGCCGTTGCGGCGGTCGACGCGGAATTCGACGCGGCGGATCCCGCAGTCGAAGGCGCGTCCCAGCATCATCGCCTTCACGCGGCGGTTGAAGCCGGTGCCGCGCAGGTGCGGGCGATAGTAGGTCGCGCCGATCTCGAGTGACTGGCGACCTTCGTCGATCGCGATGAAGCTCGACATTCCGGCAAGCTCGTCGCCGTCGAACAGGACGAAGGTGCGGTTGTTCGGGCGGCCGGCGAACCAGTCGATGGTCTTGTCGAAATCGGGCGGACCGAAGTTGAGGGAATAGATCCCCCAGATGTCCTGGTCTTCCTCGCACGCGGCGCGCAGCGAGTCGCGGTGCTGCTCGGCGAACAGCTCCGCGCGGCAGCCTTTGCCGGTCATGGGTGCGGAGAGGCAATCAAGCATCGGTCGTCATTATTAGCGCGCGGCGAAAAGTGCGCGGACAACCAGCGCCTGCCAGAGGAGCCATATTGCCAGCCACGCTGCGATGATCGCGATGCCTGCAGCGCCGTTTACCTCGACGTAGTGCGGCAGCACACGCGCTTCGGCGATCGTGCCCCTCACCAGAATGAAGTCCGCGCCGAGCGCGATTACGAGCAAGCCGAGCAATAGCGAACGTTGCCGCTGGCCGATGATGTAAAGCGTAAGCGGCAGGATCACCCACAGGATCACCGACACGAGGAGGGGCGTGTTCCAACCGTGGCCGGCACCGGACAGAAAGACACTCAGGATCCCCGCGACCGCGGCCAGGCCGAGGCCCAGCACGATGCGCGAGCCCGGCGTCCGCGCCAGCCTAATTGCCATCCAAATCCTGAGCGACCTTGTCCGAGCGCAGGATGCGTTCGATGTGGCTCGACTCGTCGAAGCTCTCGTCGGCGACGAACTTCAGCCTGGCGGCATATTTGGTGCGGACTCGGTGCGCGACCTCGCGCTGCAAGAAAGCGGTGTTCTGGCGCAACGCCTTCAGCACCTTTTCTTCGTCCTCGCCGAGCAACGGCTTCACGAAGATCGTTGCGTGGCGAAGGTCCGGCGACATGCGCACTTCGGTAATGCTGACGAGATGCGACTGCAGCGTCTCGTCATGCACGTCGCCGCGCTGGAGCAATTCGCTCAGCACATGACGTACCTGCTCGCCGACGCGGAGCAATCGGACCGAGCGGCCTTCGGGGGTTTCGGTGCGGCGCATTCAGTCACTCCACGTCATTGCGAGCTTCGCTCCTCGCAATGACGGCCAGCCCGTTAAAGGGTGCGGGCCCTTTCTTCCACCTCGAACACCTCGAGGCTGTCGCCAGCCTTGATGTCGTTGGTATCGGCCAGAAGCACGCCGCATTCCAGGCCCGAGGTGACTTCCGCCACATCGTCCTTGAACCGCCGCAGCGAGCTGATCGTCGTCTTCGAGATGATGACGTCTTCGCGCGTGAGGCGGGCGTTGAGGCCCTTGCGAATGACGCCTTCGAGGACGAGCAGGCCCGCGGCCTTGTCCTTCTTGCCGGCCGGGAAGACTTCCTGGACCCGGGCGCGGCCGACGACCGTCTCGATGATCTCGGGTCCAAGCTCGCCCGCCATCGCACCCTTCACCCAGTCGGTGAGGTGATAGATGACGTCGTAATAGCGGAACTCGACCTTGTTGCGATCGGCGACTTCGCGCGCCTTGGCGTTCGGGCGGACGTTGAAGCCGATGATCGGCGCGCCGCTCGCGCTAGCGAGGGTCACGTCGCTCTCGGTGATCGCACCGACGCCCGAGTGGAGGACGCGGACTTTGATCTCGTCGATCGACAGGCGGTTGAGCGCATGGACGATCGCTTCGACCGAGCCCTGCACGTCGGCCTTGATGACCAGCGGCAGTTCCTTGGTGGTCGAGGCATGGTTCGCGAACATGTTCTCGAGGCTGACAGGAGCCGATGTGGTGCGCTTCTTGTCGAGCACGCCCTGGCGGTAGGACGCGACTTCGCGGGCGCGCGCCTCATTCTCGACGACCGTGAACGGATCGCCGGCCGACGGAACGACGCTGAGGCCGAGAACTTCGACCGGGAACGAAGGCCCGGCTTCCTCCACCGGGCGGCCGTGATCGTCGATCATGGCGCGGACCTTGCCGCTCGATGCGCCCGCGACGAAGACGTCGCCGACGCGCAGGATGCCACGCTCGACGAGAACGGTCGCGAGCGGGCCGCGACCCTTGTCGAGCTTCGCTTCGATGACGGTTCCTTCGGCGGAGCGGTCCGGATTGGCCTTCAATTCGAGAATCTCGGCCTGGAGCTGGATCGCCTCGAGCAGCTTGTCGAGGTTGGTCTTGTTCTTGGCCGAGACTTCGACGTCCTGGACGTCGCCGCCCATGTCCTCGACCACGATCTCGTGCTGCAGCAGCTCCTCGCGGACCTTCTGCGGCTTGGCTTCCGGCTTATCGATCTTGTTGATCGCGACGATCATCGGGACGCCGGCGGCCTTGGTGTGGTTGATCGCTTCGATCGTCTGCGGGCGTAGGCCGTCGTCGGCGGCAACCACCAGGACGACGATGTCGGTGACGTTCGCACCGCGGGCGCGCATTTCCGAGAAAGCCTCGTGGCCCGGCGTGTCGAGGAAGGTGACCTTCGACTTGTCGGGCAGGGTGACCTGATAGGCGCCGATGTGCTGGGTAATGCCGCCGGCTTCGCCCGAGACGATATTCGCGCCGCGGATTGCGTCGAGCAGCGAGGTCTTGCCGTGGTCGACGTGGCCCATGATGGTCACGACCGGAGGACGCGGCTGAAGCGTGTCCTCGGCATCGACGTCGGTTGACGTGTCGATGTCGACGTCGGCTTCGCTGACGCGGTTAATGCGGTGACCGAACTCTTCGATCAGCAGCTCGGCCGTGTCCTGGTCGATCGTCTCGGTGATTGTGACGGGCGTACCCATCTTGAAGAGCGCCTTGACCAAGTCGGCACCGCGCTCGCCCATGCGCTTGGCCAGTTCCTGGACCGTGATCGCCTCGGGAACGTCGACGTCGCGGACCTGCTTCTGCTGCGGGCCCGCCTCCATGTGGTGGCGCTTTTCCTTTTCACGGGCGCGACGGAGTGCAGCGAGCGAGCGGGCGCGGCTGTCATCCTCGTCGCTGAGCGCTCGAGTGACGGTCAGCTTGCCACGCTGGCGGTGGTCGTCGCGGCCGCGGCTCGGGCGCGCGGGCTCCGGGCGCTTGGGCGAAGGCGCATGGCCTCCGGCGGGGCGGCGATGGCCGCGCTCTTCCTGCTCTTCAGGCGGTTCCTCGACCTGAGCAGGCGGCGGAGCTTCGGCGGCGCGACGAACTTCTTCCTCTGCGGCGAGGCGCGCCTGCTCGGCTGCAGTCTCTTCGGCCTTCCGATTCTCTTCGGCGCGGCGCTTCTCTTCCTCGTTTTGCTCGACCTTGGTGCGGTCTTCGCGGCGACGGGCTTCCTCAAGCGAGGCAAGGCGCGATTCCTCGGCCTCGCGCAGCAGCTTGGTCTGCATTTCCCTGCGGGCGGCAGTCTCCTCGGCAGCCGACGGCTTGCGCGGCGTAGCAGCTGCTGGCGCGGGAGCCTTCGGCGCAGGCTTCGGAGCCTCGGCGACAGGCTCGGGCGCAGGCGCCGGCGGAGCCTCGCCCGGGCGGCCCAGGATGCGCCTCTTCTTGACCTCGACGACGACCGTGTTCGAACGGCCGTGGCTGAAGCTCTGCTTGACCTTGCCGGTCTCGACCGTGCGCTTGAGGCCCAGCGGCGGCCGGGTGCCAAGCTTCGGTTTGTCGGTCTGGTCTGCCATTCTATCCCTTCGTCAATTTTCTTCGGCCAAGTCGGTCCCCAAGGTGGGTTTGCCACCTTCAGGACCACGATCAGGGCCAGTGAAACCTCGCCAACGCTCGAGCGCGTCGGAGACACGCGAAGCGGCAGCGGGATCGGTCAGCGCGACATGTACCACATTTTCGCGCCCCAGTGCCAACGACAAGATAGTGCGTGGCTCGGGGAATATCACCCCTCGCTCAGCACCCCCGCCCACTCGCCAGGCCTGGTCGAGCTTGCGGTTGCCATCCTCACCTGCGTCGGCGGCGTGGATGAGCAGGTGCACCTTGCCGGAGCGGGCGGCGACTTCGACCTTGTCGGAGCCGTTGATGAGATTGCCCGAACGCGCTTCCATGCCGAGCCGATCGAGCGCCGCCTGGCGGAGCGCCGCCTGCGTGCGCTCACCGAGATCGGCGGGTACGGTCACCGCATTGGTCTTGAACGCCCGCTGCAACGCTCCCTTGAGCTTGCCTCTGGCGTTGGCCTCATCAAGCTCAGCGCGATTGACGCCAATCCAGGCGCCGCGGCCAGGAGCACGGGCGCGGACGTCCGGCGCCACTTCACCGTCAGGCGAAAGCGCGAGCCGGATCAGCTCCTCTTTCGGCGCCATCCGCCGGGAGAGGATGCAGGTCCGTTCGGGAACGTGCTTTTCTAGCGCGTCATTCCGAGGTTTCCGCATCGGCGGCCTCCTCGGTCTTGGGCTCGTCCTCGAACCAGTGGGCGCGGGCGGCCATGATGATCTCGTTGCCCTGCTCGTCAGTGAGGCCATAGTCGGCGAGGATGCCGCCCTTGTCCTCCGGACGACGGGTGGCCGTCTCGGCGCGGCGGCGCGGCTCCTGGCGCTTCTTCTGGATCAGCTCGTCGGTCGCGAGGTCGGCGAGGTCGTCGAGCGTCCGGATGTTGGCCTTGCCCAACGTGACCAGCATGGCCTCGGTGAGGTGTGGCATTTCCGCCAAAGCGTCCTCGACTCCGAGCGAACGGCGCTCTTCGCGAGCTGCGGCTTCGCGGCGCTCGAGCGCTTCGGTCGCGCGGTTCTGGAGCTCCGACGCGATGTCGTCGTCGAGCCCCTCGATCGACGCGATTTCGTCGAGCTGGACGTAAGCGACTTCCTCGAGGCTGGTGAAGCCTTCGGCGACCAGCAGCTGGGACAGCGTCTCGTCAACGTCGAGCTCGTTCTGGAACATCTCCGACCGCTCGACGAATTCGCGCTGGCGCTTCTCGCTGGCGTCGGCCTCGGTCAGGATGTCGATCTGCTTCGAGGTCAGCTGGCTGGCGAGGCGGACGTTCTGGCCGCGGCGGCCGATGGCGAGGCTGAGCTGGTCGTCCGGAACGACGACTTCGATGCGGTCCTCTTCCTCGTCGATGATGACTCGCGCGACGGTCGCGGGCTGCAGCGCATTGACCGAGAAGGTCGCGAGATCGTCGCTCCACGGGATGATGTCGATCTTCTCGCCCTGGAGTTCCTGGACGACGGCCTGGACGCGGCTGCCCTTCATGCCGACGCAAGCGCCGACCGGGTCGATCGAGCTGTCGTGGCTGATGACTCCGATCTTGGCGCGGCTGCCCGGGTCGCGGGCGGCGGCCTTGATCTCGATGATGCCGTCGTAAATTTCCGGCACTTCCTGCGCGAACAGCTTCTTCATGAAGTCGGGATGCGCTCGGGAAAGGAAGATCTGCGGGCCGCGGGCTTCGCGGCGGACGGCCATGATCAGCGAGCGGATGCGGTCGCCGACGCGGACCATTTCGCGCGGGATCTGCTGGTCGCGGCGGATGACGCCTTCGGCGCGGCCGAGGTCGACGAC